>Ga0255768_10000100_pt1 | contig 83835 bp, 64 predicted proteins | sample 071ome_33_FD_179983 | JGI IMG/M metagenome (GOLD analysis project Ga0255768, IMG submission 179983) | Coastal salt marsh microbial communities from the Groves Creek Marsh, Skidaway Island, Georgia - 071412AT metaG (version 2) | ecosystem: Environmental > Aquatic > Marine > Intertidal zone >... | reverse complement strand
GATAAGGACGGATCAATAACCAATATACAAATGCGGGGCCCAGATAAAAATCTCGAAAAGGAAGCACAGCGAATCATCTCAGAATTACCAAAAATGACAACGGGTAAACAACGCGGAAGGGCGGTTCGTGTGCCTTTTAGTATTCCAATAATTTTTAGGTTGCAAAATTGAAATTCCTATTTTTATCATAGAAGTAGAAATACATTGTCCAATCGTTTTTCTGGTTTATCTTTGCACCCGAATGAAGAGGGAATATGCCGGCTAAAAAACCTTTAAAAGATTGACAATTTCACAGATTTTAACTGACTTTTATCAGCTTACAAAGTTTAGGCTGTCCCTATCTGTAGTGATTTCATCTCTTGCAGGGTTTTTTTTAGCAGTAAATGAGATAGATTATAACGTTTTATCATTACTCATAATTGGAGGTTTTTCAATGGTGGGGGCTTCGAATGCATTCAATCAACTTTTTGAAAAAGAATTGGATAAGTTAATGCTGAGAACACAAAACCGTCCTTTACCCCAAGAGAGAATGGACAACAGAACAGCCCTTTTTATAGGTGTTTTTCTTACATTAATTGGGGTAGTATCTCTTTACTTAATCAATATCAAAACAGCTTTTTTTGCAGGTCTATCTATCTTTCTTTATGCTTGTGTATATACTCCTCTGAAACAAAAAACACCCTTGTCTGTCTTTGTAGGAGCTTTTCCTGGTGCCATTCCATTTATGTTGGGATGGGTAGCTGCAACCAATGAATTTGGAATCGAACCAGGAGTATTGTTTATGTTACAGTTTTTTTGGCAATTCCCTCATTTTTGGGCCATTGGGTGGACGATGCATGAGCAATACCAGGCTGCTGGTTTTAGGATGTTGCCCTCTGGGGAGCCCGATCAAAGTACAGCATTTCAAATTGTGTTTTATACTCTTTGGACGGTTGTAATTTCTCTTCTCCCTGCTTTTCAATATACAGGAGCCCTGTATCTTACTCCTAAAGCAAGCTTTATTGTTTTGGTTTTGGGTGGATTGTTTCTCTATTCTTCAGTTCAACTAATGATTTCAAAAACGATTTTGGCTGCAAAATTCCTTATTCGGATAAGCATTATCTATATAACAGGTATTCAACTTATCTACGTAATTGATAAATTTTTATTCCAATGAACACGAACGATTCTATACGTACAAAAACGAACAGAGCCAAAAAAATGATGCTGTGGTTTGGTATGATCAGCATGAGTATGACCTTTGCAGGGCTGACAAGCGCCTATGTAGTGAGTAGTTCAAGAGCCGACTGGATTCAGCAAATTGAACTTCCTTTTGCGTTTACTTTGAGCACTTTTTTGATTGTATTGAGTAGTGCTACCTTTTATGGAGCATTGAAAATGTTAAAAACAAATCGCATAAAAGAAACTCAGGGTTTTTTATTGGTTACATTGGGCCTAGCGTTGACCTTTGTGTATTTTCAATTTCAAGGATTTGAGGGTATTATTGACCAGGGATATTATTTTACAGGTCCTGAAAGCTCTATTACCACATCCTATCTCTATGTATTGGTTTTGTTGCATTTAGCCCATCTTATTGCTGGAATTACAATAGTCCTTAGGGTTTTGTTTAAAACCCTAAAAGGAGCATACACTGAAGGAAATACCCTAGGTTTTGAACTCGCCTTAACGTTTTGGCATTTTTTGGATATTCTCTGGGTATATTTATTTTTATTCGTTTCATTCTACGGTTAAAAATTAATAAATTTGCAACTGAATTTAACTCAGAATTATGGAAGTAACATCTAACACGGCTTTGGAGGAAGGACAAGTCTGGGGAGGAGGAAATCAACCCCTGAATGCCAGTTATGGCAAGATGATGATGTGGTTTTTTATCGTGTCAGATGCCTTGACCTTTACAGGCTTTCTTGTTTCATACGGATTTTCAAGGTTTAAAAACATCAACTCCTGGCCCATTGCCGACGAGGTATTTACTCACTTTCCCTTTTTACACGGCATAGATGCTCCCATGTACTATGTTGCGTTAATGACCTTCATTCTTATATTTTCTTCAGTTACCATGGTACTTGCTGTAGATGCTGGACACCATATGAACAAATCAAAAGTGACTTTATACATGTTGCTTACCATAATAGGAGGAGCCATCTTTGTGGGTTCTCAAGCTTGGGAATGGAAAAACTTTATTAAAGGAGAATACGGTGCTTTGGAAACCAGAGGTGGACAAATTTTGCAATTTGTCAATCAAGATACAGGTAAGCGAGCTGCTATTCAGGAATTTGCTGTTGGTATCCCAAGTGAACGAGCAACACACCAATCCAGTAACGGTATCTGGTACCAAAGCGAAAAGGCACTTCCCAATGTTTCGGTAGCAGAGGTCACGAAAGGATTTATAGCCGATGAAAATTTAGTGATACGCACACAACAACTTACAGAAGACGGTAGGAAAACCGTCTTATCTCGCGAGGCTTCTCTAGCTAAAATCAACGAAGCCGTAGGTGTAGTGGAAGGAGCAAATTTGATTCACAATGAATATGGAAACCGTTTGTTTGCTGACTTTTTCTTCTTTATCACAGGATTTCACGGATTTCACGTGTTTTCTGGAGTGGTGATTAATATCATCATTTTTTTTAACGTAATTCTAGGGACATACGAACGAAGAGGTCACTACGAAATGGTTGAAAAGGTTGGGCTATATTGGCACTTTGTAGATTTAGTCTGGGTATTTGTATTTACATTTTTCTATCTCGTTTAACGATAAAAACTAAAAAATATGGCAGCAGAAGGACATAAATTAGCCATTTTCAGAGGATTAGTAAAGTTTAAATCCAATCAACAAAAGATTTGGGGGGTACTCCTTTTCTTATCTATAGTTACCACAATAGAGGTCGCTTTAGGTATTATAAAACCTCAAATCCTTATGGGAAGTTTTTTGAGAATGAAACTTTTGAACTGGATATTCATTATTCTAACAATAGTTAAAGCTTACTACATTGCTTGGGACTTCATGCACATCCGTGATGAACGAAGCGGACTAAAAAATTCAATTGTCCTACCTCTTGTTATTCTAATACCCTATCTGGCATTCATTTTACTTTTGGAAGGGGATTATATTTTTGATGTAATGGCCTCAGGATTTACTGCCTGGAACTTTTAGACATCAGATGAAACTAGAAATTAAATTTGTCCCTAATTTTGAAGACTATTTCGGCATAGCAGATCGCCGTGTTCATGCATTAGCTTTATTTCAAAAGACTTATCTTTGCAATCTCAGAAGAGGTGCTAACTACTATGAAGAAGAACGAATTGTACAAAAAAATTGTGCTGGGAATACTGTTTGTATTTCCTTTGCTCGTTTATCTTTTTTTTGCATCAGGGAAAAATAATTTTGCAAAACTTCCATTACTTACTTCTCAAGTAATGGAACTTCCTAATGCTCAACTTGATAATAATCCAAAATTAAAAGAGCACATCACAATATTAGGTTATTGGGGAGGAGATCTTGAAAACAAAAAAGCTGAAGCGCTCAATCTCAACGAGAAAATATACAAACGCTTTTATCAATTTGATGATTTTCAGTTTGTCTTTTTGGTAGACGCTGCAGCAACCGCTCAGGTAGAGCAATTAAAAATTGAGTTGAAAGAAGGAGTGGGAACAGATTTGTCTAGATGGAATTTTATTTTCACAGATCCCCAAAGTATTCGTTCTCATTTCACCTCATTAAAAACGCCCTTTACTTTAACGGATGCCAATAGTACTCCTTATGTATTTATCATAGATAAGGACTTAAATTTAAGAGGTAGAAATGATGATGAAGACGAGGGAACCCTTTTTGGTTTTGATGCTCGTTCTGTAGCTCAGATCAATAAAAAAATGATTGATGATGTAAAAGTTATCTTGGCAGAATACCGATTGGCTTTAAAAATTTATAATAACAAAAGAAGATAAGCTGTGATGCAAAAGAAGTATTTAGGGCTCTTTTTAATTCTGATACTTTTCGGAGTAGTATTTCTACCTAAAATTTATGATCGCATTAGCCAAGAAAGGATTGTGGACAGCAGTCGATCACAATCTGCAGAGCCATTACATTACATCGTTTTAAATGGAGAAGCAAAAAAGGTGCCTGATTTTACTTTCTTGAACCAGGACAGCCTTTTGATTTCAAATGAAGATTTCAAAAATAAAGTCTATGTAGCTGAATTTTTCTTTACTTCCTGTCCAAGTATTTGTCCCATCATGAATAAAAACATGAAAAGAATAGAAGCGCGTTTTGGTGATCGTATTGATTTTGGGATAGCCTCGTTTACAATAGACCCTGAAAGAGATACCCCTTCGGTTTTAAAAACATATACAGCGGATTACGGAGTATTTTCTCAAAACTGGCATTTTCTAACTGGGGAAAAGAAAGCATTATATAATTTGGCCAACAAAGGTTTTAATATCTTTGCAGAGGTGAATCCCAAGGTAGCTGGAGGATTTGAACACCAAGGCTATTTTGCTTTGATAGATAAAAACGGATTCATTCGCTCCAGATCAGATCAATTTGGAAATCCAATTGTATATTATATGGGTATCGATCAAGAAGATGTTGATGTACAAGAAGTGGATTTATTGATGGAGGATATTGAAAAACTTTTAAAAGAATAGAAATCGTGCAAAGTGGAAAAGAAATACAAAAAAAATACAAGCCTTGGGTTTGGACAGTATCTATAGCTATACCTATTGTGGTAGCACTTCTTTTTATGATCAGAATTCCGAATGTAGCTTCTTTGAGTTTTCTACCCCCTATTTACGCTTCAATAAATGCAATCACAGCAATAGTATTGGTTTTTGCCTTTGTATCAATAAAAAATAAAAATATTGTATTGCATGAACGACTAATGAAAACCGCCATCGGTCTTTCTGTTGTTTTTTTGGTAATGTATGTTGCTTATCATATGACTTCTGATCCTACACCTTATGGAGGTCAAGGTGTTCTCAAATATGTGTACTATTTTATTTTAATCAGTCACATTTTATTCTCTATTGGGATCATACCCCTGGTACTTATTACTTATGTACGAGCAATATCCAGGCATTTTTTAGAGCACAAAAAAATTGCTCGTTTCACTTTCCCTATTTGGTTGTATATTGCCGTAACAGGAGTCATTGTTTATTTGATGATAGCCCCATATTATGTTTAAATCCTATTCCTGCATGTTGATACTCGTTGTATTTCTAGTGCTAGTGAGTACAGAAGAATCCTACAGCCAGTGTTCTATGTGTCGCGCTGTTCTCCAGTCGGAGGAAGGCCAATCCACAGCTAAAGGAATCAATAACGGCATCTTATATCTTATGGCATTACCTTACTTGCTAGTTGGATTAGTAGGCTGGAAAGTGTTTAGGATTTTTAAAAAAAATTAATGTTTGATGTAACATTTACCGTTTATTTCTGTCTATATAAAAGTACCATAGTAAAACAGCTCCCTTTCTAAAGTAAAAATCAATGATTAAAATTAGCGAACTTCATAAATCCTATAAAATGGGTGCGTCATCTTTGCATGTACTCAAAGGTATTAATCTTAATATTGAGGAAGGTGAATTGGTTGCTATCATGGGTTCCTCAGGATCTGGTAAGTCAACATTACTCAACATATTAGGAATGTTGGATGTGGCAGATACAGGAGACTACATTTTGGATGGGGTGCCAATAAAGAACTTGAATGAAACTAAAGCTGCAAAATATAGAAATCAATTTCTAGGATTTATCTTTCAATCGTTTAATTTAATAAATTACAAAACGGCCTTAGAAAATGTCTCTTTGCCATTATATTATCAAGGAGTATCTAGAAAAGAGCGTCAGGAATCCGCTTTGGATTATTTGGATCGTGTTGGCTTAAAAGACTGGGCAACTCATTTGCCTAGTGAGCTTTCTGGTGGTCAAAAACAACGCGTAGCTATCGCGCGAGCAATGGCTTCTAAGCCAAAAGTTCTTTTGGCGGATGAACCCACAGGAGCATTAGATACAACAACGTCATATGAAGTGATGGACTTGATACAGAAGATTAATGAAGAGGGAAAAACCATTTTGGTAGTCACCCATGAACACGATATTGCTAAAATGTGCAAACGAATTGTTCAATTAAAGGATGGTGTAATTATCGAAGACAAAAAAATCAAACAAGTTTTAGCCTCAAATCATGTTTAACAGAGACCGCTGGAGAGAAATATTTGATACCATTCGCAAAAACAAGTTAAGAACATTTTTGTCTGGCTTTACTGTGGCTTTGGGAATTTTTATTTTCATTATTCTCTTTGGTCTTGGAAATGGATTGAAAAATACTTTTCAAGAATTTTTTTTAGATGATGCTTCCAATGCTATTTTTCTTTATCCAGGAAGAACTTCAATCCCATACAAAGGATTTAAAGCCAACAGAAGGATTGAATTTAAAAACGATGATCTTGAGGAGATTAAAGAAAACTTTGCCTATTTTTTAGAACACCTAACTCCTCGTATTACAAGAAGCGCACTTACCAGCTATAAAAACGAGAGTAATAATTATACCACAAGAGCAGTAGCCCCTGGGCATCAGTTTGTTGAAAAGACCATAATAATGAAAGGGAGGTATCTGAATCAATTGGACCTCAAAGAAAAAAAGAAAAGTGCTGTTATAGGACGTTTGGTAGCAAAAGACCTTTTTAAATCTGAGGATCCCATCGGAAAATACATCAATGTGGGGGCTACTGTTTTTAAGGTAGTCGGTGTCTTTCAGGACGAGGGAGGTGATAATGAAGAACGTAACATATACATACCCTATACAACACGTCAATTGATAGAAAAAAGTAATGACAAAGTAGATCAAATTGTGATGACTTTTAGAAAAGAATTGGGACACGCTGGTGCGTTAGCATTTGAAAAATCAGTAAAAAAATATTTGAAAGAAAAGAAAGCAATCGCACCAGAAGATCCCAACGGGATTTATGTGCAAAACCTAACGGATGATTTAAAAAGATCGCAACAGTTTGCCGTGGTTCTTCAGCTAATTGTAAGTTTTGTAGGGTTGGGAACTCTCATTGCAGGTATAATAGGTATTTCAAACATCATGGTCTTTGTGGTCAAGGAGCGCACCAAAGAGTTGGGAATCCGAAAGGCATTGGGAGCAACCCCTCGTTCTGTGATTCAAATGATCCTCCAAGAATCTGTTTTTATCACGGCACTTTCAGGCTTTTTTGGTTTGTTTTTGGGAGTAGTGGTTTTAGAAAATATTGGATTAACCTTAGAAGAATATTTTATAAAAAATCCATTCATCGATTTGGTTACTGCACTTTCCGCTACCCTGGTCTTAATTGTTTTTGGAGCTATAGCAGGCTATATTCCTGCAAAAAGAGCTTCTAGTATTAAACCTATAGTTGCCCTTAGAGATGAATAGTTTAAAAGTACTTTTTGATCGAGACACTTGGCAAGAAATTTTTGGGTCTATATCCAAAAACAAAACACGTACTGTCATTACGGTGATTGGAGTTCTTTGGGGAATTTTCATTTATATAGCACTCTCTGGCGCTGCAAAAGGATTGGACAATGGTTTTGAACGACAATTTGAAAACATTGCCATGAACTCCATGTTTGTATGGGCACAACGTACTAGCATTCCTTACGACGGTTTCAAAATAGGAAGACGAATAGAACTCAAACTTTCAGACATAGATTACATCAAACAGCGTATTCCCGAAGTCCAATTTATGGCTCCTAGAAATGCAAGAGGTGTCTTTGGTGGAGCAGCTCCTTTGGTAGTGAGAAAAAATAAATCAAGCAATTATAATGTGTATGGTGATTACCCAGAATACACCAAAATTGCAACAAAAAAAATCTATGACGGGGGACGTTTCATTAATGAAGAAGACATTAAGTACAAAAGAAAAGTATGCGTTATTGGTGAACGAACACAAACTGAACTTTTTGAAAAAGACGAAAATCCAATAGGTCAGTACATCAAAATCGACGACATCTATTTTCAAGTCATAGGTGTACACAAATTTGTTCCTGGAGGAGGTTTTGAGAGTGATGGTGATATTTTTATCCCTTTCGAAACCTATCGCAATATTTATAATTCTGGCGACCGGGTACAGTGGTTTACAATAGCCGCTTTTGACGATGCAGATGTAGTAGCTGTAGAAAAAGAAATCAAAGCCACCTTAAAGCGAATCCATCGTGTTTCTCCTGATGATGAGCGTGCTTTTGGTGGATTTAATTTAGGTGAAATATTCAATAAAATAGTAGGCTTTTCCAAAGGGATGACCTTGTTATCTTTAATAGTAGGGATAGCAACAATAATTGCAGGGGTTATTGGGATTGGAAACATTCTGCTTATTTCTGTAAAAGAACGGACTAAGGAATTGGGTGTGCGTAGAGCTTTGGGAGCCACACCTTCAGAAGTGAGAAATCAGATCATTTTAGAATCTGTTTTTCTAACAGTAATTGCTGGAGTACTTGGAATTATCTTGGGCGCATTGGTATTGTTTGGAATCAATTCAGCCACACAAGACCTGACCGATTTTCCCTACACCAACCCTACTGTACCCATACCTTTTATTTTAGGAGCACTTTTTATTATGGTCTTCCTAGGAACAATAATTGGACTGATCCCAGCTCAAAGAGCTGTGAGTATAAAACCGATAGATGCATTAAGAGAAGAATAAAACAATATAATTTAATACAAACCCATGAAAATTTTAAAATACATCGGAATAGCACTTTTGATTTTTGGTGCCTTATTTGCAATAGCCTTTTTTATAAAGACCAACAACAAGTCTGCTATTGTTTATGAAACCCAAACGGTCATTACTACCTCTATTGAAAGGAAAACAGTAGTTACGGGTAAAGTTATCCCAGAAGATGAAGTAGAGATAAAACCTCAAATACAGGGTATTATCGAAACACTATTTGTGGAAGAAGGAGATCAAGTAGCCATGGGCGATTTATTGGCTAAAATTAAAGTAGTGCCTAATGAGCAAAGTTTAAATAGTGCCGAAGGTCGGTTAGCCAATTCTAGAATACTGTTGAAAAATGCAGAATTGGAATTCAATAGAAACAAAGACCTTTTTGATAAAGGAATAATTTCAAAACAAGATTTTGACAATGTACAACTCCGTTACAATCAGGCCAAACAAGACGTTTCAAATGCTGTCTCAGATTTACAAATCATCCGATTGGGTTCCAAAGGAGGAGCAGCATCTGCCAATACCAACATTAGAGCTACCGTACCTGGAACGGTCCTAGAGATTCCTGTTGAAGAAGGATTTCAGGTTATTGCCAGTAACAGCTTTAACGCAGGAACAACTATTGCTACCATTGCAGATTTAAATAAAATGATTTTTGAAGGGAAAGTAGACGAAGCAGAGGTGGGAAAACTACGTGTAGGAATGCCACTCGAGGTAAATCTCGGTGCCATAGAAGACCAAGCTTTGGAAGCTAAATTAAAGTTTATTGCACCCAAGGGTAATGAAGAACAAGGAGCAGTACAATTCATAATAGAAGCTGATCTATTCCTGAATGATTCCATTTTTGTTCGGGCCGGTTATAGCGCAAATGCCTCTTTGATTCTAGATCGTAAAGACAGTGTCATGGCAATACCTGAATCTTTATTACAATTTGATAAAGAGAGGGAGGTTCCTTATGTAGAAGTTCAAATTGCTGATCAGAAGTTTGAACGTAGAGACATAGAAATTGGCATTTCTGATGGAGTTAATGTTGAAGTACTTTCCGGACTTAGTGAAGAAGATAAAATAAAGGTTTGGAATAAAACGGAGCCGATTAAAAAAGGTGATCAAAAAAGCACAGTAAATTAATTTAACCCTCCAAAATTCAAAAAGAATAGAACCTATGAGAATATCGTTAAGCTTGTTTTTTTCTCTTTTTACACTGCTTATTACCGCACAGGTCAAAAAATATACTTTAGAAGAGTGTGTGCTGTTGGCCTTAGAGAAAAACATCAGTATCAAACAATCCGAATTGGATTTGAAAGGAGCTGAAATCGATAAAGCAGATGCTATTGGCAATTTTTTACCTCGAATTAATGCTCAATCACAACACATTTGGAATAACGGTTTGAGTCAGAACATAACCAATGGATTGATTGAAAACCTTACGACGCAATTCTCTTCATTTGGAGGAAATGTGGGGGTTACTTTATATGGTGGTAAGCAAAACACCAATCAGTTGGCAAGAGCCAATTTGAATCTCATTGCAAGACAATATCAGCTCGAAGATATGAAAGATGATATTAGTCTCTTTGTTGTAAACACCTTTTTGCAGGTCATGTTTAATAAGGAGTTGGAACAGGTACAACGCTACCAACTTGAGCTGGCCAATCAAGAGTTAGAACGAACACAAATCAGGATCAAAGCAGGTGTGCAAACACAGGCTGATATTTATGAAATTGAAGCGAACTTAGCTGCTCAGGAACAAGCTTTATTGCAAGCCGAAAATGCTACGCGACTTTCCTTAATAAGCCTCGCACAAGCTCTTCTGATTACAGATTACGAAAACTTTGATATTGCGGAAGTGGATTATGATATTCCCTTATCACAGATTCTTATGGAACAGCCTAAAGAGATCTACAAAAAAGCACTGACTTTTAGAAATGATATTAAGGTGGCTGCTACAAACGTTGAAATAGCAAAAAAGGATATTGATCTGGCACAAGGAAACTTACTCCCAACTTTATCTGCATTTTACAATTACAACACACGTATTTCTTATAGTGATCGTTTTGTTGATACAGGTAATTTCATTGATACCCCTATTGGTGTTGTAAAAGAAACAGGTGCAATCGTATTGAGTCAATTTCCAGAACGAGAAATTGCAGGGCCACTTTCTTTTGCTGATCAATTCACACAAAACGATGGTATGAGTTATGGTTTATCTTTAAATATTCCCATTTTCAATGGGCTTTCTGCAAAAAACAACATCAAAAGAAGGAGGCTCAATCTGAAGCGTTCAGAAAACCTTTTTGAACAGAATAAGCTCGATTTAGAAAATACTATAAACCAAGCCTATGCAAGTGCTTCCGCTGCATTAAAGTTTTATCAGGCTTCTGAAAAAACCCTTAAAGCAAGAGAACAGGCATATTTAATAGCCGAGCAACAATTTGATCTGGGGGTGATGAACTCTTATGATTTTATTCAGAGTAAACAACGTTATGAAATAGCTGCTTCAGATCGGGTGAGAGCTAAATACGATTATATTTTCAAACTCAAAGTACTCGAGTTTTATTTTGGTCAAGAAATTAGCTTATAAGAAGAGCCATCAGGCTTTTAAATTAGATTGTTGTTTTTTGAAACGTTCAATTATTTCGTATGAATTCATGAGAAGAGGTATTCGAATAAAAAACAAAATAAAAATTTTAAAAATTCAATAAAAGATCATAAAAAATATTTTCTTCACCTCAATATATCTACTCTTGAAATTCATGGGTTTTCTTCCTAGCGTAAACCTGATATAATAACTCAGACCATGGCATATATTTTACAAATAGAAACCGCTACTAAACAATGTTCTGTTGCTATAAGTTATAAAGGGCAAAAACTTGCCTCAGAAGAACTTTTATCAGAAGGTTATAGTCATGGTGAAAAGCTCCATTTGTTTATACAACAGGTATTAAATAAGTCAAAATTAAAACCTACAGATTTAGATGCTGTTGCAGTTAGTAAAGGCCCAGGATCTTTTACTGGCTTACGCATAGGAGTAGCCGCAGCAAAAGGCCTTTGTTTTTCGTTGGATTTACCCTTAATTGCTATCAATACATTAGAACTTCTGGTTCAGCCTTTTAAGGAAATGCAAAAATATGATTTCATAATTCCGATGTTGGATGCTCGTAGAATGGAAGTGTATACTGCAGTTTATAACAGGAAAGAATTCCAGTTGGGACAAACTAGGGCATTGGTGCTTACTTCAAATAGTTTCTATGAAGAGATTGGTGAACAATCTTGTTTTGTAATCGGCAATGGAGCCACCAAATTTGCTACTTTAAACCCCAAAATAAATGCTACATTTTCTGATTCAATCCATTATCCCAATGCAAAAGACTTATCCAGTTTGACATGGGAGTGCTATCAAAAGAAGGCGTTTGAAAACTTGGGCTTATTTGAACCTTTTTATTTAAAAGAATTTCAATCTAATGTGAAATAAGAGGAGGTATGAAGTAGCGTTTTTACCCATTTAGGGCGATAACATTTTCTACTTTACCCGGCATCATTTCTTTGAGCATGTTTTCAATTCCATTTTTTAAAGTAAAGGTTGACGATGGACAACCACTACAGGCACCTTGGAGTATGACTTGAACTGATTTCTCTTTGGGGTTGTACGAGTCAAATTCTATATTTCCACCATCTGAAGCTACAGCAGGTTTAATGTATTCTTCAAGAATAGAGACAATCTGGTTTTCTAATGGATTTAGCTCTTTATTAAGCGATTGGTTTTCTGAGCTCACTTCTTTATGTTGGAACTCCTCTACCAGTATTCTTCCCTCTTCAACAAAAGAGCGAATGAATTCACGAACTTCCATCACTATATCGTCCCAACTATGTGAATCATACTTCATAATAGAAACGTAGTTTGCACTAATAAAGACTTCTTTAACAAAGGGAAAATGAAACAATTGAAACGCTAATGGGGCCTTTTTTGCTTCATCAATATTTTTAAATTCAATAGAAAGATCAACGAGTTTTTTATTTGCGACAAATTTCATTACTGCAGGATTTGGGGTGCTCTCAGCGTAGATGCTTACAGGAATCTTTTCACCTGGTAGTTGTTCAATGATCACTCCTCCTTCATTGAGATAGTCTTCTAATTGTTCTTTTACTTCTTCTAGGACATCTTCCCATTCGAGAATGTCAAATCGAGTAACTTCTATACCGTTTTCTAGCAGGGTAACAGCCTTTACAAAGGGTAGATAGAACAACTGTTGGATTAAAGGTGCATGTTTGGCCTCATCAATGTTTTTGAATACTATGGGTTTTTTGAGTCCTATAGGACTATTCAAATTAAATCGCGCAACGACCTCTCCTTTTTTTGCCTGTGCTGTAATACTGTATTGTTTCATATCTAAAACTTAAACGGTCTACAAAAATAGCCATTGCCCTTTGATTATCTCAACATAATGAGTGCTTTTTGACTGAAATCTTTTTGTATTTTGTAGCAAATAAGTGTCTATGTTAATAAAGAAAGTCAGAGGATTTTCCCCTTCTTATGGAGCAAATTGTTTCTTTGCTGAGAACGCTACTTTGATTGGAGATATTATTTTAGGAGATGAAGTGTCTGTTTGGTATCAGGCAGTTATTAGAGGAGATGTTAATTCAATTCGTGTAGGGAACAAAGTCAACATTCAAGACGGGGTAGTCATTCACGGTACTTATCAGAGTGCTGCAACAATGATTGGAGATAATGTCTCTATAGGGCATAATGCTATTGTGCATGGGTGTACATTACACGACAATGTATTAATCGGTATGGGAAGCATAATTATGGATCATTGTGAAATTGGAAGCAATAGCATTATTGCTGCTGGAGCAGTACTACCTCCAAAGACTGTAGTTCCTCCGGGTTCAGTTTACGCGGGTGTTCCTGCTAAAAAAATAAAAGATATAGATCCTCATTTACAACAAAATGAAATTGAGCGGATAGCTAAAAACTATTTATTTTATGCTTCTTGGTTTATAGAATAAAAAAAGCCACCTTTAAAGGTGGCTTTTTTATTTTAGTTTTTTTTAAAAACCTAGATCGGACTTTACATCTGCCATAAGGTCTTTTCCAGAAGCCAAAATTACACTTCCTCCAGGACTGGAGTCTAATACATAATCAAAGCCTTGCGCTGCGGCAACTTTTTCAATTGAGACTCTTGCTTTTTCGTAAAGAGGGCGCATCATTTCAGCAGATCTTTTTTGCAATTCTTGTGCAGCTGTTTCTCTGAATTCTTGAATGCGCTGTTGCATTTCTTGAAGCTCTACTTGACGTTGTTGATTGATTAAGTCCGTTTGATTTTGAGCATCACCTTGGTAACTTTGAGCTTTGGTTTGAAATTCTTTAGCGGAAGTTTCCAATTCTTTAGCGTATTGATCTTCTAATTTTTTTAGTTCATTTTGAGCTGCGATAACTTCAGGCATTTCACTGATCAACTGTTGAGTGTTGATGTGTGCAACTTTTGATTGTGCCATCATATTTAGAGGGGCAACCGACAATAATAAACTAACGATAAGGGTAGTTAAGTGTTTCATAAGTGTTAAGGATGTTAATTGTTTGAGGAATTGACTTTTGATTTTAGATTCTCCAGTTGTTCCTTTCTATTTTGAATACGTTGCTGTCTATTTATTCGTTTAATTACTAGTTCGCTAATATCGTAAATTTTTGCGGAATACAACAGGGTAACACTCGAAGATCGATCAAAAATAAAATCGTATTTTTTTTCTTCTGCAATTTGTTTGACAATAGTCAATACTTGGTCTTGAAGGGGCTGTATAAGTTTTGATCTCTGTATAAACAGATCTCCCTTAGGACCAAAGCGCATTTCTTGTAAGTTTACAATCTCCTTAGAAAAGTCTTCTAACTCTAGCTCGCGGTCTTTAATTAATTCCGAAGTCAAAAGAATTCGTTCCATATTCAATTGATTTTCGTAAAGCTTTAATTGATTTTTTTTCAATTCAATTTCTTTTTTCCATTTTTCAATACTGGAATCTAACAAAGCACTTGCTTTTTTGTATTCCTCAACATTTTCAAGTATAACATTCATATCTACATAGCCTACCCGTGCGCCGCGTTGAGCAAATGATAAACTACTAGAGCACAAATAGAAAAGGAATATAAGGATATGTGTTTTGTTAAGCTTCATCTGCTTATAAACGTTAAGTTTTATGAGATAGTATTTGAACTTTAATTCTACGGTAAAACTGGACTAAAACCGTTGTCCAATCACAAAATGTGTTTCCCAGCCGTTGGGAGTGGTCAGATTGGAATTGGGATTATCAAACCCATATCCAAAATCGATACCAAGAAGTCCAAAAGCAGGCATAAAAATACGAACACCTGCACCCGCAGAGCGTTTTGAACTAAAAGGATTGAATTCTCTGAAACTATTAAAACCATTACCCGCCTCCAAGAAGGTTAAAGCATAAATGGAAGCACTTGGTTTTAAAGTAATTGGGTAGCGTAGTTCCAGAGAAAATTTATTGTAAATAACAGATCCATCAGTGCTGGATAAAGATTGGTTTGGATAACCGCGAAGTGCAATAGTTTCTCTGCCGTCTAAGGCATAATTTACCATGCCGTCTCCCCCAAGGAAAAAACGCTCGAAAGGAATATTACCTCTAGAAAGATTGTATGCTCCAATAAATCCAAAGTCTGCTTGTGTTTTTAGGGTTAGTTTTTCATAAATGGGGGTGTACCATGTACCGTTAAACTTAATCTTGTAAAATTCAAGCCATCGGAATTTTTCTTGATCAATTTTTTCAGCTATTGGGTTACCTTCATCGTCCTGAAATTCGGCTAATTCTCCTAAATTCGAATAATCTTTATTACTAAAAAGCGAGTAGGGGGGTGTTAACTTAGCACTAATACTGAAGGTGGATCCACCGGTGGGGAAGATAGGATTAATACGCGTGTTATTTCGAGTCAAGTTTATCGTGTAAGCAAGATTATTTGCTTCTCCGTCTCCAAATGTAAACAAACCGGTATAGTAATTGTTTAGGTTGTAATATTGATAGGAAATGGCTTGTGAAAGTTGAAAGAAATCGTCAGGTATACGAAGTCTTTTTGCTAAACCTAGGGTAGCTCCACTAATCTGAAAGGATTGTGATTTATCGGCCAAACCTGTAAAAAAATCATAACGATATTGAATGGTATGTTGAAGCGATGATGAGAATTGTACGGGTTGTTTCCCTCCGAGCCAAGGTTCGCTAAAGTTAAAACTGTAAGTATTGTAAAATTGACTGGCTTGTAGTCTAAGCGCAAGTGTTTGACCATCGCCCATTGGAAGTGGTTTGTACTTTGTTTTATCAAAAATATTCCTCATGGAGAAATTATTAAACGAAAGTCCCAGTGTACCAATGAAACCACCCTGTCCGTAACCTCCTTGAAGTTCAATTTGACTCGCTCCAGATTCCACCAAATTAAACCTTACATCTATGGTACCCGAATTTGGATCTACATTTTCCATTTGAGGATCGATTTGTTCAGCATCAAAAAAACCGAGTTGTCCCAATTCACGAACGGTTCGAACCAATTGATCCTTACTGTATAATTCTCCTGGCTTAGTTCTCAGCTCTCGGTAAATCACGTGGTCGTTTGTTTTAGTATTCCCTTCTACGGTTATGTTGTTGAAGTTGGCTAGTTTTCCTTCTGTAATACGAATTTCAAAGTTAATGGTATCTTCAATTGCACTGACTTCTACCGCGTTGATGTTTGAAAACAGATAACCGTTGTTTTGATACAGGTTGGTTATGTCGTTTCCATCTGGTTTGCTTGTGTCAGCAATTCTTTTTTTGAGTAAAACACCGTTGTAAACGTCTCCTTTTTTCAGACCCAAGACTTGTTGTAAAATTGCATCAGAATACACGGTATTTCCAATAAAATCAATATCACCAAAGAAGTATTTGTTCCCTTCTTCGATTTTGAGATTCAAACGTACAACTTCATTTTCTTCTGTGCTTCTGATTAAGGTATCATGAAGTACCCGTGCATCTCGATATCCTTCTTCTTTGTAGAAATCTATAAGACCGGATAAGTCTTCCTTGAATTCATTTTCAATAAATTTTGATTTTTTCCAGAAGCGAATTGGATTTTTGGTTTTAGTTTTCTTGAGTTTTGATCTTAGTTTAGCTTCTTTAAATACCTGGTTACCATCAAACGATATTTCATTGATTTTTACTCGAGGGCCCTTGTCTACATTGACTACCATTTTGTAAGAGTTGTTTCCTACGGTATCTTTAATAGTATTGAGTACAACTTTGGTGTCCAGAAACCCTTCTTTACGGTATTTGTTTTCAATGTAGTTTTTAGTGTTGGTAAGAAAACTTTCTGAGAGTTTTTTTCCTTTGATGAGTTCGGTATCTTTGATAAGTGTTTCAGTTGTTCCCTTTTTTAAACCATTAATTTTAACATCTGTTAGTGTGGGTAGTTCTTCAATGTCAATCTCTACAGATACATTGTTTTTTTCAACTTTGGTAACATAAAAATTAATATCACTAAAAAGATCCAGACCCCACAATTTGTTAATCACAGCGCTTACTTCTTCTCCTGGAATACTGATTTCTTGTCCCTTTCTCAAGCCGCTGTAGGAAATGACGGTTTGTTCGTTAAATGTTTTGATACCACGCACACTTATGGAATCCAAAACATATTTTTTCCCTTTTACAAAATCGTTAGTCTGTGCCTGGGTAAGGTTCACTAAAAAAAGAATTAACCCTACAATCCAAGTTTTTAATAAAGGATTATAAAGTGAGTTGTTCGCTCGTTTTTCCAAATCTTCTTTCTCGTTTACCGTAGTTAATTAATGCTTTTTCTAAGTCTTCTTTTGTGAAATCGGGCCATAAGGTTGTTGTAAAATACAATTCTGCGTAGGCGATATGCCACAAAAGGAAGTTGCTAATTCGTTCTTCACCACTTGTTCTAATGAGCAAATCTACTGGAGGTAAATCGCGGGTGTAAAGATGCTCAATTATTGTGGATTCATCAACTTTTTCGGGGGAAATTATACTATTTTTAACTTTACTTGCAATGGCTTTTACTGCTTCTACAATTTCTTCTTTAGCACCGTAATTTAATGCCAATGTAAGAACCATTCCCGTATTTTCTTTTGTTTTTTCAATTACAAAAAGAAGCTCTTCTTTTACTAGGCTAGGCAATGTATTTAAATCACCAATAGCACATAGTTTAATGTTGTTGTCAATGAGTCTTCTAAATTCTTTTTTTAAGGAACTAACAAGTAGTTTCATCAAGATGTTGACTTCTTCTTTGGGGCGATTCCAATTGTCCGTTGAAAAAGCAAATAGAGTTAAAAATTCAATTTGCTCTTGAGCAGCCGCTTCAACGATTTCTCTAACAGACTTCGCGCCCTTGCTATGACCTAAAACACGTTTTTTTCCTTGTTTTTTAGCCCAACGACCGTTGCCGTCCATTATGATAGCTACATGTTTTGGTTGTTTGTTCATTTATTCCTTACAATAACACGGAAGATCGCCAAAGGTAAATGAAATTGTTAAACCAGTAAAAAGATACCAGTCATTATTCCCAATATTTCCAAATGCGATTTTATTTAGGGGATTACTACCGTCCAAGTTATCAGTAAGTGTGTAACGCGCACCCATTTCTAAACCGAGTACTACGAAAGGACTTGGATTGATTTTAACTCCAAGAATTAAGGGGATTCCTATTTTTTCATCTTTTCCAAAATTGGTGTAAGTTGGCGGATTTATTGGCCCATTTGGTGTGAGGTAATATTGATTGAATCGAAAATAACTAAGACCGTAAAATAGGTATGGTGTAAAACTGGTATTGGGATCATGTAAATTAAATTCTGTAAAATTAATTTCGATACCCGCATGAGCTTCTTGAATTGGGTTGTTTAATTTGTAGGATCTTCTGAAGCGATTGATATCACTGTTTCTGTATTCATTTTCTCTTAAAGTAGTAGCGGTAAGTCCAGCTCTAACGGAATACCTATCAGTAACATTCCATTTATAAAGTAGTCCATATGCAAATTCGTTTGGGTCTACGTAACGGTCCGTACCGATATCTCCAATATAGTTACTGCCTCCAAGAAAAAATCCAATTTCATGAAATTGTGCTGCAACAGGTGTTACTACGCTCATCAAATAAAGAAAAAGTACTTTTTTAAACATAGATAATCGGCTGGAAAACATGCCTTCCTATAAACAGATAATGCTAACTATTATTGTATGTTTCTGGTATCGTGACCCCAAAAAAGCTTACCTCTAAGAGTGTCAAAGAAAGAAGTACCCTCTAACTGGACGGTAATGGCGTTGAAAGAAGCTTTTTTTATGTAAAGTTTATTTTTATTGTCTATCGTAAATATTCTGGAATCTAAAGAAAGCAGGAAATTACTCCCTCTTCCTGTTACTGAAATTTCAAAAGTAGTATGGTCTGGGACAATTAAAGGACGCATATTGATGTTGTGAGGGGATATTGGGTTTACCACGATACAGTGCGCATTAGGAGAAACTATAGGGCCACCACTACTCAGTGAATATCCGGTAGAACCTGTAGGTGTTGCGATTATCAATCCATCAGACCAATAGGTAGTAAGAAATTCATCATCAAGTTGTGTTTCAATACTGAGCATAGAGGTGGTATTTTTTCTGTTGATGGTGATTTCGTTTAAAGCATAACCAAAATCATCTAATGCTTCTATGGACTCTTCTGTTGCTACCTTCAAAAGGGAACGTTCAATTAAACTGTAGTTTCCTTCAAAAAACAAATCCAAACCTTCTTGTAAAGTATTGCGTTGTACGCTGGTTAAAAAACCCAGGCGTCCCCCGTTTATACCAAGTATAGGGATTTTACGATCCCTGGTTACTGAAATGGACCGCAATAGGGTGCCATCTCCACCTATGGAAAACAAAAAATCAACGGGTTCGTCAAGTTTTGTATCGTCACTAAAATAATTATGCTGGTGGTCATTATCTCCCAAGGGTTTTTGCAATCGATCTACCAAAATAAATCTATGCTGATGGGTATCGAGATACTCAATCACCTTTTTTACAAGAGCCAAAGAGGTCTGCGAAAAAAAAGCACTGTAAATGGCTATATACATGATTCCTGTAATTGGTGTAAAGGTACAAAACTGGAGGAAACCCATTTACAGATCAGAAAAGAGTAGATTCTAACATCGATCCTTTTTTTATTTGAAAAGAAGACAATACTTTTACCAAAAAAAAATGACAGCCCTTAGTGTAAATATCAACAAAGTAGCCACCTTGAGAAACGCCCGTGGTGGAAACGTTCCCAATTTACTGGAAGTTACAAAAGATTTAGAGCGATTTGGGGCTCAGGGAATTACAGTACATCCTAGGCCTGATCAACGTCACATTCGTTATGAAGACGTTAGAAATTTAAAAGATGTTGTGACTACAGAATTTAATATTGAAGGCAACCCTATCCCTGATTTCATTCGACTGGTTCTGGAGGTGAAACCCACTCAGGTCACTCTCGTTCCCGATGCTGAAGATGCCCTTACTTCAAATGCGGGATGGGATACCGTAAAGCACGCTGCTTTTTTAAAAGAAGTAATCAAACAATTTAGAGATCAGGGCATTCGTACTTCTATTTTTGTAGACCCTATTCCAGAAATGATAGAAGGTGCCCTAGCTATTGGTACAGATCGCGTAGAATTGTACACTGAGTCTTATGCTACATTATATGAACAGAACCCCGAGCAAGCCATTGCTCCCTACATCAGTGCTGCAAAAAAGGCTCAAGAACTAAATATTGGTCTGAATGCAGGTCATGATTTAAGTCTGGATAACTTAGCTTATTTTAGTCGAAATATTTCCAATTTATTAGAAGTATCCATTGGTCACGCACTGATCTGCGAAAGCCTCTATCTCGGATTTGAAAATGTCATTCCGATGTATTTAAATCGATTGTCCCATTGAGTTTATTGCACAGCACCCTAGTAGGTAGTGAAGGAACAGACTTGCTCATCCTTCATGGATTTCTGGGAATGGGAGACAACTGGAAAACCCATGCAAAGGGATTCTCTGAACGTGGATTTAGGGTGCACCTTCTGGATCAAAGAAATCACGGTAGAAGTTTTTGGAACGAAACATTCAATTATGAGGTAATGGCAGAAGATGTGATTCGGTACTGTGAAGCTAAAAATTTGAACAAAGTGTTGGTATTGGGTCATTCCATGGGGGGTAAAACAGCGATGCATTTGGCCTGCTCTTATCCTAGTAAAGTTAAAGCACTGCTAATCGCTGATATTGCACCAAAAAAATACGAGCCTCACCACCAACAGATTCTAAACGGATTATCACAACTCAACTTTGATCAACTTCATACCAGAGCAGCTGCAGATGAAGAGTTATCGAAAACTGTTTCGGATCCGGCAACAAGACAGTTTTTATTAAAAAATTTGTATTGGGTAGAGCCTGGTAAACTAGGACTTCGGTTAAATACTGAGGTGCTTAAAAATGTGAGTGAGGCAATTGGTGCTGGTTTAGATCCCAAAGCACAATCTGGTTTGCCTTTTTTGTTTATCAAAGGGGAGCGATCAGCGTATATATTAGACACAGACCTTCCTGTAATAAAGCATCATTTTCCAGCTGCAAAGCTAGAACTTATTCCAAAAGTAGGTCATTGGCTTCACGCTGAAAATCCGAAGCGTTTTTTTGAGATTAGTTCTCAATGGCTGGAGCAGTACCGTTGATATTTAACAGCGCTGAAAAATATGTGATATTTCTTTGAGTTTGTGGTCTACCTTCTTTCTTATTTTATTTTTACATTCTAAATGCATCATATGGGAGTCATCATTAGAAAAGCAGAAAAAAAAGACAGTAAATCAATTTTGAGGTTAATCCAAGAGTTAGCCCTTTTTGAAAAAGAGCCAGAGAGTGTTTTACTCCAAGAGAATGATATCGAAAAACACGGCTTCAGTTCTTCACCTTTATTCCATTGTTTGGTGGCTGAATTAGAGGGAGTTATTGTTGGAATGGCCTTGTACTACCCTCGATATTCCACTTGGAAAGGTCCTACTTTTCATTTAGAAGATTTGATCGTTTCAGAACACTTCAAGGGAAAAGGATTTGGAACTCAATTATACACAGCCTTTATTAAGCAGGCTTATGAAGCCGGGGTAGAGCGTATTGAATGGAATGTTTTGGATTGGAATACACCAGCCGTTCGTTTTTATGAAAAAAGTGGTGCAACAGTTTTATCCGACTGGAGAACAGTACAAATGCACCGTCCAGCTATGAAAAACTTCTTATATCCGATCCAATAATATGCGACAAATGAAAGTATTCAAATTTGGTGGAGCCTCTGTCAAAGACGCAGCAGGAGTCCAAAACCTACTTGCTGTTTTAAAAGCAGTTGATTATGAGGACACTCTCGTGGTTGTTTCAGCAATGGGTAAGACAACCAATGCTCTCGAAAAAATCATTGATGACTATTTTAAAAACAAAAACCAAACGCCGGAAGGGGTTTTACCTTTAAAGCAATATCATTTAGAAATTGTAAAAAACTTGTTTGAAGATCAGTGTGCTGAAGTGGAAAGACATGTACATCAACTTTTTGAAGAACTATCAGGCTTTTTCAAAACCAATAAGTCTCCAAATTACAGTTTTGTTTACGATCAGGTGGTGAGTTATGGTGAGTTGTTGTCGACCACGATTATTCACTTTTACTTAAAGTTTTCTGAACTTCAAAGCACTTGGCTAGATGCGAGAAATTGTATCAAGACAGACGATTATTATCGAGCGGCTAACCTCAATTGGGAGTGGACTCAGCAGAACATTATCGAACAAGTAGGTAAAAGTCGTTTGGTAATTACCCAGGGATTTATAGGAAGCAATTCCAATAATTTCACTACTACCCTTGGGAGAGAGGGATCTGATTATTCAGCTGCTATTTTTGCCTACGCATTAAATGCTGAATCGGTAACCATATGGAAAGACGTCCCTGGTGTGCTCAACGGAGACCCAAGGGTTTTTAAAGAAACCAAACTACTCCATCAAATCTCCTATCGTGAGGCCATCGAGTTGGCCTTTTACGGAGCATCCGTCATTCATCCTAAAACATTACAGCCCCTTCAGCGCAAAGAAATTCCACTCTACGTGAAGTCCTTTGAAAATCCACATGCTTCTGGTACAGCAGTTTCTAAAGGAAAAACTCTTGAGCCACACATGCCCTGTTATATCGTTAAAAAAGATCAGGTACTGTTGCGTCTTTCTTCCATTGATTTTTCTTTTATAGTAGAGGAAAATATCAGTTATATTTTTGGATTGCTACACGAATACCAAATGCCTGTAGAACTCATTCAAAACTCAGCCATCAGCTTTTCAGTATGTGTAAACAACAAGTATAACCGATTAGAAGAGCTTGTACTCGTTTTACGTTCACGCTTTAACGTTGCAGTGACCAAAGGAGTAGATTTGTACACTATCCGACATTTTGATCAGGATGCTACTCGATTCTTAAAGGAACTGGGAAAACCCATTTTATTGGAGCAACGTACCGAAGAAACGGCTCAGTTTATCGTATAGTTGTTCAATCTAGGTTAGCCCCAAAGCTTTTACTTTTTCCACAATGGTTTGCGCCAGTTTTGTGTGACTCTCTTCCGTCCATCCCGCTACATGGGGGCTGAGTAAAACTCGTTCGGATTGAATTAAGTAGTCGAGTTCTTCGGGAGGATTAGGAGCACTAAACACAGAATGAAAGGAACTGGATTCATATTCCAAAACATCTAATCCTGCACCTAAAATCTTTCCATTTTTAAGACCAGATACGAGATCTTTTGTCACCACTGCTTTTCCTCGAGCCGTATTGATGAACCAAAAGGGAAATTGCATTCTTTTAATAAAAGCGGCATCAATCATTGCTAAAGTTTCCTTTGTTTCAGGGATATGCAGACTCAATACCTGAGTTTTTTCTTGGAGATCCTCTAAAGTAACCTGTTTTGCGTAGGAATCTCCCACATCCGGTTTTATGTCATAACATAACACTTTAACAGCATTAAATCCAGATAATTTCTTTGCAAAACTTTTTCCTGTGTTCCCATATCCAATCAAACCTACGGTTTTACCTTCCAGTTCCCAGCCACGATGGGCTTCTCTTAGCCATTCTCCCTTAAGGATTTTTTCATGTCCTAAGCGGAGTTTATTCATTAGAGCGAGCAACAATCCCAGTGCATGTTCTCCTACAGCATTACGGTTACCCTCCGGTGCTGCAATGAGGTGAATATTTTTTGAACGTGCATAGTCTAAATCAATGTTTTCAAGTCCTGCACCTACGCGTCCTATGAATTGAAGCTGTGTAGCGGCATCGAGTACCTTTTGATCAATGGGAAAACGACTGCGAAGTACCAACCCCTGATACTGACTCAATTTAGGCAGCAGATCTTCTAAAGAAGCGGTATAGGCGATGACATTTTCAAAACCCAATTTTTCTAAACCTTCAATCAATAAAGGGTGATTCTCATCAACATGAAGGACTTTAGGTTTTTTCATCAAAAGCCTAAAACAATTTTAGCTACGTAAAAAAAGAGAAAGATTCCAAAAATATCATTTGCAGTAGTGATAAAAGGACCGGTTGCTATTGCGGGGTCAATTCCTTGTTTGTTAAGGACAATAGGCACAAAGGTTCCCACCAACGCTGCTACTACTATAACCAGCATCATTGATCCTGCAATGGTAGCGCTAACCAAAAAAGATTGGTCTATAAATTGTCCAAAAAGAAGTATGACTAATGCGAGTGAAAATCCATTGATAAGACTCAGTCCAATCTCTTTAATCAATCGGTTGAAGAGTGATCCTTTGACTACATCATTTGCTATACCTTGGACAATTATGGCAGAGGATTGCACTCCTACATTTCCTGCCATAGCAGCAATCAAAGGAGTATAAAAAAATAGATTCCGCAGAGTAGGCTCCTCCATGACAGATTCAAAATCTTGAAGAATAAAAACACTCCCTAATCCTCCTAAAAGTCCCAAAAACAGCCAAGGAAGTCGTGCCTTAACAAGTTCTAAAATACTGTCGTCTGCTTCAACATCTGCGGAAATACCTGCTGCTAATTGGTAGTCCTTATCTGCTTCTTCTTTGATTACATCTACAATATCATCGATCGTAATTCTACCCAATAACTCCTTTTTGTTGTTCACAACAGGAATGGCTTCCAAATCGTATTTCGACATAATTTTTGCAACCTCTTCATTTTCTTGATCTACGGTTACATAGTCTACTTTTGGAATGTAAATGTCTTTAACTTTTGCCTGAGAATTGGCTGTGATTAAGTCTTTAAGTGAAAGTCTGCCCTTGAGTCTGTTTTTTTCATCTACTACATAGATGGAGTGAACACGGGTCACATTTTCTGCTTGAGCCCTCATTTCATTTAGACAATTCAGTACGCTAAGGTCCTCTTGTACTTTTACCAATTCTTTGGCCATAAGTCCACCGGCAGTATTCTCGTCATAACGAAGAAGGTCTCGAATATCACTAACGTGTTCATCGTCTTCGATCTGGGACATGACTTTTTCTTGGCGCTCCTCAGGGAGTTCTAAGATGATGTCAGCGGCATCGTCAGTGTCCAACTCCAGAACTTCTTTGGCGATTTCTTTGGCAGAGAGTTGTTCTAAAATGCCTTCTCTTATGTCTGGATCTACTTCTGCCAGTGCATCTGCAGTAGTATCACTGCCTAATAATTTTATGAGGTATGTGGCTTCACCAATAGAAAGGTATTCTATAAGTTCTCCTAAATCTGCGTAGTGGGCAGGCTTGAGTTTTCTTTTAAGACGGGTTTTCTCCTCCCTAGCAATAAGGTCCTTTATTTCATTTACTAAAACCGAATCAATGTGAAATGGTGTCATGGTTTATCCTTTTTGCAAGTTGGACAAAATCAGCTCCAGAAAGCTTCTCAGGTCGAAGGTCAAAGATAGCATCTTCTCTTAACTTTTCGGGGATATTTAGTATTTTTAAACTGTTCCTAAGGGTTTTGCGGCGTTGTTGAAAGCTTAATTTTACCAATTGAAACAGAAGTGTTTCATCACAGTCTAGGTGGAAATGCTCTTTTCGTACCAATTGAATTACTGCAGATTCAACTTTTGGTGGTGGTTTGAAGACATTAGGGGGTATAGTAAAAAGCAATTTAGTGTCGTAAAAAAGTTGTGTAAGCACAGAGAGAATTCCATACTTTTTTGAACCTGGAGGTTCACAAATGCGTTCTGCGACCTCTTTTTGAAACATGCCTGCAAAAAAGGGAATTTGGGAACGATTTTTTAAGGTCTTAAAAACGATTTGCGTTGATATATTATAGGGAAAATTACCTATGATAGCTAGAGGTTTTGCAGCAAAGTATTCTTGTAGGTCTATTTTTAAAAAGTCCCCTTCTATAAGTTTAAATTGTTGATCAGTATAGTGTTTTTTTAGGTAGAGAACGGATTCTGAATCAATTTCTATCAGATGCAATTGGGCAGTTTTTTGAATTAAAAACTGAGTAAGTACGCCCATACCAGGACCTACTTCAAGAACTGAATCATAGTTATTAAAAGTAAGGGTGTCTGCAAGCTTTTGAGCGATACTTAAATCTGTTAGAAAGTGCTGCCCCAATTTTTTTTTTGCACGAACAGCTTTCATGATTGTTCTTCTATTAGGTGAAGCTCTGTTTCAAAATAGAGGATACGGTTTCCGTATCGTTCTTCGCTTTTTTTTCTTGCTGCAGGACCAAGTTCTTTTACAAAGTGCTTTAATTTTTCCTCACTATCAAAAATATGTTGGATTGCATAGCTTACTCCACCCTGATCCTGTTCATTAACAACTTTAAAAATTTTGATTTCTTTGAAGATATCGGTCGCTAAAAGTTCAGGGAGGTGATTTTGTCTCATCCACATTAGCCAATCTTCTAGTACAGAAGGCTCAACATGGGTTGTGACATTGTAGATTACCATATTATTGAATCTGTTCAAAACCTGTGTACGGAACTAAAGCTTTAGGAATACGAATCCCATCTGTGGTCTGAAAGTTTTCCAAAAGCCCTGCCAGTACTCTAGGAAGCGCTAAAGAGCTGCCGTTTAAGGTATGCACATTTTGTTTTTTTCCTTCCGCATTTTTATAACGCAGTTGTAAGCGCTCTGCTTGAAAACTATTGAATGTAGAAACCGAACTGATTTCCAACCAGCGTTTTTGAGCCGCAGAATAGACTTCAAAATCATACGTCAGAGCCGAGGTAAATCCTAAGTCTCCGCCACACAGTCTTAGGATACGATAGGGCAATTCCAATTCTTTAAGGATTGATTTTACATGTTCTACCATACTTTCAAGTGCTTGCATGGCATTTTGCGGTTCTTCAATCCGCACAATTTCTACTTTATCAAATTGATGCAGTCGATTCAAACCGCGTACATGTGCACCATAACTACCCGCCTCTCTCCTAAAACAGGGCGTGTAACCAGTCAGTGCTATGGGAAGATCAGAAGCTTGTAAGAGGGTATCCCGAAAAAGATTTGTAATAGGGACTTCTGCGGTGGGAATTAAATAGAGGTTGTCATTGGTTACATGATACATTTGCCCCTCCTTGTCGGGCAGCTGTCCTGTTCCAAACCCGGATGCCTCATTGACTAGGTGAGGAACTTGCACTTCTTGGTAGCCAGCAGCAGTGTTTCGGTCTAAGAAAAAATTGATTAATCCACGCTGAAGACGGGCTCCTTTTCCTTTGTAAACAGGAAATCCAGCCCCCGTTATTTTAGTCCCCAATTCAAAATCAATTAAATCATATTTGCTAGCCAATTCCCAGTGGGGAAGGGCATCGGAATCCAAATCAGGGATACTGCCTGATCGGTATACTTCTTCGTTATCTTCTTCGGAGTTTCCTGCTGGAACTGTTTCATGAGGCACATTAGGCACTTGGGTTCGCAATTCAAATAGCTGCGTTGTTGTCTCTTGAAGTTGCTCTTGAAGTAATTTGGCAGCTCCCTTGGCAGCTGCACTTTTTTCTTTGAGCAGGTTTGCTTTTACTGTATCCCCGCTTTTAAAAAGTGCTCCAATTTCTTTAGCCATTTGATTGGATTTTGCCAGTAGAGCATCAAGTTCGGTTTGTTTATTTCTTCTTTCTTGATCCAGTTGAACGATCTGATCAACTAATTCAGGAGATGAAAAACCTCTTTTTTGTAGTCCTTTAAGAACAGCTTCTTTATTTTCTCTAAGGTATTGGAGTCCAAGCATGAAAATTCTTTTTGCAAAAATAAAGTAATTTTCCTTCTACCCTTATTAGGCAGGTGTTCTTTTGCAAATTTCTTGATCTTGTACAAGCTGTGTTTTTAAGGCCTCTAGAGAATCAAATTTTAATTCTTCTCTGATTTTTTTTACAATCAGAACTTTTAGAGAGTCTCCATAGATTTGTTGATCAAAATCAAAAAGATGTACTTCTATGGTTTCGTCGTTTCCGTTCAAAGTTGGACGGTTACCTATGTTCATCATTCCTTTATAGCCTCTGTTTTTGTGTTCTATATCAACCATATACACCCCTTTGGGTGGAATCAATTTATAGATTTCTGGGATTTCTAGATTTGCTGTTGGAAAGCCTAGGGTCCTTCCCAAACCAGCTCCTTGGATAACAGTACCGTTTAGTTCGTAAGGTCGACCTAAAAATTGGTGTACTTTTTCGAAATCACTATCTTGGATAGCTGTTCTTACTTTTGTTGAACTTACCGTGATCGATTCAATATCTTGTGCTGGAATGACCGTAAGGTCAAAACCGTATGTTTTTCCAAAGTTAATGAGATCATCTACGCTAGCTTCTCTGTTTTTTCCAAAACGGTGGTCGTATCCAATAAAAAGAGAGGCTATTTTAAGTTTATCTACCAAAATGTCTCGAATAAACTCTATGGCAGTAAGTCGAGAAAATTCTTTTGAAAAAGGATGAATAATCAAGTTGTCTATACCCAGTGTTTTCAATAGCAACTCTTTTTCTTTTAAAGTGTCGATCAGTTTTAAAGTGTTTTGCTTTTGGAGGACCATCCTGGGGTGTGGAAAGAATGTTAAAAGACTGGACTCCAAATTTTTATCCTTCGCTTTTTCGACCAAAGAGCGTATGATTTTTTGATGTCCAACATGAACTCCATCGAAAGTCCCGATAGTAAGGATAGACCGGGAAGAAGAACTGTAATTTTCAATTCCTTGAACAATATTCATAGGACTAGAGCGTGCTTTATTTGCTCTCACAAAAGTACGCTAATATCACAAACAGACGAATTAGTTTGTTTATTTTTAGCCTGTTGATGAATAGATCCTTTTGATGTACAACAAAAAACAGCTTATTAAAAAGTGGGTGTTAAGCGCTCTGTTCTCTGTGTTTTTATCTGTTTCGGTACTCTTCGGTCAAGACCATTGGATACAGGTTTCTAACCCACATGGAGTCGTACCGCTTTTAGAAGTTTTTGGAGAAAGTTACTTCCAAATGCCTCCAAAGCTGATGGAGCCTTTCGGAGCTTGGTCAAAAGGTACTTTCAAAGAATTGCTTTTACCCAATGAAAAGGGAGAGGAGGAAGTTTTTAAACTAACTCCAGTAGCTGTTCTTTCAAATGCCTTACAAAAAAACTATCCGAGAATAAGAACCTATACGGGACATAGTGTTACTAGACATGAGGTAAGCATCCGCTTAACTTCTTCCCCACAAGGAATAAGTGCTTGGATGCATTTTAAAGATGCGCCCGATTTTTTTATTCAGCCTGTGAAGGGAGAGAAAAACCTTCATTTTACCTATATAAAGTCAACCCAAGATTCTGACAATAGATTGTTTTGTAAAACCAAAGCTGCAGTATCCAAAAAACCACCGTCTAAAGGAGCATCAAAAAGTAAGGTTTTAAATCAAACGATTAAAACCTTTAGAATTGCTATAGCTGGAACAGGAGAGTACACCTCATTTTGGGGAGATAATGAAGATAGCAATGGTACCAACTCTGAAGATGCACTTGCAGCAGTTGTCAGTACGATCAATCGCATTAATTTTATTTTTGAAAGAGACCTAAATCTTCGTTTGGAGTTGGTTTCTGATGCTGGATTGATGTATGAAAATGCTGAATTAGATCCCTTTACAGGAAATTTTGACACTGAACTTCAATCCACTCTAGACCAAGTTCTCGGTAATGAAGCCTATGATGTAGGGCATTTATTTGATTTTGGTGAACCAAATGGAGATGCTGGATGTATAGGCTGTGTTTGTGTATCTAATAAAAAAGGACAAGGCTTTTCCACCCATCCATTTAGGGATATCTACGGGGGAGAATACCGTAACGATTATTTTGACTTGGATTATGTTGGACATGAAATTGGACACCAATTTGGAGCCTATCACACCTATTCTTTTGAAACTGAAGGAACCGGTTATAATGCTGAGCCTGGGAGTGGATCCACTATAATGGGTTATGCTGGGATAACCGGTGTAGACGACTTACAGCAACACGGAGACTCTTATTTTCATTATTACAGCATACAGAATATTTTGGAATATACCGCCACTTTATCTTGTGGTTCTACAGAATCTATTGAAGTAGAGAGTTTTTCTATTTCAGCTGGGCCAGATCATTTCATCCCCATCGGTACTGCTTTTCAATTGGAAATTCCTCCAATAGAAGCCGAGGAAGGTGTAAGCTATACCTATACTTGGGAGCAATTGGATAGCGGTGAAATCACATCTAGTAATTTTGGACCCAACAATATTTTAGGAGCAATAGCTCGATCCTTACCTCCTAAAACATCTTCTGGGAGAGTAGTACCTAGTATGAGTCGGGTACTCAATAATGAACTCACTCAAGAAAAACCTGGTTTAAATGACGCTTGGGAAACGGTTCCCCTTTTGGGAAGAATAATGAATTGGGGTTTAAGTGTTCGCAAGCAAACACCTACTTTTTCACAAATCGCCCAAGATCAAATGCTCATTACCGTAGTGGAAGAAGCCGGACCCTTTGGTTTCATTTCACATGACAAGCCACTTATATTAAAAGGAGGCGCACTTGAAACACTCCTATGGAATGCCGCAAACACTCAACAAAGCCCCATAAATGCAGACCAAGTATCGGTTTTAATGTCAACAGATGGAGGAACTACTTTCCCTGTTGTTTTGGCTCAGGATTTACCAAATAATGGTCGTGCTGTAGTTCGAATTCCAAATGATCTTGATACCACTCGTGCACGAATTAAAATAAAACCCAAAGGAACTATCTTTTTTGCGGTAAACGCTAGTGATTTATCTATTGAATCGAGAGATTTGGCACTCAATTTTGGAGTCTTCTCAAAAGAAAATTGTGATGAAAATACATTGCGATATGATTTCACAATTGAGAAAGCAACGGGTTTTAACGAAGACGTTATCCTTCAAATAGTTGAACCGCCTGCTGGGGTGGAATTTCAATTTTCAAAGGAAATCTATACATCTTCAGATAATTCTGGTTACCTAGTAATCAGTGGTTTGGGCAACTTAAGTGCTGGGGACTATCTTTTTGATTTGAAAGCGAATTATGGAAATGAAGCCGAAATTTTTTCAATCGAATTAAAACAACGCACAACCGATTTTGTTCCGGTAGTAAAACAAACACCTAAAAACTTGGAGGTAGGTTTGAGTATCAATCCATTACTAGAATGGGAAAAAAATCCAAATGCTGAACACTATCGGGTTCAGGTTTCTTCAGATACAAACTATACTTCCATTCTTTTGGACTCAATCGTTGCTTCAAATAAACTAAAACTTAAAAATTTAGCTCCCTTATCGACATATTATTGGAGAATTCAGAATCAAAATAATTGTGGTGATTCGGTTTTTTCTGAAAGTTCAAGTTTTGAGACGGGTCCGATTTCATGTACTTCACTCATTGCAGCAAATCTTCCAAAAGAGTTAAACGATGCAACAGAGACTGATGATGGGGTAACTGTAGCCACTATAAATATTTCTTTCGATGCGCCTATACTAGATCTCAATGTAGTAGTAGATTTGACCCATACTTGGTTACAAGATTTATCGCTTTACCTTGAAACCCCAGAAGGAAAAAGACTTCTTTTGAGCAGTTCTTTAGGAGAGTCTGGAGATAATTACACACAAACTATTTTTGATCAAGAGGCAACAACCTCAATCAAAGAAGGGAGTCCGCCCTTTCGGGGAAGCTATAAACCTATACAAGACATCAGTGCTCTTTATGGCACTCCTTCTAAGGGCCTCTGGAAACTAATAATTATAGATCAGTACAAAGAGGATTCAGGCGCTTTAATAGAATTCGGTCTACAACTTTGTGTAGAAGGGATTATAGAACCCGATAGAGACGGGGATTCCTATCCCGATTCCCAAGATAATTGTCCTGAAATAAGCAATTTAGATCAGGCCGATGTTGATCAAAACGGCATAGGAGATTTATGCGATCTTTTTTCAGAAAGAAATCTCAGTTTATCGAAAAAGGATGCGAGTTGTCCCAATAAAGAAAATGGCTCTTTAACTTTCAATGCTCGAGCAGATTTCCCCTATGAAGCTGAAATAGTTGGACCGAACGGTTTTCAAAAGACCGTTAACTTTTCTTTGATCGGCAATACATTGACAAACCTTGCCCCTGGGGGTTATACAATTTGTATTACTACCAAACCATTTCCAGAATTTGAGTACTGTTTTGAAACTCAAATTAACGCTCCTGAAGAATTGAATGTTCAGGCCTCGTATAATCCAATAACTTCAATAGTCGATTTGAATTTATCTGGAAGTGAAACCTACACTATTACCATAAACGATATCGTTCATACAATTTCTGGAAAACAATCTGTCCAGCTTCCGTTGACTAAAAAAATTAATAGAGTTAGGGTGAGTACAAGTAAAATTTGTCAAGGATTCTTTGAGGAATGGATCAATTTAGAGCAACAGGCAACTGTTTTTCCAAATCCTGTAACTAGTGAAGCACAATTAGTGTTGCCAAAAAAAGCCCGTGTTGACTTGAATCTAGTTTCTGGATCGGGTGAAATTCTTTGGAGTCTCAATCAAGTTTTAGAGTCTTCTACTCCTATTTTAATTCCTATGAAGAATCTTACTCGAGGCTGGTATCTGTTGCAGATTGACTATGGAACTCGTTTGGAAACCCATAAAATTTTAAAGGAATGAGAAGGTCGCTACTTCTTTTATTTATTCTATCTTGGAGCTGTGGACCAGATCCAATCCCTGAACCAGAATCAGTTGTTTTGGTTGCGCCTGCCAATCTAGAGGCCTGCAATTCTGCTTCTCTAGTTAACGATAATGAACGACAAGTACGTTTTCAATGGAATGCTTCATTGTATACTGATAGTTACAATTTAGTTGTTCAAAATACTCTTACTAAGGAACAATATACTCAGGACACTTCGCTTTTGATCAATTCTATCATACTGCCTAGTGGCGCACCTTATCGTTGGTTTGTTCAGTCGAGGAGTGTACTTTCTCCTGTAATTTCCACAAGTGAAAATTGGTACTTTTATTTGGAAGACACGCCAGAGACTACCCATTTTCCTTATCCCGCAGTGCTTTTGTCGCCAGAGAATGAATCGAGTGTCTCACTTACAGGAGATTTTAGTTTATTTTTTGAATGGGAGGGAAATGATCTTGATAATGATATCATATCCTATGATTTTTATTTGGGAACAGACCCAAATCAGTTGCAATTAATAAAAGGCAATGTAACTCAGAATGGAGTCTCTCAAGTGTTGAAATCAAGCACAACTTACTTTTGGAATATTGTTTCAAGAGACAGTCAAAAGAATTTGTCCACTTCTGATATCAATACTTTTAAAACAAATTAATATTTATTTTCCGTTATAAAGATTCATAGTGTTTTGAATCCCTTGCATACCAAAGGATAGGATGATTTCTGTGCAGAGATTTATTCGTTCGGGAATTATATTTTGTTCACTTTCTTCCCAGGTGTCCAACACAAATTTGACTTGATCAAACGCCTTGTTTTCTTGGCCAATTCCGAAACGAAGTCTTGCGTAATTTGGAGTATTTAATTGTGCTTCTATATCTTTTAGACCATTGTGCCCAGCAGGGCTTCCTTTAGGTTTTAAACGTAAGCTGCCAAATGGTAAATGTAACTCATCAGTCAGGATCAAGATGTTTTCTAAAGGGATATTTTCTTGGAGTGCCCAATAACGAACAGCTTTCCCACTGCGGTTCATAAAGGTATTGGGTTTGATTAATACAAACTGTCTTCCTTTGTGTTTAAGAAGCGCATGGCTAGCGAGTTTTTTTTCGGTCCACTGCAGTTCGTTTTTTAATGCTAAACGGTCTAGAATCTGAAACCCTATGTTGTGACGTGTGTTCTGATATTCTTCTCCAATATTTCCGAGTCCAACAATCAAAAATTTTTTCATCTCCAAGGAGTTTGTTTTCTTTTTAAAAAAGCAATTCAGGAGTCGCATGCCCTAAAATAAAAAAAGCATGTGATAGAAGTACCACATGCTTTATTGTTTTTTTTAAAAAGCAATTATTCTTGTGCTGTTCCTTCCGTTTCAGGACTCGCTTCAGCAGTTCCCTCTTCAGATGGAGCATCAGTGGATACTTCTTCTTCTACACTCTCTGTTTTCATGGACGCTCTTGAAGTACGTACTTGACAAACAACGGTATTGTCTGGATGTAGAATAGTATACGTATCTGTTTGTAAAGCGGCAGTATATAGTTTGTTTCCTAGTTCTAAGCCAGAAATATCAGCAATGATAAAGTCTGGAAGATTAGAGGGAAGCGCTTTGACGCGTAGTTTTCTTTTATTGAGACGCAAAACACCTCCGCTATTCAATACCCCTGGTGCAGCACCTTGTACTTTAACAGGAATATTTAAAGACACTTCCTTGTCTTCAGAAAGTTGATAGAAGTCTACGTGTAAAATTCTATCCGTCAAGGGGTGGAATTGGATGTCTTGAAGAATGGCACTTATTTTAGTTCCGTCTTCTAGGACAATTTCTACTGTGTGTGCGTTGGGTGTGTACACCAGTTTGCTGAAATCGAGCTCAGGTGCAGAAAAATGAAGGGGTTCACCTCCACCATACAATACACAAGGAACTCTGCCAGCATTGCGTAACGCCTTGGTAGCTACCTTGCCTACGCTTTCTCTTTTAGATCCATTAATGGTAATCGATTTCATGATTTCTTAATTAATTACATTATAAATTTTGAACTTATTGATTCGTTGTAGTGCACATTACGCATCACTTCAGCGAATAATGGGGCGCAAGATAACACTTTTACTTTATTGTGACTAATTCTTGGAGGAATAGAATCCGTAACTATTAATTCTTCCAATTGTGAATTTTCAATTTTTTCATAGGCGTTGCCTGATAAAATAGCGTGAGTACAGATAGCTCGTACTGATAAAGCGCCGCGTTCTCTCATCAAATCGGCGGCTTTTGTCAGTGTCCCTGCCGTGTCTACCATATCGTCTACAAGTATGACATTCTTTCCAGCGACATCTCCAATAAGTTCCATATGTGAGATTACGTTGGCTTTCTCTCTTTGCTTGTAGCAAATAACCACATCACTTGACAAAAATTTGGAGTAAGCATAGGCTCTTTTGGAGCCTCCCATGTCTGGAGAAGCTATGGTAAGGTCAGAAAGATTTAAGGATTGGATGTAGGGAAGGAAAATGGTAGATGCAAAAAGATGGTCAACAGGTTTTTCAAAAAAGCCCTGTATTTGATCTGCATGCAGGTCCATGGTGATGATGCGAGTTGCTCCTGCTGTTTCTAATAATTTTGCAATTAGTTTTGCCCCAATGGGGACTCTAGGCTTGTCTTTTCGGTCCTGTCGTGCCCATCCAAAGTAAGGCATTACTGCTGTAATGTGTCTTGCAGAAGCTCTTTTTGCTGCATCGAGCATGAGTAGCATTTCCATTAAATTTTCTGAGGAGGGCTGTGTAGAACCTATAATAAAAACGCGTGCACCCCGAACAGATTCTTCAAAAGAAGGTTGAAATTCACCATCGCTGTAACGAGAAAAATTGACGTTTCCCAGAGGGATTCCAAATTGATCGGCAATAAGGGTAGCAAGAGCGGTGCTTTGTGAGCAAGCAAAAATTTTAGCAGAAGTATTCATGTGATGTTTTAAAGTACAAATTTAAAAATAAATTTTGCTGTGGAATGTTCTATAAATTAAAAGCTTGGAAAAAATAAATTTAGTATTTTTGACGCCTTTAAAATCGGTATTGCCTCGGTGGCGGAATTGGTAGACGCGCTGGATTCAAAATCCAGTTCTTTCGGGAGTGTGGGTTCGATTCCCACCCGAGGTACTTTTTTAATCTGTAACTAATTGTTTTACATGATGTTGTGGATTTTTTATTCTTCTTTGGCAACATATTGGCAACAAATCATGTGTTTTTCACCTCTATAACAAAAAGCTAAAACTTCTCAAGCACCCCTGATCAAAAAATATGGGCATGGGTTTTAGAAAACAGTTTTTCTATTGGAACAGGGGGTTGAGATTTGATATGTAATCCATTCTCTATATCTTAGAGGTATTATTAACCATAAATCAATTAAAATAAAAAAACTAATCTGTCTTTGGGTATTACTGCTCTACAATCTGTTTTTAATATTTTCAGCTAAACACTTTGGGATAAGAGCTGCTGCTTAGGATTGTTGACCATTCTATTTTTGCGTACTTTGTCCTGGATCTGAAACCTCAAAGGTTTCGATATAACCTCGGTCTTGAAGGGTTACATAGGCAGTCTTCCCTTCTTCTCCACCGAAAGCAATATTAGATGCTTTTTTTCCTTTTAGTTCGATTTCTTCTAACAGTTCTCCCTGTGGCGAAACTTTTACCACGGTTCCCTTGCCATAGCGGGTAATGTATAAATTCCCTTTTACATCACAACGCATGCCATCCATTCCATAATCCGGGAAAGAAATTAATAATCTTTTGTTTGTTAATTTTTTTTCTTCAGTAATATCAAAGGCCCATACATTTCTTTGTACACTTTCATTGACATATAAAGTTTTTTCATCGGGACTAATTTCAATACCGTTTGTTGTACCCATATCCTCTACCATAAGCTCGAAATACCCCTCTTTTATTTTCCATATTTTTCCTGTACTAGCCCCCCAGTTTGGATCAGAAGCAAACAATAAATCCCCTTTTCCGATAGTTATATCATTGGGTTGGTTGGCATTTGGTTCATGGGCATAAACGCTAACCTCTTTTGTTTTAAGATCAACCTCAAGTATATTGTGTCCCGTGTAATCTGCTAAAAACAAGTTGCCTTTTTCATTCATTCGAATTCCATTTGCAGTGCTTCCCTCGGGCAATTGATCAATAAAAACAGAAAATTTTCCCGAAGGATCGACAACACCTATTGTCCCAGAATGATCGGGATTTACAAAGTAGAGATTGCCTTGCCGATCCACAGCTGGACCCTCTAAACCTTTTGTATAGGTTCCAACATATGCATAATCCGATGCGACGTAAAGAGATTCTGATTTTGTGCATTTGACAAAGAAGGAAATGCTTAATAAATAGAAAAAGTACTTGTTGCTCATTTTGAAATTATATTAGGTATTGAAATACTATTTTAAAGATAAATTTTTGTAGTTTTAAAATATGAGATTATTTCTGTTTTTCACTATCGTTATTCTTTTTTCATCTTGTAAGATAAATAAACCTGGACAGCTTTATGTAAAAAAAATAAATAATCCATCAACGCTAGACTTTGACTCTATATCAGCCTCTCTTGAAGAAGTAACAGAAAAAATTGCAATAGATAAACAGAACTGGACTGCCTTTGACTACCGTCCAGATGTGTCTTTTAGAATAGGGCATGCAGAAAACATCCTCTTTTTAAAGTTTTATGTCTCTGAGCAACATGTTTTAGCTCAATATGATAAACCCAATTCACCGACACATCGAGACAGTTGTGTTGAGTTTTTTATCGATCCTGATCAAAGTGGGGCCTATTATAATTTTGAAATAAATTGTATTGGAACGATGCACCTCGCTTATGGGCCCGATCGTCACAAACGAACTTTTATTTCTAAAGAAATGATCTCAGACCAAGTATACACTTCTTCTACCCTGGGTAAAAACACATTTGAAGAAAAGTCAGGCAGTATCGAATGGGAAATGGTTGTCGCATTGCCAGCATCTATATTTATTCATCATCCTGATTTGAATTTTAACGCATTGCATTCAAAAGCGAACTTTTACAAGTGTGGAGACGATACAAGTGAACCTCATTATTTAAGTTGGAATGAAATAAGCAGCCCTAAACCCGATTTTCATCGCCCTGAATTTTTTGGATCACTTTTATTTGATTAAATTCATGACATATGTTAATTATTTTGAATTCAAAAAATCGCAAAACAGTTAAATATAAATTGTTAAAACTGTTCGTTTTGATGCTTTTCGGTTTGACATTTCAAGCGTGTCAAAAGATTCCTCAAGAACCGGGTTCTCTTTTCTTGCCCGATGGATTTGAATCAAGAGTTTTTATAGATTCTATTGCCGAAACAACAAGACATATCGCTGTTTCTAGCAATGGGTTTGTATACACTAAATTCAAAAAAACTTCAAAAGAAGGCGCATTGGCAGCTCTTCAAGATGAAGATCAGGACGGGGTAGCTGATCGAATGATTAAATTTGCAAACGACTCCTCTATCGTTGGTAGAGGGTATGCAACCGCAGCTCGAATTTATAAAGATTACCTCTATTTCAGTAGTGAATTAGCTGTATATCGTTACAAATTAGATCCAAAAAGTTTAGTGCCCAAAGGTCCCCTAGAAACTGTTGTTATTGACGATCATGCTCATGGTATGCATGAACATATTGGAAAACCGATTGCTTTTGATAATAGAGGAAATCTTTATGTTCCTTTTGGTGCACCATCAAACACTTGTCAAAATCCAAAAAGAACACCCTTTCAACCGGGAATGTATCCTTGTCCGCAACTTGAAAACCACGGTGGTATATGGGTATTTGATGCACAAAAATTAAATCAAACACAAGAAGACGGGAAACGCTATGCAACAGGAATAAGAAGTGTTGTTGGAATGGATTGGAATACAGAGGAGGAGAGTCTCTATGCTGTCGTTCATGGTAGAGACGATTTATTTCGTTTATGGCCTGACCGTTACACTCCCTGGGACAGTGCCCTACTACCTTCAGAAGAATTTATTAAAGTTGAAGAGGGGGATGATTTTGGTTGGCCCTATTGTTACTATGACCAAATGCAAGGCGTTCGAGTTGTCTCCCCAGAATACGGTGGCGATGGAAAACAAGTTGGAAATTGTGGAGATTACAAATCTCCTGTTATGGGTTTTCCCGGTCATTGGGCACCCAACGATCTGGTTTTTTATCAAGGTGATGCATTCCCTGACTATTACAAAAATGGTGCTTTTATTGCATTTCATGGATCAACCAACCGTGCCCCTTATCCTCAGTCGGGATATTTTATAGGTTTTGTACCCTTTGAAAATGGTGTGCCATCAGATGAGGTAGAAATTTTTGCTGATGGATTTGCACAGGTTGACCCCATTGTCAGTGTTCGTGATGCTGTATATCGTCCTATGGGAATTGCCTTTGCTCCAGACGGTACCATGTACATAGGTGACACCGAAAAAGGTCGGATTTGGAGTGTCAAGTTTACTGGAAATAAGAGTGAATTTGGAAAAGAGAACCGCCTAAAAATGGAAGCCAGAAAACTTCTATCACATTATAAAACCCCTGATCCAGAGCAAGATCATTTGGGAGAAAAAAACTTAGTTGGTGGCCAACTGTTGTATAAAACCTATTGCGCTGCTTGTCATCAGCGGGATGGAAAAGGAGCATCCGGAAGGTTTCCTCCTCTGAATGAAACGGATTGGGTAATAGGTGATAAGGAACGCTTAGTGCACCTTGTTCTGAATGGAATGGAAGGTCCCATAAAAGTGAATGGGGAAGATTATAATAGTATGATGCCACAACACAGCTTTTTAAAAGATGAAGAAATAGCAAAAGTATTGACATACATCAGAAAAAACTTTGGCAATGATGCATCTGAAGTGACTTTAGAAGATGTAAAAAAATACCGTGAAACGAATCCAAATAAATAACCAAAATGATACTTTAAATGAAATCAATTTTTTTAAAACTCTTATTTTTAATCGCCCTTACCCAATCTTGTACTGCTGAGGCACAACAATACGATCTTGTCATTTTAAATGGACATCTCATTGACTCCAAAAACAATTTGGATGAAAAAATGGATGTAGCCATAAAAGAAGGAAAGATAGTGGCTATAGAAAAATCTATTGACCCTTCAGATGCTAAGGAGGTAATAGACGCTCAAGGATTAATTGTCAGTCCAGGTTTGATAGATTTACACAGCCACAATTTTCATGGAACGCAACCCAAAAAATACTTGGCCAATAGCTTTACTGCTTTGCCTCCAGACGGCTTTACTTTTCGTAGTGGTATAACAACTCTTGTGGATGCGGGTAGTCCCGGATGGAGAAATTTTGAAACCTATAAAAAGCAAACGATTGATCAGTCTAAGACTAGGGTACTTACTTTTTTAAATATTGTTGGAAACGGTATGGCAGGTGGTGCTATAGAGCAAAACTTAGAGGATATGGATTCAGAGACAACAGCTGCTTTTGCAAAGCAAAATGCGGACCATGTCGTTGGATTTAAACTGGCCCATTTTAGTGGAAATAATTGGACCCCAACAGAACGGGTAGTACGTGCTGGAGAATTAGCCAAAATGCCAGTAATGATTGATTTTGGTGGAAGTCAACCAGAACTCCCACTTGAACAATTGCTTTTGGAAAAATTGAGACCTGGAGATATTTTTACCCATGCCTATGCCCATGTCAAAGGAAGAACGCCTATCGTGGATGAAAACGGGAAAGTACGCCCCTATGTATTTAAAGCTCGCGACAGAGGTATCGTCTTTGATGTAGGACATGGTGGTGGAAGTTTTGTTTTTGAACAGGCCGTTCCTGCCATGGAGCAAGGATTAAAACCCTTCACGATTAGTACAGATTTACACACAGGAAGTATGAACGGAGGGATGAAAGATCTTTTGAACGTAATGTCTAAGTTTTTGAACTTTAAAATGCCTCTTAAAGAAGTTATCGCTGCAGCAACCTGGAATCCTGCCAAAGTTATTCAAAAACCCGAGTTAGGAAATTTAAGTGTAGGTGCAGAAGCAGATGTAGCAATACTTCGACTTCAAGAGGGTGATTTTGGATTTATAGACACGACAAAGAAGAAAATGAAAGGAACTCAAAAACTAATTTGTGAATTGACTTTGCGAGGAGGTAACGTGGTTTATGATTTAAATGGACTAGCAAGTCCCGAATGGAAATAATAATTTGGAAGTAGAAATGATTAAGTCAAAATCAACTCTAGATCTTGTGATTGAGAATCTACTGTATTTTTACTTTGAGATGACTGATAACATTCAAATAATCAAAAATAAATAGTTAAAGATGAAACAATTTCATAAAATTTCATTCCTTCTGTCTTCTCTATCTGGTTTGATAGCGCTTTATTTTTTTATATCTCAACAAGCTTCTGATGCAGGGATTTGGCTGATTGTCTTCTTCCTTTTCTTAGCCCTCGCATTCAGAGGAGTTCCTGCTTTGAAAGGACTTACTTTTACTGTATTGATTTTTGCAGCTGTAAGTGTTTCTATGTATTTCCCTGCTCCTTTTATTGAATACGGGGGAGTTGAAATGAAAATTCTCATTATCCCTCTATTGCAAATCATCATGTTTGGGATGGGTACTGCAATGAGCCTAAAGGACTTTTACGGTGTAATCAAAATGCCTAAAGGCGTTTTAGTTGGCTTATTATGTCAATTTAGTATCATGCCTTTGGTTGGTTTTACCTTGGCAACACTTTTTCAATTTCCTCCAGAAATTGCTGCAGGGGTAGTGTTAATAGGTTCCTCTCCCAGTGGTTTGGCTTCTAATGTAATGGCATATTTAGCCAATGCTAATGTTGCTCTTTCTGTAACCCTTACTGCTGTAGCTACTGTTTTGGCTCCTTTCATGACTCCTTTGTTGATGGAGTTTTTTGCAGGGGCCTTTGTGCCTATTGACTTTTGGGCTATGATGCTCAGTATTGTCAAAATTGTAATTCTACCCATAGCAATAGGATTGCTCTTTAATCATTTTTTTCATGGAAAAACGCCTTGGCTAGACAAGCTTATGCCACTTGTTTCTATGGGAGCTATAGTGCTTATCATTACCATTATCACAGCAGCTGGTAGAGATAATTTATTGACTATCGGGGGCTTTTTGATTCTGGCTTCTATCATTCACAATATTTTAGGTTATTTTTTCGGATACTGGGGTTGTAGGATATTGAAAATGAAAGAACAAGACTGTCGTACAATTGCACTCGAAGTGGGGATGCAAAATGGAGGACTTGCCTCAGGTATTGCATTAGAAATGGGTAAAGTAGCGACGGTTGGTTTAGCTCCAGCAGTTTTTGGGCCTTGGATGAATATCTCGGGCTCCTCTTTAGCCTTATGGTGGCGGAATAAAAAAATTAAAAACTAAAATCTAATTGAAAATGAATTTTTTAAAAATTAATACAATCCTCTGTCTCTGCTCATTGTCCTTGTTACAAGCTCAGGATTTATCTGTTGAGCAAATGACTTTTCTAACTCCTTTTTGGGAGGGAGAGCGTTTTGAAGACGGAAGACCCAAGGTAAGCGATGCAATTTTAAACCGAATGAAACAGGTTAGTATAGAAGAAGCTTGGGGTGTTTTAAGGAACGAAGGATATCACAATCAATTTGAAAGCGGTTGGGAACCTTTACATGATGAACAGCCTATGGTAGGACGAGCACTTACCGTACAATACTTGCCAAATCGTCCTGATGTAGCCCAGCAAATCATCAATAAAGGAAAAGCTGAGGGTGCGGTTGGAAACACCAATTCATGGCCTATAGATCGACTTGTAAATGGAGATATTTATGTTGCTGACGGTTTTGGAAAAATAGTAGATGGAACATTAATAGGAGATAATCTAGGAAATGCCATTTACGCTAAATCCAAAAATGGTGTCGTATTTAATGCCTCTAGTAGAGATTTGGAAGGGCTTTCTCAGATAGAAGGATTTAACGCTTTTGTACGTGCTTGGCATCCTTCTTTTTTAACAGAAGTCATGTTACTTAACATCAATTTTCCCATTCGGATTGGAGCGGCTACCGTCATGCCTGGGGATGTGGTTTTGGCCAAAAAAGAAGGCGTCATTTTTATACCTGCTCATTTGGCAGAAAAAGTAGTAGTAACTTCCGAAGTAGTTCGGTTACGGGATCTATTTGGAATTTCGAGGTTAAAAGAAGGAGTCTATACACCGGGTCAAATAGACAACAAATGGACGGATGAAATAGAAAAAGACTTTTCCAACTGGTTGAAAGACCACATGGATGAATTGCCCGTACCCAAAGAGCAAATTAAAGCTTTACTCGAAAAAAGAACTTGGTAGCAAATTTTTAATTAATCAAATATAGAAACAGATGAAACTAAATAAACAAAGAAGGTCCAGTCTAAAAAAAATAGCATTTGCTGTTACTGGAATTTTTGGCTTGAACGCAGTGAAAGCCGCAGAAAACAATCCAATAAAAAAAGTAGTGGGAAGGGTTGAAGAAGATCAAAATATCCCCTTATTTTCCGGAGCAGTCAAACACGGAAACACGCTTTACATAGCGGGGAAAGGGGCGCATTTTGAAGGGGATATAAAATCCCATACCGATCACGTTTTAAAAGAACTTGAAAAAGAACTTGTTCGGAACGGTTCTTCCATGGAGCAAGTACTAAAAGTTAATGTTTACCTTGCTGATTTAGCCGATTATAAAGGGATGAATGAAGTTTTCCGAGGTCGTTTTGGTGATAAACCTCCAGTGCGAACTACAGTTGCTACATATGGTGGAGTTCCTGGGAATTCTTTAGTTGAAATGGACTGTATTGCTGCTGTTAACTCTTAAGCTTAGAAATTATGATCAATAGAAGAAAACTTTTAAAATCAATTACTGCACTTCCTTTTGTAGGGAGTTTTATCGGATTTCAAGATTTAAATGCTAATACACCTTTAGATAAAATAGCAGGGACTTCTTTAGAACGTGACTTTTTTAAGGAATTAGGTCTTCGCACCTTCATTAATGCAGCAGGAACTTATACCTCAATGACAGGTTCTTTAATGCCTAAAGAAGTTACAGATGCGATCAGTTATGGGGCATCAGAATATGTTAATCTTGACGATTTACAAGATAAAGTCGGGGAGCGCATTGCTGAGTTGCTATCCTGCGAGTATGCAACAGTGACATCAGGATGTTTTGGTGCAATGTCTATTGCTATGGCAGGTGTCCTTTGTGGTAATGATCCAAAAAAAGTGAAACAATTACCCAATACTGAAGGCTGGGCAAATGAAGTGATCATTCAAGAAGGACATCAGATAGGTTATGCACAGGCTCTAACCAATGTAGGAGCCAAGGTGGTTTTGGTAAAAACAGCCAAAGAGATGGAAAAAGCCATCTCTAAAAAAACAGCAATGCTTTGGTATTTAAATGCCAACACTGAAAATGGAGAAGTAAAGTGGGAAGAATTTGTAGCCATAGGGAAAAAGCACAATATTCCTACTTTTATCGATTGTGCTGCAGATGTACCTCCAGTTTCAAATTTATACCGTTTCACAGAAATGGGCTTTGATATGGTGGCTTTCTCGGGAGGAAAGGGAATTCGTGGGCCTCAAAGTGCGGGTCTTTTATTAGGTAAAAGAAAATATATTGAAGCTGCACGTATGCACACACCTCCTCGTGGTGAAACCATAGGTAGAGGAATGAAAGTCAACAAAGAGGAGGTTTTAGGTATGTTGGTTGCTTTGGAACTTTATTTAAAGAAAGACCACGATAAGGAATGGAAACTTTGGGAAAATCAGATAGAATTGATTAGTAATAGTGCTCTTGCCGTAGAGGGAGTCAGCACAGAAATTCACGTGCCCAAACACGCCAATCATGTTCCAAGTTTACGTATTCAATGGGACGAAAATAAAGTTAAAATTACTCCAGATGAAGCACGTAGACAGTTAAGAGAGGGGCACCCCTCTATACAAACTGTTGGAAATAAAACAACAATCGGTATCACAACCTGGATGATGGCACCAGGTCAGGAACGAATTGTTGCTAAAAGGATTCATGAAATTTTAAAAAGCGCTACCTAAGCCAACTCAATTTTTAAAATCATAAAACGACAATTTCATCAGCATATATAAATGCGGGTTTACCCGCATTTATATGCCAACTTGGCATTTTGAGTACGCTTTCTGCATGCACCTTTATGTAGCGCGCTTTTTTGTTCTTTAAAGTGATACTAAATGTGTAGTAAGGGATGCTTGTGATTTCTGGATTTTTAGCAGGATTTGGTTCATGCGGATTCATTACTGTTATCGGATCAGAAAAAGTTGTACCCTCTTCAGATAGTGCATACGAAACGAACTTAGGTAGTATCAATTGATGCCAATTAGCTTGTGCTTGCACATTGAGGAAGTCCATTTGAATGGACTTTAATTCTTGAAGGGTTCCAAGGTCTAAAATAAAATCCATATGAGTCCCTTTGTAGGCAACCCAATTGATGTCTTTATCTGGAAATCTCCACGACTCAAAAGCACCAAAAATCCCATCCGTCAAACGCGATACCTCAGCGGACCCTCTGCTTGGCTCATTTATTGGGGTTATTTTTTTCTTATAGGAATGAGCCTTTTTCATTTGCTCTGTTCTTTCAAAAATCCTTTTGAAGTTCGAATGGTAATCCTCCAAGGTGATCGCTCGTTCTCCAATCCGTTCAATTTCTGCTTGTTTTGCACTGGAGATAAAGTTTAACACTTTTTCTTTCATTTGTGGTCTTACAATTGCCCTACCTGAAGTGTCATACATATAAAAACTTCCAGAAGAGTTTATGGGAATTTGTCCTGCAATCTGGATTTCTGCAATTACTAAAGGAAGACGTGCTTCTTGAATGCGTTTTAAAAATATTGGTTCTTTTTGAACTGTTTGTTCTGCTTCATCAAAGAGAGTATGATACAGCGACATTTTCTCAGGAGCTAAATAATTCTCCACTGCATCACGAGGGTCACCAAAAATATTCAGTTTAAAATTATCTTGTAATAAGGCTTGACGCATTTGATCGATATACTGTCGAACGAAGGGGGCTGCTGGACCGTAATAACCCATCAGAAAATCATCGATAATAGCCTCTGGGTCAGCCTCTGGATCCCACATTAACTTAGAGATAAGATAGGCTCTTAGGTGTCCAAATTCTCCTTTGTTTCCCGTGGCCTGCATAAACAAAGCTCCTACTTTATTTTGGATGTAAAACTTGATGTTAGGGCCAATGGTGTGTAAATTTGGAAAAGGACTTACAGGATTGGCGAATTGGATGTTGTAGTCCCAAATTAAAATATCTTCACTCATTTTTCCCCAGTCTTGTAGATCACGAGTAAAGGCTGGGTCTGTATCAAAAACGGCTTTTTCTCGGGTACTTTCGATGTTGCATAGCATGATATTGACATTTGATTCCGCGATTATATTGCTGGGTGCCTTTCGTGTATACCAATACGCTAAAGTTGATATGATTTTATCCGGAAATTCACGAGCCACTTTGTTCACAAACCAAACCATTGAGCCGCTGGGGAGATTTCCATATTTTTTGTTTAAAGCTGTACAAGGACCACACTGGCAATATTTATCATTGTCATTCTGACTCACAGACCAATATTTTGCTTTGGGATTATTTTCAATTCTTTTTCGAAGAGCATCTACCAAGGTTTTGAACATTGCCTCGTTCGAAAGACATAACTGGGTAACTGGATTTCGTTCACCGTTGATTAACGAATAGTATTCGGGATGTGATTTTCCGTATTTTTCTGGAGGAACTAGAACCTCGAAGGTGTGCACAAAAAGTCCCCAGGAATCTCTGGAGGAAAGTTTATTCCAGGCTGCGTAGGCTTCGTCACGAGCATCATAATAGGATGTCGTTCTGTATTTTATTTGGGGAATTTTTATTTTATTTTCAGGGAGGTTAAAGGTATTTGTTTTGGGGAGCATAACCGAGTCATCAGCACTATACTTTCTAAAGCCAAAAGATTCCAACAACGAATAGATCCCGTAAAGTAATCCTTTTTCTGTTCCTCCTACAATCAAAAAATCATTTCCTAGACGATGAAATTGATATCCATCTTCTTCCAATGAATTTGTTTCCAGTTTAGCAGTTCTAGCTCTAGTTGTATTTCCTAGGAAAATCCCATGAGTACCTTGATGAACCTCTTCTTGAACCACCAATAGTTCAGGACTTGCAATTTTAGATAAAAAAACCTGAAGCTCGGAAGCAGCATGTCGTTCAAGAGGGCTTGAATTTGTGGGAATTACAATGCTAAAGTGAGTGCTCCCCTCAAGGATCAATTCTTTTAAAATACTGAAATCACCTTTGCATGCATAATGTGATAAGGTGGCTATTCCTCCCAATGCTAATCCAGAGGTTTTGATAAAGGAAGCTCGTGTTATTGAATTCTTTTTTATTTTCATTAATTCTGTTTTTAAATGCTTTACTTTCCTAAGCTGATTTTCAAAATAGACTTAAATCCCCCCATGAAGTTAATGGTTTTTATTTAATCAGCAGTACTCAAGTAAAATACTCGATGATAAGTATTGAATTGATTAAAATTATTTTATTTGAATTGTTTTTAATCATAACTTCACTTAAAAGAGAAGGCTATTAAATCCAGTAGATGGGAATTATCTTAAGTATTCAATTATGAATAGTAAAATTTAAGTTTATGAAAGAGACATTTTTAAATCAAGGCTTTGCAAAAGACACAAACTTTATTGATCTAGAAGAAGTTGAACGGATCAAATCCATTTACGATTCAATATTGTCAGATCTTGAAGGAGTTGCGCATTTACGAAGTGATTTGAGTGGTAAAGGAAAAGTAGGCGAGGAAAAAATCACCCAAATCATGTGTCCTAGTATAATTTTTGAAGGCTTAAAGAAAACCAAAACGTACAAACAAGCGCTGAAACAAGCAAAAAATCTTCTTGGTGAGGATATGGCTTTGGATTTTGATATGTTGATTAACAAACCTCCTTTTACAGACACACCAACACCCCTTCATCAAGATGCTGCATATTGGATCAAAATGCCAGATAAACGTGCCGTAAGTTGTTGGATAGCAATTGACCCAGCTGTGGAAGAAAACGGCTGTATGTGGTTTATACCTAGAGAAAAGTTTGAAGTTGAACCTCATCATTCTGATATTCCTGGAGCGGCGTTAAGCTGTGAGATGAATAAAGAAAATGCAATATGTATTCCATTAAAGGCAGGTGGAGCCACTTTTCATGACGGGTTTACTCCTCATTTTAGTAAAGGAAATTCAACAAACTCACATCGGAGAGCCCTTATTCTTAATTTTCGACCCAAGGCAATGATTGAGTTGGAACGATCAAAGGGTATCAACCATCAGGGAGAAAGAAAAGTAAGAAACAATTAATCAATTGTTCATATAAGCCGCTAACTTATTTAGGAATGTGCTGTTCCACTCAAAAGCTGAATTATCGTAATAAAATTGAACTAAATTTTCTGTAGTCTTTGTAGCACCGTGTTTTGATTCTAAAAGTTGAGCAATAAATTCCTGAGCTGCATTTTTACCCTCTGTTAGAAGTAGAGCATAAATTCCTAATAGATGTTTTTTTGAAGGGTTATAAAGTTGCTGTTCAGAATGGGCAATGATTTGTTTTAACTCCGCATCAAAAGCTTGATTTTCTCCTTTTTTTTCGTGTATAAATGCTAAAAGAAAACGTTCCCACCGCTCTTCCGGATCAAAAGGTTTTCCAACCCCCAAATGTTCTGGCCAAAGAAGAGCATTTTTTAATCTTTCTTTTGCTGTATCAAATTCATTTTTATTTATTTTTTGCAAAGCACTTCCTATGTAGGCTGAAGTGTAGATGTTTCGTCCTTCGGTAGCGTGTTCATAGGGAAGTATCCGAAGGTTTTTAAGCAATTCAATAGCTTCGTCAAACTCTTGAAGGGCATTAAGTGTTTGAGCCATCAACATCCCTGCAAAATAATTTTGAGGCTGTTGTTTGTAAGTCTTTTTAATAATTGATAGTGCCTCCTTTGATTTTCCTGATTCAAAAAAATCTTCTGCTAATGCAAATGCATATCTCCAATTTTTAGGATCTGTATTATAAGCGCTTTCAAGGTCTTTTTGATAATTTTGAACTCCTCTATTTTTTAATAGCATACCTCTTATAAAAAAGAATAGGGGATCGTCTGGTGTGTTACCCAGGTTTTTGAAATCGGATATTCCTTTTTCCCATTGGGAGAGACCTAAATGGTTTAAAGCTAACAAGTATTTTGCTTTCCAAGAATCCCTGTTATTTGAAACCCACTTGAGCATTTTTAAACTTTCATTTCTAAATGGAAAAGAAAAGGCAATAGATGACTTTTCTAAAAAGTCCAAATTGCTACTGTCTTTATTTAAATAAGCACTCCAGAGCGAATTAATGAGATTTTTTGGTCCTAATTCAAGTAACGCTATGGCTTCCTTATTTCTGTTGCGATTATGGTAAAAAAGGGCTAATTCAAGAATAGTTTGTTCAGGAAATTCAGATTGATGGGTACCGAGCACTTCATCCCTTGTGAGTTCATTCCACAAATACCTTTCGAAGTACACCAAGTGATTTAAAGGATCAATAGACTCTATTTCTGAAAGTGTTTGTTGCGCCATTTTTTGATTGCCTTGAATTCTGTAAAGCAAAGCTTTTTGTGAGAGTGCATTGATGTTTTCTGAATTAAATTTGAGTGCAATGGTATTGTAGTGCATGGCCTCTTCAAAATTTTCCTCAATGATTTGAATTTGAGCGAGCAAACTATTGGCTTGAGAGCGATAGGCTGATGATCGTGCAGCCCAGCCTAAATGCTCCTTGGCATTTGTCCATTCTTTGAGGGCCATGTAGCTTATCCCTACAACGTAATTTAGACCATTGTGATAGGCATCCATTTGTAGACCTGTATTGCCCACTTCGATCGATTTTTCATAGACACCCATTCTGAAATATAGAAAAGCAAGTTCTTTTCGGGCTTCTAGATGATATGGGTCTTTTTCTAAAACCCTTACAAGGAGTTTTTCAGCTAAAGGATAGTCTCTGTATCGTTGAGCATCTTTGGCTGCCATGAAGTTTTTTTCTTCAGAAGCAATAGTTTTAATTTTAGGAGGGTCAAAACTTCTTTTAATGTTTTTTGGGCTTGAAGCATAGTACAATTTTAGTCCTGGAACTTCTATCTTATAAGGTTTTTTAGGTTTTTTAAAGCTAATATCATAAACCCCATTAGGTATCGTTTGAATACTTTTCTGCTCTGTACTGCCTTCATTACTCTGGAGCGTTACATAAGATTTTGATTCTTTAAAAGCATTTATTTTAACGGTTAGCATTGAGTCCTTTTCCACAACATTCATTGCGCCCCATTGAGAGGCTTCTTTTATGCCTCCAATTTTTTTTACTGGAAACCAGACCTCGGTCCATTGATCTGTTAAGTGGGGATCAAAGGTAGCCTGACTGATAGGATTTTCTTCACCTGGGAAATATTGAACATAAAGTCTTCCAGCCTGATATTCCACATATTGTCCGTCTGTATCAGTAAGTAGGTCTTCCCATATGCCTCCCGCTCTAGAAAGATTCCAAAGCCACAACTTTTGCCCAGGAATTTCATCGTACCTACCCCAATGTCCAAAACCAATGTTACTTTGTTCGTAATATCCCCCAAAAAAGTCATTGTATTCCCCCACTACATGGTAAGATTTACTGGGGCCAAAGTTGTTTTGATTGTACTTGGACAAATCTCTTTTTAAAGGATCTAGAGGCCAGGACATCGCTTGTCCTCCATGAGTGAGGTATTGATCACCTGGTGTATAAAAAACTAAATCGTCTTTTGCTGCAGCGGCGGCAGTCATCCAGTTGTAGTAAGCTTGTTCGATATCAGTTGGGTTATACCATACCGCTTTTGTTGTGAAAGCACTTTGATCTTTGGGTAGTATAATCTTCACACGCCATTGTGTTCTGGAAGGCAAGTCAATCCCTCCTACAGTGCTCATAAGATCACCGTTTGGCAGTTTTTGAATTTTATAGTCAGTAGGGGTACCCGTTCCAGGATGATGCCCTATGATACCAAAGTTAAATTCTATACCCCCTGAGGTCCACGGACCTCGCATGGCTATGTTTCTAAATTTTGCCACCTCGTTTTTATAGATAAACTCATTGCCATTACTTTTATCTGTAGCACCCCACACTTTACCACCAACTTCTGGAAATACTTGAACCTCAATCCAGGGGTTTTCCATTGTAATTTTTTTAAGAGGAATATTGGTCTTTTCAAATGCGTACCCTTGGAATTTGTGATAGGGATAGATTTTAGGATTGAATAAAAACGCTGGAAGTGGATTTGGGTCACCAAAAGAATAAGTTGGAAACGATTCAATACGTTCCTTTAAATGTGCTTCTTGTCCATAGATTAAAGAAGTGAATCCAATAAAAAATAGAAAAATTTGAGTTTTACAGATTTTTTTCAACATGAGTGCCATTGATTATGTTTATTAAAAAGAAGATAAAAGTTAAACAAAATATTCTTTTTGATTAAAATAACGCAATAATTTGGTCATTAAATAAATAAATTATTCAAAAATGAAACTATTTTAACTTTTTGTTTATAATTTTATGTTCGAATGAACTAACATTTAACATAATAAATGGTAGAATTTAAATTAACTAACCTAATATTTTAATTATGAAACAAAGTTTTACTAAAAGCGTTCTTCTAAGTTTCTTCCTTTTATGTGGAGGAATTTTATTTGCGCAAAAATCTATAAGTGGAACCGTTACTGATGATGCTGGTGTTCCTCTGCCTGGAGCGACGGTACTTGTAGTTGAAACAAATTCGGGTACAACAACAGATTTCGACGGAAATTATTCGATTACTGTAAACGAGGGTCAAACATTAGCAATCAGTTTCGTGGGTTACTCAACCCAAGAAATTCAAGTAGGAGCTTCTTCCACTTACGATGTTAGTTTGGAATCAGCAAATGCGCTCGATGAAATAGTAGTTACCGCTTTAGGAATTAGGAGAGAAGAAAAAACACTTTCTTATGCAAGTCAGACTGTTAAATCTGAAGAGTTAACTCAAGCGAGAGATATGAGTTTTGCAAACAGTTTAACAGGTAGAGCTGCAGGTGTAGAAATCAGAAAAAGTAGTTCTGGAGCCGGTGGGTCAACAAGAATAGTTCTAAGAGGGAACAAATCTCTTAACGGAAATAGTGAGCCATTAATTGTTATCGATGGTGTACCTATTGTAAATAACAAAGGTTCTCAGCCTGGTATGTGGGGAGGGATAGATGAAGGAGATGGTCTCTCTCAAATCAATCCAGACGATATTGAAAGCATTAACATATTAAAAGGAGCAAATGCTTCAATTCTATATGGTAGTCAAGGTGCAAATGGTGTTGTTTTAATTACAACTAAATCTGGTCAAGAAGGTCAGGCTAAGGTTACAATAAACTCCGGTGTTACATTTGAAAATGTAATTAAACTACCAGAATTACAGTACAATTACGGAGCTATCAATGGAGCAAAAGAAAGCTGGTCTCCCACAAGTGGAAATTACAACAGTGGTTTTGTTGAAGATTTCTTCCAAACAGGAGCGAACTACATAAACTCAGTTTCGATAAGTGGTGGAGGTAAAAAATCAACTGCTTATTTTTCTTATTACAATTCTACTTCAGATGGAATCATTCCTAACTTTAAATATCAGAAAAACAATGTCTCTTTCAAGCAGACTACAAAGTTTTTAGATGATAAGATGACTATTTCTTCTAATATTATTTTGACAGACGAGCAAACGGATAATAGAGGACCTTCAGGTTACTATCTGAACCCCCTAACTGGATTGTATTTCTTCCCTAGAGAGAAAGACTTTGATTCTTATAAGTCAAATTATGAGCTTTTTGATTCTGCTACCAATATGTATGTGCAAAATTGGTTTGTGAATGATCACCACCAATCAAATCCTTTCTGGATTTTGAACAAACAACCAAAAGAAGATCGTATTCGCAGAGCAATTTCTAGTATGAAGTTGGATTATCAGATTACAGAAAAGTTGGCTTTTCAAGCTAGGGTAAGTTATGATTTTTCAAACAAATCTTATGAACAGCAACACGCAGCAACTTCCAACGCAACAAATACAGGTTCAAATGGAAGATGGGATTATAAAAGATTCAATGATGAATTATTCTATTCCGATGCTCTTTTAACCTTTAACGATCAACTTACTGATGCTATAAGTTTAACTGCTATTGCAGGAGCAAGTATGCAAAGAACGAATTTTGGTGATGGAGTTAGTGTAAGCTCTGGAAATGATGGTGTGTTATTTTACGCAAACGAGTTTAATTTCCAAAACCTTCCTACAAACGTACAGGTGGCGTCAACACTAGGTAGTAGAGTTGAAAAGCAAGGAGTTTTTGCAAACTTTGTGTTTGGTCTGAAAGACTATCTTTTCTTAGATGTTTCAGGTAGAAATGATTGGGCATCCACACTAGCAGGTACTGGAAATGAGTCCTATTTCTATCCCTCTTTTGGTGTGTCTGCTATTTTGTCACAAGTATTAACATTACCAGAAGTAATCAGCTTTGCTAAAATAAGAGCCTCTTCCGCAACAGTTGGAAATGAAGTTCCTTATAATAGAATTAATCCTGCAAACACAATTACCGCTGCGGGTGGAGTGAATAGAAACACACAAAAACCTTTTACAGATCTCAAGCCTGAGCTAATTGAAACTACAGAATTTGGTCTTGATTTAAGATTTTTAAATAATAAAATTGGTCTTGATCTTGCACTTTACAACATTACAAGTACAGATCAGTTTTTACAGCTAGCAGCTCCATCTGGATCAGGATATACTACTTATTTTGTTAATGCGGGAGAGATTGTTAATAAGGGAGTTGAAATTAGTTTAAGAGGAAATATTGTTGAAAAGGATAATGTTTCTTGGACTTCAACAGCCAACTTTACAAAGAATAATAATGAGATTATTTCCATCCACCCAGACCTTAATAATTTGAATACTGGTGCCAGTGAAGGTTTCCGATCTCAAATTAAAGAAGGAGGATCTATTGGAGATTTTTACACTTATATGTTTAGAAGAGATGCTCAAGGAAGAATTATGATGGAAAATGGCGCTCCTTTGAGAACTGCAGATTATGAATACGCAGGAAATGCAGAACCAGACTTTAGTATTGGTTGGTCAAATAACTTCACTTTTGGTGACAGACTTTCTGCAGGATTTATTATTAATGGTAAGTTCGGAGGAGAGGTTTTCTCTCAAACAGAATCTATGTTAGACGGTGCAGGGGTTTCCTTAAGAACCGGATTGGCTAGAGACAACGGTGGAGTAACAGTAAATGCTGTTGATGAAAATGGAACTGCAGTTTCTAAAGTTGATGCACAATTATGGTATAGAGCTATTGGTGACAGAAACGGAATTGGAGAAGCCTATGTTTATGATAGAACCAATGTGAGATTAACTCAAATGTCTATTGGATATGCTTTAAATGCAAAATCACTTGGAATTGAGGATGCAACCTTATCCCTAATTGGTAATAACTTAATCTATTCTGCTAAAGCACCATTCGATCCAGAATTGGCGATGAGTACAAATAGAAACGCTCAAGGACTAGACAATTTCAATCTTCCTTCGACTAGATCTATAGGTATGAACTTAAGACTAACTTTCTAAATCATAAATCAAATGAAAAAACTTTATTTTACATTATTAGTAGGATTTTTAGTTCTGAATTCTTGTACTGAGGATTTTGCGGAGCTAAATACGAATCCTTATCAAATTACTAATGAATCTTTAAAACAAAATTTCAATCACATTGGTGCTTATTTTCCTTCAATGTTGGATCCCATTATTGGGCATCAAGTAGAGCACAATTTAATTAATGATTCATATGTGAGACATTTTGCTACTCCTACACCTTTTGTGGGAGGGGTAAATAATACGACTTACTACATTAGATGGAATGACTTCTATTGGAGAAATGTTTACAGTAAGATTATGGCACCTGCACGTCAGGTTATCGAAATTGCACAAGCAGACGGGTACGATATGTTTGTTCAATGGGCAACGTTGATTAAGATTATTGCTGGTTCACGACTTTCAGCAGTTCACGGACCAATTATTTATTCTAATTATGGATCTTCAGGTGATGTAATGTATGATAGTGAACAAGAATTGTACAACATCTGGTTTAGTGAATTAGATGCAATCGTTTCAACGTTCTCTGCAAACACGAATTATACAGGTTTCAAAAACTTTGATGCAAGCTATGGAGGAAGTATTCCTCACTGGATTAAGTTGGCAAATTCATTACGTTTACAACTTGCCATTAGAATTTCTAAGGCAAATCCATCTTTAGCAAAGACTCAAGGCGAGAAAGCTATTAATGATGCAGGTGGTTTAATTACTACAAATGCAGAAAACTTCATGCTTTCTTTATACGGTAAGCCCTTTCAAGAATCAACAATTGCCTTTTCTTGGAATGACACACGTATGAGTGCTTCAATGGAATCAATCTTGGGAGGTTATGAAGATCCTAGAGCTGAAAAATATTGGTCTCCTGTGAGCGATCTATCTTTAGTTAGTGATCATCCAAGTTTTCCTTTTAAAGGAATTAGAAATGGTGCTTTCTTAGCTTCTAAAGACCTTCATTTACCTTACTCTACCATTGCAGAGAGTTTTAAATCAGCAACAAACAGAAAAGTATTAGATGCTGCTGAAGTTCACTTGATGCTAGCAGAAGCTAATTTGAGAGGATGGTCGACACCACTTTCCGCACATGCACATTATGAGGAAGGAGTAAAACAATCTTTCCAATTCTGGGGAGCTGGAGGAGTAGATGCATATCTTGCAAATGATACAGGAACACCTCTAGACTACGACGATGTTCTTGAAAGTGGCGATGTAAATGACTTCACTTCAAGAATTACTTCAACAGTGGCATGGAATGAAGCTGGTTCAAATGAAGAAAAGCTCGAAAAAATCATCACACAAAAGTGGATTGCAGCCTATACAAATTCAGTTGAAGCTTGGGTTGATCACAGAAGAACAGGTTATCCAAAACTTCCATATAACTATAAAAACGATAGTAATTCAGATTGGGGAGTTATTGCAGATGACGACTTCTTAAGAAGACATCCTTTCCCTGTAGGAGAAAGAACCAATAATTCTTCTGGATATACAGACGCCGTTTCCAAGCTTAGTGGACCAGACGAAATAGGAACACGTCTTTGGTGGGATACAGGTGGACCTAATTTTTAATTTACAAATCATTTAACGAAAAAAGCCTGTATTTGATACAGGCTTTTTTTATATTACATGCTTAATAAATAATAAATAAATGCTTATCAAGAATACCTTTCTTGCCGCCCTATCAGCACTTCTTTTGTTGTCATGTGAACCTTCAAATAATAAAATGTTCACGCTGATGCCTTCAAGTTATACAGGGATCCATTTCAAAAACATATTACAAGAAACAGAGCAATTCAATGTCTTAAATTATGGTTATTTATATAATGGAGGAGGTGTAGCAGTTGGTGATTTGAATAACGATGGTTTAGCTGATATTTATTTTACAGGAAATATGGTTGGTAGTAGACTCTATATCAATCAAGGGAACATGAAATTCGAAGAAATAGCAGAACAAGCTGGAGTTTTTGCTGCGGGACTTTGGAATACAGGAACTACTCTCGCAGATGTTAATGGAGACGGTTTTCTCGATATTTATGTATGTAGGTCTGCTGCAAAAGACTCGACTAAAAGAAGAAATCTTCTCTTCATAAATAATGGTGATTTAACTTTTACTGAAAGAGCAAAACAGTATGGTATTGATGATTCGGGGTATTCAACTCAAGGAACATTTTTCGACTATGATAAAGACGGTGATTTAGACCTTTATATTTTAAATCATTCCTCACAAGAGTATTCGGGCTTAGCGAAAATATCAAAGCATTATAAAAAGAAAAAAAACAAAGCATATTCCGACAAATTGATGCGAAATGACAATGGTAAATTTGTCGATGTCAGTGATGAAGCTGGCTTAATTTCAAATATTCTTGGTTTTGGACTAGGAGTTGGTGTTTCAGATTTTAATAATGACAATTGGTTGGATCTTTACATTTCAAATGACTATAATGAACAGGACTATCTTTATTTAAATAATGGAGACGGTACATTTTCAGAACAATTAGACAGTTATATTGGTCATGTTTCTCTATATTCAATGGGGTCTGACATTGCAGATATCAATAATGATGGATATATGGATATCATGACATTAGACATGCTTCCTGAAGGCAATTATAGGCTAAAAATGACATCGGGTCCAGATAATTTCGAAAAGTTAAGTCTACTTCAAAAAAATGGTTTTTATAACCAAACAATGAGGAATATGCTACAGCTGAATAGAGGCGGATCCTATTTTTCTGAGATAGGGCAGTTTTCGGGCGTATCAAATACAGATTGGAGTTGGTCTTCCTTATTTACCGATTTGGATAATGATGGATTGAAAGATTTGTTTATTACCAATGGATATCGCAGGGATTATACCAATATGGATTTTATGAACTACGTTATGCAAGAGAAAATAAATGAAAGAAAGACCAAACAGAAAATCAAATTAACTGGTTTGATTGAAAAAATGCCTTCCACGTTTGAGGAAAACTACACCTATAAAAATAATGGTGATTTGACCTTTACAAAAATGAATGATGAATGGGGTATAAATCAAAAGACATTATCAAATGGAGCTGCATATGCGGATTTAGATAATGATGGCGATATGGATCTGATAGTAAATAACATTGACGAAAAAGCATTTGTTTATAGAAATAATGCTGAAAAATTTTATCAGAATAACTACCTAAAAATCTCTTTACAAGGTACCGGTTTGAATACATTTGGAATAGGTGCAAAAGTTAAAGTTACTGCAGGTGGAAAACAACAAGTACAAGAATTGCTTAATACAAGAGGATATCAGTCATCTGTAGATTTAAATTTGACATTTGGTCTAGGAAAAGTAGAGCAAATTGATGAGGTTGAGGTAATTTGGCCCGACTTTAAAAAAGAAACAATCCAATCCGTTGCTGCCAATCAAAAAATCACTTTCTATCAAAAAAATGCTTTAGAATCAGCAGCATCGCAAAATGAAAAGTTATCTGCTCTTTTTCAAGAAACCACAAAAATTGATTATATACACAAAGAAAACAATCACAACGATTTTAAAAGAGAAATAATGTTACCACATATGCTTTCTACTCAAGGACCTAAACTTGCTGTAGGAGATATTAATGGAGACGGTTTAGAGGACGTTTTTATTGGAGGGGCAAAGGGTTCTGCATCCGGATTGTTTATTCAAAAATCAAACGGAGAATTTATCAAATCGGTTCAAAAAGAAATTGACCTTGATTTTCTTTCTGAAGATATGGGGGCGTTATTTTTCGATGTAGATAATGATAAAGACATGGATTTGTACGTGGTAAGCGGAGGTAATGAATTTCGAGCTGGGGAAAATGCTTTGAGAGATCGGCTTTATCTAAACAATGGTGAAGGAGAGTTTGTAAAGTCTAAAGACCGTTTACCAGATTTCAATTCTAGTGGATCTGTTGTTACTGCAGAAGATTTCGATAATGATGGAGACCTAGATCTTTTTATCGGCGGAAGAGTTTTACCCAATCAATACCCTTTTTCACCCAACAGCTATCTTTTAGAAAATGATGGAAAAGGCTTTTTTAAAGAGGTCACTGAAAGTAAAGCACCTGGGTTAAAGAATGTCGGAATGGTAACAGATGCTCTTTGGACAGATTACAATAATGACGGATATCAAGATTTGGTTTTAGTTGGTGAGTGGATGCCGATTACTTTTTTTTCAAATAAAAAGGGAACTTTTACTAATGATACGGATCTTTCGGGTTTAAGTAATACGCAGGGTTGGTGGAATACCATAACCCAAGCAGATTTTGATCAAGACGGGGATATGGATTTTATCGCGGGAAACTTTGGATTAAATTCGCAGCTAAAAACCTCTGAAGAAATGCCAGTAAATATAATAGCGAAAGATTTTGATCAAAACGGTTCTATAGACCCTATTCTTTCCAGTTATTACCAGGGGAAAAACTATCCTGTTTTTTCTAAAGACGATATTCAGCAGCAACTCAGTTTTTTAAAGAAAAGATTTGTAAAGTATAGGGATTATGCTGGCCTGACCATTGAAGATGTTTTTACACAAGAGGAATTAAAAGATGCTAAAATTTGGTATGCCAAAAATTTTCATACTAGTTATATTGAAAACTTAGGAGAGGGAACATTTAAAACAAAACCCCTTCCAAATGAAACGCAATTATCTCCAATTTTTGGATTGACCACTGGCGATTTTAACAATGATGGAAATCTTGATGTGGTTTTGGCAGGAAACTTTACAGCGACTAGAGTTAAATTTGGTCATTATGATGCCATAAAAGGAATTTATCTAATGGGTGATGGAAAAGGAAATTTTGACTATGTTGACGCCTCCGAAACAGGACTTCTTATAGATGGTGAGGTTCGAAACATCAAACAAATAACTTCCTCCAAAGGGGAAAAACAATTGATTTTTAGTAGAAATAATGGCAGTCCAAAGGTTTTTAAAATCCATTCGTCTGACTAAAAATCCTTAGTTCATTTCTTTCAATTTAAATGGGTACGACGACTCTAAAACCTTTTTCTATGGGTTGTGCACTTTAAGAATCTTTGTATTCTAAATAGCGCTTAAATAAATGGCTTGCTTGTGGATAGGCAGATTGTGGACTCATAAAATGCGAAAACTCAAAAGTAAGGGCTTCTTGGATTCCCACTTGGGCAGCTGTTTCTAATTTGAAGCGCATTTTATCCCATTTGATAGGTAAAAACTTAATAGGCATATCGCGATCAAATGACTCAGTATTTATCCAGGAGGTCAATCCGAACTGATCCGCCAATTGTTTATTAACCTGAATAAATTCAAAAAGATCTTCAAAGGCAACATGTCCATCCTGAAAAGCTACAAGGTCAACAGCCTCTTTGATACCAGAAAAAATTTTTTCCCAATCTTCAAAATGTTGATCTAAACTGATTGATGTTTTTTTTTCCGTTTGTTGGTTGTATTGTGAAATGTTTTTGATTCCATCGATATAAGGAGATATCAATATCTGTTTGCCTCCCGAAATTTTTTTGCAGTGGTTTCCAAGGTCAGCATACAGTTCGATTATCGCTCCTGAATTTCGATTGCACTCTTGTGATAAATACCATCCTTTAAAGGCTGATGAATGTCCATAAAGTTCCCATACTTCTTCGATGATTTTTTTATTTAAGCGCGCTTCTTCCTTGTAATTTCCTTGAATCCAATATTTCCCAGAGTCATAAAGACCAAAATAAAATTCCATTTGGTTTTTTTCACTCAATTCAAGAAACAAGGAAACTAAATCCGTGTAGGGAGTAAAGGCTTTCTCTTGCTTAATTAAAACTTCAGATGGATAGGTTAACCAATTTTTATATCCACAGCGAATCAATACGACCCGTTTGATTCCCATTTGTCTCATATAAATAAAATCCTGATCCCACTCTTTTTTTCCCCAATTTTGATGAGGGATGTCATGACTGATTTCATCTAAAAAAGTACCTGTTATTTTTATTTTATTCATACTGCTCTTTCTTTAAGGGGTTGTACCAGTACAGTTTTAAAAGAAGTGAACTGATCAAAAAGACCACAAGACTCATAGCTAATCCATCCCATTTTTTAATTAAGAGATAAATGGGACATACGACCAAGGTCATTTGCCAAATAATTCCAACGATAACATTAAATAAATCTCTTAAAAAAGACTGATTGGGTTCAAAGGTTGGATCTTGTTTTTGTATTTCTTTTAGAATCGGTTTCCAAAAACCCCAAGGTTTAACACTTTTGTAAAAGGATTTTAATGTCTCTAAATCATCCGGAGGAGTACATAAGGAACCCAATAAACAACCCAGTAGAGAAAAGACCAAAATGGCAGGAAATAAATAAATATCTACCCAATCACTCAAAAAAATCAATTTTAATGTTGAAGCCAAAAGTCCTGCAAGCATACCCCAAAAATAACCGTAACCATTAAAGCGCCACCAGATCCATTTCAATACATTGGCTGCGGTATAACCCCCGTATAGTGAAGCTGTAATCCAAAGTGTAATCGTATTCAGTGAAGTAGCAAAAAATCCGAAAAGCATCCCTAAACCTACAATCACAATAGCTGCAACATACCCATATCTAACATAGGATTTTTCGTCTTTATTGGGCAAGAGGTTTTTTTTCAAAAGATCATTGGCAATGTATGCTGGCGCAGCATTTACAACGGCAGCAAAAGTACCCATAAATGCGGCTAATAGCCCGGCCAAAAGTAACCCTTTTAACCCTGTGGGAACTAATTTGGAGATGGTCTCAGGGAGTAGAATTTCAAAATCAATATTGGACATTTGTTGGAGATCAGGTGTCAAATAGACTAAGGCCAATATTGCAAAGGCTGCTATCATCAAATATCTAGGTGCGTACAATACCAGTATGGTAAACCCACTCATTTTAGCTGCTTCAAAGGGGGATTTTGTAGAGAGTATACGTTGCATATCATAACCCGGAACGGGACCAGCAAGGCTTGAAAAAACTCCTTTGAAAAGCATCATCATGAAGAGTACTCCAATAAATTCAAAACCATCTTTTGCAATCTTATCGTTTAAAGCAGGTAAGTTTTTGGACCAATCTAGGTTCATCTCCCATCCAAAAAACAATTGGTCCCAACCCTGAGGTACAATTTCCAAAATAGTTGAACTTGAAACAGAATTATAAACTATTACTGCTATCGCAATACTGGAAAGAGTCATTATGAAATATTGGAAAACCTCAGTGGCTACTACACTAAAGATTCCCCCCTTTAAAGTATAAATTGTAGTACAACTAATAATCAAAAATGCATAGACGTTTTTTGAAGGTATATTCAAAATATTTGTATGAATTGTAAGATCAAAAGGCAATATAGCTTCACAAAATTTCCCAATCCCCTCAAAAAAATAGGCAATAAAGCCAATTGCACTAATTACTGCAAAAAGTATAATTATATTTTTTGAGTAGACGCCTCCTTTACCACTAAAGCGAGTTAGTACCCATGAGGCACCTGTCATCACATTGGATCTACGAATCCAAATGGCTAAAAAAACCATAATAAAGACCTGATTCCAAACGGGCCACAACCAAGGTATCCATGCGCTCTTCAGTCCGTATACAAAAAGAAGTGTTACAGACCACATCACACCAGAAATGTCAAACATTCCAGAGGCATTTGACAGCCCTAGAAAATACCATTTGATTTGATTTCCTCCTAAAAAGTAGTGATTTAGACTTTTACCTGCTTTTTGAGATAGGAAAACACCAATCAAGACAACCAAAACTAGGTAACCTAGAATAATACAGTAGTCTAATGCATTTAAACTCATGGCATTGGATTGGTTTTGTAATTACGACCAAACAAATCGACCTCTCGAGAAAAGGGATCCCATAGGGCATCAATCAAAACAGCAAATTGTCCACGCAAAATCTTAGCATTGGGATCAAATGAAGAAAACCCAAAATGCTCTTGAACCTTTTTAGGACTGGAAAGCCAAATCGGAATTTGAGATTGTTTTAATCCTTTTTTCATCCAATGAAGCACCTCGGTGACGGTCGTGTTTTGAGGAAAATCAGGTGCAAAAACAGTAGACCATTCCTCTAGAAAAACTTCTTCTGGGATGAGGGGTAAGTCTGCATAGAGCCAGGTTTGATTTTCCCATCCTACATTTTTTCCTGTTCCTCTTAATATTCCCGTGGCTCCTATTCTTTGATAAGCTTTAAAATAGGGGTGTTCTCTTGGCACATCGAGATAAGGTAAGAGGTAAGCTTTTTGAGACAATAGAGTTTTTTGGACAGATCGAACCGAAACTTCTCTTGGAGTAATTTTATTCAGATGAGCTAATGCAGCGGTAATTCCAGCTGCTTGGCCTAGTTGTAAAACCACAGGTTGTAAACGAGTTGTTCCATTTACGATATTCGAGACAGAGATTGATTTTTCGGTAACTATAAAATGATCTGTCTCTTTTGGGATCAAACATCCTAGAGGAATATTGTATGAGGGCACTGGATAAAAATGAAGTTCGGGCAATTGATTGGCTTGGGGATGGGCTTCGTGATGATGATCCACTGGATAGTCTCCCACTGCAATCCCAGTTTTATAAAGTGGGTTTTCTTGTTTGTAGGGTTCTGCCAAATAATTGATACTCAAGGTAGTCACTCCGTGAATTCTTCTTGATTCTCTATGATAAGGTATAAAAGGGAACCCGTCTGAAGTCGGAAATTCTGATTTAGAAATTCTTAGATGACTAAACCCAAGCTCCGTTTGGAGGTAATATAAGAACTGTTTAGATTTTAGCTTAGCTTTTTCATAAAGTATTTCACGTTTTTCCTTTGGTAAATCTATAGAATTGGCGTAATAATCATTTCCGTTTATGGGCCAATTAATCATGTATTTCTTATTAGGGAGCTCACCATAGGTAATCATTTTTTCTTTTGGCCACAAAACGCGTTTCATTTCTTTTTTACAATCCTCGTTTGCTGTAGCACAATAAAAATAAGAGGGGTCATATCCTATCGGTTTCTCAAAATTTACAACATCCTCAGTTTCCTCCAGTATAAGCACATAAGTTAGGTCTTGAATGATGTCATTTTCCTCCAGAGGTGCAATTGCTTCTTCAAAACGGCTTCTTGAATCCATACCAATATTATAGGGTACACCTACTTCTTTGGCAATATCTCCTAATTCGGTAGCATCGACAAGCTCATTTGCTAAGATTTGAATTTGTTTACCATCTTTAAATACACTTACAAGCCATTTTTCACCTTTTTTTTCAACAGCTTCCCAGCGGGTATTCAACCAAAGAGTTAATTTGGATTCATTTTGACTAATATTGGAAAAGATTTCTGCACCCACAGAAGGTTCAAACATATGATTACTCACCCAACCCGTTTTTAACGCCTCTGGACTGCCATAACGAGATACAAGGCTGTCTCTAAACTCACCCCAAAATCCTGAGAGTAGTTTTGTGTTTCCATCTACAGCACTTACTCCAGCAGCAGTAAGCATACCTCCTAGCCAGGGAGTATCATTGATTAGGAGTGTAGAAACTCCCATACGGGCACTACTTATTCCTGCAGCAGTCCCCGCAGCTCCACCACCAATGACTAAAACATCCGTATTAATTAATTTAGTTCTTGTGCAGCTTATATTAATGAAACTCATCACCAAGACTAAAGTACAAATAGAGCTTAACACTAATTTTGGTCTCATGCAATACTTTTTATTATTACTAATTTACAGTATTCTAAACCAATTTTGTTGAACACAGTATGATTTTATAATGGCTTACTCTTAAATTAGGGAATATCAAAAACAAAACTTAGTTTAGTAAAAAAAAAAATTGAAAAAGCTCCTTTACTGTTTGATACTAATATCCTGCACTAATGAAAAAATTGATTCCTCAACCACTAAAGTGGGTTATGAATCCATAAGTTATATTACCCTGACAAACGAAAACACAGATGGTGGAAGTCAAATTGCTTATCACTTGTCTGGTCTTAACGAACAAGACCTTATTTTTTGTTTTTGCCAAGAAGAATGTTCCATAGAGTTGATTGTTGTTTCTGAATTGGAGTTTAATCCGGACACTACAGATTTTAGGTTTAAATTGAGTCTAGACGATGATTTTAAAACTAAAAGTTCAAGGGATTGGTGTACACGTTATAAATAAACCTAGCTACACTATAATGCTGTATTCAATTAAAACGTAAAGTGAGGTTTCATTTTTTCAATGATAAAAGAAGCCACCTTTTTTCCTTGCCAAATGCCTTCATCGATAGCGTCTCTATAATGAATACCTCCATAAAGTCTTGAGATACAAGCTTCTTCAGCAGCTTGGTAAAAAGATTTGAAACTTCTTGTTTTTAATCCAAATTCTTTTTCAGTAGTATCTCTAAAACTAAAATTAGGTCCGAAAATTAAAGTTAAAACTTCGGCAGAAGCTGAGGAGACTACACTATGACCCGAAACATATTCTGGGAAGGGAGGGGTTTGAAGTAACGGACTCCATCTTTTATCAAGATGTTTATTTATAACTGTTTCAGGTCGGACTCTATCTGATCGATATTTTTCGTCCCAACAAGCAATGAAGGCGTCATGCATGGAAAGGGCAAGGATTGTATGGGTAAAGATGGTTCTATCAATATCCATTCGAGCTTTGTAAGCTGCAATACTAGCAATTCCCATCCAATGACCTCCTGGAGATATTTTTTTCAATCCAAATTCGAGGTGTCCAATTTGAGAAATTGCATAGGGGTTACAATCCCAAAAGGCTGCAATTTCATTTTTTTGTTTGTCATTCTGATCGGTTACATTTTTGACCTCTAAAAGAAGTTTATAAAAATCAGATGAAGGATTGAGGTCATATTTTACAGGTCGTTTTGTCAAAAATTGATCTGAAGATTTCAAAAAAAGAGGGGCGAGGCTGTTCCAATTAGGTTCTACAGGTGCCATATAAGCTGGTTTGGTAGGTTGCCAAAAAGCAGCACCCCTTTTTGGAGTATATCTTTTTAAGTTGTTGAGCTTTAAAAAACCATCCTGATTGGCATAGTCTACAATGGTTTGTACTATTTTATCAATATAAATGATTTCATTTTCTCCTAATTCTGTCTTTAATGATGAAATTCTTGAAATCAATTTAGTTCCAGAGGGAAGTAGTTTTAGGGCTGTAGATAATAAAGCATAACGATAGGCAATAACTTTATTTTCAAGCTCAAAATACTCTGGGAGTTGATTTTTAAGTGGTCTTTGAAAGAAGTTGAAAAAACTCGGATGTTTGTCATTTTGCTGGAGTGCTAAGGTTTCATAGGAAGCCAAAGTACTGTAGGCGTAATAACGCGCTGCAGCTACAGGTGAGGTAACGTCATACACCATAATATCAGTAATTGCTTTAAGGTCATCGATATACACCTTAGAATAGGCTCTTTGACCAGAACTGTGTTGAGGTACTAGTAGATGAAAAAATAAAAGGGGGAGCAATAAATCTCTTACTACTTTATTCATTTTTAACAGTAATTATTAATGGTTCTGAGTTATTTATACCCACTACTAATTTTTGTTTCTCTTTCGATTGTATAATTTCTAAAGCCCTTACAGATCCTTGAACGGCTAGACCCGTTTTCCAATTGGGTAAATAATTAAAGTTGCCTTTACCATCCCCTTTTAAATAGACGCCAAAAGAGGTTTCTTTTCTTCCTATACGAACACGGTTGAAGGGAACATTCCCAGCCAGAAAAAGATCTTTTTTGCCGTCCTGATCAAAATCATGAATACTGATAGCTTGGACCGATGAGATATTCACTTCTTCTGGTAATTTTCGACTAATAAATTTTCCATTTTTATTTTCAAACCAAGTGGTTTCTATGTAGTCTGTGATACATTTTGGAGAATTTTTTAATTGTGTTTCAGAGAAAATATCTTCTAGTGTCTTTTCAGAATAGGATTCGTAAGTAACAAACTTTTTTCTTAAAGAGACGATTTGATCAGTCAGCTCATCTCTTAAAACAGCAGGATAAGAAACACCATTAACATAATAACACCAAATGGGATCGATATAGCCATTATTATCAAAGTCATCATAATAGAGTTCCATGGGATATTCCTTTGAAGGTTTGAATTGATTATTGGTTCCCCAATTTCCCATTACTAAATCCAGGTCGCCATCACCATCGAGATCATCTGATTTTACTGTGGTCCACCAACCAGATAAATTTTCAGAAAAAAAGGAAGTAGTTAGATCTACAAACGAACGATTTCGAAATGCAAATATTTTTGGATAAGTCCAATCACCAATAACCAACAACTCTTCGACTTGATCCCCATCGAAATCCGCTACAAGAGCATCAGTGACACGATCAAAATAGGGGAGTTTGATTTGTTTGAAATTTCCTTGACCATCGTTTGATAATATGAGTGAAGGAGCACCTTTAGGAAACTCCGATTGTTTTACCCGTGTGCCTACAAAAAGATCCATATCACCATCCTGATCGAAATCCCAAGGAACAGCTACAGAACCTACTTGATTGTCTTTTGGTAATGTTTTCGAGAGTGTATACTCTCCATCTGTATTGATATACAGCCTATCTTCTAATGCGATTCCAGCATCAGGAGCTCCAAAGCCTCCAGAAACGACGTAAAGATCTAAGTCTCCATCTCCATCTGCATCAAAAAAAGTGGCATTGGTGTCTTCGTAGAAATAAGAGGTCTCCAAAGTGGGTTGATTGGATTTTACAAATGTACCGTCCTGATTCTGAATCAATAGTGCAGGCGCTTGACCTTCAGGGCTTGTAAAGAACAAATCGTCTAATCCATCTTTATTAAAGTCTACTTTTTTAATTTTAGGACCGTGATAGGATATCATATAGGGAAGCAAGGGCTGTACTTTAAAATCATTAACCAGTAATTCATTATGTGGTTGATTTATCGTGTCATAACGAACAGAAAACAAAGACTTTTCTTTAATTGTCTTACTGGATGATATACTTTCTTTTTTAATTTCGACGTATTGATTGAGTGGAAGCCTCTCTTTGATGGTTTGGACGGACAAGTCATTCCACTGTATTTTGATGGAATCAGCGGTTTGCGTTCCTAAACCAAAGTGAAGGGGTTCTAATACGGAGGATTGAAATCCATGAGTAGGGTTTAACTCTCTGACTAGTTTTTCCCCAGAATCTGTAAATACTGTTATTTTTGATCCTACTGCAAAGATATTTTTATTTTTCTGAGTCAATTTCACAGTAATATAGTTAGAGCTATTCGAGTTTTCTCTAGTTAAATTTTTAAATACTTTGGCAGGAGCATTCATGCAATTGACAATAATTTCCAGATCGCCATCATTATCCAGATCGGAATATATTGCGCCATGTGAAAAATCTACTCCCTGAAAACCAGCATCTTGTGTCATGTTTTCAAACTTTAAATTCCCTTTATTGAGGTAAAAATAATTTTGCAGAGGAGTTGATTGAATGCCTTGAAGGGCTTCAAACATTTTTTGATCAGAATCCCCTTCGATATATTTGACGCGTTCATCGATATAAAATTTCATAACATCCCTGCTAATCATGTCTCTTCCATAGCCGTTGGTGACATATAAATCTACCAAACCATCATTATTAAAATCTGCAAGTAAAGGAGACCAACTCCAATCCGTATTTGAAATACCTGACAATTGACCAATGTCGCTAAAGGTTCCATTTCCATTATTCAGTTGAAGCATGTTTCTCATGGACTGGTGATGGAATCCGTTTTCAACCATATTGTTATACAGCTCAAAATTATCTGGTGCAAATAATAACTTTTGACGCTTGTTATCTTCAGGAAGCATATCCAAAGTGATCAGATCTAAGAAACCATCATTATTGATGTCACCTGCATCTACTCCCATTGAAAAGTTAGAAATGCATGTCATTTGATCTTTTAATTTATTACTAAATGTCCCATCCTTATTATTTATATACAGGTAGTCTTCTTCAACATAATCATTGGACACATAAAAGTCTGGCCATCCATCATTGTTGGTGTCTGTAACCACCACGCCTAAACCATATCCAATTGGATTTGATATGATGCCTGCTCTTATGGTAACATCAATAAATTTTTTTCCAGTATTTTCATAAAGGCGATCTCCTGCATCCTCATCCATTTGTGTTTTGGCATAGGCAGCGTCAAAATTTCTAAAGAGTTTCGTGTTGTGATTTAATACAAATAAATCAAGATCTCCATCTTTATCATAATCAAAAAAAACGGATTGGGAAGTATATCCAAAATCATCTACACCGTATTTTCTAGCTTCTTCTTTAAAGGTTAAATCATGCTGATTAATGTAAAGTTTATTCCTTCTATCGTTTTTAGAATAATTACCAGAATGAGAAATATAGATATCTAACCAACCATCATTGTTTACATCAGCAAGTGCAATTCCCGTCTTCCAACCATTTTGATTTTCTATACCAGATTGTGAAGTAATGTCCTCAAACTTAAGGTTTCCCTTATTAAGATATATTCGTGATTGGTCTTGATTTGATGTAAAAATAAGATCTGTTAAGCCATCGTTATTCAAATCTCCAGCAGCTACACCGCCACCGTTGTAAAAATATTCATAAGTAATAATATTTTCATTTGGTGTTTCTTTGAGTACATTTTTAAAATCCACACCACTTTTGCGAGAATCTAATAATTGAAATTTTTGACTTCTTACTTGAAGAGTAAACAGCAGGAGAAGTATAAAAAGGACTTTGGGTAATTTCATAAAAAAAAGGTGGTATAAAACCACCTTTTCAAATTTAAAAATAAAATGTAAATAAACAGTTATCCAAGTTTATTTATCCCACCAAACTCTAGTTGTTAGTGTATTGGGACCTTGTCTACTGATTGCAGCGGCAAAATTTTCAGGATTTGTACTCTCTTCACTATTAGGCCAAGTCAATCTTCTTGGAATTTGACCATTAGTTTCGTTTCCTGCGTAAACAGCTTCTCCGCCAAATGGCTCAAGAGTAGGGAATCCGGTCCTTCTCCAGTTAGCGAAAGCTTCATACTCGTTTAAGAATGTAGCTGCCCAGTATTGCGTATGAATCATCTCCATTGGACTTGCAGTATTTAGAGGATTAGCAGCAAGGTAATCACTTACCTGAGCATCAGATATAGCAGCTGCATTTGGATACAACATGCTCAACATCTGCATAGCGGCTTTAACTCCATTGTTATAATGGGTTTGAACGTTTCCTGAGTGCCAACCTCTATGAGCTGCTTCAGCTTTTAAAAATTCAACCTCTGCAAAGGTTTGGAATACCATCGGAGTATCAAATCCAGCAAGAACAGCTCTATTGGGTTCTGCATAATAATCACTTTCAGTCCCATATTTTGCTTCTAAAGCACCTCCTGTTAAACCATTAGGCATTCCAAATAAATCTGCAGGATCTGTGCTTTTATCACTTCTTCTTGCTGCCAATATTGAAGTTCTAGGATCGTTTCCGTTTTTCAAGAAATCCATGAATGTTTTGGATATTCTCATGTTTCCATCGGCATCAAAAACTTCTCCATGTCCATTTCTGTTGATTCCAGCAGGACCATTGGTGTGTTGAATAAAAGCAATATCGTCATTCGATGTCATCGTTCCTCCGTTGATTGCTTTTTGAGCCCAAGCTTGTGCAGTTGCAGCATCAGCTTTTGTGAGACGCATAGCTAAACGCAACATTAGAGAATAACCAAATTTTTTCCATTTGCTTACATCACCCTGAAAAATAAGGTCTGATGTCCCTAATGTATCGGATCCCAACTGACCAATTCCTGCTTCAATTTCAGAAAGCATGTCCATATAAATTGATTCTTGAGAATCATATGCGGGCTTAAGAATCCCTTCAATGTAACCCTTGCCAGCTTCAGAATAAGGCACGTCTCCATAAAGGTCAGTAAGTCTATGGTATATGAAAGCACGCCATATTCTTGCTATTCCCATTTGAGTATCTGAAACACCTTCTTCTGTAAGTTGATAAATGATGTCCTCAATTTCTTTAACTTGCTCCGGATAGGCTCTATCAAATAAAGAGGTAGAGTACCCTTGATTTAAAGTGTAAAAATTTCCACTCCAGTAAGTTGCTGTAGAGGACATGTGTTGAATAATCTGGGAAGAATAGATCAAACTAGCTCTCCAGTTTTCATAGCGTCCACCGGAAGTTCTAAGAAAGACCGATGCAAACTTGTTATTTACATCGAGCTGTGAAGCTTTCGTTGGATCTACGTTCATTTCTTCAAACCCTTTGTCAAAATCACAAGAGGTTAAGAATAAACTAAATACGATAAGTACTAAATAATTTTTCTTCATTTCAATTAAAATTTAAGGTTTACGTTGAGACCTATGCTTCTAGGTACGGGTAATCCGAACCATTCTAATCCCTGTGAATTGGAAACATTATATCCAGATTCTGGATCAACGTTTTCAACGCTGTTTGAAATTAGGAACAGATTCCTACCTGTTAAAGAAACTCGTGCACTCGAGATAAAAGTATCTTCGAGTAAATCACTTGGTATTCCATATCCTAAACTCACTTGTCGGAGTCTTAAATAATCCGAGTCGTAAATTGCTTCCTCAGCAATTTGGTAGGTTCTTCTCCAGTAATCTTCAATACGGTCTGGAGCAATAGTAGTTGTAAATGCACTACCGTTAGCATCTACACCAGAAACTGTAAATCCGTTTTCTCTACCATCAGCATCGATAGTTGCTTTGTGAGCACCAAAGTATTTTGCCATTGCGTTGGTTCCGGAGTACATTTGACCACCATTTTTTCCTTCAATTAAGAAACTCAGTGATAGGTTTTTATATCTCATATTAGAACCAAATCCTAAAGAAACTGGAGCAACTCCAAATCCTAGAATTTTTCTTGGACCCACTTGTGGAATGGGTGTTCCATCTGGGTCAATATCGTGGATTATTCTCCCTTGGCTATCACGATTGTAGGATGTACCAAATAACGCTCCGTATTGCTCTCCAACAATATGAGTTACTCTAAGGTTTCTTGAACGAGGTTCATCCAAAGATATGTTGGTTCCTTCATCGTTGGTTGAAACAATCAATGAAGTGTTGTTTGAGTAATTGAAAGTAAAACTCAAATCAAAATCATCTTTTCGAATGGCATTAGCATTCAATAAAAGCTCAATTCCTTTATTGGAAATCACCCCTAAGTTAGCCAAAGCACTACCATATCCAGAAGTTGAAGAAGCGCTTACCCCTACGATGTCTCCATCTGTTTCATTATCATAATAAGTAAAGTCAGCAGAAAAACGATTATCAAATAACCTCAAATCGAAACCAACCTCAGTTTCATTCTTTTCAAACGGAGTAATTTCTGAGTTTGGAATGGAACCGTTTGAGATTCTACCGAGAGAAGCTCCTTGGTGACCTTGATCTACAATAGAGTAAGTCAAGTTGAGTCGGTAAGGATTTCCTGCACCACCTGCTACTTGAGAATAACCTGCTCTCAATTTAGCAAATGAAATCACTTCAGGAAGTTCTACTAAATCAGAAAGTACTACTGACAATGAAGCAGAGGTATACAAATCATAATTTGGAGATTCTTTTCCTGCTAATGAAAGCGTTGAGAACCAATCATTTCTAGCAGTAAGATTTAAATAAAGAGCATCTTTATATCCTATTTCTGCAGATCCATATACCGAATTAATTTGGCGTTCGCTGAATCCAAAACCATTACCTTGGTTCTGCGTGTTTTTAACATTGTATAAGAAAGGTACTATAAAATTTGATCCACTAGCACTTACGCTTTCTGTATTAACATAGTTTTGGTTCACACCAACAAAGGCAGTTACAGAAAGATCATCAATAATTTCTAAATTGTCAGTTCCTATAAAAAGATCAGCATCTCGTTGTTGACGAGTCAATTTAGACTCAGACATGCTACCCAGAGGTTGGTAGGCTGTGCCATAAGGAGTACCACTGGTTCTGTCATAGTCGTAACGGTCTAATCCAAATCGTCCTTTTGCGTAGAGGTAATCAGTAATGTCCCAACGAATTGAAGCGGAACCGATTATACGTGCCTTAACTGAATTATCAAAATACTGCCAAGCAGCAAACCAAGGATTCTGAGAATATGTATTATCACTTGTTCTGAATTCCGTCCCGTCTTCATTGGTACCTAGTCCACCTGCGCCTAACATGTCATTGACATCTATTGAAGGAGCAAATAAACGAATTCCAAAGTTTGCATTACCAGGAGAGTCTGATAGTCGGGGAGCACCTACAGCATCGTCATTGATGTACTTTAAATTAACATCAGCACTAAGCTTTCCGACTTTCTGAATTGCATTGATTCCTAATGTATTTCGGTCTAATGTTGAATTAGGGATAATGTCTTTGTTTTGAAGATTAGAATAAGACAATCTAACATTTCCTGTATTATTAGAAGAGGATACTGCAACAGTATTAATATACGTTTCACCTCCTGAATAAAATTTTTCAAGGTTATTTCCTTTGTAGGAATATGGTCTTGAAACCCCATCCCATTGTTCAACACTCGAGCCGTTTAAAGGAATACCCCAGTTTGCATAAGTGTCAATATTATCAGAGTTAGTTGAATAGTCTCGACCCTGACCGTAAGTTATTTGTGGATCGTAAGGGTCGTTTTTGATGTCATCAAACTGGACAGAACTTGTTACTTCAACTTGAATACCTTCTACACCAGTACCCTTTTTAGTTGTAACTAATATCACACCATTAGATGCTCTTGAACCGTATAGAGCAGCTGCAGCACCTCCTTTTAGTACAGAAACAGACTCTACTTCATCCGGATTTAAGGCGGAGATACCATCACCGGCATCAGCCCCACCCCATACTCCAGCAGAACCTAGATTGGTGTTGTCAATTGGAATACCATCAATCACATACAATGGCATGTTATTTCCGTTTAAAGAGCTGTTTCCTCGGATGATAACCCGAGTAGAACCTTTAGCACCAGCTGAGTTTCCTGAAATTTGTACCCCTGCAATTTTCCCTTGTAAAGCGTTAATTGCGTTGGTAGATTTGATTTCATTGATCTCTTCGCCACCAACTTGAGTTACAGAATAACCAAGTGCTTTTGTGTTTCTCTCGATACCCAAGGCCGTTACAACAACCTCATCTAGAAGGGAGTCCGGTTGTAAGCTAACATCGTAATCTGCACCATCAGCCACTAAAATATTTATTGTTTTGTATCCTACGAAACTGATTGAAATAGATTGTCCGTTTGAAGCAGAAATACTGTAATTTCCATCAAAATCTGTTGTAGTACCATTATTAGTCTGATCTACAACCACAGTCGCTCCAGGTAAAGGAACCCCTGATTCATCTGTTACAAGTCCACTCACAGTTTGTTGAGCAAAGGCATATCCACTCAGCAAAAAAAGTGAAACTAATAACACCTTTTTGTAATTGTTTAAATTCATAATTAGTTAATTAATTTAAATGTTCATGACGGTAAACTTAACTTTTTTTTTTGGATTTAAAATTTGAGTTATGACTTAAAAACTAAATTTTTTGATAAAAAATTGATTCCTAAGTTCTTGTCTTCAGAATATTTTTTAAAAAATAATTATAAGGCGTATTTACTATCTAGCCATTTTTTTTTGAGTAATACCTCTTAGAATATCTTTAAGTCAAAGATGGATAACCTGTTTATTCCTTGATTTAATCGGTGTACTTTGTCAAATCTTTGCCCTTTTAATTTAAATATTTTAATACAAACTAAGTATAAAGTGATCTATACAAGTCTTTAGTTTATGCTCTTTTAATCTATCTAAGGGATGTAAGAAAAAAGTCTTTTTTTCTATGAATTCTATATTAACTGAGGGTATTATGACTCAAATCCATGTGATTGTAGAGTTGTATACTTGTTAATGTTAAAAATACAAATCCATACGGTTGGATCACTTCATCTTTCAAACTAAGATTTATACAGAATAAAGGAAATTCGGTCTACTTTATCAATCCGGGTCAATTTCTACTATGAGTTCAATTTCTACCGCAATCCCCATAGGAAGTGAACTCATGCCAACTGCAGAGCGTGCATGTCTTCCCCTTTCTCCAAAGACAGCGACCATCAAATCTGAAAACCCATTGATGACTTTGGGTTGTTCCATAAAATCTCCAGTAGAATTAACCATTCCCAATACTTTGACAATTCTTTTTACTTTGTTTAAATCACCCAATTCAGATTTGAGTGTGGCCAAGTGATTTATAGCTGTAATTCGTGCTGCTTCGTAACCTTCTTCTATTGTTAAGTTTTCTCCGAGCTTGCCAGTAATATATGTTCCGTCAGTTTTTTTAGGCCCCCCTCCAGACAAGAATAGAAGATTTCCTGTCCGAACCGACCTGACATAATTTGCAACTGGAGATGCAACTTCTGGTAATTCAATGTTCAATTGTTCCAAAACTATTTCAGGATTAGATGTTTTTTCGGTGTCTTTAGTTTGGTTTTTTTCTGGCACGGGATTGCAAGCGCTAAGGCTTATTATGAGCAAAGGTAAAAGGGAATTTTTGATGTTCATTTTTTGAATTTTCGTTTAATGTACAAAATTTCATTTGAGTGTCGGACTGTAAAATTGGAATTCAATTGGTACTTTAACTCTTAAATGATTACTTTTACCATTCAAAAATAAAATTCATGCTAACTACAAAAACCAATTTAAAAGTCTTATTGTCTTTTTGTTTTGCACTTTTTGTCTTTGCCTTGCAGGCACAAACAATTACTGGAAACATTACAGACAATAGTGGGGTGCCTTTACCCGGAGCAAACGTCATAATCCAAGGAACCAATACCGGTGTTTCTACAGATTTTGATGGTAATTTTCAAATCCAAGCCCAGCAAGGGCAAGTTTTGCAAATCAGTTATATTGGATATACCACACAGAATATTACTGTGGGTAATCAAGATGTAATCAATGTAATTCTTCAAGCAGATAATGAGTTAGAAGAGGTAGTCGTAACCTCTTTAGGATTTACGGTGGTAAAAGACCAGCAAGGGTCAACATCTTCAGTAGTTAATACACAATCTGTTTTACGTTCTGGTGAACCTACCATCGCCAACGCACTAAGTGGTAAAGCATCAGGTGTTCGGATATCAAGATCTAACGGTGACCCTGGTGCAGGAAGTACCATCCGAATTCGAGGAGCAAATACCATAGACGGTAGTAGTCAACCCCTCATAATTGTAGATGGGGTACCCTTGGACAACACAACTAGTTATGCTGGAGGTAACGGTATCACCGGTGGGAGAACAGGAGGTGTTAGTCAAGGATCGCGTTTAAATGATATTAATCCGAGCGATATTGAATCTTTACAAGTTTTAAAAGGCGCTTCTGCAGCAGCCCTCTGGGGGAGTAGAGCTGCCAATGGGGTAATCGTGATTACCACCAAAAAAGGACAACGTGGTGAAGCGAAAATTTCGTTTAAATCCAGTTATTCTCTCGATGAAATCTCAGAGCGTATTCCCATGCAAAACACTTGGGGGCAAGGAATAAATGGTAAATTTAGAAGCGGTCAAGCAGAAGCTTGGGGTGACTACATACCCGATCGATCTGGGGGGGCTGATGCCGTTAATACCTCTGGAGCCTATTTTGAAGCAAGGGACGGTACACTGTATTATCCGATCACGCAAAAAAATTCAAAAGACACTTTTCTTGAAGAAAACTTTAACTCCTTGTTTCAAACAGGTGTAGTTTGGCAAAACGATTTAACCATCAGCGGAGGAGGAGATAGCAGTACCTATTTTTTTAGTTTGGGATATCTTACCCAAGACGGTATCATCAGAGAGGCCACATATGATAGAACGAACTTAAGACTAAATTACGAGGCGAAGCTAAACGATTACCTTACATTTTCAAGTAAAGTAGCTTACACCTACACGGATTCGAACCGTATCCAACAAAATTCAAATACCGCAGGGGTAATGTTAGGGTTTTTAAGAACACCCCCTGATTTTGATCAAAGAGATTATATTGGAACCTATTATTCAAGTAGTGGTGAAGCTTTCATCAACAGACACCGTTCCTACAGAAAACCCTTGGGTCAAACGTTGAACCCAACCTATAACAACCCATTATGGACGGTTTTTGAACAAGTGTCTGACACTAAAGTCAATCGAATCACAGCTACACCGCAACTCACAATCAAACCCACCAATTGGTTGCAAATCATTACCCGTGCCAATACCGATATTGGTGATGATCGAAGAACATACTTCTTCCCCGTTGGTTCCGCTGGAGACCGAAGCGTGGGTACTCTTCAGGAGGATGTCATCGGTACCAGAAATTTGACATTTGATGCTATAGGTAAGGCCAGTTTTGAATTGACTTCAGACATCAACCTTACTACTACAGCAGGGTGGAGCCTTAACGACCGCAAGTACAACCGTACTTCGGGAAATATTACAGGGTTTTTGGTGAACTCTACCAAAGAAACGACCTCCTTAAACACCGCTGCAGAAGCCTCTTCTTTTGAAAACTTTAAAACCTTAAGAAGATCGAATCGTGGATATGGAATCCTAAACTTTGACCTCTATGACGAGTTGTTTATTAATGTTTCAGGAGCTCTAGAAGCCTCTTCAACTGTTAATGGATCCTTCTTCTATCCTGCAACTGACCTTGCCTGGAACTTTACCAACAGTGTATTAAAGTCTGATGCAATTTCTTTTGGTAAACTTCGCGCTTCTTGGGGTAAAGTGGGGGTTCAGCCCTCTCCACACAGATTTGAAACGTTGGCCGAAGGAAGTTTCTCTTATTCTACCTATAGTGATCCTTTGAGTGTTGATTTATTCGGTGGAGGATTTCGTTTAGACAATAATTTAGGAAATCCAAACTTGCAACCTGAAATCAAAACAGAATGGGAAATTGGAGCAGATTTTAGATTTTTAAATGACGATCTAACCTTCTCCTTTACCTACTATGATAACATAATTGAAGGAATTCTTTTGGACGTGACGCTTTCTCCTTCTTCCGGTTATGCAACCCAATACGGAAACTTTGGAGAAATGGTCAACCAGGGAATCGAATTTGATCTCGGATGGAATGTAGTAGAGAAAGAAGATTTTAGCTTTTCAACTTCAATCAACTGGTCAAAAAATGAAAATGAAGTAACAGACCTTTACGGAACGGAATCAATCAATTTGTCTCCAGGAGCCTCTGTTAGTTCTCGTGCTATAGTAGGTCAACCTCTAGGAGTACTTTTTGGAACAGGTTCTAAAACCAACCCTGACGGTAGTTTTGATTTGGACGAAAACGGCTTCCCCCAAATTACTTCAAGTGAGGTGATTTTAGGAGATCCCAACCCCGATTGGCGTGCAGGTATTGCATTCAATTTAGACTATAAAAAATTTCGTCTGAACGCACTTGTTGAGCATTCTCAAGGAGGTGTCTTTTCTCCAAGAACACTTCACGTACTAAACCGATTTGGTACAACAGAAGCAACTGCAAATCGAGTAACTTTAACTCAAGATTTAGTCAATTTTGCTGGTGATGTAATTACGGCAGGGACAACTGTGAGAGGGAATATTGAAGATTTCGGGGCAGGACCTGTTTTACTGGATGAAAGATGGTACCGCACAGGTATTGGTGGAGGTTTTGGTGACAACCAAGCTTACAACTTTTCTACCTATGATGCTACCTTTACTAAACTTAGAGAAATTACGCTAAGCTATGTAATTGATAATCCTAACCTGAAATCCAGTACAGGTTTGAGTAATATCGTTCTTTCTTTATCAGGAAGAAACTTACTCAACTTCAACAAAATCCCTGGTATTGATCCAGAGACCAATCAAACAGGAGTTGGACAAGCACAAGGTTTGGATTACTTTACGAATCCACAGACTAAGTCAACTTTCTTCAGTGTAACTTTAAATTATTAATAAGATGAAAAAATTTGTATTAAAATCAATTGTAATTGTAGGTTTATTGATCGCTTCATCTTGTGAAAGTATCGTTGAAGATATCAATGCCAATCCAAACGATATTTTAACAACAGATGTTGAAGATCGCTTGTTTCTAACAGGATCATTATTAGCTAACACCCAATTACAGCTAGGACATTTAAATCGTATCAGCCAGATGTATTCAGGACAATTGATAGGGTTTTCTTCGTTGTACTCCAATATTTATGGTTTTAACCTATCTACAGCCGAGGCTAATAGCGAATGGAATGCTTTTTATGTAGGTGTATTAACCAATATGCGAAAGGTAGCTGCAAACGCGAGTAACCCATTACTTGTTGGAATTGCCCAAATCGTAGAGGGTCATGCTGCAGGAACTGCTGCTTCACTATGGGGAGACATTCCCTACTCTGAGTCAGCTAATCCAGATATTTCTGACCCTGTTTTTGATGGGCAAATCAGTGTATATGATTCCGCAATCAGACTTTTAGATCAAGGGATTACTACCCTTCAAGGAGCTTCAAGTTCTAGTCTTTCTGAGGACATTTTTTTCAATGGAAATAAAGACAAATGGATCGCTGCTGCCTACACACTTAAAGCACGTTTTAATCTGCACAAAAAAGATTATGCTGCAGCAGCTACTGCAGCAGTTAATGGAATAAAATCTGCCGATGGTGACATGCGTTTTTATCCTAAATCTTCAGCCAATACGTCCGGAGATAAAAACCTTTTCTTTACTATTCTTGAAGGTTCTCGTGCAGGAGATATTGGAAACTCTAGTGGAGGGGTAGAAAGCTTTCTAATCCAAATGTTGGACAGTAGCAATGAGTTGAGTAGAAACAACTCCAAGACCGACGAAACAGCACGTTTAGGGTACTATCGTATCAACTCGACTGGAGGAAGTGTTAATGACGGAATTATAGCAGCTACTGAACCTCAAAATTTAGTTACGTTTTACGAAAACGAACTCATCTTAGCAGAGGTAAAAGCACGATCAGGATCTCTAAGTGATGGCTTGCCTCATCTGAACAACGTTCGCGCTTGGCTAAATGGGGGAGGTCATCTCAACGACAACCACATAGGAAATACGTTTAAATATGAAGCATATGTTGCTGGTGATTTTGCTTCTGGAGGAATTGAAAATCCGGATGGTGTTGCAGCTAAAACGGCATTTTTAAGAGAAGTAATTGAGGAGCGTTATGTCAGTGGTTTTGGAACGCACATGGCTTACAATGACGCCAGAAGACTTCGAAAATCTGATGGAGCTTACGCTGTTCCTTTTATGTTGGTTAATGGACCAAATCCTCCCTATCCGGAACGTATGCCTTATGCTACGAACGAGCTAAACTCTAATGAAAATGCCCCTGCCGAAGACCCTGGAATTTTTACTAAGACAGCGGTAAATCAATAAAGTTTTTTTGATTCAACAAAAAGGTTTGTAACTTGTTACAAACCTTTTTTTTATGCTTATGAAATCAAAAAGAGATCTACTCATCGGACTACTGGCTCTAGTATTTTTATTTTCTTGTAACCAAACCAGTAAAACAAATCCTAATAACGCAATTGCAGCCGCACATCCTTTAGCCTCTCTGGCTGGAAAGAAAATGTTTGAACAAAAGGGTAATGCCTTCGATGCAGCAGTAGCGGCTGGATTTACTTTGGCAGTTGTAGAGCCCAGTATGAGTGGAATAGGAGGGCGTTTGCAAGCCATTTTTCACAAAGCGACAGGAGAAATAGGAGGTGTTGATGCTTCCACCCAAGTTCCTAAAAACTACAAAGCGCTAGAAGAGAAATTTGCTTACGGTTACCAAACCATTGGAATTCCCGGGGTCGTAGCAGGCTTGCTTAAACTTCAAAAAGAACACGGTAGTTTGCCCCTTGAAATTGTTATGGGACCCGCTATAAATTACGCAGAAGAAGGATTCCACATTTTACCGATGGAAGCCCAAAGACAACAAAGTGCTCAATCTATTTTTGAACAATTTGTGGGAACAAGAACGCACTTTCTAAATCATGAGGGGAACGCTTTCCAAGCAGGAGATCTTGTGGTTCAAAAAGCACTAGCAAATACACTGAAAAAAATTGCCTCAGAGGGGAAAGCAGGATTTTATGAAGGAGAAATAGCACAAAAAATGGTAGAGGACATCCAAAAAAATGGTGGGATATTGACACTAGATGATTTAAAAGACTATGAAGCCCTAGATTCTGATGTCCTCAAAGGACGCTTCAATGGGAATGAGATTTATGCCTTAAATTTACCCTCATACGGAGCAATTACTATTCAGATTTTACAGATAATGGACCACTTAAAATTCCCTCAATCTGAAGAGGAATGGGCAATGCAATTTGATAAAGCCACTGCACTAGCATATACTTACAGACAACATCAGCAAAATAAAGATTCTCTAAAGCAAATACTGGATTATAATCGAGCAAAGGAATGGGCACGTTCTATTGAAAAAAAGGAGCTTAAATTGGTTGCAGAAGCACTGGAAACCCAACCCAAATCTTGGACAGTGGCAATGGGTCATACAACCCACCTTACAGCAGCAGACGAAATGGGAAATGCGGTAAGCCTAACCCAAACTGTAGGGCCTAATATGGGCTCCAAAGTAGCTACAAAAGATTTAGGCTTTCTGTATGCAGTGAGTTTAGGCGGCTATTTAGGTGATTACAAACCTGGTGATCGATCCAATTCCCATATCAGCCCAACCCTCTTTATGAAAAACAAAAAACTAGAGCTTGCCTTGGGAGCTGCAGGAGGAAGCAGAATAGTAACAGCAGTAACACAAGTAGCACACCGTTATCTTTTACAAAAAAACACTCTAGAAAAAGCAATAAAACTTCCTAGGGTTTACCCCTTTCAGGATACCCTTTGGATAGAAGATCATCAAGAGGTAAAGGAACTCAACGCCAAACTAAATCCAGAACACTATCCCATTAAGATGATCAAAGATAAAGCGCGTTTTGGTCGAGTTCATGCTATAGCATACGATTCGCTTTCAGGAAGTTGGACCGGGGCTGCAGATCCCGATTGGGAAGGAACAGTCGAATATTTTAAAAATCCATGAGACTTTTTATACTTTTTTTTAGTTTGAGTTTAGGGGTACTACAGGCACAAGAAAAAGAACGGATTTTGTTTGTGGGAAACAGTTTTACCTTTTACTGGAATCTTCCAAGTCAGGTAGAACAAATGGCAAAGCAGAGGGGACTCAATTGGGAAGTTACACAAACTACGGCTAGTGGGGCTAGCCTGAGAGATCATTGGCAAGGGAACAAGGACTTAAAAACACAACAAATTTTACGAAAAGAAACGTTTAATCGCATTGTTTTTCAAGATCACAGCACCTATCCTTTGGTTCATATAGACACCACTGCTTTCTATTTTAACAAGTTAAAATCAGTACTTCCTGCCCAGACCAAATGCTACCTCTATGCCACCTGGATGTATCCAAACATTAAAGGCAAACCGGTAGATACAAACAATAGGAATCCCATAGAAGAAAATATGCGAAATATAGTTGCTGGAAAGGATGACCAAATGCTAGTTGTAGGTGCTGCATTTGAGCTCTTTGCAAAACGCTACCCAGAAATTGAATTATTTACAGACGACGATAAACATCCCAGTCCCCAAGGAAGTTATCTTGCAGCGTGTCTGATTTTTAGCACACTAAGTGGACAGACTTCTAAAGGTTTGCAACGTCGATATTCCGGTTTAGATCATAACAATAAAAAAATTTATTACAATATTGTAGAACAATCTACTGCAGAAAAATGCCAGCAGTTAGTTGACGAGCTTCTTTCTATAGGAGAATAAGGTTCCTTAAAATCCAATCGATGAAAACGGTATGAGGAGCTCTAATTTCACACTCCATCTGTATAAGTCAATGGTTAGTTTAATTTTTTCTCCCAATAAAATTATTTTCTAATAGAATTTATAAAGCGTTGTTTGAAAAGTAGGACAGACTTAAAAGCAATAAAGTTTGATTATATTTAAACCAATGCTTTTCTACTTAAATTAAGAGACTAAAAATTAGATTTCAGTATGTATACGATTGGTTATGATCTGGGCAGTTCTTCAGTAAAAGTAGCGCTTGTAGATACAAACCGAAATAAAACTATTGGTGTAGTTTCTGAGCCTCAAGGTGAAATGGGTATAAAAGCTCCACGTCTCGATTGGGCGGAACAAGACCCAGAAATGTGGTGGAAGTATTTGTGTAGAGCAACTAAAAGACTCCTTGCAGAAACTAAAATCGACTCCAAAAAAATAAAGGCCCTAGGCATTTCGTATCAAATGCACGGTCTTGTTGTATTGGACGCAAAAGGACAGTTAATCCGGGACTCAATCATTTGGTGTGATAGCAGAGCTGTAACTATAGGCGCTAAGGCAGCTGAAGAATTAGGGGTATCCTTGTACGGATCCAAGTTGCTCAATGCACCTGGGAATTTTACTGCATCAAAATTGAAATGGGTAAAGGAAAATGAGCAAGAAAACTATAAAAAAGTTGCTCATTACATGCTCCCAGGAGATTATATTGCCTACAGGCTAAGTGGTGAAATTTCCACTACAATTAATGGTCTTTCAGAGGGAATGCTTTGGGATTACCAGGAAAAAAAACCAGCCACTTGGCTATTGGACCATTTCAATATTGATACTGGTCTAACTCCACAGCTCGTCGATAATTTTGCAAACCAAGGAACTGTTACTCAAACAGCAGCAGACGCTACTGGTCTTCCCCCACATATACCAATTAGATACAGAGCAGGAGATCAGCCCAATAATGCTTTTGCTTTGAATGTACTCAAACCCGGAGAGGTTGCAGCAACTGGAGGTACCTCAGGAGTGCTTTTTGCTGTAACGGATCGGGATACTTCAAATGAATTTTCAAGAGTCAATCATTTTGCTCATGTTAATTATACAAAGACTAACCCTAGAATAGGAACACTTTTGTGTATCAACGGAGCTGGAATTCAGTACAGTTGGTTAAAAAAGACAACACAAATTGAAAGTTTTAATGAAATGAATGCCCTGGCTAGACAAGTAAATGTAGGTTCAGAACAATTGATAAACCTTCCATTTGGAAATGGAAGTGAGCGCATGCTGAATAACCAAAATATAGGGGCTCATTTCTGTAATCTAAACTTAAATACACACACACAAGCACATCTCTGTCGAGCCGCTTTAGAAGGAATTGCCTTTGCCTTTTATTACGGTATGGAAATAATGAAAGAGGATGGATTAAATGCCCAAATCGTCCGGGCTGGAAATGATAACCTTTTCCAATCAGAAGTTCTGACCTCAACCCTAGCCACCCTACTAGGTCAACCCATTGAAATTTACAACACAACAGGTGCTGTAGGTGCGGCAAAAGCAGCAGCATTTGATAAAGACGAACTAGAAGTATTTAGTGAAAACAAAACCAGTGCAGATAAAGTCGAAGAAATAATGCCCAAAAAAG
>Ga0255768_10000098_pt1 | contig 84844 bp, 104 predicted proteins | sample 071ome_33_FD_179983 | JGI IMG/M metagenome (GOLD analysis project Ga0255768, IMG submission 179983) | Coastal salt marsh microbial communities from the Groves Creek Marsh, Skidaway Island, Georgia - 071412AT metaG (version 2) | ecosystem: Environmental > Aquatic > Marine > Intertidal zone >... | reverse complement strand
AAGATGAAAAAGTTACAGACAATGCTTGGAGGGAGTGGGAAAGTGCCTAAAAAACGCAAGAAAATCAATGTGCTTTTACAGTGCAAAATATGTGGAGAAAATGTCCTAGTAAAGGACAAATATCCCTACCATAGGATGTGTCAATGCGGAAATATAGAAGTTGACACGGGCTACGACCAAATTCAAATAAGAAAAGTAACACAAGTTAAATGGAAAATGAAAGACGAATGGATAGAATTTAAGGAGGAAGAATAATGAAAAAAATAAATGCAGAAGAAGAACTAACCCTACAGGAACCCTACTCGGTATGTCAGCGTCAAGTGTGCGCTACCTCACCGCCAAATGTTCCCATTAGGAGATACAAATATACAGAAGGAAGAATTAAAGGAGAGTTTCAGCGAGAAGATTTCGGTTGCTGGAGGCTTTTCGTTGGAGGACCACCACAAAGAATCTGCGAGGATGATTGTTGGTGTCCATGTCACTCCCACGACTCAAAGCAATCCCGTGCTTGGAATTACGAGTGGATTAATCGGGTTGAAAACTTGAAGAAAAAGTGGAGGAATATTTGATGAGTTTTTGGGTTCGGTTTTTTGACTGGATTTTTGGATATGAACCAAAAAACTAGAAATGCACCTACCATAATAACATGTCATATGACAACAAACGCTGGGGTGGCTGAGTTTGGTTAAAAGCGCAGGGCTTAAACTCCTGTCCTCAATGGTTCGCAGGTTCAAATCCTGCCCCCAGCACCTATTCAAGGAACAGTAGCACAGTTTGGTTAGTGCGCTCGGCTCATAACCGAGTGGTCGTAGGTTCAAATCCTACCTGTTCCATTTATTCTCAAGGGGCGTATGGTGTAATGGATAGCATTCGGGCCTTCTAAGCCTGAGATGGGGGTTCAATTCCCTCTACGCCCGCTTGAGACTAGGAGATGAAAAAAATGAACAATAGAAAAGTAAAATTTAGCGAAAGACCTACTCCTAATGTAGGCAACAACAACCACAACCAAAAGGTTAAAAAAATCATAGAATATTTGTCCTCATGTGAAAACAAAGAGGCGGACTTCCAATCTATCTGGTTGTATGTTAATGAAAATACCCGGCACGGAGTAATTTCTTACGCCCTATCAAATATCCTCTCCAAAAGAAAGGAATTTGTGAAGGTCGGGAAAGAAATTGCCCGTAATCCGGTTACTGATAACTGGTCTTACACGACCATTTGGAGGTTAGTAGAATGATTTATAAACAAGCCATTTACTGGTTTAGAATACCCACAGGAGGGAAAAACAATGAATGAAAAAGAGATTTTGAGCAACATAACCGTGCATATGAAGTATGCAAAGTATAAAACAGACGAAATGAGAAGAGAAACATGGGACGAATTGTGTGAGCGAAACATGCAAATGCACCTCAAAAAGTTCCCAAAGTGGGAGGAAACTATTAGGGATGTATATGAAATGGTCCGAGAGAAGAAAATTCTTCCCTCCATGAGGTCAATGCAATTTGCAGGAAAACCCATTGAAACTAGTCCTAACCGAATTTACAACTGTGCCTATCTACCAATTGAACACATTGATGCCTTTAGCGAGTCAATGTTTCTTTTGTTGGGTGGAACAGGCGTTGGATATTCGGTTCAGCGACACCATGTTCAAATGCTTCCCGAAGTGCAACACCCAAACCCTAACAGAACTCGCAGGTATTTAATCAGCGATTCTATTGAGGGTTGGGCTGACGCAGTTAAGGTTCTCGTGAAGAGTTATTTTGGCGTGACGAAAAGCACTCCCATTTTTGACTATTCGGATATTCGTAAGAAAGGAACACCTCTAGTCACTTCCGGTGGAAAGGCTCCGGGTCCTGCTCCTTTGCGAGAATGTTTGGTGAAGGTTGAAAATATCCTCAAGGAACATGAAACAAACACGCAACTAAAACCCATCCAAGTTCACGATATTATGTGCATTATTGCTGATGCAGTTTTGGCTGGTGGAATCCGAAGGGCGGCTTTGATTAGTTTGTTCAGCGCAGACGACAATGAAATGATTTCCTGCAAGTCGGGCAATTGGTGGGAAACTCATCCCGAAAGAGGACGAGCAAATAACTCAGCAGTTTTGATTCGTAGCCGAGCCGACCAGCAATTCTTCAATGGGTTGTGGGAACGCATTAGGGAAAGTGGAAGCGGTGAACCGGGCATTTACTTTAGTAACGACAAAGACTGGGGAACAAACCCATGTTGTGAGATTGCCCTTCGTCCATATCAATTCTGCAATTTGGTAGAGATTAATGCTAGTAACTTGGTTGATACGGCAGATTTCTTTGAGCGTATAACTTCGGCTACTTTCCTTGCTACCTTACAGGCTACCTATACTGATTTCCACTACTTGCGAGAAGTTTGGAAACGCAACACAGAAAGAGATGCTTTATTGGGAGTAAGTATGACAGGAATTGCTAGCAATCCTACCGATGCTAATGGACGAAAAATTCTTTCGGATATTAACTTGACAAGAGCCGCAGATATTGTGCGTAAAGTTAATGCGTATTGGGCGGGTAATTTTGGTATCAATAAGGCCGCAAGGTTAACTTGTGTAAAACCTGCTGGAACTACCTCTCTTGTATTGGGAACTTCTAGCGGAATTCATTCGTGGCACGACAAGTATTACATTCGTCGTCTTCGGGTTGGAAAGGACGAAGCGATTTATCCTTACCTGTTGAATAACTTGCCCGAACTGGTTGAGGATTGTTATTTCCGACCACACGATACGGCTATTCTTTCTGTGCCTCAAGCCGCACCCGAAGGAGCAACCATTCGTGGAGAGTCTGCTTTGTCAATGTTGAATCGTATCGCATTGGTTAGCAAAACTTGGGTTAAGGAAGGACACAACGATGGAATTAACACCCACAATGTTTCCGCTACTGTTTCCTTGAAGGATGTAGAATGGGAAGAAGTCGGACAATGGATGTGGGACAACCGCCATGCTTACAACGGCTTGTCTGTTTTGCCTTACGATGGTGGAACCTACAAACAAGCACCGTTTGAAACCATTGACGAGGAACGATACAACGAATTGAAGCAATACCTCTCGGATATTGATTTGTCTCAAGTCTTTGAGACTGAGGATAATACAGATTTAACCGGGGAGTTGGCTTGTGCAGGCGGGGCTTGTGAAATATGACCACGAGAAGAAAAAGACACCGAAAGCAGGTCTTTTGGGTGATTGATAGAATTATGACCGATGGTGAGGAAAGAACAGCCGAAGCCATTAGAGATAAATTTGAAGAATATCGCTCGGATAGGGGAGGTAAAAGAACTCATGTTCCTACCGCCCAACAAATCCGATGTTTAATTAAAACTGAAATAAAATATGAAAAGATAGAAAAAGGAGGAATGACATTATGGAAAATGAAAACATCTTATATAGAGTAACAGTCTTTAAGGCTAATGGCTCTGTATGGACTAAGAACTATGAATTAGAAGAGAAACTGTTTGAGGTATTGCCGCATTTGTTTGAGCAATTCCCACATGTGACAGTTAGTAGGCAGACCCTCAAGGAAAGCCCGTTAGAATATATGAAAAAACTAGGTGAGCGAAATGCAAGCAGAAAAGACTAAGAGAATTGAATATAAAATTGTGAGCGATGAAGAACTTCCACCCTTGGTTATTACCAAGAGTGGACAGACAGGACTAACCGTGGTATTGAATCAAAACCATACCATTTGGTTGTCCCTTCACCGTAACACAATTCCGGCTATCATGGGTCAATTGCAGGAAAAACTGACAATGATGTGTGATTCTTACTTGACGGACCAATTATTGTTCTCGGAGGACTGGGACTAATGGTTGATGAAATCTTTAATTTTATTTCAACTGATAACAGGAGAAACAACATTTGTTCTATTAGGGTTCAATCTAAAAATCGTTTAGACTTAAGGAGAAGGAACTATCGTGCGGAATATTTCTTAAACGAAAACATTCTTAGAACAATTATGACTGCCTGCTTTAGGTTTAACAGTATAGTTAAGTTTAGTAGGATTGATGATACCAATGTTTCCTTTGTTGTGATGAAGAAAAAATCTACCTATTTTATTAACGGTGATAAGATTAGTGGAAAAAATCTAAACAAATTGTTACTCTTTATTTTTGTTAAGTTTCGGGCCTATAAAAATGCCGACGAGATAGACGACGATATAATAAAGTTCCAAGAGATTGACCCGTTGATTTCCGATGTGATTATTAATAAGTTGAAGTATAACTACTACAGTTCTTCTTCGGGAAAGTTTGAAGAAACGCTTTTGAATATGCAAATTATCGGGAAGGACACCGTAGCGTTTGAACTCTACAGCGATAAATGGATTCCTCTCAGTAATAAGGAAGCGATTCAGTTTATTAGGGCTTGTCGGGGAGGAGATAATAAGTTCTTTGCTATCCCTTATCAAGAACTTTATCGTAGGGCAACCGGACAATTTCTCTCCTCTTCCGAGGAAAAGGTCATTGATGCATTTTTGTTGCAGAATAGGTCTAGCAATCTCGTTACAAAAAGAAGTATGGAACTCGTGGAAAAGTTAACTACTTTCCCGGCTATTTCTCGCTTAGAAGTCTTTATTGAGGGCAAGAAAAAAGCACAGGAAACCGGCCTATACATTAGAGGGGCTGGTGCTTCATGGACGGTAACACATAATTATGAAGAAGATAAACATGTATTAGGTAGGCAAAATGTTAGAACACAACACCTCGCTCACCTAACAAATTTAGTTCGCTATGATAAGAATGGTAGATATAGTTATGGGATTGAGGATAAAGGGGGCAAGGTGATTTTCTCAATAAGTGAAGGTGGCCTAGCCTATACAGATGGAGAAAACTACTACCTGTTAGGTGGAAGTATTTGCATTGACCAAATGGATTATAACATTAGCCTAGGCGACCAAATCGCATCTAGAAGCCTACTTCTAATGAGTGATAAATCAAACCTAGATAAGGTTAGCACCCTGAGAGGATATGCTAAGTCAATGGATTTGCCTAGAAATAAAGAGGTGATTAACGATGGATTGCTTACTTTGCGGCGAGTGGAACTTACCACCGAAACACTTGAAAGTCTCTTACGGTAGTTGCACTAATTGTGGGGCTATTTTGGTTGCTAGGGTATACAGGATAGCACCAAATATAGAAGTGGACAGGTCTTTAATGGACCTATCAATGTTGTGTGCGGAGTTCAATGAAGCAGATGTTGAAGGTGTGAAGAAAATTTTTAGAAGTGCTTACCTCAACCTGCTGAGAACCCGATACAACGAGGGCGTGTATTCCGTGGTGGCTTTACACATTTATCGCCTACAGAACGATAAGGTATCTAATTTGAATGCCTATTGTAAATATTTAGGTGTTCGTAGAAACTCGGCTAGGCGAGTTTTGGGTAGATTGAGTGAGGTTTTCAAAGTTGAAAGCATTTACACTCCAGAAGAAGTAGAAAAACTGCTTCAAAATATTGAGTTAAAAGTTGAGTATGACGAGATAAAAAGTTTGATAGAACTTGTTGCGAAAAAAGCACATATAAGTATAGGAATTTTGTCAGCCTGTATTTATTCAGTAACCGATTTATCACTAGGAAAGATTGCACGGGTCTTTCACATTAGTAGACAAACCGTGCTTAACCATTACAATAAATTGGAGGAAATAATATGAAGAAAGTATTAATTATTGGCGCAGGAGGCATCGGAAGTCATTTGATTCCATGTCTCTCTAGAACGAATCAGTATGAATTGACGGTGTTTGACCCCGATATGGTGGAGACTAAGAACATTACCTATCAAAACTTTTCAAGTGAAGATGTAGGAATGCACAAGGTAAATGCGTTGGCTCAAAGGTATAACCTTGACCCCAATCCGTATTTCGTGTTGGCTGACCAACAATTGAAGGGATATGACTTGGTGGTGTGCTGTGCAGATAACTTGGCTATTCGGCAAACCCTATACCGAACTGATGTGAATTGGCTTGACCTACGAGCGCAGGGGCGAAATGGATTGCTAGTGTGCTACAAGGAAAAGAAAAGTGTTTTGTCAATGTTGAATGTTGGACCGGATGGTTCATTCAGTTGTCAAGGAGATTCTTGGGATGGAGGTTCCGAATCAATTCACTTTACCCATGTTGCTATTGCAGGTATGGGCGCACAATGGATTCAGCGATACTTCGCTGGCGACGATGTGAAGAACAACATTCAGTTGAGTATTTGAGGTGGTCTAGTGGAAACAGAAATGATTCTATTTGCTACAACCGCAATTCTTTTAGACTTACTGATTCTAGCGGTTGCTGGGAGGTATCTATATGCACTATGGCGACGATTCCGAGGATTAGGTGAAGAAGAATGAACCCTATAATTACATTAACTGTTGTGATAGTATTTGTTGGGATTATGTCGGAGATTCTTCATAGAGTATTTAATGACTACACGGAGGAAGAAGAATGATTCGGATGAAATGTAGCAGGTGCGAAACCATTATCGGTGCTTCTCCTCACAATTTCTCTACAAAAGTTTTCTTCTGTCTCATGTGCGAGCAAATTATTAAACGGGAGAAATTGAAATGAAGGAATGCAAACGGTGTTTAAACCGAAGAAATGTCCATCCCAACAAAGGGGTGTGTCATAAATGTTACCAAATTATGAATAGGAGGAATACAAGATGAAAAGAAAGAAACTATTTTGTTCAAACTGCGGTCGTGGTTTGTGCAACAACAAACAAGAACACAAATGTAAGTGCAGAAAACGGGGGTATGAAAATGGGCTTTGGAATTAAATTGGGAACAGGCCGGACCCATTGCCGATTATGTTCTCGGACTATATTTGAGGGAGAACCCGTTATTTATTTTAGCGGCTACCGAGCAAGTGGACAGGTTCACGCCCTAGCAGAACATTGTCCCTACTTAACAGAAAGACTACTAGAAATGGAAGTGATTGAATGAATGAAAAAATGAATGAAAAAATTGAAGGAGACTACCACGGGATTTACCTCGGAGATAATATCAAAGAGCCTGTGGGTAATTTGAATGAACGATGGACGGATGTTCCTGCCGAGGTTTGGCAGGAACCAATTCAACAGGCATGGAGGCATATGATTTTTAGCGGAATCGCTGAAACAAAAAGCCCCATGTTTTTGGATAAAATTTGGGAAGCATCTGTTGAGACACTAGGAGGACTAGAAGTTAGCGTAATTGTTGATGCTAACGATAAACTGTTTATGAATTCTGGTTCTCCGGGGCTGGTTGACTACGGGGGAGTCATGGTTTCCGGAATGAAACTTCCCTTGAAGTGTTGGATTCATACCCACCCATTTGGCGTTGCCTTTTGGTCGGGAACTGACCGAAGAACCTTGAGAACATGGCGACCAATCCTACAACAAGCAATTGTTTTAGGGGGGCAGGAGAGATTAATTTGGCAGAAGAATCCAGACAAAACAGAAACAATGACAAAAATCGTGCAGACGGACAGGTTTCCCCTAGAGTAAGCACGGTTAGATTTCCCGTCTATGAAAGAAAGTATGTTTGTCCCGTTTGTGATGGAAACAAATGTCGGGTCTGCAAATGGACCGGGGAATACTACTCGGAAGAGGAGTGGGTAGATGTGCAGGAACACTTAGTTGTGCAATATCTACACGACAATTTAAATCATGTGAGTATGTTATACAATCACATGTATGGAAATATGATTAATGTAAAGCGTTTAGGAACTGTAAAGGAAGACTGGGCCGGACTAGAAATTTCAGTCGGCCAAGGTCAATTTTGGATAACATATAACTTGGAGGGTCTACCCCCTAAGTTTTTCTACAATAAAGGAGAGTATAACAAATGGTTAGCGTAAGAGAAATTAGAAGAATTATTGGAACACACACCGCACGAGGTATCAAGGAAGATGCAGTAGTAGAACTTCAATCAAGAAGTGAACGATTGGTTGCCTTCTTGGTGAAACTATCTAGTGAAGAGGCTACCCGAAGAGGTAATGAATCCACTAGGATTTCACGAGAGGATATTATGTTGGCTTGGACCCGAATTATGGACGAGGTGGAATGAATGGGTTTGGAAAAAATCTACGAAAGACTTCTCGCCCTTACGGAGGAATCCGAAAAGTTCAACAAGGCGTTTAGTTACGAACTTAAACTCGCCACATTTACCCTTGCAGGGTATGTAATGGCTATGAATGACTTGAATGGTGGATGTGATTGCCATGACGAGGATTAGAACTGTTATTCATGGAGAGTATGAAATTCTTCAAGCCTTATTGGACTCGGAATTGATTGCCGATTCACTTAAAGCATTGAAGTATCAAATGGTTCCCGACAACGACGAAGTAGCAGAAAAGCGTTGGAATAGTAGCGTGGCTAGTGTTGCACAATATATGCAAAACATGAGTGAACGCCGCCTACACCGACTACCAAAGAATCACCCCAATTATAGGGAGAAGTCGGAATGACCACATACGACAGCGAAGAAGAACCCAAAACAGCAGAAGAATGTAGGGCTAGATTAATTGAGGCAATTATTTGGGAATTTTTAGACGAGGACCACGGATTATTCATGGATAGTCCTTTTTCTACCTTTCACGAGTGGAAGGAACCAGCACAAAAACGATACCAAAAAGCAGCAATAAAACTGAAAAAGGAATTAGAAACCGGAAAAACAACGGTAAAAGTGCTACAGAAAAATGAAGTTGAGAACAAAGACACCAAAAACCTTTTTAGGAACCTAACGCTAAGAGATTACATGAGAGCCTATGTGGGAAACAGGGGATGAATCACCAGTTCAAGAAGGGAATGTTTTAGATATTGCCGATGAATCAAGTGTAAGATTGTATAATGAGATTGTTAAGGTCCACTGTTTTATATGCGGTGAAACCTATATCGGACCAAAAGACAAAGCAGGTATGTTTATTTTTGGTCATAAGAAATTTCATCTGTGGGAAATAGACCTCATGGACATGGGAGGAGTTTGATGTATTCAACCGAGCAACTCAGTGGAATACTTCTGTTAACTGCTTCCTGCAAATTTAACATTGTTAGGGTAAGAACTAACCGTGGGTGGGAACCTAGGTTCATGGTTTATATCCGCCCACCGGAAAAAATGATTCAAGCCCTGTGCGATACATTAGAAGCAGAAGGCATATCCTTTTCAATGATTAGGGAAAGGGGTAGAAGAGTAGACACAATACTAATTAGAAGACGACATAGCATATTTAGAGTGTGCGAAATATTCCCATCATTTGTCCCATCCAAGAATTCCGGTTGGGACACATTTAAAATTCTAATGGGAATGATACAAGAAAATAAACATTTAGAAGAAGACGGCAAGTATAACTTTGAGGTGGTAATGAATGAAAATGAAGAAGAGACCAAAGATTTACATAGGCAAATGGGGGACAGGAAAGACCTCTAAAGCAAAAATTGAAGTAGGGAGTAGAGATTCTGTATTTTTCTACGCTAATGACATACAAATTGACGACCCGTATTCGGTCCCTAAAGACACCGTGATTGTAATTGAAGAAGTAAATTACAAGCCGGACAAGGACAAAATACTGGAACTAATTCATGCTGGAGTGGATTTGATATTCACTTCGCATAATAAGAAAGATGTTCCTAAGACGATTATGGATTGTTGCGATGTTAAAATGGCTGGTAGAAAAAACTATTATCAACAGAAGTTAGTTCTCTATTGTAAGAATAATATAGAACATAAAACTCTTGAAGCCAATATTTGGGAAATCATGGGAGTATATATCAAGACTAAGGACAGGGCTAGGTTCTACCGAGATTTGGTGAATCTATCGCCTCCTCCTATGCAATTGATTTCGTGGGCAATAGCAACCTTCCCCGAAAACGAAAGGCTTGTGATTGTTTCATCCTATATGAATCGGGTAAGTAAGAAGTATTTCTATGCTCTGTTTGCCTATTCGTGGGACGGAGGCTACCGAAAGATAGTCCCCCCACAAAGAAAAGGAGATAACCCTTACAATGCTATATGTGTCAAGGCGGGTCTAAAACCCGACGAGACATATATTTTGAAAAGACTAATAAGCAATGAGGCATACGCTAACTCGCTGGCTAGGAAGTTAAGTGAGGCTGACTGTAAGTTGTTAGGTATCAAGAAACCCAAGAGAGAGGTTGCTAGAGTAAAAAGGAAAGCGAGATTGGAGGATTTTGTATGAGAAGGAAAGAAGGAGTATCATTTAGTAGATGGTATGGGAGTATTCGTGAGGTGCTAAACCCAAAGACTCTATCAATGAGTGTTTGGAGAATGGGCTACGAAAATGACCTAACTGTGCTTGAAACTTGGGAGAGATACCAATGAAAGAAATTAAAAGTATTTTAGAAGAAATTAGGGACGAATTACACACAACAAATAAAATTGCTATCAGTGTTTCTATCGTGAATGTAATAACTTTGCTTGTGATAGGGAGTGCTTTGTTTTGACTCGGTGGTGCGGTAATTGTTATCATGCTGAAGTTTCCGAGTTAAAGGCTGGCTTTTGTAAAGAATGTTATGAAAACTATAAAAATAAATTTAGAGAGGAGGAATATAATATGATGAGAACTGTAAATAATAATGTAATTGTAAAAAAAGAAATCCAAACTTCCCAAAGTGGAATCGTCATGGGAACTACTAATAGTATCGGGGTTGTCGTTGAAGGCAACATCGTTTGTAATGTTGGTGATACTATCGTCTATAAAGATAGTTTTAAGTTCTCATGGAATGGAGAAAACTACGAATCAGTGGAACCAAGAGATGTGGTTGCTATCCTAGAGGAGGAAGAATAATGGCTGTGTGCGTAATGTGCAGTAGAAGTCTTATCCGAGAACATTTAATTGATGGGGACTTTTGCCCCGATTGCTGGGAGGAAGAAGAATGATTTACAATGAAGAAGAAACAAATGAAACACTAGTGAAAGGAATTGAAGCAGTAGCCGATGTAGTCGGCGTAACATTGGGACCGGCAAGAAATTCTGTCATTATTGACAGACCCGATGATTTGCCCCCATTGATTATCAATGATGGTGTTACTATCGCTAGGAACATTTCTCTTTCAAAGGAAGAGATGGTTGGTGCAAAACTTCTAATTGAGGTCTGCAAGCGAGCGCAGGAAAAGTCCGGAGATGGAACTACTTCTGCATCGGTGTTGGCTAATGCCTTAATCAAGGAAGGAATGAAACTTATTGAAAGGGGTTGGAACCCCACACGGGTTAGAAAGGATTTTGATAAACTAGCAGAACACTTAGCGACAAAAATTCAAGAAGAGGCATCGGAAATCACCCTTGATAATATCTATGCTATTGCTTTGATTAGTGCAAACAATGACGAAGAAATGGCCCTACGAATTACAGAAATCATTCGTGGTATTGGAATGGATGGGGTCATTACCGTTGAACCTTCCCATACGGGTAAGGATGAAACAGAAATTGTGAAGGGCTTTGAATCATCGGCTGGTTATATTCACAATGTTTTAGAACGAGTCAATGGAAAAGAAAGACGAATGGAAAATCCGCTTGTGTTAGTTAGCGACCAAGAGGTGAAAGACTTTGAAGAAATCCTACCCGCTTTAGAATTAGCAAAGGAAAATAAACGCCCACTACTATTGGTGCTTAAGTCAATTAGTCCTATTGCGCTGAATCAATTTGTTGTGAATAGCATGAATGGTTCTATTGATGCTTCTATTGCTAAGGCTGAGGACATTTCTGTTTGGACGGGTCTTAAATTAGGAGACTTGGCTACATTCCTTGATTGTCATTATTTCATTAATGCTTTGGATGAGGATATTCGCTACGCCCGACTTGAACATTTGGGTGAATGTGAGTCATTAGTTATTAACGCCTCAAGCACACTTTTTATTGGACAACCCCCCAACCCTGAGAGAGTTGCTAAAAGGTGCGAACAAATTGTTGAGGATGCGGCTATGGCTGAAACAGAATTCCATAAGAAAAAGAACTTGGCTAGAATGGGTAAGTTAAATGGAATGGCTGGGATTATCAAAATCCACGGAGAGTCGGAACAGGAAATCCACAACAAAAAGGATAGACTTGATGATTCGCTAAATGCGGTTCGCTCGGCTATTCAAACAGGGTATACATGGGGTTCGGGATTGTCTCTCATTAAGTATTACTACAAACATAATTTGGGAGACTTAGTGGAAACTGATATTCATGTGGCGTTTAGAACCGCTTTGTTTTCAGTTTTTAATACCCTGTATAAGAATTGTGTAGGTGAAGAAACCTCGCTTGAAAATGTCTTACACAACATTTCTCAAGAATACGCCTACGATGGAATCCTAGATGAATGGTATTTACATGCCCCCGAATACAGGGTAATTGACCCCGCAGGGGTTGTGTGTTCCTCGCTACGAAGTGCCGTGTCCGTAGCGGGTTATGTGTTAACGGCTAAACGATTGATTATGAGGGAACGACATGAATTGGACCGAAGAATTTAGACCAACAAAAATTGAAGAGATTATAGGACAACATAAATTTACAGAAGATGCCCAGCGATGGGTTGAGAAAAACCATATGCCTAACCTACTACTTCATGGTAGGCCGGGAACCGGTAAAACATCAGCCGCTTTCGTCATGGCTAAATTATTCTTGGGTGAGGATTTTAAGACTAACTTTCTTGAGATTAACGCCAGCCAAGACCGCAAACTAGAAACCGTGCGTGAGACTATTTACAATTTTCTTACGACGAGTTCTGTTAGCGGAAACAGGATGAAGTTTATCCTACTTGACGAAATAGAAGGCATGACCAAGGATGCTCAACGAGCATTGAAGCGCACTATGGAACGAGCAGTAAATACTACATTTATTATCACCTGCAACGACTCCTACGGTGTAGAGGAAGCCTTGAAGTCAAGATGTGCTAATTATCTGTTTCAGCCTTTGCCCGATGAAGTGCAGGTTGAAAGACTTATGCAAATCTTAAGTGGTGCTGAGAATGCACTAGAGGTTGATGAAAGTAAGAGAAATATAGTCCAAAAAATTGTAGAAAGTTGCGACGGAGATTTTCGTCGTGCTATCAATGAGGTTCAGGCCTGCATTTTTTCCGATACAAGTCTTGATGAAATCATGGAAGCAAAACTAAAGTTCTACAAAAATGCTCTCCAGCAAATGTTGAGTGGCGACCCTATGGGTATGAACTACCTCAACACGCTGGTAAAGAATGGACAAAGTGTGAAGGATATATGTAATAAACTCCTACAAGCCGTTATGGAAATTGATGTGGACAATACCACAAGGTTTATGTGCATATCAGCAGTAGGAGAAATGGAGTGGAGGAGCCGAAGTGTCTCACCGAAGGTGTTGATTGCTTGGTTCTGCTCCCAAATTATGAAAAACAATAGGAAGTGAAAAAATGATTGAAAGAGTAGAAAACGAATTGGTTAGTCTTGCTAAGAGACTACAAATTGAAGAAGAAGAAATGAGCGCAAAATACGCCGAGTTAGCCTTGAGCAACAACTTGGATTTGGAGGATGAGCGACAACAATTGATGGCTATGTCATTGACCCGTCAATATGTGCGAAGTCGTCTTGCCTCCAACCGTTCCAACTCCCAACAAAGTTTCGGTGCTATGGTCACTGGATTCTTCGTGGGAATTGAGCCGGTCCGAGACATTATGGAATACAAGCGTAAGAATGTCTGTTCTCGCTACAATGCTGATGCGTCCCAAGCCCTTACTGATGGTTTGGTTGCTGAGATTGTTCTTGAGGATGGAGAATACAAAAAGACCCAAGTTAAGAACGGTGAGTGGGAAACAAAGGTTGTCCCTCATGTTCACGATGCGGCAATTGAAATCAATGAGGAAACTTGGATTGTTCCCATTGATGCAGTTCGCACTTGGCAATCCGGCGACACCAACAAAAACTACGGTATGCCTTTGCCGAAGGAACAACATCAAGTGCGAGCGCATTTCATTGGACAGAAGGAAGATGGTGAAACCCAACTTTGGACTGTTCAATTGAAGAATGAAATGGCTAAGAATTTCCGTGCTGATACTTTCCGAATGCTGACCTTTTACGGTCTGCCCAACGAGGAAAGAAATGCAATTTACGGTATTCGCAACAAGACTCTAGAAACCTTGACTTACATTGACATTTTGGATGAGGACGACCCACGATGGTTTGACACCTCTTCCTTCAATTACGAGGATTCTTTGGTTGAAAACATGGGTGAGTTTGTGACTGACCTAATGGACATTGAAGCCTATCATCAAGAAATTCAAACCCAGCAGGGATTGAAAATTGCTATTACTGATGGTATCGTGACTAGCATGAATCTCAAGGTGAACGAAAACACGGGCAACCGTGTGATTTGGATTGAGCCTTTGGATGCAAACTATGGCTTTGAGGATGAGGATATGCCCGAATCTACTCCTGTTTGGGTTCCTTCCCATGTGGACATTGACTTTGGCGTTGGCTCGGATATTGTCGTTATTGGACGAACCAGCCAATCTCAAAAGAAAGACGAAAGCGGCTATCCGATTGACGGGGAATACAACCCTGTTTCCATTAACCTTTACGGACTGAATGTTCGTTTGGGAACTGGCTTGGAAGAAGCAATTGATACTTCCGACGATGATTCGCTGAATTACTGGTGATATATAATGGATGATTTAGAATTAATTGAACAGCCATCTTGTTGGAATTGTGGAACATCAACACCCCCATTATATATCAATCATAGAACTAATGGGGATAGAGAAAGAGCAACAACTTGTTTAGCATGTTATAAAGAGGAAGAATTGTCGGCATAGAGATACAGCGACAGTATCAGCCGTGTATATGTGGCGGTTGAATGACATACGAATAGGTGCGAAGCCTATACCTTTGGAGGAAAAAAAATGATTATTAGAATGAATGAAATTTTATTGGACTTGGATGAGGTGGAAAGCATTGAATGGCGACACCAAGAAGACGACATGTTTAGTGTCCGTTTTCACATGAAACAAAGCGGGAAAATGTTCACCCGGATTGTGCATGAAAACCAATTACAACAACTAAAAGAACAATTTAAAGGAGAGGAAGAAGAATGAGTTTGAAAGGAAAAGGAAAGGCTAGCAAAATTTTGTCTAGCGTTAACGAAGAAGAAAGAAATACGGCTTTTGCTAATGCAAAGGCAAGAGCGTTTGCACAACGAAAGAACCTTTTAGAGCATGAGTTTGCTTACATGATTTGTGGTGTTTCGGGCGACCCCGGAACAGGCAAAACGGGTATCTGTTTGGATTGCAGAACGGAGGAAGAAAAAGAAACACATTGGGTTTTTGTGTTGGACTTTGACGAAGGCGCAGAACCTACTTGGAGGCAACATTGGTCCTCGGACGATAAGGTGTTTATCTACAACCCCCATGTCTACAAAGACGACATGACAATTGATTATTTGGCTACTGCTGACATGGCCCGTTTCTTTATTGGGATGGTTAAGGAAGCAATTGAGACTAAGGAAATTAGTCTTGACGAAGAGGAATCAATTGAGGTTCAAGCAGTTAAGGCTATCGTCTTTGATGGTTTGGACACTTGGCTTGACACTACAAACATGATTGCTCGTTTGAATCACATCAAGGGTAATGACCCACGACAGGCTGATAAAGTCAAAATGGTTCCTACCCAATGGTTTGCTAGGACGCAAGAATACCAGCGTTTGTTTAAGGCGGCTTGTCAATTGGAATGTCATAAGTTTTTCATCACTCACATGAAAGAAGTGCATGATGGATTTGAAGTAGTTGGACAAAAGCCCGATTGGGAAAAGTCTACTACGGCTAAACTTTACCAACACATTCACACCTACCGTGAGGAAAGAAATGGTAAGACGAGCCTTTACGCAAAGGTCACTAAATCAAAGACCAATGCAACAAACGAAGGTCAAGCCTTTTTAGTTTTTGAGAATCAAAAGGGAGAGGTCACTTGGAATGGCCTACCCGGAATCAAGGAAAATACTCTTTGAATAAACGATTAATTGTGTGGTATTATGAATAGAATTTATGAACAAATTGGTGGTGAAACACATGAAAATTACAACGAATGGAAAAAGATTGAAGAATGATATTAATGTTGCCCTAATTAAGGGTAAGTATAACAAGGGATTACTTAGTGAAAATTCAAGTCTTGGGAACGAGATTCGCCTTACGGCTACTAAAGAACATCTAACTATTGAAAACGGGGATATGTCTACCTACATTAGAATTGAATCCTCGGTTAGTGAGTGTGATAGTCCGGGTAGGTTTTGTGTCAATGCTGAAACTTTGCTAAAGTATCTGCCTGATGAAGAATGCACTATTATTACTGTTGAAGGTATTATCAAGGTTGCCTATGGTAATTCTATTGCTGAATTACCTTCCCTTGAACGACACCAATACGCTCATGTAATGGAAAGGTTTTCTCCTATGTGTGAGACAAACCATGAAGAAAGCGAGTTTTTGCAAGTTACTGAAAAGTTGACTCTTTCTACCAAGGTAGCGGTTCATACTAACGCTTTAGTGGAGAGTCTTAAAACTGCTGAGAAGGTTGGAACTTCTGTTTATACCTTTGGGTATGATGGAGAAACACTTACTGTTTCTTCGGAGAAGGGTTCACAAAACTTCTCTACTCGCCTTGAAACAGTAGATGGTTATTCCGGTCCCAGCGTTGGTTCCTTTTCTTTGCCTATTGTGAAGCCTATTCTGCAAGGTGAGGATGATTGGACATATATTTACTACGATGATGAAATGCCCTTTGTTTTTGTTAACGGAGGAGTAACTATTCTTCGTGCGCCAAGAATGGAGGCTTAAATATGGAAAGAGAAATTTTACTAACGGTGCTAGCAACAATGCGACAACAACTTCACGATACACTAATGCACAACCTAAACGAGAGAAACACAACACTAGAACAGTTTCTAAAAATGTATGGGGAGAGCAATAGTGGAGTTATCCTATATTTGATTGGTCAAGTGAGACTACTTGATACAATTCTAAACATGAATGCTAATGCGGAGGAAGAAGAATGAGCAAACACGAAGACAATGTGTGCATAAAAATTCAACAACGGGCAGAAGTCGGCAAAAAGAAATACGGGACAACAATGGAAAGAGAAGACCTTTCGGTTCACGAATGGCTTACCCACCTTCAAGAAGAATTGATGGATGCCGCCGTATATGTTCAGCGTTTGCTTGAAGAGTTTAAGGACATTGAACTTACAATGAAATACGGAAGAGACTTCGCACAAATGATGAGGGATTTGAATGAGTGAAGGCCCTCAATTTAAACTAAACCTTCTAGTGAAAGGTGGTTGGTATTGGCGAGATACAGACGCTAGAGACCTAAAACAACACATAATCCACTACATTCAAAACCAAATGCAGTATGAACTAAGAGAAAACGACATTGAGATTGAAATACTGAGTGATGAAAATGATGATAAACACGATTCAAGAGAACAACGAACACAAGATTAAACTTCGTTATCGTGATGTTAACAATGAAAGAATAGAAGAGACATTTGATTGTCGTCCCTATTTTTATTTACCAATTGATACCAACATCGGTAGAAGCATTATTGTTAAAGGTAGAAGAGTAGACTTTGTTAGAAGCAATACCGATAAAAGAAATTTGAAGGGTATTCCTCTTATCAAATATTACTATGAAAACCCCTACGATAGATATAATATTATGCAGGAAATCCACAAAACCGAGAGAACCTATCAAGGTGATGTGGATGCGGCTAGGCTTTGGTGTATTGATTCGGGCTATGAGATTCCCGAATATAATTTGCGTAAGTGGTATTTTGATATTGAAACTCAAGTTGGTGGGGAACACGATGGAAAAATTACGGTGCTGAGTATTTATGATAACTACACTCAAAAGGCTACTGTAATGACTTGGTTTGCTGAACCAGTTATTCGCAAAGAAGAAGAATGGGTTGAAGTATATGAAAATGAAACCGATATGCTTTACGCCTTTATTCGTTTAATGCAAGAGCAAGACCCCGACATGATTATTGGGTGGTATTTGCTTGGTTTTGACATACCGAAGGTTATTTCTCGTATGTGTGAGTTGAATATTAACCCAACGCTGATGTCCCCCTACGGAGAAATCAAGAATGTTTCAAGGCGTTATGCTGGTGGAGAACCTGTTGGTTGGAATCTCAAGGTTGAAAATTATCACAATAGCGGTCAACCAATTAAGGGTCGGTTGACCTTTTGCCTAATGGATAGATTTGAGCGTTTGTGGACTGATTCACAAATGGGAACTCTACCTTCTTTGAAGTTGGATGATTGTTCTAAGTTGGTTTTAGAAAATGACGGCAAGGTTGTTTCTGCAAAGTTCCAAGACAACGAGTTTTACGAAAGGGCTTGGCTTGAAGACACTACCACTTACTTAGAATACGCAAGAATAGATGTAAAATTGTGTGTGGACATTGACGAAAAACTCAATGTTAGCGAGAATCAATTAGCCCTACAACGCTTAATTGGTTGTCCGTTTGAAAACACATATCACAATTCACAGATGGCTGGTGTATATTTTATGAAGAAGGCTTCTTGGGTTCCTCCTACTGGACTGAAAGGTTCAAAGGAAAAGTTTGAAGCGGCTTTCGTCATGGACCCCGATGAAGAAAAGACCTACGGACAACATGAGAATGTGGCTATTTTTGACTTCAAATCTCTATACCCGTCAATGATGGCTTCAATGAATATTTCGTGGGAGACTAAGACTTCTAGTGGCTACCCTGTTTGGTGGGAAACACCCAAGAACTTGAAGCCACATTCCGGTAATCCCGACATATATTTCAGCAAAGAAGGTGAAGGTGTATTGCCTCAAGCGGTCAAGGAGTTAATGGAGATGCGAGATTCCTATAAGAAACTGCGCTCCCAAGCAACCACGGACGAAGAGTATCAAAAGTGGGATTCAGCACAAATGGCTACTAAGCGGGTTGTGAACGCATTCTACGGTATTCTAGCAAAGGACGGCTACGGATGGGGCGATATGGATATGGCTAAGTCAATCACGGCTTCTGCTCGTAGGGCTATGAGAATGACGGCCTTCTACGCTCAACAATTGGGCTACGAAGTTATCTACGGACACACGGATTCGGTTTTCATCAAGGTTAAAGATGTTGAGGATGCACTAGAACTTCGTGAAAAACTAAATGATTATATTTCAAAGCAGGTTTTCCGTGAACCAGTTGAGTTGGAATTTGAGAAGTATGCTTCCAAGTTTTTCCTCTCTAAGAAAAAGAACCGATATTGTGGTTGGCTTTCTTGGAAAGACGGTAAGTTTCTTGACGAGGATAAGTTCTTTGTCATGGGCTTTGAAATGAAGAAGAGTAATGAAACTCCGGTAGCAAAGGAATTTCAAGAAAACCTTTTAAAGAAGGTATCGCTGTTTAACGATAAGGAAGAAATAGTAGCCTATTGTAATGAATGGTATAAGAATATTGTTAAGGGTAAAGTAGATATAAGCAGGTTGATTAAGAGAAGCCGCCTACGAAAACCACTAAGCGAGTATAAGATGGTCGCTGGTGGAACGGCTGGGATTCTTTATTATAATCAGCACGACTTGGGTAGTAAAATCGCCAAGGGGGATTCTTACTATCACTACAAAATGAACAATGAAAATTTAGAAGAGAAGTGTTATCTGTGGAAAGGCGAGTCAAAAAACGCAGAATACTTGGCCTTTAGAAGCATTAACCAAATGGAACTTAGCAAAACTTACATTCCCGATTGGGAGTTCATAGCAGAGGCAGAAATTATCAAGAAGTCTGCATTGGTGTTTGAAAGCATGGGGTGGCCTTTGTCGCTCTATCGCAGAGACATTAATCAGTCAAGATTGGAGGATTGGTGGTAATATGGGAAAGAAATCAGGTTCATACATTAAAAGTATGAAAAAACTACATGAAAGAATATCAAAGAAAAAAGAGGAAATAGAAGATTTAGAACAAGAATTACTTGTTCTGTATAAGAACGAAAAACAATTTTGGATTAAACAAAACATCTGCACTATTTGTGGGTGTGAAGATTTAAAGACAGAATGGCATCACATTATTTCTCAGCACAGGTGCAGAGAACTCGGTAAAGAGTATCTAATCTATGCTAGAAGTAATGTCGTGGAGGTTTGTAAGCCTTGTCACGATGAGACTACCGCTTCCCTACGAAGGAAGGTCATGGAAGAACCCGTGAAGGTAGTTAAGAATACTGACGGTCCTCCAACGGACAGACAGTTAGATTACATTAGAAAGTTGGGTGGAACTGAAAGTTTAATATCCAGCGTTCAAACGAGGCAAGAAGCCTCATCAATAATAGATGAATTAAAGGAGGGAACAAGATGAATTATGTTACAGAATGGACAGAGAGAGATTTAGAAAACGGTTTTACCTACCAGTGGAACCCTGACGATGAAAATAGCCCGGTGCTTAAAATTACCAAGTCGTCTTTAGGAACATACAGTTTTTGTAGGGCATCTTACAGAATGTCGTATGACCCGCTAGGTGAAGGTAAAGTTTCTCAACCAGCAAATGAGGCTATGATTAGAGGAACAACAGCACACGACGCTCAAGAAGAGTTTTGGAAAATGGTTGATGTTGAAAAGGCGATGAACCATATTGACGACCCAAACAAACTAGCAAAAAGTTTCTTGGACTTATACCCCGAAACAGACGACGAGATTACTTCGGCTTTGTATCGCAGTATGGCTTCTTGGTCTGCTGAACGGTTTATTGATTGTGTGAAAGACGGCACGATTGAATTCTTTAAGCCTGTGGGTAATGAGGTTAGACTGAACGCTAGAATTGAATTGAACGGGCTTCAAATTCACCTACAAGGAATTATTGACAGACTGTTTATTGTTGATGGTGGGTATACCCCACTTGAACTTAAGACAGGAGTTTGGAAGGATAGTAAGGCCACTCACATGAGAAAAGAGATGGCCTTCTACAAAATTCTATTTGACAATGCTACGGACGAGGATAAAATTGCCGCCGGTCTTGACCCTGAAATGGAGTTCACTAATTGGGGTTGGTTTTTCCCCGCTAGCAACTACATTTTCCTTGAACCTGTGAAAGCAAAAACCGAGGTATCTGTTGAAAAAACTATGCAAAAACTAGTAGACTCTTATCTAGTGGCGGAGTTCCCGTTTGATGATTTCTACAAGAAGTGTAGAAAGTGTGGACTTTACTCTGTTTGTGAAAAGGGAGAAAATAGTATTGGTTATGATTGGTGATAATATGGATAAAGAAGAAATTGAACAAGTTACAAATGATTTAATTAAAAAGGTGCTGGAGTTTGGGTGGACAGTTAAGGACATTTACAACATAGAAAATACTTTGGATGATATTATTAGTGAAGAAAAGTATACTCTTGATGTGATGGTTAACTTTGTAAGCGATGAACTAAAAAGAGATATTAAAAACGCTTTCTATACTTTTCACATTTTACACCTAACGGAATTAATTGTGGCTGATTTGGATTCAGCCAAAATTGAAATGAACATTAAGCCGGTTGTCCTTCCGGAAAAAACAAAAGAAAAGAAAAAAGTAATACCATCAAAGGAAGAACTGCGAGAGCAGATTAAAAAGGACACGAAACAACTATGAGGTGAAAAAATGTATTTTCCTAGAGAAGTATGGGCTGGTAGTCCACACATGAACGCTAGACAACCAAAGCGATTTGTTGTTCACGACCAAGAAGAGTTTTTAGATTATATTAAAATCTACAACGGAAAAATGAATGTATATACTTCGGTGTATAACTATGATGAGTTTTCCGATAACCGAGGTCTTGAGCATTCAGTCATTATTGATAGAATATTTTTGGATATTGACGCACATGGTAATGAATCGCTAGAGGAAGCATATGAGGATTTAAAAACTCTTCATGCTTGGTTGGTGAATAGAAATCTAAAGCATCGGATGGCTTTTAGTGGACGAGGATTTTACATATTCGTTTATGGTAAAAGAACTTCGGACTTGAGAAGAGTCAAGGCATTTTTTAATATTTGCCATGATGTAATCAAAAAGTCCCCTCGCCTTGACCATCGGGTTATCAACACAACCCGCCTACGAAGAGTGCAAAATACTTATCACATGGGGGCCAAAAGATTTTCTATTCCCTTGATACAGGCTGATTTGAAACATGATTTGGATTTTATTCTAAACATGAGCAAGAAGCAAAGACCGGGGAAGGAAGAATACTACGGAGAGCAATTGCTTGAGTGGCCTCAAGTGAAGGATATTGAGGCGGCGGGCATTGAGATTGAAAGTGTGGATTCTCCCGCTACCCTGCCGGTGATTCCCTGCTTGGCTTCTGCTAACTTGGTTCAAAACCCCCTACACGAGGCTAGGTATCTGTTAGTTCAATGGTATAATGAAATCATTTCCGATATGGTTTTGATTGAACGAGGCATTGAAGGTAGTCCGAGAGAACTTCAAGGCGAGGTTCTCAGCGATATTACCAATATTATTTGTGCTGAAATTGAACAAATTGCTAGCAAAGAAGATGTTTGGATTGACTACAATTCAGCCACTACTAGAAAGTTTGTTAATTATGTGGTGAATAAGCGATTTATGTCTGCTTCTTGCGCTACTTTAATTGATAAAGGAATGTGTGTTGGAAAGTGTTGGAGGTATGGAGATGATAATTGATAGTAGAGAAAGTTCCGTATTGTGTTCTAATGTAGAATACTTTGCTGGTTTGGCTAGAGTTCCCGTAGAAAGAACCTTCCTTGAAGTAGGTGATTATGTAGGAGAAAATATCTGTATTGAGGCAAAATCGGTTAATGATTTCTATTACTCCGTAAAGGAAAAGAGAATGTTTAATCAAATTAGCAACATGGAGGACAATTACAGTAAAACAATTGTTTTAATTCACGGTAGGGCTTCCGAACTAGGAACTCACCTTAATACTTTTGATAAAACAATTATAGATAAGATGAAAAGGAGATTAGTGGGTGCTATGTCAGCAATTACTCTTGACACTAACACAAAAGTAGTTTGGATTCCCTCTACAAGGGATGCGGCGGAGTTTATCGTCGCTTGTTTTTACAACAAAGACAGAAAAGTAGACTTGAGTAAGATGTTGCCCAAGAAAAAACGAACAGATGATGTTAGAATTGATATTTTAACACAAATCAAAGGCATTACAAAAGAAAAAGCCAATTTATTGCTTGAAACTTACGGGTCAATAGCGAAAATTGCATCAAGTGATGTAAAATCACTAATGAAAGTAGAAAAAATAGGAAAAATAACCGCTTCTAGTATATTAGAAGCACTAAATGAAGAAAAGGAGGTATCATATTGAGCATAGATTTTGATGTAGACGAGTGGGAACTGTATGACAGTCTCGTTAGCATGAACGAAGAAGTAGCAAGAATTATTGAAAAGCGTGAAGCGGTGGAATTACCCAAAGCGACACAAGATTGGGTAAAGGGTGTAACAAAATACTCTGTCTACAATGACTATCCAGCCGCCATGTCGTATTTTGTGACGCTTGGACAGATTTTAAAAGACTGTGTTAGGGTGGCGGTTCTTGGAACACCCCTTGACACTCGGATTCATTTCTGTTGGATTCAAACGGCTAGAACAGGGAAGACTACGATGTTTGATTTCCTACAACCTACATGGGAACATTTGTTCACACGGATTAATGAATATCCAATGTCCCCTGTTTTTGAGGAAATTACAAATAAGCGACCTAGAGGACCACTAACAGATGTAAATAAATTTACCCTTGAGAATCCGGACGCCTTTACCGACCAAGCACTTGTCGGGACGATTAAACTAAACCAACCAAATGACAGATATTCGGAAGATGAAGAAGTTCTAGATGAGAACGGCGACCCCGAAACTGAGTTCAAGGATAAAATTATCAACGGTGCTTTGTTTGGTTCCGGGTTTATTGCGTTTGATGAGTTTGAACATTCAGGTATTTTCAAGGATAGTCAGCACAAACAGGACACGGTGATGATGTTTCAAAAGTTTATGAATAAATTAGACTCGGACACCCATCTAATTAAGAAGCGACTAACTGAATGGTCGGACCCACTAGTGCTTGATTGTCAGCGTTCACTTTGGGCTACTACTCTTCCACCCCAAGGGTTGGAAGCAGTTATTCTTACTAAGGGTGTGTTTCAAAGAATGTGGCTATATGTTAGAGAAATTCCACCCTCCTTAAAAGCAAAAATGGAGGACATTTACTTAGATAGTTTTGGTATCATCCGTGATACAGAAGAAGATGCTTTGGACTTTGAGAAGTATGCAGACCAACTCTATGACATTTACCTTTGGGTGCAACGCCGCCTACAAGAAACAGGAGACAAAAGAGCAATTACTGTTTTCCAAAAGGAAGCACTCAATCGTCTTAAGGTTGTCAACAAGGGTATGCGACGACACATGGATAATTACGAGGGTGTTCAAATGTATGAAGCACTTGATTCATTCCGAATGAATACTATCAATAATATGGGTATTGCCGCTACTTTGTGTGCTATCTCGGAAAAGTCTTCTGTCGTAACGGCTCGTCATGTAGACCAAGCAAAGATTCTTACAGATAGTAGTTTTGATTCTATCACGGACTGGTTCAGTATGAAACTCAAGGGTGGAGACACTAGAACTCAATCTAAGAAAGTAGAAAACATTGTCATTTCTTGCTACGAAGAAACCAAGAAAAAGTCAAATGCTACTGATGGCTGGGTTACAAAAACGAGTGTGATTCAAACCTACCTTAAGAAGACAAAGAAGGCTAGAGCAACTTTCTACCGCCTTTGGTCTAAAGCGGAACATTTGTTTGAAATTGAAAAGAGAGATAAAAAAGTTTATATGAGGAGGGCAACTAACGATGAATAAGAATAAAATTATACTGCTTCGTCAGTATTTTGAAAAGGAATGGATAGTTAAGGATGATGTAGTGGATATTCTAATGACCTTTATAAGCGAGGAACATTTAAATAGTCTTGCTAATTTAGTAGAAAGTGGGTATTCTTTGGAAGAAATCAAAGACATAGAGGTGTATAAAAATGAGTAAAGTATTAGCAATTGACATTGAAACAGGAAATAGTGCGGCAGACATTGGAGGGTGGAATAATACCCATATGTGGAACATTACCTGTGTTACAACATGGGACGGAAAAGAATCAAGGGCTTATGTAGATAAACCCATGAGTATTGACGGGGTGCTGGTTAAGTCTCTTAGAAGTTTAAAATACGACTTGGACCAACACTTTGATGAGGGGGGTGTTTTGTTAGGACACAACATTATTAGTTTTGACCTACCAGCCCTTCGTGATTCAATGGATATTTTTATCGCAAAGAAATTCCTTGATAATAAAGATAGTAGATGTATTGATACTAGTCGGATTATGAATAAGTATTCTAATGGATTCCATGTTTCGTTAGATAATTTGGCAAAATGTAATTTAGGAACTCAAAAATCCGCAGACGGATTAACCGCTGTGAAGTGGTGGGCAGAAGGGAGGTATGAAGATGTTGTCAAGTATTGTGTTTTGGATTCTAAAATCTCTTACGAGGTTTGGGAAAAAGGTAGACTAAATAAACAAATTGAGTATTTTAACGAAGACGAGAACGAGTTCCATAAAATTGAAATTGAGTGGTAAGTAATATTGGGCTATCGTCCCCTTCGGGGGGCGGTAGTCCTTTTTTTTGCGTTTTTGACAAATCCGAATTTTTTAATTATTCCGACTTATCTTTTTTAAACACAGCCTTACCCTCTCGGACAAGTTCAATTTTGGCTCGGCGTTCTTCTGCATCCATCATATGCATGTGTTTTTGTGCTTCACGGGCCAAATCTCTATCTAATTCCGCACGGGCCTCCATAACCTTAGTTTGTGATTCAATAACTGACGGGTGAAGTTCCGTTTCAGTTTGTTGTTCAGCCTTCCACAGTTCAAGCATGGTCGCAAAGGCCGGTTGTGCCGTCCCCCCAATGATAGCAATAAGAGCAATAAATCCTTCTAAATTATCCAGCACAACTTCGGGCTTAAGAATACCCATCGCCACTACTGAACCGGAAGCCGCCATCCATAGATAAACTACTGGTAGGGCTGTCCATTTAATCATTCGGTCATTAACTGAATCCTTATGTCCTGTTCCTTCTGTTCTAGCCATTTTAATCTAACCCCGTTCCCCATCTGTAATCCATGTGGTGTTTTTCTCTTTCGTTGTAATCTTCCATTTTTTCGTGATGCCATCCCATTAAATAGTTAAGAAATTTATTTCCAGCAGTATCAGCAAAAATCCCTAGTTTTTTAATCATAGCATTCTTGACTTCTCTAACAGTAGTTTTACCATCTACTGTTTCCATATACTTGTCAATTTCTTTTCTTGTTCTAGCGTTAGGAACCGCTGTCTTTTTTAGAATACTAAACCACATTTCACATCACCTGTGTTCCACCAATTACTACTGAAAGCACACCAATAATTGCGGCGGCTAATTTTTTCATAAGTTCAAATCCTTCTTTCATTACAGAGTTTTGAACTTCTAAGGCCCCGGTCAAAGAGGACATTTGCATATCTCTTTCCGCTTGAGCCTCAGCCATTTTAGTAAAGGCTTCTTCCAAGCGGTCTAATCTATGATTTTGTATTGGGTCTTCGGAACTCATTACATCACCTGTATTCCTGTAAATGCCGCTATTAAAAACACAACCACGCCACCTAAAACTTTCTTAATTAAATTCATATCGGATTCAATATGAGACAAGTGATTATTTTTAATTACTGAAACATCCTGTTTGATTTCTGTAACCTCACCGACAAGCCAATTTAATTTACCTTCGGTGTCCCTTGAAAGGACTTCATCAATATCGCTTGCAGACATGGTGTTACCTAATTATTGACTTTTCTTTTGACTATTTAAATGTTATTAAGTTATTTTCTCCTAAATTCAATAACCGCAAATGTGTTAGTGTCTGTTGGGGGAAATCCGCTTGTCCCTTCAACGATTGGCGGGCTTACGACTCCGCTAACCTGTGTTGAATCAGTTTGCCCCCAAAGAGAAAGAACATACAATTTGGTTCCATCTTCGTTCCAATGCACCCCACAAACCCAAGGAAATGAGTTTGCACTTGTGCTGGCTGGAGAATAAGACGCATAAAAGGAATTAATATCAACAGTAGTTACAATTGATAAAGTAGTAATACTCCAAGGAGTAGATAATTCACCGTAGAACAAATACCCCGCCGCAGAACTTAGCCATGCTTTTGTTCCATCAGCACTAATGTTAATGTCACTAACGGCGTTATAAGCACTTGAACCTGAAAGAACAATTTGATTAACATAAGTAGCACTTCCCGCCGAATATGAACTTGCAGTATTATATTCTCTAATGCTACTGCTTGTTGCAGTTAAACCCCCTACCGTGTAAAACTTTGCACCCCCATTACCCCAAACACAACCTCTTGGGCTATTACCAATAGTAGGGCTAGTGGAAAAAGAGCCTATTGTGGAAAAGTCAAATGGGGTTGTTAAGGTTGCAGAATAAACCCTATCTGTTGTAAAGCCAGCAATTAAGGCTTTAGTTCCTGTTGGGTCTAAATCAAAACCATCCGACCTCGCAATTCCTCCAGCATTATCTATGGCGTTTTGTGTGGGAATACCATCTGCATTATCAATTGCTAAGGCATTCATAAACACAGTATTGCTATCAAGTAAGTTACTATTTCCCCTGTTAGTGATATACATATTATTTCCATATACTCTTAAACCAGTCATCCATGCCGAATCATTTTCAGTAAAATTGAAGTTTCTTCCTGTTGGTTGATTTGCATTCGTAATGTGAAAGGTTTCAATGTTAGCCAAGTTGAACTTCTTGTCATTGTCATACTTTTGACAAGTCCCAACAACACCAGCAAGCAATTAATCACCCCACCACAAACCAAGTATTAGCCGCCACACAAATAATAGTAGCCGCAGAACCGTCCGAAATAGAAGTAGAACCAATTAGCGTATCACCTGCATCCTTATCAATAGTGATAGAACTTCCACTATTGTTCATCAACACATAATATTCCCCTACATAGGAATCGTTAGGAATGTTGAATGTGTTAGTTTCCCCACTTGCTCGGTAAAAGTAATTTCCCGATTCAGTCGCAGAAGACGCAGGACTGTCATTTCCTGTTTCAACAATAACTCTATCTTGAATTGCTTCTCTATGCTGAGTAACGGAAGATTCAGTAATGTTTGCATCGGGAACATCTGCCCAAGTTACAGAAGCCGTTAAATCATTGACTTCCGAGCCGCCACCACCGGTATCAGTTTCTAAAATCATCCAACCTGATGCTAAAGTAGTAGGGGTTGGAACTAAAGGAATTATAATAGAATCCGTAACGGCTTGAAGCATAACTGATTGTAATGGTTTTATTGCAAGTTGAGTTGAACTTATGTAGCGGGCATCTGTGCTTATAACATTGTTTTCAAAAACATCACTACCTGTTGGAAGAATATTCATGTTATTAGAAGCGTTTAAATTTTTGATAATATAAACTGAACCATCAACCGTAGACGCTGCTGGTAAAGTATATTGATGAGCAGGAGTATTTTGACTTGCATCAATATATTGCACGATAGCATCAGCATTAGCATCTAAAGCACCAATTTTTGATAAGTTTAATTTTGTATTAATTGTAGCGGTATTCATAGTAGCATTACCTACTGTAATGTTATTACTTGTCGTAGCACCCCTACCCGTAACATCATCTAATGTATCATCTTCCGTTGAAGTAATAGTAAAGTTAGGGTAAGTTCCCGTAACAGCAGTAATTCCTCCACCCGTTAAACTTACTGTTTGGTCCGGTGCTGAATTTGTAATTGTAAAGTTTGGATAAGTTCCTGATGTAGTAATCCCTGTTCCATCAGTTAAAGTAATAGTTTGGTCGGGAGAATCATTTGTCACTGTTAGTGTTTTACTTGACCCCGAACCACCTGCCGCTAAACTAATTCCTGTTCCTCCCTGTAATTGATAACTATTTTCTAAATCATCACTACCTTGTGTAACGAAAGTTCTATTGGGAACATCGTTTGTTCTACCTACTCCTGTAATTTTAACAGAAGCATTAGTGAGGTGGGGATTAAATAAAATTCCTACATTTTGAATTAAATGAGAAGCACTAGTAGGCTTAGTATTAGTTAAAGCACCAGCCACCGTGGGAGAAACATATAAGGTATCACCTGCGTTAAATGATGAAGGGTCTGCGGCAATTCCATTAGCCTTACCCAATACAACCGCAAAACCTTCTTCACCCGAAGCCAAATCACTATAAGCAACCCCAATACAGGGCATAGTTGAAGAAGAATCAGCCATAGCCAAATCAACCTCCGCTACATTAGCATTGTGAGTCCCTGAAATGTATAGTGCTTCACCTTTAGAAATATTAACACCAGTAGCGGCTTTTACTCTAATTAAACTTGCATCTCTAAAATTAATTTCCGTTAAATAAAGTTGAACTTTGTGCGAAGCATCATCAGCAGAACCCCCCACCACTTCAATTAAAGCAACAGGGACTTCCCCAGTATCTAATTCCGGAACAATAGAAGTAGCAGAATCGTTGCCCGTTTTAATTTTCATAGTGCTATCAGTATCAATATAAATCAAATCATGGCGAGTATTACTAGCGTTAGCCGCCGTCATAGTGACAGTTTGATTCGCCCTAATTGTATTTTCACTTCCAAGAGAGGTATAAATAATGTCAGCCGCTAGAGTATAAGTAGTAAAACTACCTGTCGTGTCTTCTGTAAAATCACCACACTCAATAACCCTACTCCCCGAAGCAATAGCAAACAAGGCTTTCAAAATACCCGAATGCATTTTATCTGTTCCGTCTGTGATACCAGTAGTTCCACTAATACCGTCATTTAAAGTTGTAATTTTTCCTTGATTTGCTACCATCAGTCTACCTCCATAGTAATAACGAACTCTACTTCATCTGTGGAAGTAAGTGGTCCGATACCGTCATAATTTACCCTAAGAATCATTTCGTCAGAGTCCTCGTGAAAAATACCAACTTCCTTAATAGTATGACCCACATACGCTGAACCTAAAATTGTAAATGTCCAATCAACGCTTGACTCTCCGCTAGACTGAACCGTAATTGCAGTAAGACTAGCCCCTATGGGAGAGTCTAGGTCGGAAGCATTTGGGTTAGTGCTATCTCCGCCGGTTCCCACCTTTGCTACTGTATATTTGTCAATGATATAATCTCTAATATCAGTGCGTCCGTCCCTAGTAATCATAATCCCAACCCCATATCAAATCCTATTGTTGAACCGAAACCTAATACTGTTGCCCCACCAATGTTGCTAGTAATTGTAGCCTTCACGAATTTAAGTCTAGCCTTCTGCAAAGTAATAGAGGGACTAGCATAGGACTTGTATACTTGCTTATTCCTCCCCTGTAGGTTCCGTGTTTCACCCAATAACAGCGATAGTGTCGTTGATAGGTCTTTGGTGTATTCTCCTAATAAAAGTTTTGTTGGATAGCCGGATTCCTTAGTTACCTCAATAACGGTATAATCCCCACGGAAGATGCCCTCCCTTTCAAATTTTAATGAAATGATTTGTCCCGGTTCAATGTGTGGAAGGTCGGAAGCAACCTCTATTTGAATAGCGTTAGATAAAGTAGAAAATGCCCTTAATGTTTTGATAGCCCTTTCATCTGCTTGGGCTTGTCCCGTAATAGAAAAGTCATAAATTTCTTTAACACGCTCGGAACCATCCGCTTGGATTTGTGAATGATTTTTCGCAATGCCCCTTACGCCATCCCCGATAATTACAACCGAATTAAACTTGTCATACAAAGAAATATCTCTTTTAAATGAGGTAATATTATAGTCTACACTATCCTCTGTTAGTTCTATCGGTCTATATTCCTTATCTGTATCATTTGAAAGGATGTCAAATCTTTCACCATTTACTTTTAATTTCAAGTCTTTATAGTCTAGCACACTATTAATAGCAGTATAAGAATCCTGTCCATCAAAATTTGAACCGATGTAATATTTTTTATGCCCTGCTGAACCGTAGTCTTCGGATTTATTATAAGTTAACCCAATAGAAGTAAGAATATCATCTGCAATTTCTTCTGCTTCTAATTGAATTTGTAAGGGAGAAACGATTTTAACACTTTCTACATTAGATGAATTTAAATTTCCGATTACCTTAATTGTGAATGTTTCCCCAATTGATACTGAACCATAAAAAGTTTTCATATTAGAAAAAATAAAGGTTAAAACAGAGCCTCCCGATAATCTAGGTCTACTTCTAACAGATAGTCCAGCATCTAGTTTATTTTTTCCATCTGTTAAACAAACCGAGTAATTATTATTTGCTGTAAATAAAGAGTTAGATGTATTTCTGTGAACCAAGTAAGCAGAACCCGCACTATCACAATCCATTAAAACATACATTCCCTTGACTATTGCTTCTGTGTTTTCAAATGTTACAGAATTTGTTGTTAGTGTGTGTGCTTGCCAATCTCTCTTAGGAGTCTCCTCCTCATAAAATCTACCCGTAGCGGGGTTAATTACATTTTTTTGAGAGTAGTCGTATAAAGAAATTGCACTTTTATCTGCTTGAGTAGTAAGCGAACAAACAGATAAAACGGTAAGTTTATCCGAACCCCCAATACCGGAACCGTTATCTACTTCTAAAAAGTGTCTAAAATTTTCCGTGCCACTAGTTGGTTGCTTTGACATATGATGGTGTTTAATATAGTGCAGGGTTCCATCATTTTCGTTATAAAGATACTTACCTGTTAAGTCCCCAATATAATGAATCCACCTACTGTCATTAGTGCTTGCATTTGTGCCTACCTTTCTATTAAATTTTTCTGTGTAGTCTACATCAATTGAGATGATAGTTTTACTGCCGTAATCATCACTTGACCCCGTTCCACTTACCACACTAATATTAGCCATAGCCATATCAATTACGGGAACATATAATACTTGAATATCTGCGGTCTCTGTTAGTAAATCTCTAGGGCTTAAATTTCCTAAATACCCTGCCGTTGTAAGTTTCCACTTACTTGTTGTAGGATTCTCATAATTAACCTCACTTTTTGTAATAGTCGTTCCGTAATTATTTGTTTGATTTAAATTTGATAACTCAGCCTTTATGGTCCCTACCGCCCCCCTTGGATTAGAATGCCCAATTACTGTAATTTTCATTCCAGTATAGATACCGTTTCCTTGTTCCTCAGCCGTTGAAACATAATAAACATATCCCCCATCGTTTTCTAATCTATAAGGGTTAACAACAACATGTCTATATCTAGCAGAAAAAATTCTGCAAGAAACATCGGAGGTATCATCCGACTCCCCAGTAATTGGGTCGCTACTACTAACTGTTTCAACTGTAAGAGAGTTAGAGGTTCTTCCTGTTATAGTGTAATCAATATTAAAGTTAGTGTTGGTATGCCCCGAAATTGTAATTACATCATCATCTCTATTAAAATATTGTAGGTCGGGGGAAACCCCAGCGGCATTATTACTAAAAGTAATTGTAGCGGTGTTTGTTCCCGTTCCAGCAATATTTGTAATTCGTAAATCAGCATCTATAGTTACTCTAGTTCTGTTATTAGAATTAGTAAAGCCCTCTCTTAAAAATTTAGGATTTAATTGACTTTCGGAAGAAATCGCTGTTGTCCTAACATATGTAGCATTATCTAAAACCTCATAGTTTAAATTAGAACCCGTCCCCCTAGCAGCGGATTGGGTAAAATTTGGTGTAATATCAGTATGGCCGCTAGTGAGATTTTCTGTTTGGTGTTCGTTTGCCCCATCGCTAACATAAATTTCTCCACTATATCCATCTATTTCACAATTAGCAGTTAATGTAATCGTATTACCAGAAATACTAGAAATAGTTCCCAATAAACGAGAAAATCCCGTAGAATCATCACTAGGACTGGTGTATAAAACCTTGTGATATATAGAAGCACTAATAGTTTTATTTAAATCTGTAACATCATTAACAACAATACTAGTAGAACTACTAGATGTAGCACTAGTAGTATTAACAGAATATAAACTCAGTCCCCCTCTAGGTAAAGAGTGAGAAATTTCTTGTCTATTTACCTTTGTTCCTGTTTTAATAACCGATTTATCTTTAGAAAGTTCAAAGTTGATTTCGTTAAAATCCTTATCAACAGTCATAGTTCTTAATCTCATTAAATTCATTCTTAAAGGATTACTATTAGAAACACTATTAATAGGAAAAAATTTATAGTCGGAATCATATAAAGTCTCTAGTTGCGTATTACCTATATAATTTCTATGTTCTAAATTTGTAGGACTCTTCGTTGACTTAAATTTAACCATAGCATAATACCCAGCCAAATTTTTACTGATGTCTTGATTAAATAGACTGTCCTTTCTTTTCTTGTTGACTGGTAGAGCATCTCCCAAGATATATAAGAATGGGTTTACAATAGAGGGGTCGTCAATTTCTACTCTTTCTTTGTTAGTTAAGATTTCAAAGGGAGTTCCCCCGGTTCGCCTTCCCACTAGTCGCCCATAATTAAAACTACTAGTCCTATAAGATTCAGGAAAAGTTGATATGTCAATATGGGTGCTTCCCACTACGGGGTAATATCCTGTATAACTTACGGGTAAGTCTTTTAGATTGCTACTGACTGTATCGGAATAGAATGTTCTACTTACAGTAGAATTACCTTCTATCCTAAACGAAGTAGCATAAAAATTAAATCCGAAAAAATTATCCTCATAACCCGAAGGTGGACTATTTTTGACCGTATCGTAACCTCCACCATCACTAAATCTATCTAGTTCCCTTCTATATTTTCTGTAATGAGATAGAGAACTTTGAACAAGATTGTTAAATCTAAAAATAGGAGAACCAAATCTCATAAAATAGTTTGATTTAATAGGGGTAGTAACCCCTAACCTATCATCTACGATAACATTTTTGTAAGTAGCAGGACCATATCTAGTTTCTCCATTAGAACCAGCATTTGTAAGATTATCCAATAAATGTAAAAAACCACCTTTATCTAGTCCATTAGAGTTAACCAAATACATTCCCATTGAGTTATCATAAAATGAATCGTTGTTATTGAAATCCATCCTACCCATAACAATTGGTGAAACATATCCCACCACAATTTCTGTTTCTGTAAAATCTTGCGAGTTATTGCTCGTAATAAATTCTAAGTTTTCAATTGAATTATTAACCACTTCATTAAAAGCGAAACCAAGGGGAGCATCCTTTCTACTACTGGATGAACCCTGTGTTATAAGTAAATTTTCTACTTCCTTACCGTCCTCATTAAATGAAAGATAGGTTGTAGTCTTTTGTTCGCTTCCATCGCTGGATAAGAACCTACCATTACCCAACAACCTATACCCTTTATCTAAAGAACCGTAAAGGGTGGTAGCACCATCATGTCTTAGAGAGGTTTCTAAACTTTTTCCTAATAACGCCTTTTTATTAGCAACATAGATGTCCCCTATTGTTAAGGACCCGGAATTGATACCGTAGTTACTAGAGTGGGCATCAATTAAACAATCATTGATTAAATCTAAAGTTGAAGGAACAGAAGCAACAGCATGGTTTGAACCACTTACACCTATCATAATATATCTGCTTCCAAATTTGACATAAAGAACATCGCCCCATTTAATCTCCGTAGAAACTGTTCCCGATACCGTAAGCCTAGCCTTAAAAATAGTATTATCATTTAGTGTTGTTGAGATATTTAACCCCGTATCAGTAAATCCATCAGTAAAAGGACTAATAGAAGAATATAGATAGTCCTCGCTGTAAAGATAATTTTTATCTACTGGTGATGATAATAATTTACCCATATCATCTCTACCGGATAAAGTAATGTAGTGAAGGTTCATTTCAATTTTCTTTTCTATTGTTTCTACTCTACCTTCAAAAATAATTTTATTTACATCTAGTTTTCCTTTTAAAGAAGAAAATAAATCAGTAGAAGCGTAGTAGGAAGAAGAGGGGGAGTCGCTAAATGTTACATACCCGTTGACGCCATCACCATTTTGAACCGTGATAGAAAATCCGTAATACTCTCCGTCAATTCTATATTCTAATCCGTTGATGTCAGCCTCCGAATCTGTTAATTCAATACCGTTTCTTTTTAGCGTTCCGGACTCAATCACAGTATCAATAGGATGGGTGGTAATAAAATTACTTACAACCGCCGACCATTCCTTTCTAAAGGCCGTGGCGTCCGTCATAGAAGCAACCGTAGTGGAACCTTCAAAGGTAGAATTTGTAATAGCCCTTCTGTTAGCAATAGTAATAACTTGTGAACCACTAGACGGAGCAGTAATAGCCGAGGGTAAGTAGTAATAGTCTCCGATTAAAATAACTTCATATTTAGAACTTGTAGAGTTAAAAAGTAGAGTCCTTAAATCTTGACCATCTGCTAAAGCAGTAATTTGAATTTTATTTGAACTTGAATGATTATTGTATACTCCCGGTAATACGGCTTGAGGTAGATAGGTAATATTTTGTCTTTTAATACCTTCCTTTACCTGCACTCTCTCATTGGTATTAACCTTCTTATCTAAAAATTTAGTCACATCGGAAAACTTTGCTTCAAAATAATTACCCCGGTTGGTTAAAGTTTTATTTGTTTTAATGTTAATTGCGCTAGGGATAAGTTGATTTCTAACCGGAGAGTCAATAAAACCCAGATAGGTGGTATGTCCACTATCCGAGTAGTAAATATTCCTTGAGGAATCTTCCCATGTTTCCGGGTCAAATGTATATGTAGCACCAGTTCCCGTTTCGGGGTTTCTAAGTTGTGGGGTGGATTGATTATCTAGATTTTTGTTGTTATCTACAATAGTTGCATTTTGGGTATAGAAACTTTTGTCTAAAATGTAATCGCTGGTTAGAGGAGCGGTTTTAAAGAAAGAATAACTGTTCACCGTATTTGGTCCCGTTGGCTCATATAGTCTCTTAACGATTGAGTATTTGTGGTTGGGTTCAAGTTTATCACCCGATAGGAAATAGAAGGTGGGCCTACTGAGTTCTACGAATTTATCGTGCCTTTCTTCCGAAGTGTTGGTGTCATTAATCAACCCATAACCAGCCGCTACAATACTACTACTAACCAACGGTCCCTTGAAAATTTTAACCTGCGTCCCGATAGGAATGTTTTCTTTTAGACGGGGGGTGAAGTCAATATTATACACCGTTCCATCGTATTTAGTCTGCTCGGTATATTTAGCAAAGTGGTGCTTGTAGATACTATCCGAATAGACCAATACAAAATAATGATAGTTAGCATCAATAGTAAATCCGTTGTCGTTTCCTGTATCTAATTGAACCCGATAACCGGGAGTTTCTTGAGCGTTTTTTGTTGAAGTAGTGTTAATTGCGGCGGTTGTTCCCCCAAAGGAAGAAACCTCTCCATCATAGACTTCGTAGTAGTTAAAGTTTTCACTAGTAGAATGACTACCATTTGTCGTTACCACAAAGGGGTTAGTAGAAGTGGCGGTATTAAATGTCCCTGTTGTTAGGGCGGTAGCAAAATTTGTTGGAAGGGTTTCCCCCTCATTAAGCACATAAAGTTCATCAGCCACTTAAGTTCGCCTCCTCAAAATCAAAGTATAGTAAAACATCACCATAGAACGGGGTAAGTGTATTTGTTGAAGCGACTCCTTTTTTATATCTGCTAATAAAAACCATTTCGTGCATCTCTCCCATAAACTGACTTTTTCTCTTTAGTAATTGAGTAGAGGCATCCGATTGTTGTCCAATGTTAATGTCCGATTCAGCCAAAGAAAAATCTCCCCCCGTTGAGTGAACTCCTGTTTTCACCAATTGTCCGTCATAAAAAATATTCATTCTTCCCCCGATAGGGTTGTAGGAAACCGCTATGTGGTGAGGAACTTCTACATACAGGGGTTCTTTATCTAGAAGTTTCCATAAACCGTTTGCTAAAATTGAGGTTCTTTCTTCGCTGGTAATATTAGTAAAATTTAATGTGTTCCCAGCAACAGTAACTTGTCCCAAAGAAGATTCATCTAAAAGATAAACATTTTGTCCGCTAACAAATACTGAACCGTCCGGAACACTAATAGAACCCGGAGAACCAATGCTTACAGTAAATGAAGTTTCATCGGAATTGTATTTTTCTAGGGTTGGGGTGTGCTTATTATATTTGTATAGAGTAGGGTTAAGAGAAGAATTATCAACAATAGTAGAAGCAATAACAGTATCGGAAGTTAATGTAGTAGTTGTTCCATCAATAGTTAAATAAAACTTAATAGCGTATTCTGCTGGCTGGTTAACTGAGTCAGTAGTATTATTTTCCAATACAACCTTAATATTAGAATTGTAAAAAATAACCATCTCGGAAGCATAACGGGAGTTCTTTGACATATAATCAATTCCCTTTGCTCCTTGACCCAAGGACTTAATCGTTCCGTTGTAAGTGGTGTATTCGTTCCCATTAACATCATACGGGGTAATAATAGCCTCAAAAGTAAATCCTCCGGAGTGCGCCCAAATCCCTGTATTTTGTTGTCCAGCCGCATAGGGAACCTGTAAATAACCATCGCAGTTCGCTGGGAACTGTAATGATTTTCTGTCCTTTGAATATAAAATCGGCATACTAAAACCTCATGTTAAAGAAATATTAAGAGTTTCATTGAAACTTAGGTTAAATCCAATAATTCCTGCTGGTTGAAAATCTGTGGTAAAAGTATCAATAAAACCACTAATACCTTTAATTTGTGTTAATGGTGTGGTTGGGTCCGGAAAATCGCTGGCCCCTATCGTGTTAGTTTGGTCCGCACTACGAGAAGCCCATGTAAATGGAATAAGAGGAAGTTGTTCGTGGGGAGTAGTTTCATCTACACCTAAATGATAGTCATAGTTATCTGCTACCCGTGAAGGGATAAGAATGTAAAGAGAAGATAAATTTTGGTCTCGCTGGGCAAAAGAAGAATCAATAGAAGAGTGTAACAATTGTGCTATTTCATAAGAAGTCATAGCCTTATTTACTACGCTTCCCTCTGTCCCGTGTCTTCTTGAAATAACTTGGTCGTGAATTATACCTCCCAATGAAACGGTCTTACTTACCATTCCTAAGTCCAAGACAACATTAGTAGACTCTCCCCTAATAATACCGGAAAAGGGAATAGAAGTAGAGTTGGCTCTTTTGTTTGTCCCAATATTAACAGTATTGCACCTTAGCATAATTCTGTTTGTAATTGCCGCATCACCTGTTTGCTGACCGCTATCAAATTCAAGAAACACGGTGCTATCAAGTCCATGTCCTGTTGTGCCTATATTTCCTAAAACATTCGCCGTTGTAAGTGTCATTCAATCACGCCCTATACCCTGTGTTATTATACCTGTTCATTTCTAGATTAATCTTTCGGCCAAGTTTTCTTGCTAAATCGTCAAGTTCTGCATCCGAGGCTCCTACTCTTCCGTTAACGGAAACATTGATTGTGTTCCCACCCATCATGCTTCTAGTTTGTTGGTTGTTAAAAACGCTTGCACCTGCTGGTAGATTAACAATTTCGGGTCCCTTTTCACCAACCAAATAACGACCATCAGTAAGGACAGTTCCCCCACTAGCAAACATTCCATCAATTGATGTTGACGCATTGTAGGCCATTTCTCCCTTTGATTGTTTGGTAGCAAAACCAATTCCTGCTCCTATGGTTCCACCGACTATAGCACCTACTGGTCCTCCAATAGCAAAACCTATGGCGGTTCCCAGCAAACCCATACTTATTGCTGCTGCTGATTTTTTAGCAGTTCCTTTTATGTCGGAAAACATGTCTTTAAGTGCCTTACCAACTCCTGTTACTACCGTTACGGCTGCATTAGCGATACCCATTGATAGCCCCGCTACTAGCATTCCTAATACCCCGAAAAGTAAAGGAACAAAATTTTCTAAATACTGTCTTAGTCCACCAAACATTTTACTTAACCCACTCATTACCTTAGAACTGTCCCCACTAAATAGCCCTGCAATAAATGTAACAAAACCAGACAAAAATTCAAATATCCCCTTACCTGCTTCAATAGCCATTTCCTTAAAGGCTACTAGGGTTGCTTGATTTTCTTCAATGAATTTTTTAACACCGTCAATAAAACCGGACTTGTGTAAAATAAACACCAGTAGACCCAGCAGAGTAATTGCATAAATTATTTGAACAAATACCATGATGCCTGTTTTAGCAAAGTTAAATAGTTTGTTAAAATTTTTCTTTGTTAGATAGGATAAAAACGACGCTTTAAAAAATGTAAGTAAGCCCACTATTGGGCTACCTAATGCCTTAGTTTGCTTCTTGAGAGTCTCAGTAAATCCTTTCTTGGTTAGTTGACCCCCCTTTCCAAATCTTCTAGCCAATAAACCCGGACGACCCTCCCGTGTAATGCCCTTAATCGTATCTCCGTCTTTTTCTACCGATACACCTTTTTCTTTTAGTTCGTCTTCTAAAATATTCATTAAGTCTTTTCTTTTATTTGTTTCCTCTTCTAGTAAGTCAATCTGTTCTTTGTTAATTTTTTTCTTGTTTTCTTCTATTGCTTCATTAAGTTCAATTCTTTCTCTATCTAAATCCATTAATCTTTCTTTGTTTTTTAATATTTCTTCATCTCTTGCTATCATAGCATTTCTTATTTTTTGTTGTTCCGCTATGGAATCACTACGCTTTTTGCGCTTACCTGCCCTATCTAATTGGTCAGGCACAACCCTTTGTGCTTGTTCAAGTTTTATGTTATCTAATTTAATTTTTTTCTCTTCATCTCTAATTTTTTCTAACTCTTGTTGGAATTGTTTTTCTTTACTGAGGGCAGTTTGATAGACCGCCCTTTCGTCTTTCAAAATTCCGGTAAAAAATTGAAATTCTTCGGACAGGTTTAATAATTGTTTGGACATTTCTTGCGATTCATAAAAGTCAGGGTCAGTAAGGGAGGCTACGAAGTCTCCGATACCCTTACCAAAAGTTTTTTTATTGCGGTTAGTAAGAGAGGAAAAAAAGTCACCAAAACCCCCAATATCCTCACTAAAAAGTTTCCTAGGACCCGTAAGACCGGACTTTCTCATAATTTTTTGAGCCTCTTTACCTAATTTATATCCCTCTCCCTGTTCTTCAACAAGTTGTCGCTCTATTTTTAATTGTTTGCTTACTAGTTTTACCGATTCCTCTTGCCTTTTATTTAGTAGTTCTGTAAAACTCAATTGCTTTAGATAAATATTAGAAGCATCGTCTAACCTAGTATACACTTCAAAGAGGCCTTCGTTTTGTTCTGCTATCCCTTTATTTATTTTTCTATAAGTGTCCAAACCGCTTTTTAACAAACCCCCATGCTGTTTTAGAGTCTCGTTATATTCATTGGACTTTTTTACTCTATCTTCTTCTATGTCACTAATAAGTCTGAAAAAAACTGTAATTCCTCTTAGGCGATTTTGAATATTGTATAAACCTGTTCCTGCACTTAACCTTCCGAAAATAGTCCAAATAGTTCCTTGTTTAGTTTTCATACTAGCCAAATCGGAAAGACTTTTGACTATACCCTCCGAGTATTTATTGGTGGCTTGTGCTTGGGAATTTAATGTTCCCATAGCAGTAGTAGCGGCCTCTAGATTCTTCTTGAGTTCTTCTAGATTAGCCATTAGATTTCACCTTTTCCATTTGCTTTGCTTCTTCCTCTTTTTGAATAGAGTAAATAAGAAGCAAGTCCCTAACCATAGAGAAAGGCATTTGGTATGCCTCGGCGGGACTGATATTAAGTTCCTTTGTTAGAATATATAAACTTATCCTTGAACCGATAACCGGATTATCGGATTTTCCGCTTTTTAGCGCATTTAAATATCTTCTTTTAAATCCTCATCCCCCACATAATTAAATGGGTCGGGAAGGATTTCCTTAAGTTGGTTTCCGACATACGGCTTAAGGCGAAGAACCTCAATTGTGGTGAGAGAAGGCTCGGTCTTTTCAACGAAAGCCTCCCATAGATACCTAAAGAGGGTGTCCATCTCAAGGGAAATATCATTGGTGCGGGAGTTTAAATTGATGAGTTTTGCTTGAGCCTTCTCTAATTGCAGAAAGGTTGGTTCCTTAATCCATACCTTGAGGTATTCATCCGAGTCGGGTTCCACCCTAACATAGTGGAGGGTTGGCTCGGCAGTTGCAAATAGCGAATTTTTATTACTTACAGTCTTCTTATCCATAGAATCATCTCCTATAATAATACCCTAACTTAGAGGGGTTTTAAACTTATCCTTGAATGGCCCAGTAAGTGGTATGGGTGCATTCTGACATAGTGAGTGGTTGAATAGTCCAAGTAACAACAACAGGTCCTCGGTCATTTCCAACGGGGAACTCAGCCTGAGTAACCATGTAATCACGGAATTTCATTTGAAGTTCCTCTCCGTTTTCTTTTGTGAAGCGAAGAACAATTTCACTCGTAGCGGAGGATAACGCAGTAGCAAGTTGATTTTGCAGTTCAGTAAATACTGCGGCATCCGTTACATGGCCCGTGAAGGAAAGCGTATAGGTTCTTTGGCCGGTGAGTTGAGTTTGGCTATTCTTATCATAGCGACCAATATATCTCTGCGCTTGAAGTTGGTTATCAATCGTGAGATTGAACGAAGCCAAGCGAATATAGTCCTGTCCAAAGAGAGAAATTGTCCCATCAGCAAAGAAGAAAGGTCGCATCAATGGTTCTGTATCAGCATCAGTATCAGTTCCGGAATCACCTAGAATGTCGTCTGTTCCTGTTCTACCACGGTAGTTAATAAAGTTTTTAACATCTGTTGCGTTGTTAAGAGTTTCATAATTGGTTGGCGCAACAAAGGTATTTTTATGTGCTAGTGATAGGTTCATACTAACTGGTCCCGCAACATCAGCATTCATCGTTAACGAATTAATAACTGTGCCGGGATAAATTTTCGTATACACATTTTCTTTAGCAGAATCAACCGCTACGGTAGCATTTTGGTCTGCTTTCTTAAGGGTATATTCTAAAGCAAAAGAGGGCAGGGTGTGGCCGTTTTCTTCCGTGATGGTGTAAGTGATAAAGTCGTTTTCCACATCATTGTTGTTAATAATTAAATGGTTAGAGAGAGTAGATTCAGCGGCCAAAGGTGGACAAATAGTAGTTCCCTCGGTTCGGTGAATAGTGTCTTCATCCTCGGAATAAATAAATCCGGTTCCCGAAGGTGAACCCGAAAGAGTAAAATCGTTAGTTGGAGTTTCTGCGGTTTCTGCATCAGCAGGAGTAGTAATTGACTTTTTACCCAATGCGTAGTAAAGAGGCCAAAACGAGTTAGCCAGCATATCAATGCTACCACCGGAAGTTTCTTCAATACCCTTATACTGGTAAATAAAGTTTCTAGTTCCACCAGCAACAAGGTTCATTTGTTCTGTGGTGACATTCGTTGAAGGAATTGTTACAGAACTAACCAATCCAAGCCAAGTATCGGAAAGAAGTCTTGGGTTAGCACCCGAAGCCGAAACAGTAGCACCGGCAGTAGTAGTGGTTAAAGTCATGTTAGTGCTATCGGAAACAGAAGAAGCAGAACAGGTCCCGCCATATACATTAGTAATAACCAAACTATCACCGCTTCTAGCAACGGTAAAATCAAGTGATTCTTGGGCGATAAGTCCAACGATTACATCAATAATTTCTTCTGCGCTATCTAACTGAGCGTCCGAAATGTCAAGTTCTAAATCAGCAGAAGCCCCATCATAAGTAGAGGCTTGATTTAATCCGATAGTATAAGCAGTAGAAGTTGTCCCATCTGCGGTGGGAACACGATGAATAACGATAGAATCATCATCGTAGTCGGAAGAAGTATCACTATTAAATTTAATACTAAGGACTTGTGCGGTATAAGTAGTAGTCCCACCAGCACCTTTAGGGGCGGGAACAGGCGCACCGTATTGCTCAATAACACCGTAATAATTAGTAGGGTCATCAGTAATAGCACTCGCCAAAGAATCGTTAACAGTCAGCGTTCCAACAGCATTTGATTGAATCAAAACTCTATCAGTCAAGGCATTACCGGAAACTGCATAAATATTTAAATAACAACCACGGTAAAGGTTTGCTACAAGTGAAAAATTGGTAGTAAAGGTAGCGTTTAGAGTAATAACTCTTTGATTGCCGCTAGCCGCAGCAATACTAACAAAACTACCTGTATTAATATTCTGTTCGGGTATCATTGATACCGTCGCTCCGCTTCCCATCCAAATATCTGAACTAACCATTTTTTTCACCTACAAACAAACTGAAAATCGTTTTAACATAACACTTACTTTATATCCAAAAATCCTACTCTTTTTATCGTTCTGCTCAATCCTAGAACCCATCTCTATATGTTTAATATCCTCCGTTAGTGAACCCGATTGAATCCAGCCCCTTCGGTTATTTTCCAATATGTAACGAACTATCTTATAAAGGTTTTCTATTCTATCTCTCCCGAAGGTATCTCCGGATGGGGATAATCTAACATCATCGGATTTTCTCCTATCGTCTTGTTTTGTTCGGATGCGAATACCCATTGTGTAAGTTTCATTTCTAACCGACCAATCAAAGGTAGGGTATTCAATGTTTTGTGATTCTTCCATACATACGATTAAATCTCCCGTGTCAATAACTCCATCGGAGTTTGTATCTTCGTCCTTCGCACGAGAAATTCTAGCACGGTTTCCACCCCTACCGGGATTAGTAGTATTTCTTGCAGAGGCCATAGAACGAACATCCATAATTTGTGGGTGGACTCTATGCACTGAGGGAATATCATCACCTAAAGCGGTAATAGCGGCATCCCAATTATCCTCTAATAGGGAAACTAAAAATGTTGTTTCGTCCATTTTAAACTCTCCTATACATCGTGGGATATTTTCCCACTTTTTCATAGTCGGGGTTATTTCTAAAGTAACCAGCAACTTCTTGATTTGTAGGGATGTCTTTAAAGGAGTGTTTCGTTGAATTCTCTTCTACATAGGTAGAAGCGTCTTCTAGAATTTGCCTAATGCTTCTTTTCTTCCTATCCATCATAACCATCGCTATAACCTCTTTGGACCGCTCGGACATTCTTTTGGCTTTTAGCACCCCAAACCATTCTTCTCTTTGTGGGCCATCGGAAGAAAGTTTAAACTCTCCTTGACCTCTTCTTCCACGCCCGGAAAACAATTTAACAATTTGAGTCACTAAATTTTTTACAGCCCTCGGACTAGTTTTTGAAGAGTAATTAGATTCTACTACTTGTTGAGTTTCCGGATTTTTAACTGTAACTGTCCCATGACTTCCCTTAACCCGTGCCGGTGTATAGGAAACTAACTCATACCCCTTATCGTTTAATTTTTTTTCTAAGTCTTTAATAAACTTAGCGTCTTTCCTATTCTTTAAAATATCGCTCATTCAAAAGCCTCCTTAATACGCTTCTCAATAACTTTCGTAAATTCCTGTTCAATAACTTGGGACATAATTTCATCCGAGAGTCTTTCTCCTAATAATTCTTCGGAAAGGTCCTCCATGTCCTCATTCTGTGTAATAATCCTTTGAAGAATTTCATCCATTTCTTCTTGAGTTTTGGTAAGTTTCTCAATAATTTTTTTAAACATATCAATCCCTCAAAACATAAAAAGTAGTAAGGGCTTTTTTTCCATCTCTTTTATTTTCTATTTCATAGCCCATATCTCTTAGTTTTTGTATTGCTATATTATGTAATCCTTTTAATCCATTTTTAAAATTATTTCCTAAAAGTTGCCTACTAATACCTTGTAAAGAGGGGTCTTGATTGGGTCCTGCTCTTTGTTTTGTGTAAAGAATATTCTTCAATTCCTCAGCATTAGAATTAATAAAATCAATTATTTCATCTCTTCTAATTTCATTTTTATCTTCTGCAAAGTTTTCAACCATTTCTTGAATAACTGGTCTTAGTGCCGCTCTAATTATTCTTTGACCCCTTCTACCTTTTGAGGTAGATTTAAGAATATTTTTCCAAGTCATTTAAATTCCTCCTTTGAGTAGTAGGTATATCCGTCTTTTCCCCCAGTAGTATTCCTTTCGTAGCCTGAATTTGCTAATTTATATGTTACCATACTACTAATATGTCCGACACTTGTATCTAATAAACGATTAATTCTTCCGGTATGTAGAATACTCAAAGAGGGGTCGGCTCTAATTCTCTCCTTTATTTTTGGGTCAGTTATAAATTTTTCCTCTATCAATTGTGATATTTCTCTGAAATAAATTTTATTGGTTTTTGGTATAATTTCTTTTTCTACAAACTCGTTAACTATGGGTCTTACCGCCGCTCTAAACAATTTAGCGTATTTCCGTGATTTGATAGTATTATTTCGTTTTAAGACCTTAAACCAACTCATTTTAATTCCTCCATAAGTTCTTCAATGGTGGTTTCTAAATTATCTTCCACCATTTGTAGTAACATAGGAATATCCGGTTCGGGTTTCTTTAATTCATTAGTGATAGTTTCTAAAACAAAAGCCATCTGTCCAAGCATAATAGCCTCGTCCGAGGCATTATCAGCGGATTGTAAAGCGGCTCTCCAAGTCATTTAATCACCAATTATAATTACAAGCCCAATATCCAGCGGTCAATTTATTTTTCTTTTGCTTACAGTTATGGCGAGATTTAAAATTTTTCCTGCGCTTTGTATTTTTATGTTGTAGGAAATCCTTGTAGCCTCTAGCCCCAAAAGAAACGATTCGGTATTTTCCATTTTGATGAGCCAACACACGGTATTTTTTCTTGCTTCCCTTGGGGGCGCGTTTAGGTTTATTTACTCCGGGGAACTTCTCTCCTCTATACATCACCCCGTTCTTAACTCTTTTAATCTCGGAGGCCTTAACTAGGTCGTCGCCACAATCATTACAACCGCAACCACAATCCTTTTTCAAAACATCTTCCCACACATACATCCCTCTAATATTTAACTTTGTTTCCTTCTTATTAAATTTTTGCTTCCACCATCAACTTCCATTATTTCGGAATATCCGTGCTTTGCTAGTTTATTCATTAATGCTCTCCTACCCAAAGTATTCTTGTAAGGTCTTCCGTTGTGTTGTTTTAAATCCAAAGCCATGTCGTAAAATAAACTTGTAGGGACCCATTCATCGGTTAGTAATTTGGCGACCGCCTCTAAATAGGCTCCACCTGTTTTTCCCTTTTGAATATCTGTTTCAAGAGTATATTTTCCCGCACCCTTTCCGGGTTTTCCAAGATAAACCACACCGGGAACTCTTTTTAGATACATAGCAACCCTCGTTGGATTCATAATCCTATGAAGTTTTTTAGGTAGGTTATCAAAAACTTCACCTGCGGTAATTTTTCCCCTCTCGTTAATAAGTCTTAGAGCCACTTCATTAAAATCATCAATGTAGTGTTGACTAATTTTTTTCTGTAATGTGTCTTTCCAATTCATGGTGTTCCCTTCCTTCGTTTATATGTTTTACAGGCCGCACAAGTAGGACGACATCTTCTTTTTCTTCCCTTTGAGGCATCTTTCCTCCCGCAGGGTTTTGGTCCATTCTTGGACCCGCAGGTTGAACAATCAATCCAGCCCCGTTGAGTTTTCTTTCCTTTGCCTTCTTTTCCTCCCCTACGAGAGAACCAGCCGTGGAGTCCTTCGTCCTTTTCACGCTTGAAGTTATCTCCTGACTTCTTTTGAAGAATGTCTTCCCAACTCATTGTAGTTCCCTCCCAATAATTTGTTGATATAATTCTCTAACATGCTTAATTTTTTCTTTAGCCATTTTAACTGTTTCGTCATAAACTTCTTTATTTTCTCCGGAATTTACCCACAAAGAATTGTTAAATCTATGCGAATTTTCATCATCTAAATTAACCTTACTAGCCTGTCTTAAATAGTAATAATGTTCGTAAAAATCATTTGACGATTCTATCGGAGTAAAATATTCTCCATAAAATCTAAACATTGGATATGCTACATCTAATTGGTATAGTTCCCAAGCAAACTCAAGAATAGGAACTACCCCAAAAGTTAGGTTTGCTATTACATCTATTCTTGTTAAAAATTTATCATACCGTGCCGACGCCCCATACTTGTCGTCGCTTACTACACAAACATGATATATGCCGGAAGAGGCAAACCATGTAATTCTAGTTAATTCAACACGCCACTTTAAATTATGACAATCAAAGGTAATATAACCACCAGCAATTGCCCTATTAACGAAAATATTAAGGTTTGTTACTTGGGGGTATGCTCTTTCAACTGTATCAATTAACCATTGTTTTGACCTTTCCGTGGGGTCCTCATTCTTACGAACAATTTTTCCGTCCTTGATATACTTACCCCTGTAAGGTTTCTTTTTGGGCATTTCCCTCCGTTGAGTTTTTTCTTCCTTTCTTTTTTTCCAATAGATAGCGGCCACCACTTCTTCTGCCTTTTTCTTAGTGGGGTATGGGCCTTTCTTGCCCCAATACCAACCGTCTTTCTTTTTAGTAATGGGCATAATTACCTCTCCTTTCTTTTGTAATGGGGTTTATTTGGTCTAACTTTTTCGCTTTTTTGACTTGGTTCTCCCTTCCTACGCCTAACCCGATTACGCCTCTTAACCATCTAATCCCTATCCGTGAAAGCACTTCTTGATTTACTATAAGAAGTTTTACCGACTATTTTTAAAGCCTCTTCGCTTAACTCATTCAAATGAAGGAGTTTTTTACTTTTACCCTCTTCATGTTTCTCACCCGACATTAATGTTCCATCGGGGTGTTTATGGGTGGGACCCTTCCATTCAATTGGTTTTCCTTCCTCCATGTAAAAGTGTCTTTCACCTTTACCTTTTAAAATATTTTTCCAACTCACATTATCACTTCTTTTTTGAATTGCCCCAATTTTTAGCACCTACTTTCCTACATTGAACTAACGCACCGGAAGCATAAGCGGAAGGCCACTTCTTGTAGCGAGAACGAACCTTGTAGTAGCAAGCATCACGCTTAACTTTTTTCTTTTTCTTTAAAATACTACCCCACCATTCGCCCATAACTAATTCCTCCTAGACGCATCTATACCCATATAATTTTTTAGAACAAAAATTAATTCATTAGTTAAACTAGAAACATCTCCAAAGATTTCTAAAAACGCTTTAAAAATATTTTCATACAGTTGTTGAGAACCATAGGGGTTCCCTCTATGTAATGAGTCCATCATTTCTCTAATTTGATTTTCTGCTAATCGCTGTTGACCCCTAAATCCACCTACTCTATCCAATAAGGTTTTATTTGTATTGCTTTTCCAATTAAGATGGTGATTTTTAAAATCATTAATTGTTAATTTTCTACCTATGGCTTCTTCAATATCCTCAATATCCATAAATCTATCCCCTTCGGTTTCTATATAAGACCCCGTGGGGTTTTCCGAGGTTGGTCGGTCAAACCCTAACACTTGACCCCCTGCTTCTCTATAAATATCATCATTTACTAAGTATGAGTCGGGACCATGCTGTTTATCGTGTGTAGCATCATTAGTTCTAGCAAGTTTTAAAATTTCTCTCCAACTCATATTATCCCCTCAATCGTTATCCAAGTAATAATTAATTCGCTTCTTCATCTTAAGGATAGCATCAATATCCTTCTTATAAGCATCATACTTTGCTTGAATATTAATCCCTGTAGAATCATCCCCTACAAGAACATATGAATCATCACTAGCCAACAACTCACAAGCCACGAGTTTTGTAGCGGCCTCTTCAATGACGGCTGGAACTCTATGATTTCCATAAGTATAGGTAATCTTAACCGAGTGTTTTCTATGCATTGGGTAGTCTGCTCGGAAAAAAATATCCCCCGAATCCTTCATGTCCCACCAAGTTTGATTACGGTCATAATTCTCCTTATCGGTAAAATCAGTAGCACTAATACCCGCACCAGTTGTAGAAATAGTGCAAGCCGACCCATCCGAACCGGGCAACAAAGAAACAATTGTCACGGTATCATCTTCCTCCAAAGAAGCATAAAAGAAATCCGAAACATCGTAGGTGCTAGTGGTATCTAATGCTTGTTTGTTTCCAGTTGCCCCTGTAAATTTAGCAGTAATAGTGGGAGGCTGACCATTAATTAAATAGCACAATTCCTGTGCTGTTGTTCTAATACCAAACTTATTATTAAAACCACTAGTTTGACCAGCCGCTACAGCAGTTAATTGCCAAGATAGTGTTCCGATACCTAAACTTACCTGTAAAGCGTAAGCATTATCGGAAATAGTCACGGTAGAAACAGCCGACGCAACATCTCTATAAGAATCTCCATCCCAAAAAGCAATCCTAATTACCTTTCTAACATTTTCGTGTTCGGCTCTAATCTTCCCAGCGTAGTCCTCGTAAAAATATGAATACTTATCGTAAAAGTCAAAATCGTGAAATTCGTTCTCAGCAAGATTTTCTCTCCACGACTCGTTAGTATATTCATCTATGAAGTCCTCTGCCCTTCGGATTAAATCCCCAACCTCTGCTAAAGTAGGAGAGGTGGAGGTAGAAAAATCAGCAATACCCAACAGAGCGGCTACTTTTACTGCGTTTGTATAAGCACCATTCCCATCTGTGTAATTTACTACATTTAGAGAAGGGTCCGATGGAACAATAACTTTAACCATATCAACTACCACCTATAACAGAATCTAGTTTCATTAGTTTATTTAAAAGTTTTTCCATGTAGGCCTTTTTGTTAGTATTCAATAGACTTCTAAATTTCTCACCCTTTCGGCCACGGAATAATTTTTCCTTTCCGGAAGGACTAAGGTTAGTAGTTCCTACCGTCATTCCGGATTGGGTTTGGTCCATAAAGTTAGAAGGGTCGCTACCTAGATAAATTTTAACCTCAGCAGAAACATTGTAGACATAACTAATTTCAAATCCATTTTCTACCTTTTCTAGAATAAGTTTCAACTCTCCGGTTAACTCCTTTGAATATGGGGCTGACTCCGATTGAACTAGATTGTTTTCATTCCCAACCAACGAACCTCTGTATAGGGCCGGATAAAACAAAAACTTAGCAAGAGTTTTCTTGGTTTCTTCCTTTAAACTTTGAGGGTTATTTCTTACATTTTTCATAAATGCTTGGTCTTTGAACCCTGTTAAAATAGATTCAATTGCTTGCACATTTATCCCATAATCCTCTTCTTGGGCTACTTGGTCAAAAAATTCTTCTTGCTTTTCTTCGGTATCATATAATTGTTGTGCTAAAAAGTCAATTGATGCGGTTAAATCTTTTTGCGCTCTCACCGCAGTAAAATTAACATCTGTAAAGTCCGGCTTTATTCCCCCCGCTACTTCTCTATTTTCGCCCTCTCCCCCTGTGAAAAGAACTCTATTGATAAGTTTATATTCCTCTTCTGCTAATTCTCTCATACTTTCCAAGTTTGAAGATGCGTGGTTTTCTAACACGGAAATAAAATTCTCAATATCGTTTTTAATAGCCATACCTGTGTCATAAATAGTGTCCTCAAAGTCAACACTTTCCAATCCTTGAGCAATTTGCGTATCAATTTCTTCTCCGGTTGGCTTCTTATCTTTTTGTTTGTAGGATTCTTCGTCCTCTTGCTTCTGTTCACGGATGGTGTCAATAACTAAAACAAGTTCACCCATTTCATCTGCTACATCGTTAGCAAGTGAAGGGTCATTTAAAATCTCCTCTCCTTTATCAGTAGTGCTAATCTCGGATAAAATTTCTTCCGATTGACTAATAATATTTCTCAGTTCTTCGTAGCGGTCTCTTCTTGATGGATTGGCTGAAATTTTTTTGGTAATAGCGTCCTTTAAGGTATTATAAAATTCTGTAATCCCGTCAAAAATACCCCCTGCCCCTACCTCATCTAAGTTATATTGGCTTTGAATTTCCTGTGAAAAGTTTTCATCTCTATCCCTACGAAGTGCTTTAATGTAGTCAAAAATAGCACCACGCTTGGTTTGCTTCTTATTTAGAAGTTTAACCTTATTAGAAGCGGTCATTTTTCTCTTAGTAGATTTTGTTCCAATACTAACAAGGTTGTGAGGGATGCCCGAAATTTCTGCTGGGTTCCAATTAGGAATACTAAGTGTATGAGTTTCCTCTTGATTAGAAGCAATTTTTGTAGCAAGTTGTTCTAAATCCCTACCGTGGTTAGCAACCACCCAATCAATTAATTCATCTATATTAATGGTAGTTTTTCTTACACCAACCTTACCCACTTCTTTAGGCGTTTTAAACTGCTCAATTGATGGTAAGGTAGATTGATTCAAGGAAAGGTCAATTTGGTTATAGATTTTATTTAACCCATCATATTCTTTAAATGTGTCAAACAAACCACTACTAACGAGTTTATCTCTGAACCCAATTTTAAGTCCGTGGTTTAATTCACCTACTAATTCATTAGGTTCCATATTGGAAAGTTCTTGAATCCACTCCTCCTCGGTAAGTTCTTTATTAGATTTACCTTCTATTAATTTACTATCCCTGCTTCTTCTGTATCGCTTATCATCTATTTTATACTCCTTCCCAAAGAGGTTTGCTAGAACATCTGTAAGAGAAATTCTCTCAACCTTACCTTTATTATTAATAGACTTCAAATATGGCTGAATAACGAACCCCGGCGAAGAGTCCGAAATAAGCATCTCTACCATATTTTGAGCAGACTGAATAGCACCTTGCATTGTATCTCTGTTTTTTACCATTTGGATAATTTGTTCATCGGTATAGGTATTTTTACCAAACTGTTGGTGAACCATATCAACGAAGTTAGATATTGCGGCTCCTTTAGGTTTAATTAAATCCTCAGCGATTAAATCACCAATTAAGGCTCGGTTCTCATCCGAGGTTAAATCAATATCCATTTGAAACTCATCTGCGTTTCCAGCCAACAGAGTGGATAAAGTGGGACTTTCTTCATCAGCCTCTAACTTAAAAATACTAAATAATCCAGCAAAGTCCTCGTCTAACATTCTCTTATCTAAAAGAGACTTAAATGCCGCACGGTTAATAGCATCAAACTTTTCATCATCATATCCAATAAAACCTTCGTGGTCGGTTGAAAGCCAATCTACAAGACCTCGCATCAAAGCCCTAGTCTCTTTTAGTGTAGCGGCTTCTTCCTCACCCATACCCTTTTTCCTTCCGGAAATATCAGCATTAATAAAATCAATTAAAACCTCTAAGGACAGAGCCTCAGTCCACTCAACCCCCGAAGGAATTTTTTTCTCGTAGTTTCGTAGTCTTGGAACTTGGACCATTCTCTAACCCCCTAATTGGTGAGGGCAAAGACTTCCAATGTAGTGAAATTTTCACCCACAATTTTAATTCCGTTGCGGCAAATAATTTCTAATCCTCTAATGTCGTCGCTAGAGTTAGCATCAATTTTAAACTTTCCAATTGGGTTTTCCACGGAAACAAATGTAAGCAAAGAAGCGACCTTTGCACCTCCGGTAGTAGAAACACTTAATTCAAAAGAAGTAGCATCAGTAATTGAAGCAATAGTGGCCCCATCGGGAATCCCATCACCAAAAACTAACATACCAGCAGAAAGCCCTGCGGTTGCCCCCGTATTAATAGTGGGGTCGTTGTTATAGTTAAAAGGAGCCGAAATGTCGGAATTGTTATTATCAAAAACATAAACAACCGAAGCCGTCGCACCATTATAATAAATAAATCCGTCAAAGGTTCCACCGATGGATGAAACTTGTGTGTTCGCAGTAATTTTAGTTGAATTAACAGGCATAATATATTCCCTCTTGGTATTAACCAAGCGGGGCTATGTTATAAAACTTACTCTTCTTCACTTTCACCCAAAGCGAGTGAAAGCAATTCTGCTTTGGTGTTTTGTCTAAGATAAACAACACCTTGCTCAGTAAGGTAATCCTGCAATTCCCTTTTAGTCATAGAAGAGAAATCGGGTAGAGGTGCGACTTCACTAACCTCCGTTGATTCTTCTAAGGTTTCCTCAACAGGGGTTTCAGCCACCTCCTCTCCCAAAATCTCAAATCCATTTCTAATAAAAATATCTCGCAGGTCTTCCGAAACATCGTATTCGTAATTACCCAAATACGCTCTTCCGAAAATAACCTTAGTCCCGCCAGTAATATTTTTTACACGCATTTACTTCACCTCAAAGGTTTCCGAAAACTCGCAATCTAACACAATCACCATTGGATGCGGCGGCTGCTAATTCGGTTCCAGTTGAACCAACACGAATTTCCAATTCAACAAACTTAGAACTAGCATATGCCCCAGCATCACTAGTCTTAACCGTGTATGCGTTGGTTCCATCCTCATGCCCTGTAACAAAAACAGCACTAATGTTGCTAAGACCAAAATCACTAGCCAAAAGATACTCTTCGCTTGGGGTAAGAGTAATTGTATCGCCTGTTTCATCTCCTGCTACTGCGCTAAATGTAATTACAGAACCAATTCCACCCGAACCACTCAAGCCATCAATCGTAACTGTAGCATCGTTAGTAGTGCCGACAGAATCAGTAATAGCATATTCTTGTCCAATAGCCAAACGACTAAAATCTGCGGTATCAGCAACAGTCAAAGTAAAGGTGTTATCCGAAGCAACAAAAGTTCCGGTAAGGCTCAAAACACCACGATAAGAAGTGCAATTAACTGCGGCATCCACATAATACTCATGTCCCATGACCTTCGGACCAGTAAAACCCAAATGGTCTGCTAACATTGTAAATGTTGAAGTCATTTAAAACACCTCATTGAAGGTCAAGGATTTTACCCTGTCCTCGGAAGTAGGTGCAAACAGTTTCAGCAACGGTGCGGTAAAGCCCACGGTGTCCCAATTTGCCGTGTCCGAAAACATCAGCATTAATACCACCTTCAAAGTATTCGGTTGGCTTCATAGTGCAAAGGAACAAATGGTCCGTGTCAAGAATCAACATATCCGAAATACCAGCACCACCGTTAGGCATATCCTTCACGGGAATGATAGGAATGTCGTGATAGGTAGCGACTCGGAAACCGACTTCTCTACCTTCAACACCCTTAATTCCGTTGTGGGATGGCGTAATTTCCGTTCTGCCCATAAAGCGTTCCTGTGCTTGAAGCAATTCACCGAGAGTTTGAATGGTATCATATCCAGTCAAAATAACCTTTGGTTCTCCACCACGGGCCATCAAATTACGAATAGCCGTGTTAAGCAGACTAACCGTAAGGTTTCTTTCGGTTCCGGAGTTAGAATCAACATATGCCTCCAAATAATCGGTTCCGGAAGAAGCACGAGTCACACCGTAAAGGTTGTTTTTGTTTGTAACATAAGTTGACAAAGCGTCGGTTTCTGCAAAGGTAGCCACAATTTTATAAAGGGTCATAAGCGAGTTATCAGCCTTAGTAGCGTGAGCATCAATACCCGTTCCAGCAACACTAGTCAAATCCTGCAAAATCATTTTGTTCATAGCCTCAGCGTGAGAAACACCGACCTCTTCACGGTAAGAAGCGATAAGGTCGCCCAAACCATCATCAAGACCAGCCATCAATTGTGCAATCTCGGAAATCTCAAAAGTGTGAGCAATCGTCTTAGGAGAAACATGAAGGTTCTCATAGACGGGCTTAACATTCGTGATACCCGAAAGTGCGGCATTCTCAGCAGTTCCGCCCAAATCATCAAGGTCGGAAACGGAGAAAGTATCAGCCGCACCACCAATTGCTCGCTCTTTCATAATTCGCCAGCCACTAGACTTCCAAGGTTTCTTAGGAAGAATAGAAAGGGCGTTAATTTCACGGTTAATCATAGACCACACTTTTTGGCCGTAAATCAAATTGTGCAAAGTAGCATCTCCACCGGGAGTAGCCAAAGCGTGTCCAGCATGAATACCGCTAGTAATGCCCGTTGCTTTCAAAAGGTTATCGCTACCCAATCCGTAGTTTGCTCGCTCCAAATCTCCAATAGTCTTAAAATATCCACTCATGTTTATTGACCCCCTCTCTTACTAGCAAAAAGACCGTGGATTTCATCCCACGACATTTCACCAATTCGGGAAAATTCTTCGCTAAGTTGACGGGTGGTTTCTTCCACCGTTTGTGCCTTAGCAATTTCGTTGTTTTCCAAACTCTTACGAAGCGTAGACAATTCCTCTCGGAGATTCTCCAATTCGCTTTGTGCGTTAAACTTGGACTTAGCAATTTCTTGCTTTTCAATCTCAAGTTCCTTTGCGTAGCGAGCCTCAAACTGAGCCTTAACTAAATCGTATGCTCGGTCCTCTTGCTTTTCTGCTCGGAAAGCCTCGTAAGCCTTCTCAAGGTTAGAAGGAGAAAGGTCAAGAGTATCAACACCCTTTCTTTCCTGCATATACTCAAGTTCCACATCTTCTTCTTGAGCCATGTAGTCGCCTTCCTCTTCTTCCAAGAATGCGCTATCTTCTTTATCCATCATTTCATCTTCACTCCCACCACGGAGAGCGGCTTCTTCCATCATTTCCATGTCGGTATCGTCGGAATCATCCTTCAACAACACGGTGTTTTTCAGTTCAGCCATTACATCATTAAATTCGGCCAATGCCTTTTCAATTTCACTCATTTTTTTGTCCTCCTTAATTATATTAAATTTGGCTTCGGGATTAATCCCTTCTTCACAAATTGTGATTTCATGCAATTCTAACTTATCAATTTCTTTATAACTTCCGATGTCGGGGTCATATTTATTGGCTTTGTTAATTGCCTGTCCTCCGATTGAGAAAGAACGAAGTTTTCCACGACGAATATCTCGTGCTACTTCTTTTGCCTTCTCAATATCATTTCTTAACTTTATCACTACAAAAAAACCTGTATCATCAACGCCTGTTTTAAGGACTTTTCCTTTGGAATCTGTATAATTGTCTAATACCTCACCCACTTGCACATTAGAGTGGGTAATCATCACATTTCGGAAGCGGTCATTTTTCATAAAACCGTCTGCCGCTTCACGGATTGCATTAAGAGTAATTTTATCGTTCTGCTTATCCACCACATCAACTGATGCATAGCCAGCAATAACGCACTCTTTGTTTTCCTTAAGAATGATAAATTCCCCACCATCGGTAGGTGCATTACCAAACATCGGAGTTTCCAACTGCATAGTAATTAGTAGGTTAGAAGACTATATAAATATTACTTAGATTCTACAAGTTTATTTTGCGTTTTGTTGTATTTATCCCCTCTAGCATCATACAGACCTTCGTTAGAATCCTTCGGTGCTGGTTTAGTTTCATAACCAGTCCAAGCCAACCACATTTCTTCACCGTCAACAGGTAAGAATCTAGTGTGTAATTTTGAGTCAATATCCTTTCCTCTCAACATATACTCATGGTAGCCATGTCGGTGTGCGCCTAACATCACCTTTCCTTTGTCAATTAGAATATCATCTTCGGGGGATGAAACTAACTTACAAGGATATTTACCGGCTTCTCCCAAAAAATCATAGAGGTTTTCTTTTGATTCAATGTCCACTTCCCAAACATTTTCAAAATCCTTATGTTTAACTACGAAATAGATTTTTTCATTCTTACCCAGCCACATTAAAAAGTCCCCTACCTGTTCGTCCATTTTATTGAGGGTTTTATCGTCGTGATAAAATTTATCCTTACCAACGATACCATAAGCATCTCCCATCTGCATAAGTCTCTTCTTCATTTTTTCCATTCCGTTTTTATCACCAAATAATCTATTGATGAGGTCGGGGTCGTGGGCCATAGCCCTTTTGAAAATATTTTCTATTGTTAAAGTTCCGTGATTTTGTAAAATTTCTTGGACAAAGGACATAAATCTACCGTTGTCCTTCCCGTAGGCTCTTTTAATTTCCCTCTTCCAAAGTTCCATATCCGGATATGCGTTCTTTGACATGAGGTTCTTTTCCTTAAAACCGTGAAAAACTAAACCATCCATGTTTAATTCTAAATCCATTTTAGCAATACCGTGAACCCCATCGGTAATAATATACGATTTTTTGAGAGCCTCCACGGTGTAATCTGCTAAACTTTTTTTCCCATTCTTAGTTAAGAATTCTAGAGTAACAAGTTTATCCGACTCGCTGACTTCGGGAATCTCATGGAACTTAGCGTTGTAAAGGCTGTAGCCTTTCTTTGCATCGCCCATAACTTCATCCACCTTCACACGAATAATTTTACCTTCTTCTACATCAGCCTTAGTATTTACAGTTTTACCAACCTCAGCGTAATACTCGCCCTCAAATTCTCTTGCCTTTGGGGTGTCCTCTTCTACAGGACCGATACCCACAATGTAAGTATTGGATTTATTTTTATTAATTCTCTTTGAAAGAACGATTACATCTAGGTCAATAATTTTCTTCCACTTAATCCACTTGGGGTTTTTCTTCTTTCCGATAACATACGAAGATTTAGCATCCTTAATGACTACTCCCTCGGAGGTTGGATTATTCATAATTTCCATAGCGTATTCTTCAATTTCTTCGTAGGAGTCTGCTTCTCTAGTATTACTCTTATTAGGAAAGAGAATAATTTCGTTGGTAAGAGCGGTAAATTCACTGATTAGAATTTTTAATCGGTCTTCCATTTTTTCCATAGCCACAGATTCGTTGTCATATGACATAATATCAAAGACATGGATTTTAATATCGCCCTCACCTTTTTCTTTTTTGTTAATATATGCTAATGTATCTGCACGAATTAAAGGTTCATCGTCTTTGTAAAGGACGGCCTCTCCATCCAAAATACAATTCTTAATTTCCTTTTTCTTTAGATAATCAACACACTTAGGAAATTTTTCTGTAATTTCATTTCCATTAAATGAATAAACTTTAATCGTATCGCCTTCTTTGTGAACTTGAACCCTCAATCCATCGTATTTTTCTTGAACGATGAACTCTCCCGTCATTCCCTTAATTTCTCTTAGGTCGTCAATATCAAAAATTCTATACATGGGTTTATTGGGAGTAATGAATTTAACTTTCTCATCCTCCTTCATTAAAACGGGCTTGGTCGTCAAAGATGAATATAATTGCTTTGCCTTTCTATCCTTAACATCTAATGCCTTGTCGGAATAAAGAATGTCCGATTCTAAATCAGGGAAAATTTCCTTATACTTGTCCTGTTCTAGTAGGGTTCTTAACTCAACCACTAGTTTTTCCCATTCGTAATCGTATGCCTTGGGGTTCTCAACGGCAGTTAAATAAGTAGCCTTAACTCTGTTTGTCAAAGAAACACTATTCTTATGAATAGAAAAAATGTCCGGAAACATATTCATCCCCCCTCATGCTTCGTCGGAGGGAACAAATGCGGCTTCTTCGCTAACCTTCAAGGTGTGCTTATACCGGCGAAGTTTTTCAAGTGCGGTTTCTAAAGCGGCCTCCAAATCCTTGTCTTGAGAATCCTCCGGAACTTCCGAGTCTTCGGTTCGGGGTATTCCTCTATCTTCTTCGGTGCTTTTGTAAAACATATGTTCGGGCAAAAGTTTGTGCTGACGACTTTTCTTCACTTCTTGAACAGAGCCGGACTTTGCCTTAGCCGCCATATTTTCAACATTCATGGGCTGAGGTTTAATTTCTTTGTAGGGGCGTTCCTCTCCTGTTTCAGCCATGATACCCAAAGCATTAGTAATAATTGACTCCAACTCAACGAGTCGGGTCAAAAGCATTCTCTTGTCTCTCAAATCATCTTCCGGTTTTTCGTCTACCATACTCATAGTGTTCCCTCCAATTTTCCAACCAATTCGTCTAACTCGGACCAGTCCATCTTAGCGATAGTATCAGCCGATGGAACCGGGCTAGAAGTTTGCATTGACGGGCGAGGAGTATGAACAACCATACCCGACTTCATCAAACTCATACTTGATTCTCTAACTTGCGTTTCTAGGTTCTCAATTCTAGTGATTAACATTTTAATAATATCTACTACTTCGTCCATTATTCTTCCTCTCCGTATACCATTCCATATATTTCTTCGTATAGTGTTTCGTATCGCTTTCTAAGGTGGGCTAATTTTTTAATCAATTTGAGGTTCTCCTCATCCATCCCCTCTAACTCATCCTCTTCCGCTGAATCTACTATACTGCCCAATGTATTTATAACTTTTGTTAGTTTGAGGTATTCTTCCCCAAAGAACTTCGTGGGTTCTGCGTCTTGGAGGTAAGTCTTTATTCGTCGTCTTTCCTTTGTGTTCAATTCTCCTAAGTCCATTTTTTCCTCGTCGGGAAAACCTGTCGTGTAGTCAAACTCCATATCAATGTCCAGCGAGTTAACGACCTTCCTTTCTCTAGTAGAAAATATAGTAGGGGGGTGCTTGGACAAAATAGCAAGAACAATCCATTCGGCGTAGGTCTTGCTATTAGGGGCTTCGGACACGGGAACATCTAACTCGTTTTGAACGAATTCTTCTTCCATGAAAATGTCCGTGAAAATTTCAATACCTAATTCATAATCATTTAGAATCCTGTATAAATTGTCTAGAACTCTCCTTCTTGGGATTCTTCCCAAAGGAATAGCGTTTGTAATTCTAGTTTTCATTCTCGGCCATACTACCATGAACCGAGAAATGTTTGCTTCACCCCCTTCTGTAGTGGAGGGTAATTCTCTATCCGTAAGAGTTTTAGCCGCCACTCCAATAAAATTAGCCAAGAAAAGAATTCTTCTATCGGGCTTAATGTTAATTTTAATAGGCAAGACCTTTACTAAAGCATCGTAAAAGGCCATTAGTTTTTCGGTCATAACCCCACCGGAAAGTTCCTCTTGAAGTTTTTCTACATTTACTTGTAGGGAGGAACCCGACCTCCTAAACATTGACTGATAGGCTCTAGCGTTTTCCGGTCTATCAAATCTAACAAATCTATTATTGGGACCGACTCTTAATACATCTCCGTCCCCACTTAATCTAAAATAACCCTTAAGTCTTTCAACAATTTTTGTAATATCCCCCTCGGATAGTAAGTCCATAGAAGAAATGAAACTTTTCATATCATCATCTAATTCAACCTCGTTAGACTCCACCCCGGATTGAAATGCTTTGGCGGCTCTAATATATTTGTTGATATTTTGAGTAGTTAATTCTTTCGGGTCCTTATCCTTGAGGTGTTGGATAATATACTGCTTTAGATTAAAACTCTCCATCACCATTAAATCACCTCAAACCTGCTTCCACTTCTTGCTCATTTTAGGACCACCCTGAACAAAATCCGGAACAGTTGGGTTTTTTTCCCATTTTTCCGGAGGTGCTTCGGGGACCCCCATTGTTAGGTCCTTCTTGATTTGTTTTTTCTTATTGTCTAGTTTTTTTCTAATTTTATCATTCATTTACTTTTCCTCCATAACTTCTTTCGGCATATACGGAGCCTACATTGCCCGTGTGTGATAGTTCATACCCATAAGCCTTTCTTCTAATTTTATCAACGAGTTCCTTTTTATTATTTTTAATGTAATTTATTGTCTCACCGTATTGTATAGATACCTTTTCTTCTATGTCCTGCATAATTTTTATAACATTATTTTCATCAAGTATAGATTCACCAATACTACGACGAATAGGAACAATACCACCGGGAAGTTTTCCTTTAACATAAGCAAATTGTGTTCTATCATTATTTCTATCACCATCGCTGTCTACATAAATAGCAAATATATTAAATTTCAAAGTCGGTTGATAAACATTTAAGTTACATTCTAGTATAATATCTTGAAATTCTGTTTCATCATCAGCATAGGATAACCTAGTTTTTAAATATTCTTCTACATCATTAAGAATTTCTTCGCTTACATCAAATCTAAGCATATTATCCTTTTCTGTTCCCTTCAATTTATATTTAAGTGTAAAATTTTGACCCCTACTAATTTCTATGTTAGCAATATCACCCGGCTTCTCACCGTGTTCTACAAAATCCAAATTTTCTAAATTTATTTTTCCGGGTCTAAATGCACCTGCGGCTTGAAAAGCAGGAATCGCACTATCCATGCTGGCTTGAAAATCTTCTCGTGATTGTGCATAAGAACAAACCGATTCTGTAACCTTTCTATTCCCCTCACTAAGAACCACACCACCAGAGCATACTACAAAAATTTCTCCTTTTTCGGGCCTTACTCTAACTAAACCACTTTTTCTATCATCTACTGATAGATAAAACCCGTCGCCGGTAAGACCCGGATAATACAAAATACCAAGCACCCTACCTGTTAAGTTATCTATGGTGAGGTCCTGTAAAACTATAGTGTCTTCTCTATTTGCTTGCTCTCTAAAAATAGTAGATAAAAACCCCTTTGCTGTCAGCGCAGGATTTGTAGTTCTTCTTCCTTCTTTATCCTTTGCCTGTAGCCCTTCTTCACTACTATAAAATCTTCTTGGTTCATAAACTCGTCTAATAATATCAACCATTTCTATATTTAAATCTTCTATTTTATTTACATCTACTGTATACTTGCTTTGGGAAGTTTTGTCAAAATACCTTTCAACATCTACCTCTTCAAGAGTTAAATTACCGGGAGTGTTAGAAGTAAAATCTGGTAAAGAAAATTTAAACTCAAAATTAACAGACATACCAATATCTACATTAGACTTATCTCTTAAATTTAATATAAAGTGAATTTTATTAGAACCCATTTCTTTTACTCTCCTTCTAAGGTATAGTGTAAAATCAGAATTTTCGGAAATGTCAATAAATGGCTTAAAGTTAGGGCTTTCTAAATATCCGGAGAAATCTTTTTCTAATGCTTCTGTGAGATACTGTTTATACATTCTTTGTTTTTTATCCTTTGGAACATATGTAGGAATTTTACCCTTTACTCTCAATAAATCATTAAAGGTGTTTTCGTTAGAAAGGTCCTTGAGTGTAGTCGGTAGACCAGTATAAGACTTTTCTAATTTAAAGCCTCTTTGCTGACCCGTTGGTTGGGAGAATCCCGGCAACGAAGAAGCGATAGCATCGTCAAAAATACTACGGATGGTTCTACTTCTAAACCTATTAGCCTTACCCTCTAGTGTTGTAATTGGTCTAGTTAAACCATTGTTTTCATAATACAAAGATAACCCAGCCTCTAGTTTTCTAATTATTTCTGACTCTACATCTTCCGGAATAGAATAAGGTTTTCCTTCTATACTTATTTCACTAAGTCCCTTTAAAAACGACTCTAGGCTTTGTAGTTGATTTTCAATTTGTGAGTTACTACTAAAACCAAAAACAGCAAAGGGATAGTTTCTAAGAGTAGTTATCCCTCCAATAGATGAGGTGTCCATATACCCTAAAATATTATAAGTATTGTCCCGTTGCCCCCTCCTACCGATAAATTTTCTAATTCTTCTTAACATCTGTTTCTTTAATCTCGGAGAGAAAAACTTATCTAAAAAATCATAGTTTAAACTTAAGGACACGGTTCTATCCCTGTTAATTTTTTCGTTGTAAGGCGATACATCAACAATAGCCGCCCCAATAAACCTTTCTCGTGAGTCGTCAGGGTCCGTATGAAAAAACTTTTCTAAATTAGCAGTTTGAGAATTTGCTACAAATCCAACATTTTCATCAAATTTAGATACTATACTAGCCACCTTTTTCATAACACCGCTAAAATTAGTTGCACCAAATAATCGCCCTCTTGACAAATCATACATAGCAGTGGAGTAGGCCCCTATACCTCTTTTAAACGGTATCTCTCCCAAATTATCAGTTGCAAGACCCGTGGAATCCACTACAAGTTTATTAAATTTAGAAACAACCGACGACTTAAAAGCAGGGTCCATATTACCCAAACCCGTTTCAATAGGAACCAAAGCCACTAAATTATCTAAATCAAATTCATTCCCCATTTGAACTAATTGTAAAATCGTTAACCTACGACCAAGTTTATTACTAGTTTCAATAATCCAATTATAATCTTTACTATCAATTGTATAAAATTCTAGCGTTCTATTCGGTAGTTCTTCATTATCAAGTTCAATCCTTTCAATTGCGCTATCACGCCCCACCAAATTACCAAAGTTTTCCATAGCATTAGCGATAGCGTCAAAAAATCCAAGGGACTTAATTTTACCTACTATCTCTCTAAATCTAACTTCCTTAACTAAATAAATAGAACAAGCCTCATTCAATTGTTCGGCTTCTTCTCTAGACATTAACCCAGCCGCTTTTTTAATAATCATCATGGAATCCTCCTTTCTGTTCTACTATCAACATTGTTATTTCCAGCCTCTTTAGGTAAGCCGCTAAATCTCTTGGGAGGACCCTTTTCCATAGTAGTCTCTCCTGCGACCTGCGCCTTCGTATTTCCGGTCATTAACGCTTGCTCCTGTAGTTGGCCTAACTGTGAACGGTCAATATTAGTTCCCGCATATGGGTCAGTTTCAATTTGTTTTCCGTCCTCGGCTTCCAAATCAACATCAATTAATTCCTTAGCGGGGAACTTCTTAAACACGAAATCACCATCCTCGTTCATATCTACATCAAATCCTAGATTCTTCATATTAACTGCGAGTTGTAGTTCCATTTCTCTTCTTCGCATGACGGCCATTTCGTCCTCCTCCTCGCTCCGGAGGAGTTGAACTTTCCAATCAGTAATTCCAAATTCCTTCATTAGGAACGGAAACATATACTTATTGTATACATTTTGGGCTTGCTCAACTGCTCGGTTGGTGACTAAAATCTGCATACCTTCGTTGTTAAGACCACCACCGGTAGTGGTATCGCCAGTAAAAACATTACTTACCCCATAGAAAGAAGAAATACGAGTTCTCAAATCGTCCTTAACATTGATGTAGTCCATTTCCTTGATAGTGTTCGTAAAGGAAACCCAATTTACATTTCCACCGGAACCTCCCTCAGTTTCAATACCCATAATAGGAATGTAGTGAGGGTCCCTTTCTAACTTCTCCTTTACACCCTTCCAATACTTAACTAAGGACTCCATGTTATTAGTTTGCACCGTAAGAATACCTCTTGGTGTTCTAGCCTTAGTATATAGAGTGCTAATATATGCCTCCATAGCGGAGAGAGTAAAAATGTGATTCCATAGGGTTAGAACAGGCGGGTGTCCGTAAAGTCTTGAGGGAGAATATTTACTGAAATGGACAACCTCTCCCATGATATAATTCTGTTCATCCTTTCCGGATTTATTTACAAACTCAATAGCGTGAAGTCCACAACCGCAGATACCGCACTTATCGTATTTGTCTTCACTAATATAATCCCTGTGAGTAATACAGGTGTAGCGGGAATGTCCTCGGTCGCCATCTTCATCCACCTCAATGTGCATAGTGGTGGGGTCGCCTCGGTAAAGTTCATTAATTTTAGACATTACTACCTGTCCTTTCTTATCCAAATAATAGTCCTTTACAAGAATCAAATATGCATCGTCAAGAACATTTAAGTCTGTTTCTAATTCCTTCAAAACATCAATAAATAATTGATGGGAGGAATTGATATACCCCTCAAAGAACTCATAGGCATACATTTTTTGATTTAAGTCGGGCCTTCTTAAATCAGCAGACCCACAGTTTGAACAAATTTCCACCTCCTTATGGTGTTCGTGTCCACAGTTATTACACTTCAGGTCAAACGACTTAATCCATTCGTAGCCTCTTCGGAAAATTTCAGTTTTTAATTGCACCAAACAGGTTCTAACCACCGTAGAGTTTTCAGCCGTTTCATAGAGGTATTTTCCTGCGTAGTGCTGGGGCATTCTTCTCTCTTGAATACCCATGTTATACACTTGGTCGTTAACAGGAGTAGGGGTTCTTCTCCTAACTAGATTACGAAGGGTATCTCTTAGTCCCATAATTAGTCCTCCTTAACGATAGAGTCCACGGTGTTCATGTAGTCCCACCGACTGTTTTCCCTATATTTGACAACATCGGCTTCCTGTATATTATACTTTTGGAGTTCGTCTTTATTTACAGCGTCCTTCCAATTTTCCCACTTAATGAGTTTAAAAATTTCTTCAAGGCGTGGCTTTGCCCAATCCTCCTTTGCGAAGTTCTGCTTAATCATAATGGCTTCCTGTAGGAGTTTGCCCTGCTCCTTTTTCATTCGTAGGTGGGGAATAGTTTTTTCTAATAATTTGGTAATGTCCCCTTGACTGTAAAAATTTAATCGGTGTTGGCTTCGGTTGTTTTCACCAACCTTTTGGTCAAGGTGAAGGCGACCAATTTTCAATTGATTTTCCATCTCCTTGAAGAAAGCCTTGCCTCGGTCGCCTGTAGCAATCATACCCACACGGGGAGCGTATTTTGCATCCATTGTAATGTAACCATCGGAGTCAATAAAGCCCGCTACATAGGAAAACAGGTCTTTTTTAATTTCATCCGAGAAGATAAAATACTCCCCGTCAACATTAATTGCATCTATTTTCTTAAGCATTTTGGAAATAGTTTGAGGAGTGGTGGACCTGTGATAAGAAGAGGGCAACAACGAATGAATAGTGTTGCTAGTAATGCCGGGATTATTACAGATAGTCTTAACCAACATATCCTCTAAAACTTTTTGTCGTGGCTTACGGATAGACTGATGAGAAATGTCCTTGAGAATTTGTTTAATTAATTTCTTGGAGGTTTTAAATTTCTTAACTTCGTTAGTGTATTCCTCTCCGTAATCTAAGCCGGACTTAGTAATGTCGGCCTCCCACATCTTCACTAAGTTATCAATGATAGTTTGGCGGGTTTCCCCATCCTTAATGTGATAGAGTTTCTTTAGCATACTAGTATTGGGCGTGAGCATCTTAACCGACTTCTTGAACGGACGAAGCCAATAAATACTATTCAACGATTCATCTAGATGTTCGGTGTAGGCCTTAATTAAATGGTTAATGGTAGAAGACATTTTTTCTCTTGTCTCGCCCTTGAGGGTTCTTCTAATAACTCGTAGTTCCTTGACTACTTCGGGAATTGTTTTTTCCTCAATGAGGGGTTCTGTCGGCATTTTAGAAATGTGTTCTCTTGCTTCTGTGAAGTTAATTGACAAATTAGAAGAAATATCCTTAATAACTTCTGTTTCATCGTGGCACTGATATGACAACCAAGAGGCAAGTTTTGTTCCTTCTAGGATTTCTTCCTCCTTTCTGTCCTCCTTTTCTCGGATAGCGGCTAACTCTTGAAGTTGCCTTCTTTTTTCTTCAATATCAATTTCTTCCTCTTTAATAATTAATTCCATACATACCGCCTCCTAAATTAATTGCTGGTTGGTTTGTGCCGAAAATGTCCATATCCTCTAATTCTATAAAGGCATCAGCAAACTTCTTTGTAGCGTAGTTAGCCAAAGCCAGCGCAATAACTGTATCGTCGTGTGCGCCCAGTCCTTCAATTCTTCCGTTGTTCCCGATACCAAAGGCCTCCAATTCTTGAATAATTACATTAGAAACCTTTTTGTCCTCGTCGTTTTGATACGGAAGGAGAATTTTATTGTTCTCAAAGTTCATCTGTAAGTTAAGAATAATCTCTTCTTTCTTCTTCCTACTCATGGTAAATTCCTTAACGGGAAAGTCGGAAATATCTCGGAGTTCCATAGCGAAGGACTTAGCAAAGGTATTTGTTTCAATCATTACGATTTCCGGCGAGAACCTTTGACATAAATCTGTAATACGAGTAATGTGTGAACGGAAGTCCATGTTCTTTTCCCGAACCATGTGAACCACTTTCTTATTCAAGTCTTCATCCACCTCAAGAACAATCATAACGGTGTAGTCACCGTTAATGCTCATAGATGGGTCGTAGCCTATGTAGTATTTGAAGGCCTCGGTGTTTCCGTGGTATTGTAGGGATGAAGTGCGGTCTTTTGCCTTCTCCACATGCTCTTTTCCGAACAACATCGTGTTAGAAGAAATAGGAATACACAAGTATTCTCTTGTAAATTTGGAAGAACCGATTTCTCTTCTGCGTCGGTCCAGCGAATCAATGTCCCAACGGGAAGGCCAAAGGGCTTCTCCTGCTTGGTTTATGGCGGGATAACGCTTCACATCATACTCGGTGTTTTCCTCTAATTCAGCGAATATATCCGTGTAGGTGAAAGGCGTTCCAATCATCCTTAAAGAAGCGGTGTGGTGAAGGGTGGGAATCATATCGCCCCAAAACCAATCTGCTACTCGCTGAATAGCCGACATAGAAAACTCCTTCATTGGGTCGTCAATAATAATTTCGTCGGGGTGAAGTCCACGAATTTGAGAACCAACAGACCTTTCAACGATACGATTTCCGTTGGTTAATTCCATCCGGCCAACGGCCCAACCCGCTTTAGGTTTGAATTTTTTTAACGCAGGAATAGTAGAAAACATTCTGTCAATGTCTTTCATGTGAACCATTGTTTGTTTTTGGTTAGAGGAGATGTAAATAATTTCGTATGGTGGTTCTTGAAAACACAATTGGTAGACGCACCATGAATGGAAGAAAACTGATTTACCGTGGTCCCGTGAACAAATAGTAACGGTGCGTTGGGTGGTTTGGACACGCTCAAGCCATTCCCTGTGAAACGAAGCCATTTCAAAACCTAGAACCTTAGTGAAGAAATATTCAAAATTGCCCTTAGAGGCTTTCATGTCCATCTCGGTGAGTAGGTCCATTATTGTTCCTCCTGTTCGTGTTCGGGTGAATGATAATTAGGTAGGTCTCTATTATTCTTAAGTCTTCTAAACATTTCATTATGCCATTCTTTTAAACTACTATCTAGATGTCTCCTTTGCCTCATTCTATTATGATAGTTTCTTTTTTCATCATTTGACATATTTAGATATTGTTCTTTTGTATAATCTCTACGATGAATTTTTCCTTCATCGTATTTAGGAGAAGGAAATGTTGGTTGGTCCGAGCGGGATGGAATAATAAGTCTGTGCCTCATTCTTGCGTGAAATGCAGTGTCTATTCCCCTTGTTCTCATACCCACATGATACCTTGCTTTTTGTTCATTTGTTAAATCATTATAGGCTTCTAATGATAATTCTACATACGGGTCTAATTTTCCTGTAGGGGTAGTTCTCAATCTCTTCATACTTCTATTATTTCCTTCTAATTCAAGAGAATAAAAATCATTACATTCTGTTTTTCCTAAATCAATACACTTTTTTAGTCTTTGTCTTTGTCTACCATGAAAATTTCTTAAATCTTGATATTGTTTCATTTCTTGATAAATTGGATGTTTTGTATCTGTTAATTCAACTGTATATTGACTTCGTAAGGCTCTTAATCTTGTATCATATCCTTTTGCTTGACTAGAATGCCATAACATTCTTCCTTCTAAAGAAGCCGCTTCATATTGAGCCTCATTACGAATATCGGGACCTCTATACACATAAGGCATTTTCAAAATCTCCCAAGCCTTTTTCATAGCCATATCAATATTCTTACTAATCAACCTGCGGGGCTTCTCTCCCTCAATGGTTTCTCTAACCTCGTCTTGAATACTTTCCGGTAAGGACTCCACCGGAGGGTCTATTTTCCAGCCCTCCGATTGAATCAATTTAATCCAACTCTCCGAGAAATTACTAGCCATCCCGATAGCAGGAGTATTCTTAATAATATCGGAATCTCTTTTCCGCCACAAAGACCTAGATAAGCCCATTCCCCGATACATGTCAATAATTTTAATTCCCGTGGTGAGATACAATTTATGCTTTTGTAGATATTTCCATCCCACACGACCAACAGGTAAGGGTTCTCCCCCAAGTGGGTTAGCACGGTCAAACATAATAAAATAACCATCAGCGTTCTGTCCCGTCAAGGGAGGAAAAAAATCCGTCATTTCTGCTCTAGTTTTTCTACCGGGATTAACCTTCCTAAACAAACTAACCATTTCTTCTTCGGAATAAATTTTATCATCAATGTAAGTATCGGGACTAACTGGACGACCTTCATCATCCGTTCTCAAGGGGAGATAGTTCCCCTTAGCGTCAGTTCCCAATTCCTTCTTCAACGGAATAGCCCCCTAACCTTATAAATGACTGTTTCACTAACACCCATCTTAGTAGCAACAGTTTCAATAGGTTCTTTATTCATGTTAAGAATTTTCTCCATATCCATAGCATAAATATCTACTCGGTCCTCCTTCCTAATTAAGTTAGAAACATAGTCAACATTTTCTACATTATTTAAATCAAGGTATGCCTTGTAGACATAAAGACCGCCCTCCCCTCTAATCGTATCAATAGCCTTCAAGAATGCCTTTTCAGCATCGGTATCTCCGGCCCCCATAATTTCCCTGTAGAAATTACCCTTGAGATTAGAACTCAACTCTTGGACTTCTTTTCTTTCCGGCTTTGTTAAACTATCTGTGAACATTTTACTATTTAGGATAGGTAAAATATCTAGCAGTTCTTTGTCAATAGTAGCGTTGCGGTATTCCGAAATTTGCTTTCTCAAGAAAACATTTGACGCTACTTGTTCCATATCCCTCAGTCTAGCAATATCATAAATAATTTTACCCAACGAGTCAGCAATTCTTTTTCTTTTAGAGGTGATGTTAGCCCTGCTCTCATCAATCTTAGAGTTCAACAAAAGAAACGCTGAAATAGAATCTTCCCCAGCCTCAATCAAAGCCCCAATACTTCCAGTAGAACCCTTACGGACATTACTCCAAAAGTCGTTAAGAGCCTTTAAGTCCTCAAACTCAATTGCGGTGGATGGGTATTTTGTCAATTGAGAAACAATAGAGGTGGGACCGATTTCCTTTAAACTAGTGTAGGCGGCTATAAAAGTTTGGTAGTCCGTTTCCTCCATAAAGGAAGGAATGTCCCTGTTGAAGAAAAACTGTTGTCGTAAGTCCTTTGCGTATTTCTCATAAATAAAGTCAATAAACTCATTATATTCTTTTCCTTCAACCTCAACCATTGTAGGAAGTTCACCAGCGATGGCTGGATATTTTGGACCGACTGATGCTGGGGAGAGTGAACCCCTTGAACCGGAACCACTTCTTGCTACCTTTACCCCAACATTCGGGTTGTAGGCTCTTAACTCCCCAAGAACGCTTTCGTCTTTCATAAAATTAAAGAATGTTTTTAGATTACTGTTAACAAATTTAACAACCTGTTGGTAGTTTGAAAAAGTTCTATTTTTCTTCTCAATAACCATTCTGTAGGTTTTATTTACCAATTGTCCCCTTTCACCGCCGAGGGCCTCTAAAGCCTCGTCGTCCATTGTATCAGCAAAGGACATTTCTTCCTGTCTTTTACTTCTTACTTCTTGAATAGTGATAGTAAAATAAGGAACTTCCATACCGGGAGCGAGGGGGATTTTTGAAAGTTCTTGGATGTGATTATCCAAAATAGGTAGATAGTAGACTCCCTCGGAGGAATCCACTACTGCTTCTTTGTAGTCTTCCAATGTTTCATCCGCAAGATTATCTAAGACTTTTAGAATAATACCTTGTAAGCCGCTAAAATTTTCTTTTAAGTAGGACTTTAGCAGTTTCTTAACCTTTTCGTCCTCGTCCCCTGTGTAGAACATTTTGCTTTCTTTTGACAGATGAAGGTATGTTAGTGGGTCTACTTCTTTCGGGGCCTTTTGAACCTCCCTTAAATTGTTAGCGAGTTGTTCTCTGTAGGCGTTGTCTGCATCTCCATCACGACCAATAAATGAAACAAGTTCTGTTTCGGAAAACTCTTGCTTGAACTCATCACGGGTCATTTGTGTGACCTCTCTAAAAACCTCATTAGCGATTCGGAAAATTCCCACCGCCCCTTCTTCCTGCATATAATTAGCGGTCGTATGTTGAACAACCACACAAGGAAGAATAAATGGGTTTTGTTTAAGTTTAAACATAGATTCGGGCATATCTTCTCCGGCGGGAACTTCAAACTCAATCAGTGTTTGTTTTTCGGGTGCTTCCGAGAAACGCTTGTAGTAGTTTTCCCAATAATCATAGATTTGTTTTCTTTCCGAGGAGGAACTAATATCTCTAATGGAGAGATAGTTTGCTAGATTTTCAAATTCCAACCCACCATCGTATTCTTTTCCGGCGGGTTCCTCACCCTCTATCAAACTAACATTTATCGCAGTAAAAATACCCTCTAATGTATTATACAATTGAGGGTTTAGCCCAACATAGGTTTCAAACTCTTCAAATTTTTTAAAGTCTAAGTTACTAGTAGCATTTATCACCTTTGGGTTTGATTCTAAAAACAATTTAGTTCTTAGACCCCTTTCGTGGTAATTATCAAGTGTGGGTTCACCTTTAACTTCTTGTGGGAGTTCGGGTTCAAATGTAATGTTCCTATTAATTAGTCCAGCCAATTGATTATAGAAAATTAATGTTTCATAGGGACCATCCTTTGACGGGGGAACATCTAGAGTAAATTGCTTTCTAATTCTCTTAGCGTCTAATACCACTTCCTTACCATTACCTCTTGCATAGGTGTGATTTTCATTCTCTTCCGGGTAATTTTCAAACATTTATTAGACCTCCTGTAGTAGTGCTAAATCTTCCAATAATTCCAACCCCGAAGTATTGTTTCGGGTTCGGTATTTTAACTCAGGGCGTTGAGCCATGACTTCCACGATTTCATAGAACGCTTGATAAAAACCGTCCGAGATAATTTGTCCAGCCTCGGAAATTTTATCTGCTACGATAGAATCCTGTTCCTCGTCGTCGTCTGCTCTAGCCATGTCGTCAAAGTCAAAATCCGAATCAAACAATTGTGTGAAGTATTGAATCATAGCCATAATTTCTTCATTTTCGGGACTCAAGACAAAACTATTACTTTCGTAATCCTCATCGGCTAAGTCATAAAGAGTAGAGAAGAATAAGTTATCATTTCTTTCAACCTGTCGGGAAAGTCTTTCATTAAATTGAAACCTGTCTACCTTAGCAAATTCTTCAATCGCTTCTAAGGTCCGGTTATCTCCTCGGTTCACCCTACGCTTCAATTCCTCTAAGGTAAGGGAGGTGGGTTTAATAGAATCTAGGTAATCTCTTAGGATTTTATTCGTGGATAAGATGTCTCCACCCCCAAGTCTAAACTTTCCTTGGTATGGTTGTTCGGGTTCAAACTCCTGTTCCGGTAGGTCCCTTCTAGTGTGTAGGCCATAGATTTTATTTACAAATACTCTAGGTTGGGTATTAGGGATAGTAAAAATAAAATTAATAAGAGGTTCCATAGCAAAGGTTTCTTCAATTTGAGATAAATTTCTTTTAGGTGGTGTAATTTGTTTATTTACACTAAACATCAATCTAATAAACTGTTCTCGGTCCTGTCCACTAATATTTTGAAACCTTCTTTCGTTCATAATGACCCTATACTGAGTTCTCTCCCCGGAGATACGCAAAATTTCTCTAATTTGTTTTGCTTCTTCTGTTTCTCCGGTGTCTCTAACCTCATAGCGGCCCATTTGAGTAGTCTGTTCACCGAGCATTTCTTGAATTTTTTCTCCCGGCGAGAAGCCACTAATAGCCTCGTCGTATTGGTCAAGTAGGTTATTTTCTTTCATGTAGAAGTATAGCCCAGCCAACGGGCGATAATCTCCCTCGTTAAATCTGTTATAGAGGCTTTCCATATTAGCGGCTAACCATTCTTCTAAAGAACCCTCTAACGGGTAATCATCAGACATGACCTTTGTTGGTTTATCCCTACTGCCCTCAATAGCAATCCTACCAATGGGTTCCAAATCACTAGGGGCGTTTTCTTTCAACTGAGAAATAATATTCTCAACTACTTGCGCTCGCTCCTCATCATCAAGGTCAAATAGAATGGAATCAGTATTAAATCTACCTTCCCTTAAAATCTGCAATGCAAGAGGAATTTCTTCCGGGTTATCAATAGCCGAGAAATCAATATTATATTCACGACCACGACCAGCGTTTCTCAACGCCACCATTATTGCCCGGTTTATTTCCATGCTACTCAATTCAAAAGAACGATAAACAACGGAACTGCTACCAACAATGCTGGGAGAGCCTTTCTTAAAATAGCCTTATACTTGGCTTCTTCTGCCTCGCTAATTAAGCCCAAATCCTCAGCAAGTTCCACTAAGTCTTCGGCCTCTTCTGCGACCTTTTCAATTTTATCTTCAATAGTCATATAACCACCTTATTCAACCCTAAGAGGAATCCCATATATAATACTTTTTATTATTTTCTTCTTCTTCTAATTGGTCTAATTGAATCTCTTCTTTGGCGTAAGTTTTCCCTTTGTTGGTTAACTCTAGTTTCTCTAGTTTGCTCTTGAGGAGGGGGTGGTGGCGTAGGCATCCCTGTAGAGTATTCTTCCATAGTAATGTTATTCTGTTCTAAGAAAGACTCCAAAGAAACTTTTCTTCTAGCGACTTCTTTAGAAATCCAAGCCCTATCTCTCATTGAACCTTCAATCATAAAGTAGCCGGGGTTTCCTCTTGCTAATTCTTGGTTAATTTGTGCTTGAGTTTTACGACCCTCTTCCTCTTCAATTGATGGAATTTGACCTCCTCCCTGTGGCTTAGAGGTTTCCATGTATTCTCCTACACGGTCAACAATTTCTTCCAAAAAAGCACCTTCGTTGCCGACTTCGTAATTAATGTCATAAACAAAATTTGGACCCAAGTTATAACCAATAGCCGTTACATAGTAGAGGTTGTCTGCTTCGGGATTTTCCTTAAAAAGAAAATCAATTGAGCAAGACACCTCAGTAAATGGGTGTCTAAAAGAAACTTGATAGATGGTTTCATCGGAGTCAAGGAGTTTAGTTCTAGGGTTGCCTACTGGGTCTTGAGTGACTCTTACCCTAGACCTTTCACTAGCACGAGTGCTGGTTGCTTTAAATTCCTGTAAAACAACATCTTCTAGTAGTTTTTGTAAGCGTTTTTTCCACTCCGTAAAGGAACCAGCCGAGTTAATTAACCAAGCCCCATCAGGGGTTTTAATCTTGAGAACATTAAACCAATTAGATACCATCTCCTTCACCACCCAATCTCTTAATTTCTCTTAAAGCGTCAAAAACTTGGTCGTATAGAATACCAAATTCCCTGTGATGAAATTCCGGTGCATCCACTAGTTTAGAATAATATCGTTCCATTAACATTGAGAGTTCGTTTAAATTCCCTAAATCAATATCCGGGTCTTGTAGCCTTTTCATAAATTGGGCGTAGAGTTTAAGAAAATCTCTCCTTTTTTCTTCAGGAACATAATTCATTTTACCACTAGTGGTATGATGCTGTTTAAGAGCATCAATTAAAGGCCCAAGTTTGTTTTCAAATTTGATAATATCCCACCAAGTCATTTTCTCATCTCCTTCATTGGGCAGGTGTCTATGTTTTTAATATGTGAAGGAGCGGGGGCAGGTAAGTCCTTTGGACAAAATTTAATTTTATCAGTCTGGTCAAAGTATCTGTTACACTTAGGGCAAGTGCCTGTATAGACGACTCTCTCCCCTCGCTTGATAATTTGAAGCCAAGACATTTAAATCACTTCATATAGATTTTTAGTGTTGGCGAACCGTGTTTATTGGGTCGTCCAGTTGTATAGCCTTCATTTTTATATAATTCTTCAATAACATCTAAAATAAAGTTAGGATTACCCCCCAAGGTGTTTTTTATGGTATCGTCACTAATAGTATAAACATTAGTATAAAGACTAGACATACCATCAATATAACCACCCGCCATAATTGTCAATTCGGGCTTTGAAGAAGCCGGGAGACTTGAAAGGTGTTGGGTAAGTGTCGGTTCAATTTCATCCTTTTCAAATTGAATAATCTTTTGTCTATATTGCTCATCTCTATTACTTGCAGTATCAATAGGCATAGGTCTTTTTAAAATATTTTCCCAACTCATTTTCTTTCCCCCGTTATGACATATTAAAAACAATTTTATGTCCATCAAAAGTTACTTGTTGAACACCCGGATATGCATTTTTAATCATATCTCCGATTTCGGTGACTCTTACATTATTTTGCATGAGAGTTTTAACATAATCTGAAATTTCATCGCTCATAGACACTCTATAAATTTTAGCATCCGGGTCCCTTCGGATTAGTTTTTTAAATTCGGGGTCAAAGTATTTATCAAACATTCTAGGAAATAAGTCCAAAGCCTTTTGTTTCTTTTGTTCTCTATTCTGTAGTTCGGCTTCTCTTTCTTCCTCTACATTAAATGGTCTCTTTAAAATATTTTCCCAACTCATTTTCTTTCCCCCGTTATAAAACATCTTTTTGTTTTTTGTTCTTTCTTGTTGATTTTTTCCGACTCAGCATCAAACCACCCATCTAGTAAGCCGCACCTCGTCATAATTATTCATCCTCACTAATACTATATAAATTATTCCAAATTTTATGCCTTGAATAGTTATCCTCCAAGTAGTCAATTACCTCGTCCTTAGAGGGAGTCTTGAACCCTAACCTTCGGGCGAGTTCTGTATATAGCGGGTCAAAAAGAACATTATCGGGGAGCATTAACTCGTCAACGATTTCTCGCCAGTCAATTTTTAGAATTGTTTCCCAAGTCATTCAATCTCCTCTAATTTCTCGTAAATTTCTTCAGCAATTTGTCTAGACTCCATAAAGTTAGCATCCCCGGCTTCGCCACTTTTGGATAAAAAGGCATCATAGATTCCGTTTTGTTCCATAACATGAAGGAAAAAGAATAGTCTGTTAACACTAATCGCAATCGGTAGGGTGTAAAGTTCTTCTCCGGTATCTACTCCGTCGCCTGTTAATACGGCTCCGCCTTCTTGTAGCAATTCTTGGTATCTTTCTCTTTCTTCGTCGGTCATTCTTTCACCAGTTCTAACTCTTCTAGCCAACTCATTTAATTCTCTTAATTCTTCACGGGATAGTAAATTTTCAACTACTCCCCCCATGACATCAAAGCCTCCCCCGCCCATTCGTTTTATTGCTTCATTGGGGTTGATAACATGTAAATCTAAATTTTTATTTTCTTGTCCTTTTGATAAAATAGCACTAAGAACCTTTTTAGCGTCCCCATCACTAAGCCTACCTTCTAAGTCCCAAATCATGTCGTAATAAGTTTTATCGGCTTTAATAATGTCCCACCAACTCATGCTAATTTCTCCACTACATCTTCATACGCTTGAATCTCTCTACTTTTTAATTTTCTACCAAGGATAGATTCTACTTCTTCTTGCGTTTTTGTCCCCTGAACCTCAAATAAATTTTCAAGCATCCTAAACATTTTATTATACTCCGCATCCTCAAGGGTTGTTTTTGACCTAGGATTAATTAAGCCCTTTGTCCCACTTTCCTCAAATAATTCTAAAGTGGGATAAGTTTCGTATAAAAAGCCTTCCTCAAATTTTTGTTTTTGTAGTCTTCTATACATAGTATTGTGAAATGTCATATATTTGCTTACTTCAAGAAAAAAGGGAGAGTCTTTATTTTTGTCAAAAAAATCCTTTAACCTTGAGTGATAGGCCATTTTATTATCGGGCGGTCCAGAAGGTCCCTTTCCTCTTCTTCCGGATGGGGGTAGGTCTGGTAGTTTATCGTATTCTTCTTTAGTCATTAACATGGATTCATACATATCCATTATCGCATATTTGTTTCCCAAGCGTTTAATATCCTGCGGTCTTAATTCCACCTTTAAAATATTTCTCCAAGTCATGCTAATCTCTCCGCTATTGAATCTCTAATCTCATTCCATACCTGTGGGTAACGGTCTATTAAAACTTTTTGTATAACTTCAATTTGTTGCACCACTACGGTTTCTTCCCGCTTGTGAATTAATTGGCCTTTGAACTCCAAGGCGTATTTTAACGACTCTCGGATTTCTTTACTTAATTTAACCAATGAGTCAATCGTCCGGTGGTCTAAATCATTGTTGTCAATGATAAACTCTTGCACCTTTTGTTGTAACATTTGAATGTTATTACTCAACATGTTAATTTCATCAATCTCAACTTTTGCTAACTCCATAGAAGCGGCCTTCTGCACTAGAGGTTTAAGGTGCTTTTTCATGTGTAATCTAACCGAGTCTACACTACAACTCAAGTATTTAGCGACCTCACTCGGCTTCATGGAACCTTCAACAATGGCCGCTTCCAAGTCTTTTCTATTTGGGGCTACACAAACACTACATGTCTCATTAGAATTGTCCAAGTAATCGCCCAAGTGTTCCTGCATATGCCTACGGGTTGTTCCCGACTTCCAATCTTCCTCACGGTCAAGTTCACCAACAAGAATCGCTCCACTAATAATATCCTGTTCTAATTCATCCCTTTGGGGGTGATTACACAACGGACAAGTTTTCAAAACCTTACGCCTCATTGTTATCCCTCTCCGCTAACGAATCCATAGCCTCATTAAATATTCTAATAGACTCTCTTTCTAAAGTATCATCCATATCACCCGGTAATAACTGAAAATTAGCATTGCCTATTACTTCTCTAATACCCTGTTCAGCAATTTCAAACTTTTTCATAATAGGGTTATCAAACACAAACGCTCTCCTCACTAGTCGTCTAGCCATGTCCCAAGTTGTTGCCTCGTTTTGAATCCAATATGCTGGAACTTCTTTGTAGATGTAAAAATAAATTTCCTCAGCAAAAATATCCGAAAGTCTGTCCAACATAACATTTTGTTCTTCTTCACCTTGTATGTAATCAACAACCCATCCCATAAATCTTTCATTCATGTTTTCGGATTTTTGCCTTACTTCTGGTTCAGTAAGTTGGCCCCAATGAGTAGACTCGTGTTTAACGGTTTCATTAATAGCACTAACAATAGCATTAAATTTAACAGTTTCAAGTTCCTCTCTTTGTTCGGGCGTCATTTGGTTGGCGATGTTTTCGGGCATGGCAAAAAAATTAAGACCCATTTCAGCCAAGTCCTCTCTTAAATCTCTAAAGGAATTTGCTAAGAACACATCGGCTTTTACTCCCCCATCATCGTCATAGCGGGTCGCCCCCAATGCGGCTTCACCACCATCGGGGTCCCGAATTTCAAAACCAACCCTTTTAAGAATAGAACTAGCCTCTCGGATTAATTCTGCTTCGTCGGCTTTTAGAGTCAGTCCAAATGGACCATCTTCGGGCCGATTGGGTTTTTCAAAAGTTTTTATCTCATCGCCCATAACTTCTCTAATGAGTCTGTTTAACACGATATTATTCCGAGGAAAGTTCAATGTAACAGACTTAATTCCTTTGTAGTCGGGGAACTCCGTTAGTTTCCGACGAATAATTCGCCCATCATTTTCCACTAGAACGGTAGCCTCCGGTGCAATAAGGTTCATTACTTCTTCCGACACCGAAATACTTTGTTCAGCCATAGCATCATTTAGTCTTCCTTTTACGGGTGCGGTTTCCTTACCTACCTTATAAATATCCGCCCTTGAAAGAACATTTCTAACCGCCGCTTGAATGGAGGGAACTGAGGCTAACTGACCGACCTTACCACTAGAAATTTTAAGGTCAAGATGAGCCAATGGTGGGTTAATGGGTTCCCTTGCTAATTTTTCAATATCTTGAATGAGGGTTCTCAAACTGTTAGTCTTTCCGAAAATAATTGCCCACAAGGGAGGCTTTGCTTTATTTTTCTCACCCTGCAAAGAAACCCATTCGGGGTCGGGCTTTGCTACATCATAATTATCATCGGTTTTTTCAGCCTTGTTTTTTCGGAAATTCCAATAAGCCTGCGTAAGGAAGTGTCCTCTAACCTCTCCTCTTTCAGCGTCCCCGGACTTCTCATCAAAAGAAACCACCGTGTTGAAAACAATATTTCTTGGGTCCCTGTCGGAGTCCTCAATTTTATCCAACGCTCGGAGGAAGAATTTAAACTCCGCCAACTCGTCGTCAAGAATTAAATTATCCTGTGATAGTTCCACAAGGTCCTCCCAAATATCTCCCGCACCGTAAAATAAATCTTGCTTGCGGCCACGCTTCCCATGACCTCTCATTAAACCAAATAAACTTCTACTAGTTTTTAATTGGGTGTCCGCTCTCGGCTTTGCTGTGATGCCGTATTTTTCCGGAGTTTGCGACCAAAAATTTTCAAACTCGGTAAGTAAGGCTCTAGCGGCCTCCTTGTCCCAAGTAAATTCACTCGTCTTCGTCATTGTCGTCCTCTCCAAAAGTAGGATTAATGACAGAAGAAGAATCCGAAGAGGCAGTAGTCATAGCACCTGCTTCTTTCAATAAGGAAATAACATCTAAGGGAACGCCTAATTTTTTACCTTCTTCAATGAAAGACTTAATGGCGGAGTCCCAATCCTCTCTTGATGCGTCGGACTTCTTCAAAAATTCCATCCACTTCATATTATACCATCACCCGTTATTACTATTTATACTCTTTCCCCGTTATTCCAAAAATTCCCTCAATTCTTAAATATAATCTTCCGGCAATTCTACTTGTTCTTCATTCTTCCTCATCATCGGGATTATATTCTCTAAAATCATCCCCATTCCAATAAAACATACCATTCCCGGTATTAACTATCCAACCTCCCTGCGGTCCGAGTTGGGGTTTTTCCAATCCTAAAACTACTGCGGCTTCAACAATATCGGTGTATTCCATTACATCTAGTAATAAATCTGTCACATTATATACTTCTTTAGCATTTTCTGTGGGGTAGAATTCAAAACCTTCGGCGGGGTCTTCTAGAATGTAATCTCCATATCGGTAGGTTTGGGTTCTATTAAGATAATATCCGTTATTAGTGAATCCATGATAAGGACCTTCCCTAAGACATTCTGCTCCGTGTATATCACATGATTCATCAAATTCTATAAACTCGCCATCATAAGGACAACTCCACCCCGTAGGGTATACATAAATAAATGCGGGGCCTCCCTCGTGAACTGTCATTTCGCTAGTGTCTTCTTCATTGACATAATATCCACAACTTGAACATACTCCTGCATGATGCTCTACAATGTTCTCGCAATGATAACACTTACATACAAAATCCTCTTCAAGTATTGCTGCCATAGCGTTGTGTAGAACATCGGGTATGACTCCATTTTCGGATAATTCTTCTATTCTATCTAAGTCTGTGTTTAATAGCATCTTAGCCGTTAAATAAATAGCGAGCCAAGAATCTCCACTAGCGGGGGTATCTTCGTTAACCCTATAACTTAAACACATATCGGCTTTAGTGTCCTCATCGGGGTCATATATAGAGGAATCACAACTTCTACCAAGGGTAAATTTGATTTTTACTCTATCCGAGGAAAGAGTCATTAGTTGGTTATTTTCTTCTAATTTATCAAAATCTCCATTTCGGTCCACCTCTCTTAGGAATAAATCTAGCCCGACGATGGCGGCTCTAACTGGTTCAACAAAATTTCGCCACTCATTTGGTTCCAGTATGGGGTTATTTCCTTCATACCTATTCATAGGAAGTCTAGGCCCCATTTCGTGAAGGTCATGGAAACTAAAAGTATTGTTCTCTAGTTCCGGAAATTTAGAAACGATTATATCTATATGGTTTCCAATCCCGCTAGTATCTAGTCTAACACTATACCCCGGTAGGATTCCTTCTTCAAGCATAGCCACAATTTCAGTTCGGTCTTCCTTTAGTATTTTTTTCCACCTCATAATTATTCATCTCCTTTGCGCCTTATAGCAAGAGTTGTTGCGCCGTCCCGACCAAAATGCTTCCTATGATAGGAGTTTTTTTGTAAGCGTCCTTCTAATATATCCTGTAATATTTCAAATTGGCCGGTTGTGCTGTTTATTTTAATGCGAGTATTTGTAGTTTGGTATAAAAGCCAATCATGCATGTGTATTCTATATTGATAAAATAATTCACCAATGCTAGTAAATTCACCGAAATTATATCCGACCGTATTAAGTAACGCGGTTAATTCATTGGGGTTCATCTCCTCGTAATAACTAATAAGAGAACCTATTAAGTAGTTTCTAACCTTTTGCGTAACAAAATTACCATTAGCGGCATAACAAAAATCATGTTCTCTAAGCCACTTTGCTTTATCACTAGAAGACATACTGGGAAAATCGGGCAAATGTGTTGAGTCATAAATAAAATCTTTATTGCCCAATGGGTTTATCAATCGTAGTTGTGCTGATTTGTCTGCGTTAAACATCGCTATTATATCCTTATACCTTTCAGGGTATTCCTGTTTGAACATACCTTCAACAAATGTTTCGTGTCCACGGTTGAGCGTAGAGTGAAATGATATTTCACCCTCTTCTAAATTAATATGCCATTCATCTCCTAGTAATTGTATAAGGCCGGGTTCGGGTTCGTCTAATATTAAGGAGTCTAATTCTACGCTCGGACCGAACTCTTCTAAGAATTTAGTGTAGGCTTCATTACGAGAAGACTTGATAATATCCCACCACATCAAGACTCTCCCTCCAAGTATTCATCTGCTATCTCTTTCAAATAACCAATTAATCGGTTTGCCGCATTATCCACCTTCTCACTAGATACGATATTAGGTTCCCTACCACCCGAATTTGCAGCCATAAGTAAGTCGTAATATAACTCACTCAAAGAATCTCTAAATCCGTTTGAGTGTATTATAAGCGACTGTTCATTCACCCTTCTTTCTACCCTTTTATTTCTAAGAATATGAACACCTGCTATCATTCTACTCACCATAAGTTCAGTAATTGCAAAAATAATATCGGATTTTGAATACCCGGCGGCATCAATTTTTGGAATAACGCTTCCCGGTTTCATTTCAACAAAATTGGGACTAGAAATAGGTATCACTACTGATTTTGTTGCGGTGTCGCTTGCACTATCCCCATAACGATTTTCAATCCTATTTCTAAGTGATTCCATAATATCAAATGACACATCTAAATATTTATTTATTAGTTGTCTTAAATCATTTCTCGCTGTCCGCCTTACATCGTCGGTATCAGTAACCATATCTACTATTTCTTTATATCTTTCGGGGTATTCCTGTTCAAACATACCTTGAACGAATGTTCCATGTTGGGGGTATCTATCGCTAACAAATCTAATATCAGCACCGTTAGATTGAACGACCCAATAACCTATCTCATCGGAGATATTTGACAAACTAAGATAATATTCTGCATCTTGCATAGCCGGGTCGTCCAAAAAATTTTCTACTTCAAGAGACTTTAAATTTACCTCCGGGCCAAATTCTTCCAAAAAGGCAGAATAGGCCTCACTACGATTAGATTTAATAATATTCCACCACATTTTTACTCCCCCGATGGATTCATTTCAACTTCAATGATTGATAATACATCTGCTAGATATTGGCTATCGGGGTCCCGTGGTGCTATTCGCTCTTCGGAAACAATAAACGAACTTTCTATCAATCGTTTAAGGGCGCGTCTTCTATAATTGGTGGTTATTCGCCTCCCGCCGGGTTCCGGGTATCTTAATCTATTTCTTTGAAGCAAGGAATAAATTCTTATAAATTCATCTAAAATCGCATTAAACATTACAGGTATAGTATTAATTCTCGGTAGTGGACTACCGGGAGAAGGCCAATCAAAGTGTTTTAGTTCCTCTAGAGCCATTTCTAAAACAGCAGTAAAGGGTATATCGTGAACTGTTGCGTAGTCTGTGTCTTCTAAAAGTCCAAGGTCGTGTATTCTTTTCTCAAGAAGGTTAATTATGCGTTGATAAGTAGGAAAGTAAGGTCGGGAAGAATCTACCTCGTCTTGTGGTAAGGCCCCCTTAGCCATTTCCAATAATTCTTGATACCTTTCGGGATATTCCTGTTCAAACATACCTTCTACAAAAGTCTGTGTTGACGCCTCTAGGTATTTACTCTCGGACTCAAAAGTAAATTGTTCTTCGCCCGAACTAAGAATAGTATAAGTAATAAACCATTCCGAATCCGGGGAATCAATTTGAACTTGATTATTGTCCTCGTCAGCGTTTAACCTTAGAGAATCTAACTCCACCTCCGGACCAAACTCGTTTATAAATTCTTCATAGGCCTCTTCACGGGAGGATTTTACTATTGACCACCAACCCATAATCTTACTCCCCAATGTATCTATATTCTTTTATGGGGGTTCCAACAAGGTTTTCATTCCCTGTGTCTCTAACTTCGTAGTCGGGCGAATTTGTCATATATTTTTTAACTTCCCCTTTACCCGCCGCAAATTTCATTCCCATTGGTCTTCCCTGCATTCTATTGAGTTTATTCATACCTAATTTTTTATTTTCCTGTATTAAATCATATACCTCATCCATGATTCTATCCATCGTTTTAAATTCACCATCACGCAAAATGTATTTTAGTAACCTAATATCCCGTAAAATTACACCTCGTTTTAGTATGCTTTCCCAATCCATAATTACACCCCTTTTTTCAAAAATTGCCCCGGAATTTTTTTGCCACCTGCGAAATTTTTTTTCTTTTTTTATTTTTATTCCCACACTAAAATTTAATTATAATTTGGTAATTGCCTCATTAAAGTTTCTACATCGTCGGCTTTAGTTCTCCACATATTTCTAGCAATATTTCTCACTTGTTCATATGTAACATCTAGAACAGCATTCTCCCTTTCTTGGAAAAAGTTATCATAGTTTTGGTTATTTGCCGCTATAGAAATAAGTCGCATATATTCTTCCCTAAAATAGACAGTAAAATTAATAAAATTTTCCCATACAATATCGGGATTTCTATTTCTTAGATTATCTGCGTAAATTTCCTGAATAGCATGTATCGTTACTAAAGGAAGGTCGCCTGTATCAAATCGTCCTGAGTATATCTTATCTCTAACTTGTTTGTAGTAGAGGTGGGTGTTAATATCGGCTTGTAAGCGTCTTTCGTAGTGGTGGAGAGGTATGCTTATTCCAATATTTACTAAATTACTTATAATAAATGAATTAATATTATCCATATAACCGCCCCAATCTTCCATTATTTTTCTTATTATTTTTTTATTAGTTGGAGGGGTTACGGAAACTTCGCTTTCTTCTGTAGGGGGCGCATTCTCCTTAAAAAAATCCTGTAAGGCGGCGTAATATTCCGGGTATTCTTGTTCAAACATTCCTTCTATGTAATCAATATAGGGTTCAATGTCATTAGGGGCAGAAGCAAGATAAAATTTACCCATTGTGCCGTCAGAGTTTAATTCTTGTTCCCAAACAAAATGCCCGTTACTAGTCTCAGCAGCAAGTAAGCGAATTCCTCCCTCATTGAGAACTTCTGTAGGGGGTTTTGGTGGTATCAACTCCCCCAAGTGAACCATTGAATTAACAAAAAGTCGGTAGGCGGCCCGTCTTCCCTCAATCTTGAGTATATTGAACCACATTTTTTCACTTCCGGGCGCGTTTTAGCGGGTTTTTTTCATTTTGGACGGCCAAATTGTCATTTTTTTTCATTTGAGGGCTTATTTTGAACAAAAAATGTATTGGGTTTGCCTCATTTAGTGAGTGGGGCTTATGTTATATAAATATTTATGGCTGGCTGGCGAAAAATCTCGCAAAGTTTTCAAAATTAATGGCTACCAAAGTTACCATATGGTTGTAAAGGTGATTTGCACCGAACCTCAAAAAAATATAATTTTTTATTAAAATTCTTTGAGATAGTGGGAAACACGAGGCACAAAACCGAAAAAGCCTCTGCCGGGAGTTGAAGCAAGTCAAATATGCAATACCTAAGATGAAACAAATGTGTTTATTATTGGCAAACCACTATCCCGAAGGAATATGAATTAGGGCCTCTCACCCATTCGGTAATTAACGATTGATTACCCGCATTACTAACGATGTAGGGTATTTTTTTACTAAATGAGATACCACTTAGCGAAGGACTTTCCCTTCTTTCACTAATCCATAAAACATTTGTTTCCTTTTGAAACGGGTCTTTTATGCGTTCTGTATCTAGAACGAGGGAAAAGCACCAAACATGGTATATTCCCGACCAAACCTCCCACCACCACAACTAATCCTAGGGAAGTTCATCCCTTGGAATGTCAGTTTTCAAACCGTTGCTATCTGCAAAGGCTTGAATACACGAAACTTCCATCGTGTCTGCGATTACCTCCCACTTCTCTTCAATGACTCGGAAGAACAAGTCGCACCAATCTTGGTTTTCAGCGAGGAAAACTAACTGTTGTTCCATCGTCCAATGTTCGCCGGTCATACGCAT
>Ga0255768_10000094_pt1 | contig 85199 bp, 71 predicted proteins | sample 071ome_33_FD_179983 | JGI IMG/M metagenome (GOLD analysis project Ga0255768, IMG submission 179983) | Coastal salt marsh microbial communities from the Groves Creek Marsh, Skidaway Island, Georgia - 071412AT metaG (version 2) | ecosystem: Environmental > Aquatic > Marine > Intertidal zone >... | reverse complement strand
GATCTCCATTCCATTCCACAGTATAACTGTACGATGGATCCAGCATGAGCTCAACAAAGGAGCTGTCGCCGAAACATTCAGCTGGTCCGTAATTGACATCTACTGAAAATGTATCGCTCACAAGGATCTCATGAACGAGTTCAAGATCGTCAGAGCATCCGTCCGTCAATGTTACCGCATACTGAATGGTTGATTCAGGAAATACAACATGGCTCTTACCAAATCCAAGCCCCTGATCCCAGAATCCTGATATGGCATCGAATCCTCCACTGCTTTCTACAAAAATGGTAGTGGATTCACCCGGACAAAGCGTATCACTCAATGCATAGGTGACCCCGCTGATAGGTTCAGACACATCTACATAGGTGGTCGTCCTGTCTTCGCATGCACCGGTCCCAACCACATATCTGAGTTCGTGTATGCCGGAACCCAGTTCGGCCGGATTTAAAATTCCCGAAGTCTGCATGCCGTTGATGGTAAAATGGCCATTGGCAGGTTCTAGATCCAGAATATAATTGGAGTCCTGATAACAATAGATCTCCTGAACATCATTGATCTCCGCTTCTACAAAGGCGACAACATCAGCTATAACTGGCGTGCTGCAACCAAGGTCTGTTACGAAATAGATCTCATTAGGGCCAATAGCCAGGTCCTCGATATTTATTAATCCGGTTTCAGGAACCAGTATGCCGGGACCTTCCCAGTAACCGGAATGCCCGTTATTGTCCAGCATCTGTAGATCATCAAATTCACAGAATTCATAATCATTCAGATCGACAGCCTGTTCAATGTTGACAAGTACTGAGTCTATGCAACCTAAGGCTTCAAATATTATATAGGTCTCTGTACCTTGCTCCATAGCAGGATCCAGATACATCTCACCTGAAAGATTGACAACAGCTGGTCCCGAGTAAACTCCGCCTCCAGGGCTTGGTGCTGCAATATCTCCAACAGCTATAAGATCTGCATCATAACAATAGCTTGGCTCACCTACATAGTCAAGACCGACATCTTCAATGGTAAGTTTCATGGTGTCGTCACAACCGGATCGGCTACCCGTGATGTTATAAGTTCCAGGAGCAAGACCTGTTATTAGGTAGGTACTATCCAAAGGATTATACAATCCGGGACCCGTCCAGTTACCGTGAAAGGGCAGTTGGATCTCATTGACCGTAGTGCAAACAGACCTGTCCGGGCCGGCCCATATTTCATTTATGTATATGTCTATACTGTCGCGACAACCGGAAATATCGTAGTAATATCTGTTCCATTCGTTAATGTTGGCCTCCCAGGGCCTTAACCTTCCCAGCACAGCATTACCAATACCCGGGCCGGTCCATTGCCCTCCATAGGCATTCACATAATCTCTCAGATCAATTCGACGATTACTGCAAAGAGTGTCTACAGGTGTAATGTCAATGGCATCAACAATGGTCACTACTTTCTCATCCGAACATCCGTCCGGACTTGTGTATGTAATATCAAATTCACCAACTGCACTCACGGTAAATACACCGTCAGGACTGGTAAATGGTCCTGACCAAATACCGTCATCAGGATTTTCGCCCGTCAGATTCAGGGTGCCCAGGCTAAGGCAAGCAGCCTGATCACCTCCCGCATTGATCGGATATATATAAACGGTATCAGAAGTCATGCAACCATTCGGATCTGTATATGTGATAATATCCTCTTGTAAGCCATCAGAATTCCGCCATCGCCAGAAGTTGTAACGTTTATCATCTGTATCATCCATTATTCTGGAATTCCACCTCCCTCCAGTGATATCTACCTCATAAGTGTGTCGCCCTCTTGAACAGAGGGTATCCGACATGAGCGGATTCAGGATCTGTGGAAATGGAAGAGGCATATAATTGTATTGATCCTGAGCACTTACGCCATTGGATGTGTTAGTCACACTTACTTGAATAATTGTGGAAGTATCAGTACAAATATCTACTTCCGCGCTGTTGTCGCTTGTGTGCGACCAGACAATGTTATAAGGCCCAGGGTCAGAACTCAGGATATTGACACCAATTTCACCACAGTCTCCGGTACATGCTGAGCTGATCTCATAGATCTCTACCAGAAATGGGCAATCACTTAATTCAAAACTTAAGGTAGATTCGAACTCCAGAGTATCACCACATGAGTTAATGATGTAGGCGTTAAATACACTCAGATATGTTTCTTCCGTTCTAAGGCTGTCAGCCAGTATCAGAGCAAAAGAAGAGGCTGTATTGTCACCGTCACAATCAAGCGCAATAACATCTGTAATTTCAGCGACTTCAGATCCGATAATTTGAAAGTTTTCAGCTATCAGAACATCACAAGGAACACGTGGGTCAACAGAAAATTCAAGATCTCCAAGCGGGCATTCTATCTCTGACTCTATGGTCATGATCGGATCCTCGATCTCTTCGACTTCAACAAACCACTCCAGTGACCAGCCTTGAGCCACTATATTATCATCAGAAACAAAATGAAAACTGATACATCCTGAATTAGCCACCAGTACCGGAGGATTGGAAAGTACACCATCAAGAACAGATATTATGGGAGAGTTAGTATCCGGACCATCGTATGCTGTAAAAAAATCATAACCCTCTTCGGTAGCGAAAAAATCAAAAATCACTGTTATCTCACTGGCTCCTTCGACACATATTGTGAACAGATAATCTTCTTCATGATTGTATTGTCCGGGATTGGGGCCTTCGTCACTGTCCGTCAACGTACCTTCGCAATCCGTTACCATGGCATCCTGCATTATGTATTGGGCTTTCGAATGCATCGAAAACAAAAGCATAATAGCTATAAGGGCCCATATAAATCTCAATTGCTTCAAGGTGTTTTAGGGTTTTTGGATCAATATATCAGGAGTTGTAATGATATTACTTTCATTATTGGCCCGGTCTACCAGCTTGATCTCGAAGCGGGTTTGCTCGGATTCTGTATTTCCAAATATGAAAAGACTGGGGAGTTCTACATTGAATGTTCCAATAATAGGTGCAGAAACTCCAGGTGCCAGAATAGGACCAATATAGAAGCCATCAAATTCAGCCAATCGGATATCCCGTACAAACAATGCGTACTGATTCGATTGTTCAAATCCAATGTCGCCGTCTCCATCCTGGTATGCTATTTCAATGTTGAGGACATCGGCAAACTCTATGATGGTATCCTTGGAAACAGACAGCAATTCTATTTCCGGAACGATTGATAGTTGCCTGAACTCATCCTTTTCACATGCACTGAAAAGGATCAGTACAACACTAATCAAAACGCTTAAAAGAAAGGTACTCCTTGATATTGTAAAAGGCGTTATCATTCGGTATCTCTGTTGTTGTGTTCGAATTATCTCTCACTCTGCATCTAAAGAATACATGCTCTCGTTCAAGAGTACTTGAACTCAAAGTCAAATCTATTTTATGTGTGAAGGAAACAGCTTTGCCAAAGAGACCATAATCAATTAAGGGTATCTCTAATATTTCCATAATAAATGTATCCTGAGGAATAAAACCGGCATCTTCATATCCCAGTATGAATTCGTTCAACTGGAAGTTGTCCGGTTCATTGATCTGGTCGAAACTTATATAAATGCTTATATCATCCAGACTGTCGTGTATCATGAATGGGCCATATCCAAACTCTCTTAATATTGGCATACCGTCATACCGTGCAACAGCACCTATTATACTAGGCTTGATCATTCCTACCCTGGGGTCATTGCCTGACAGATCTTTAGCGCCGTTCTGAATCCAGTCTCGTATGTTTTGAATATAGGTGTCGGATTTCTCCCACCAATCGGAATCGGGTTCGATCTCGATAGGCATTTCAGGAGCTATAGCACCACTCAGTCTTTTCATCAATGCAGAACCGTTAGGATTGCCAGGATCCACACGATAGGTCACGGAGCCATCATTCTTTATCGGTGTTTTGAACACCATAGAATGGTAGGAAGATTCCATGGTTCTGAAATCCGGTTCAAAGGTGCCGTCATGGCATCCGGAATTGGCACAGGTAGGTCCAAAGATGTTCTTGTAAAGCCCTGCAATTGATGTTGGATCTATATCCTGGATCACAAACCCAATGGTATCATGCGGTCGTACATTCTCTTCGAAGGGATTGGGCTCGGGCGTGCCATCCTTATAGCATGAACTGAAGATCAGCATTGAAGAAAAGATGAATACAAAAGCTGTTATATCTGTTTTAATCCGTATCATAATCTGTCAAAAAGAGATCTTGCTTTAGGGTCTATCAATCCTTCGTTATACACTGTCTGTTTAATTCCAAAAATATCGGCGATGGTTGGTACTATATCGGCAGCATCTCCGACTGGATTATCTTCGCTTCCTACGCGCAGTCCTGCATCAATACCAGGGCCAACCATCAATGAGAATATTCTTCTCGCGTTGCCTCCGGAATGGTCGTAGGCCTGCCATAGGTTGTCATCCAGGATCTGATTTGGTTCAAGGTCCCTTCCATGTTCCGGCATAACTATCATCGTAGTATTTCCGGCCATCCCAGGAATACTTTGGATCTGTTTCCATAGGAATCCGATGCCGTGATCGGCACGGTGCATATTCTTGAGATAAGCGGTGAAGTTCGAATGACATACGTCCACATTGGACAGGTCTACCACGGTTACCTTAGGCTTGAACCAATGCAATAGCTCCAGGGTGTAACCAATTATCTTTAAATCCTGATTGTCGTTTACTGGTGGTAGAATGATATTTCCATCCTTATTAAAAATTTCCTGTACAAAATCTTTGATATAGTTCGCCTCCGCATCCGAATTGTAGAGATGTGGAATCTCAAATCCTTCCCGTGCAAAATTGTAATTTAAGAACTCACGCATCTCCAATACCTTGTCCCAGGCCGGACTCTCATGGTAGTTTCTGAAATTCATGAAGTTCTGCTGACCCGGAGAACCGAATGTGACGGTAGGAGCAAAGAAGTTACCTCCGTACCTGCGTCCATAATCCTGATGCACAGAATAATTCAATAATGGTCGTGAGTTTGTAATGCCAAGACCTACGTACCAGGTATCCGTAGCCTTGAATCCAGCATGCTTTCGCAAATATTCAAATATAGTAGGTGCCACAGGGCGTTTTTGAAGACCACCAACTTCTACGGAATTATAATTTCCAGATACGCCGGTAACAAGACCTCCATAGTGCCCTGTACCTCCGCTTGAATAGTGTACTTCAGGAAACAGCGTTCCTTGACTCTCCAAGGATTCTTCGAGAACAGCATCTATAGGAAATCTACCTACGATGTCATTCACTTCATCATCCGTTCCATATACGATCTTGGATTCTGGCGGTGCGCCGTCCAGCATGTTGTATAAAATATTACCTTCTATATCCTCATTCTGGCTTCCTGCCAAATACAGTTGCAGTACTGACTCTTGCTGTCGAACACCGCCAGCAAACAAAACAAATACCACATGTTCTGACATCCAGGGTGAAGTACGGGCATTGATTATACCGCTCGGTAGTATATAAGGAAAGACCGAAGAGGAAAGGGCTGCAGCAGCGCTATTCTTTATAAATTTTCTTCTTTTCATAGGACTTAGTAATAGTAGTATTCATTGGAAGTTGAAAATGACAAGTACACGTGTTCTGGTGTTATGGTCGGATTTTTCTTTAGAAAGTTAAGCATCCATGATAATTCTGCTTCAATCGGTTGTCGTGTGTAAAATCTCAAATAGGTATTGCGAATAAATGCTTCGGGGTCTGCATCCATTTCAGCTTTACTGGGAATGATAGGCGCATTGGTCAGATACTTGCTGACGATCATATCGTAGGCGATCTGCTTGTCGCCCACGGAACGAATGGCATCGAGAGCCTGCAGTAATTTACTTGGGCCTATAGCTTCCTGGAAGTAATTGGTGTATAGAATGGAGATATATTGTGCATCCCGTTTGGCTTTAGTCTTTTGAGCATTTATGGGAAGGACTTCGATCTCGTTGACATCGTAAATTTCATAGACATCCTTTTGGCAGGAGCCAAAAGAAAAAAGAATGAGAGCTGCCATCAGCAGTTTAGAAAAAATTCGCGTATTCATCTGTAACTACAATTTTTGCAATTATTTGATTTATGTCATTATGCTCTTTATAATCCTCCAGAAGACTTGCAACTTCCGAAGGTGTTCCTTCACGAAGCAGGAAAGTCAAAAATGCCCAGCGGATCATACCTTCTTTCATCGCCGCTGAATGGATCAGAATATCGATATAGTCAGCCTTACTGTTGCCGCTCTGACCTAACAGCGCGTTGAGTTGCTGGCCTTCCACCATGTTAAAGGCCTGGGAATATTCCTCTTCTGTCGGAAGCCGGAATAACAATTGATCAAAGCTGGCTCGGATGAAATTAAACGTATTCATATTGAATTCATCATACACCGGATTGTCGATCAGAAAGGCAAAGGTCTCATGATATTTTATAGCTCCTGTTCTCAACTGTTCAGGAGTCCTCAATAGATATTCGCATCTGCGGATCTCGTTTATGTTCTTGTAGTAAGACTCCCAGTCACCATTAAGACTGTCCCTGAATGCATTGCCTTTAAAATTGGAAAGGAAGTCACTTCTGATGATCTGATCCGTGATGCCTTCCAGGCATCTTATCTTGGCAAGGAGATAAAGGTTAAGACTGTAGGCTTCCTGATAAGAACCTTCGTTGACCCGGAAAGTGGTATCCTTCATAAGACGGTTGATCAAATCAAGACGGGAAGCTTCACTCAGTTCATTATCATTCAGTATCTCAGCTTCCTGTACCTGTTCTTCATTCGTAGGTTCCCGTCCGATAAGATCTATGAAAAGACGATTTACATAGTTCTCGATCTTAATACCTGAAATGCCCGTATTGGAAAAGGACTCATTATCGTCAATGATCAGATCTTCTGTCTTCTCACAAGAGCTGAATGTGAAGACAATAAACAAACCCAAGGTCCCAAGTGTGAGGACAGGATTCACGGTGCCAAATATTCGTCTATGCTTTAACAAATCAGATTGATTAGCTTAGTAAATCGAACGAGGAAATATCCTCATTCACATATTCTTATTCAGGGACTATTGACGCAGTATAAAACGCATTTCAACTTGCAAAAGCTTTCCAGGAATAAGAAAACGAGCAATTGTAAATTACGGACCATGTGATATTATGGTCACCACGACTATGCAAACTCATCTAAATTTAACTAAATAAAATTAAAGACCGATATATCGAAACATAATTCCAGGACCTCATCAATTTAAATAATAAACTCCATGCGCAACCCATACAATTGATCAACGACATAGACCGGGCAGATCTATAAAGATGAAAGGGATTCAATTATTCATACTGAAATGGGTGCTTACAATACATTGTATAATTCACTGAATATCCCGGCAACAATAATTGATTAGAAATCGGATACATGATAAAATCTGTAGAGATGGTTAAATACTTATAGGTATGAGACAATTTCTTAACTTCACAGACCAAATTTCAAGCATAATGAGCATTCAAAAGATATTACTATTTGTATTGGCTACTACTTATATTGTGACTGCTGCATCCAGTCAGTCCAAAGTAATGACACCAGAACAACTCATTGAACTGAAGAGAGTGTCTGCCATAGGCTTATCAAAAGACGGAAAGCGCGTAATCTATCAAACATCCACATTTGATTTAACTACCAATGAGCGATCCAGTCAAAGCTATGCCGTTTCCGTAAATGGTGGAACCGTAGAATCTCTGGATAATATAGATGGCCTGGTGGTCGATAAAAATATGTCTCCTGATGGTCAATGGAAACTGGTATCCAGGGATGTAAAGATTCAAAAAATAAGCGGCGGTGATCACTATGAAGATGTGCCTGAGTCCAATGTGTATATCTATGATCAACTCAATTACAGACACTGGGACACCTGGGAAGACGGTGCCTACAGCCATGTATTCATCCAATCCGCCACAGACACAGGGGATACAGGCATAGATTTGATGGAAGGTGAACCTCATGATTGTCCACAAAAACCATTTGGTGGTGATGAAGATTATATCTGGAGTCCGGATTCTAAAAAAGTACTGTACGTGACCAAGAAACTATCCGGAACAGCTTATGCCGTCAGTACCAACTCTGATATTTTCGAATATGACCTGGAGACCAGGCTAACAAGCAACCTGACAGCTAATAACAAAGGCTATGACACCCATCCGGCATTTTCTTCGAATGGCACTTTAGCCTGGCTGCAAATGAAAAGAGATGGTTATGAATCAGATAAAAACGACATCATTGTCCGTCTCCCTGAAGGAGACCTTAACCTCACAGAGAGTTGGGACGGCACTGTCAATGGTTTTATATGGAGTGCTGACGGTTCTACAATTTATTTCTACGCTCCTGTCGGTGGCACTGTGCAAGCTTTTGAAATTGAAGTGTCAGCAGAGGCCATGCCAAGACAATTATCTGAAGGCCCATTTGACGTGAACGGCATTATTGCCCAAAGCGGTGATCACCTCATTGTATACCGGAGGGATATGAATCATGCTACCGAGATTTACAATTTGAACATCGCTACTGGTGCTATGAAGCAATTGTCAAATGCTAATGATGCCGTTTACAAAGACATTAAGATGTCCAACATCGAAAAGAGGATGGTCAAAACGACTGACGGGAAGGATATGGTGACTTGGGTAATCTATCCCCCTGATTTTGATCCAAATAAGAAATACCCTACCCTCTTGTATTGCCAGGGCGGGCCACAGGGTGCATTATCGCAGTTCTATTCATTCAGATGGAACTTCCAACTGATGGCTGCCAATGGATATATCATTGTCGCGCCTAACAGAAGAGGTATGCCGGGTCACGGGGTAGAATGGAATGAGCAAATCTCAAAAGATTATGGTGGACAAAATATGAAGGACTACCTTGCTGCCATTGATGCTCTTGCCAAAGAGCCTTACGTTGACAATGACAGACTGGCTTGCGTAGGCGCTAGCTATGGCGGGTTTTCGGTATTCTACCTGGCGTCACAACATGAAGGCAGATTCAAATCATTTATATCCCATGATGGCATTTTCAACTGGAGATCCATGTATGGCACGACCGAAGAATTGTTTTTTGTCGACTGGGATCTGGGTGGCAACTACTGGGATAAAAGCAATTCGGCTGCTCAAAAAACCTATACTGAATTTAATCCCATTAACTTTGTTGACAAATGGGATACACCCATTATGATTATCCAGGGAGGTAAGGATTATAGAGTACCTATCGGGCAAGGGCTTGAAGCATTCCAGGCTGCTCAGCTGAGGGGTATCAAATCAAAACTTTTATATTTCCCTGAAGAAAATCACTGGGTGCTTTCAGCTCAGAACAGCCTGGTATGGCAAAGAGAGTTTTACAACTGGCTGGATGAGACGGTAAAGAAGAGTGAGGTAAAAAACCGCCCTTAGTTAAGCAAAGCGCTCGTGTATTGATGGGAATCGGATGACCTCCTCAAGAGACATTAGTTACGCTTCGTTTAAGTAATTCGCGAGCAAACTATGAAAATGATGTACAGCCGTCTCGCGACTGGGCGAAAATCGTCCTGTCTTGTATACCCTTGACTTCAAGCCTTTGTGCACAGCTTCTACGACCTCTTCATCTTCGAGTTCTACGGTATGCAATTGAGCGCCGGCTCCCCTATCCAGTTTGGATCCATCGCAGACATAACTGATGAACGATACCATGGTCTGATCAGGGCTGATAGGTTTTACAATATTTACAGACAGCCCCCAGGGATAGAAATTGAACATCATATTTGGGAATAAGCAATAGTAGTAAGCGGCTACCTTCCTTCCATAATCGGGGTGGCCCTCTGGTAAATCAAATACCTCGTCAGAGTCTGTCGCATAGCCAATCTGAAGATTCAGATGCCTGTACAATACAGTCTCGTACTCACCGTAATCCAACACCTCATTGAGTCCTTCATGAACAAAGGGGATATGAAATCCTTCCAGGTAATTGTCGCAATACAAAGCCCAATGGCAATTCACCAGGTAGTCGCGACTCAAGGATTTATCCAGCTTGAACTCTTCCAGAGGCAAAAATCCAAGGCGTTCATCGAGTACTTTAGCTACTTCTGAAAAATCGAATAACGGATCGATGGCCGTAAATAAAAAACCATTCCAATTCCAAAGCCTGAACTCATGTAAGCTGTCACAAGGTCTTGGAAAGTCGATCGCCTCTTTAAATTCTGGCATCGATTGAAAACGGCCATCCAGGTCGAAACGTCTGCCATGATAGCCACATACCAATTGACTCACTTTTCCAGGCTTACTAATGAGAATATTTCCCCGGTGGGTACATACATTGCTTAAACATTTCACCCCCTTGTCATGTGAATGGACAAGCAGCATGGGCTCGGTGATATATCCTTCTATAAATTCAAACGGATATGCTGATCCCGTCTGAGGCACAAGCCTTTTATCACCGCACCATTGCCATGAACGATAGAATACTCTTTCCTTGAGACTATCAAACACTTCCGGGTCCTGGTAAAAGTATGCGGGAAGCGTTTCAGCACGTCTGATATCAGGGTCAACAAAGAATTTTTTCATGTAGGTCGATAATTAAAAGTATCCCATATAAAAGAAGGGAAACACTTAATCTTTAAGCGTCTCCCTCTTTCGTTTATTGTATCAATTCAAGAAAGAACTCAATTATTGAATGCTCAACTACTGCTTTCTTACTTTCTTTACCAGTGTACCCATAACACCCCATTTCAATTCCCTCAAGGCAATGGCTTCATTCATTTTAGCTTGCATGTCAGCAGATGGTTCGTCCATACCATCATTCTCACTGAACATCTGAGCATAGTCAGTATACATATCAAAAGTAAGGTAATTGGCATGGACGTCTGTTCCCCAAGGAACCATTACTGATGCAAGACCCCACGAACCGCGACGCCCTTCATTTGCACTCTTTTGATGCATTGGTAAAAACACATTCATCTCTGCACTCTCATATGCTTCTCTATTTCCTTCTTCTACTTTCATGAAATTAATCCTTGATACAGTGCCTTCTTCCATTTCAAAGTCACTGTCGGTTCCACCAAGCAAAACACAATACTGATCATATGCCAGATCACGCGTATGAGATGACTTTCGCATCTTTGTCATCAGATCGTAGCTCGACATTTCGGGATAAGCAGCTTCAGCGGCTTTGTAGAGATTTTTCCATGCTGAACCATCCATCATCTTGACAGGATCGCTGTATACTTCAACAATGAGATATTGAGAGCTCTGCTTCTCCCCATGGGGCTGAAGTGACCAAAGGTCCCAGCCTACAATATCACCCATATTGGCCCGCTCCTGATGAATTTTTGACCAGAAGTCCTCTGTGTGCGCGTATGCATATTCCTGTTCATTATCTACACTTACCCACTGAAAGTGAAGATACATCTGCGCGTCGTCATCCTGTGCAAACACACTAAAAGTCATAAGACAGAATAGGACAAAAAATAAATTTTTCATTGATTTTGATTTTGTTGGACATAATATACAAATTAAAAAAGCTAAATCAGGCATTTGCTACAAACTAAGATCAAGCTGTATTCGTAAGGTCATAGAAACATGCTGGAGATCAAGCATTAGATTTTATCAAAGGATTATCTATCAATAATCACAAATGGTTTATCAAATAAGATTATAACTTAGGATAATCATTATCAGCCCATGAAAGTCATCCTTCCATTTCTAATGAGTGTATTCATGTCTTTTTCAACTTCTTCAAGTTTTAGGGTTGATAATACTCTAACTGTGGTGATAAGCAATATCAAAACAATTGAAGGAGATATAGAGATAGGCATCTTCCAGGATTCCGATGATTTTCCTAATGAAGGATCTCAGATGTACAAGCTCCGAATACCTGTGACACAGGATTCAATTGAAGTTGTGTTTCCCGATCTGAGCGATGGCGACTATGCCATTGTCCTTTTCCATGACATCAACAATGATGGCTTGTGCAATATGAACTTCATTGGCTATCCCAAAGAGCCTTATGGCTTTTCTAACAACAAGCGTCCATTCTTCAGAACCCCATCCTTCAATGCCACAAAATTCAATGTCACGGGAGACAAGAAAATCTACATCAAATTGATTAGCTAAGTTTTAATGTGCTGCTCTGCCACAAGCTTCTACCGTCCGGTCTATAGCGGCTTGCAAATCAACATGCCTATAACCAAGCATAGCCATTGATTCGCGGGTATCCAGGAAGGTGTTTTTTGTCTGAACCGATACGAAGTGAAAGGCATCCAGGCCACTTTGTTTGCCTTTTATCTTGAACAAGAGCTTCAAAATAATGGTACTAAAGTATACCAGAATATTAGGCACTGTGATAACCAACTTTCGCTTTTTCATGGGTCTGACCATCATTTTAATCAACTCTTTCCAGCTCACATTTTTTCCTCCTACAATCCAGTTGTCTCTGCGGATTGGAGATTCCAGGATACCGACTATGGCGCGAGCAACTTGCTCAACAGAACAAATATTTGTCCCTCCTTTAGTATAAAAAACCACTGGCATACGATAGATGTAATCGATAAGCGGCTTCCATAAAGGAATCATGCCCGGAGCAGAGCCAAAAACATAAGGTATTTCAAGAACAGTCAGGAAAGCCTTGCCGCCCAGAGCTTCGCGTGTTTCAAGTTCTTGCCTGCGCCTACTGTAAACATAAGGGTGTCTTTCCTGCATCTTCCATTCAGGATGCTTCCTGTTGAAATGACTGAAGTAAGACCCTAAAATCACAAGGTGCTGCAACTTGCCTTCTGAACACAATTTTGCCAGACGAACACAAGGAGTCACATTCCCTTTGTAAAAGTATTGCCAGGCATCGCCTGTCGGGATATTCCGGTCATCGAGTCCACCACAAAAAACGACAATTTGGAAAGGCCCCAATAATGGTGCAAGTTCCTCATCAGACATGGTTTCCAGATCGATCTGAATAGGTGAGACAGCGCTCCCCTCTTTATTTCCCAATGACCTTGTAGAAACTGTCACCTGATAGTTCCTGCTTTCTAAAGCATGGACCAGGTGGAAGCCTATGAAGCCCAATCCGCCAATGACCAATACTTTTTCTTCCATAAAAATGCAGCTATGTGAGGCACAATCAAGGCCTTATTAAACACAAGAATCAAAGCTATAAAGATACGACTTTTAGAGGTCAGATCCTATGATTAAGTTCAGCTTCAGCCAGGTTCATAAACAGCCTTTCAGGACCCACAAAGCATATATCTGATTTGTTTTTTAATAGCTATTTATAACACTAAAAATAGATTATGAAAAATAAATGAAAGGTGGAAAGATGACTATCCTTAACTACGAAAAGAGAGTAAGGGCGGGTTATAACATCGTTCTGAAAAAGTATCCAGATGCAAATCTTTACAAAGTTGATTTGAAATGAATGGATGATCGTTTCTTGTTAGATCTTAAATTGACTTACACAGATGAAAAAAACAATTTACTTAAGAGAAACCGACATTGAAAAATAGGACACACCGGTTATCAAGAATGAATTCTTCTTTGGCATAGACCATTTCGACTGGCCGGTCAAAATGAACTTCGAAAAAGCTTTTGAACTTAGAGAAAAGAAAGGATTGAGCAATGAATTCAATGAAGTGATTTTGATGAAGCGCTGGTCATATCAAAGGCTAAATCACTCATGACCGATGCTGTAAAAGCTTGGGTATAGCCATTAATCCGTAACTTACTCGCCTTAAACTGTTAATCATGTACAGCCTTAAACATGGACTTCTAACAGGCTTGCTATGCCTGTTCACAATTTCTTTGTATTCACAGAATGAGGCTTTGTTTTCTGTCGAAAGTACACCACAAGCCATTCTCATGCCCACTCTGACAGAGACTTATCGAAATGCGATCAGCAAGCCTTCGACGGGACTGCTTATATTCCAAAACACAAAGCCCACAGGGTTTTACTTTTATGACGGCAGTCAATGGCTGAAAATTATAGATGGCAGTGCCTCTGTAGATGATAACGATGGTTCCTGTAATTTCTTTAATACCCACTAATATGAAAATGAATCATACATTTTGGATTGCACTAAGTCTTGCTTTCCTTTCTATTCAGACCTATTCTGTGGCTCAGTCGGATAGATTTGAGCCTGGTGTCTATAAATCTGCTGATGGAGACAGTCTTCAATACAGGCTGATGATCCCAGACTATAATCCAATCAGGGACTACCCTCTCGTTGTATTCCTCCATGGATCCGGAGAGAGAGGCGAGGATAATAAAGCGCAACTCAAGTGGGGCATCCAGCAATTAGCCTCTGATAACATGATGAAAAATTTCCCTTGTTTTGTTCTGGCTCCCCAATGCCCGGCAAACGGCTGGTGGTCCAATTATGAGAATCTTGCTGATGGACAACTCAGCCTCAAACCGGAAGCTGGTCAAGCCATGTCTTTAATGATCGAACTGGTAGAAAGCTTGATTATCGATCTAAATATTGACACGAACAGGGTATATATCACAGGACTTTCCATGGGAGGATACGGCACTTTTGATGCCATCATCCGCCGTCCAGACCTCTTTGCAGCAGCCATACCGGTATGTGGTGGTGGAGACATCTCTCAAGCCAAACTTATAAAAGACATCCCTATGTGGATCATTACAGGATCAGAAGATTCAGTCGTAGACCCCAAACTATCGACAGATATGCTTTTAGAGTTACACAAAGAAGGCGCGCGCCCGGGTTTCACCCTTTATCCTGAAACGGGCCATTATTCATGGTTGGCCGCCTACTCTGATCCCATGATATGGGCCTGGCTGTTCAGGCAGTCGAGGTAGCGTCAAGTTCTAAGTATTAAGTACTAAGACTAAGTAATTACAAAATTATTCCATCCAGTTCCGTAGTACATTGTACTCTGTACACATACAAATATACTGACATTTTGGCATCACATTTCAACAAATACTGACTTATTGTCATATAAATTTAACTTAGCTCGCACAAATTGGCACAAAAAGAGCGATGGAACAGGAATTGATCAGAGTTGAATAGAAATAATTTTTAAAAACCTTAAAACATTATAGCTATGAACCTAATAAGATTCAACAGACCATCAAACACAAAAACTTTCAGTCATGTTATGGATGAGTTCTTCAACAAGAGCTTTCCTGAAGTTTTCAACTCCGAACTCAACTGGAATACGCCTTCCACAAACATCAAGGAGACAGACACCGCCTTCACAATTGAAATGGCTGTGCCCGGCATTGATAAAAACAACATTGACATCAGGGTGGAGAAAGATCAGTTGATTGTAGAGTCCAAGCACAGCAGCGAGATTGTAGAAGAAAACGAGGATGATCACTATACTCGTAGGGAATTCAACTACAGCGCTTTCAGAAAGAGCTTTTATCTGAATGAGAAAATCGATGCAAACAAAATCGACGCACGCTACAAGGATGGCATCCTATATATAGATCTTGAGAAAAAAGACGAGGCCAAGACCAGGGAGCCACGCAATATCATTGTAAAATAAAATTGAGTTGGTGATTGATATGGAAAAGGGGTAAAGCGCTCTGCTTCACCCCTTTCCTTTTGATATATGCTTATTTCTTTCTGGATCTGCTCTATAGATTGCGATCGATTTTGGCTTCCCGCATAGTCATAGCTGAATAAACCGGCCTCGGTTGAATTTCCTCTATATTTTGAAGTGGCTTCACCTTATTATTTTCCATGATCTTTTGAATCTCAGCCATTCTTTTTATCCTGCTCTTTCTTCGTTGATCTAACAGATCATGATAGGCTTCTTCATCATAGGTCTTAAGGTAATCCTCATACTTGGACCTTGGAATAACTATTGTTAAATCGCCATTGTTTTTAGGCACATAAGCCGACTTGAACTGAGGATTCAATTTTCGCACCGTTCTGTAAGGAATCTCCAGGTCTCTGGATAATTCGTACAGATTATGTTTTTTACCATCGTTGAGCTGCACGGTATATTTCATATCCTCATCAACCAGCTCGGGCGTCAGCTTATGATAATGATAGTATTGCATCAAATACATGGCTGCAATGATTCGTGGCACATAATTCTGAGTTTCCCTGGGCAAAAATCGTCTGATTTCCCAGAAATTGTAGCTTCCTCCACGTCTGATAGCTTTACGCACATTGCCAGGACCACAGTTGTAGGCTGCTATGGCCAGCGTCCAATCATCGAATTCACAATAAAGGTCAGTCAGGTAATCAAGAGCCGCGCTTGTAGATTTCACGGGGTCTCTACGTTCATCAATAACACTATTGATTTTCAAACCCTTCATCCTGCCTGTAGCACTCATAAACTGCCACAGACCTGTAGCACCAAGAGAGGAAGTTGCCGTAGGAACCAGATTGGATTCTACGACAGCCACATACTTTAATTCTTCCGGAAGCTTTCTTTTGTGGATTTCTTTTTCAAACAATGGAAAGTACAGGTCTACCCGACCAAGTATCTTTTCACCGGCTTTCCTATAAGTGACTGTATATTCCTTGATACGCCTGCCTACCTCATAGGTATAATTGATATCTATCACGCTGGATATGTTTTCCAGGCGCTCAATGATATCTTCTTCGGAGAACCTGGGCACAGAAGGCTTGTAGGTCTTTTCCGAAAGAGCCGAAGTATGGGACCATCCAGTCTGAACAGCCACAAATAATAATAAGCTAACCATCCCCAGCACTTGCCTGGCGACAATCACTAATTTGTCCATGATAAAATAATTTGCAATATCAGTTAATGGGCTTCACATTATTCAAAATAATGTTTGGTTTTTTAGCTAATTCCCACAACACTATTTAATTATACATTAAATCTATATTTAATGTATAAACGGGAACGCAAATATATACCCAATTACTGAATAAGTCAATAATTTACACATTGCAATCTTTTTGAATGTGTATACTATTGATTTACAATAACTATGCCAAGAAATAAGAAAAATTAGCTGCCTAGGAGACCTGCAAAGGCAAGGAGTGATGGATCTTTCATGCCTTTCCCCATGATTTGAATACTCAACGGCATTTTACCAGCTTTATTTTGAATTGGAAGGCTTATCGAGCACTTCCCGCACAGCAGGTCACTCCGAATATGTTCTTATGTTTTAGCCTGCATAACCAGACTTATGAAAATCGCTCAATGAGCTGTTCCAGATCCATGGTAGACTGGTCTCCGGACTTCATATTTTTGAGGGTGAACTGGCCTGATTGCATTTCTTCACTACCAATTATTATCACATGAGGGACATTGATCTTGTCGGCATATTTCATCTGCTTTTTGATCTTTGTCGGCTCAGGATATAAATCTGCTGAGACACCCCTCTCCCTGAGTTTTGATAAAAACTGAAAAGCGTAGCTGTGGGCTTCGTCATCAATGGCCAGCATGAGGATTTGAAGCATTCTGTCAACGGATTCCGGAAAAAGTTTCAATCCGTCCATGACATCATAGATACGCGCTGCACCAAAAGAAATGCCTACACCTGACACGCCGTCAAGTCCAAAGCTTCCAGTAAGATTATCATATCTTCCGCCGCCACCTATGCTTCCTATTTCATAGTCATTCGCCTGCACCTCGATGATGCACCCTGTATAATATGTCAGACCCCTGGCAAGACTCATATCAAAGCGTATTTCATTATGCGTATCTGTACTGCCGAGATAAGCCAGGCAAGTCTTCAGTTCTTCAATACCTTTTAAACCCGTTGGACTGTTTTCAAATTCCTTCTCAAGGAGTTCCAGCTCCTTAATCTGAAGCATTTCAAGAATACGCTCTGCTTTACCCCTCGGAATATCCCTGGATTCCATTTCCTTCAATACACCTTCTTTACCAATCTTGTCGATTTTATCGATAGCCACAGTCATGGCCATAAAACTATCTTGCACACCCTGTGATTCCGCAAGACCGAACAGAACCTTACGGTTATTCAACTTGATTGTGCAGTTGATGCCTAATTTGCTAAAGACAGTGTCATAAATTTTAAGCAATTCGGATTCATACATAAGACTGTCTGATCCTACCACATCGGCATCGCACTGAAAGAACTCTTGGTAGCGCCCCCTTTGTGGCCTGTCGCCTCTCCATACCTGCTGGATCTGGTAACGTTTGAAAGGAAAGGCAATGTCATTCTGATGCATGGTGACAAAGCGGGCAAAAGGAACCGTCAGATCATACCTCAAACCTCGTTTAGCTATCGATGGCACCAGTTTCCTGGAATCCATATCGGCGAGAGCTTCCGGATCGGCATTTTTCAAAAAATCTCCATTGTTGAGAACTTTGAAAAGCAGTTTATCTCCTTCGTCACCGTACTTGCCGGTGAGCGTACTGAGGTTTTCCATTACCGGGGTTTCAATGGGCACATAACCATATAGCTCGAACACTTCCCTAATGGTATTGAAAATATAATTACGCCTTGCTACCTGCTCCGGTAAAAAATCACGCGTGCCTTTTGGAATGGATGGTTTCATTAGAGCACTGATCTGAATTGACTGAGAAATCGGATATCGTTTTCGAAAAGAAGCCTTATATCACTGATATCAAATCGTTGCATTGCTGATCGTTCAATCCCTATTCCAAATGCAAATCCGGTATACTTTTCAGAGTCTATGCCGCAATTCTCCAAAACATTGGGGTCGACCATACCACATCCCAGGACCTCCAGCCATCCTGTGCCTTTAGTCAATCGCTTCGTGGTCTCTGTTTCTGTTCCCATCCAGACATCCATTTCTGCACTCGGTTCAGTAAATGGAAAGAAACTGGGCCTCAAACGTATTTTGGTTTCTGGACCATACATCTCTTTAGCAAAATAATCCAGGGTTTGTTTCATATCAGCAAAAGATACCCCTTCATCAATATAAAGTCCTTCCACCTGGTGGAACTGGCAATGCGATCGAGCCGATACCGTTTCATTACGATACACGCGTCCCGGCGCTATGATCCTGATCGGAGGTTCCTGATTCTGCATAACTCTTGCCTGAACAGAGGATGTGTGTGTTCGCAACAGATAGCTTGTCGAATCCTTCAGATAGAATGTATCCTGCATATCTCTTGCCGGATGATCTTCCGGCGTGTTCATGGCTGTAAAGTTGTGCCAGTCATCTTCAATTTCCCTTTCTTCAGCTACGACAAAACCAATACGCTCAAAAATGCCAATCATATGTTCCATAACGATTGAAACCGGATGGCGACTGCCTAAAGTCGTGGGAGCAGGGGGCCTTGTCATATCCATGCCTGACTTCTCCTCCCCTTTTTGCTTATCCCGAATGGAAGAAGCCAAACTTTCATATTTTTCTTCTGCAAGGGTTTTGAGGGCGTTCAGCGACTGACCATATTCTTTCTTCTGATCGTTGGGAACATTTCTGATCTCACCAAAAAGAGGCTTGATGATATTCTTTGTTCCCAAATACCGTATCCTGAATTGCTCAAGCTGTTCAGCATTATCTACAGCTGTTTCGGATATTTGCTTTTTGAGTTCTTCTATTTTATTGAATGCTTCCAAAACTTCATGTTGTAAGCTTGCAAAATTAGTGTTTCTTAAGGCAGTTTTCCTGAAAATTGGGCATAAAAGCCGGGCTGCTCAATATTTTTAGGCTTAGTTCTTGTAATAGTACAAAGATTATATTCTACTCATCCTGAATATGGAAATGCAAATCGCAGATATTCTGATTTCATTGCTTGGCGGTTTTACCGCCGGTTTCCTGAATGCTCTGGCAGGCTTTGGATCGGTCATCACGCTGGCTATCTATATGGATATTATGAATATCCCGGGACACATTGCAAATGGAACCAATCGAGTCAATATACTGGCAAGCAGCAGTATCAGCGCCGTTACATTCCAACGCAACGGACTTCTGGATTTTGATCGCGGTAAACGCATCATTTTACTGGTACTCCTTGGCGCCCTTGCCGGCGTAGTGATGGCAGTAAATATTGATGCTGATCAATTCAAAAGCGCGTATAAATATATTCTGATACCTATATTGGCTATACTTCTCATTAAGCCCCGACGATTTATTTCACCAGACCAATCGAAACCGGCTTCAAACCCCTGGCTTACAGGCATTATCTATTTTCTTTTTGGCGTTTACGCAGGCTTCATACAGGTAGGCTTTGGCGTTGTATTTCTGCTTGTTGTCATTATTATGGACAAATACGACCTGATTAAAGCCAATGCACTCAAGGTAGCCATTGTCGCCATTTACACTGTATTTGTCCTGGCGATATTTCATTTCAGAGGTCTGGTCAGGTGGGAGGCCGGACTGATACTGGCATCGGGGCAAGGATTGGGTGGCTACCTGGCTGCGCGCTACGCTTCAAAAATGGAAGGCGCCAACAAGTTAGCCTATTACCTTATTGTTATCATAGTAATTGCTGTGATTATCAAAAACTTTGAACTCTGGAAAATATTGGCATAAGTGAGGCCGGCACAGAAAACTACCGGCCCTTACACTCAAAATACTAATAACAGCTATTTCGACCCCTTACATAGCCATTGGTATAATACCTGTATAAAAGGCTATTTATTTCGCTCTCCAATCTGCCTATGCGACGTGCTTCCCTGCTGGAAATGTAACCATCCCTCCAGGCGCATCTTTTTTCTTCATCCAGCTTATACTCCAGTTGAGCCAATCGCTTTCTTACATGCCTTGGAATGTCTCTGGCAGCTGCATTGGCATTGTAATAATGACAGCGATACTTTGCCCGCATATTATAATCTGTCCGATAGTAGGACCTGTTTGATTGGGCACGCACAAAACTCAATCCCAGCCCTAAAAAAATCAAAGTGATCATTATCTTTTTCATAAGCCTATATTTTATTCCACCAACAATATCGTTGGTTAATCATCTAGTTTTTAGACTCATAAATTAGGGCATAAGTAAGCATGAGTGCCTGTGATTAACCTGTCTTTAACGCTTATAGGAAGCAAATGCTACAGCTTTGTTAAAGCATCCACCTAATCCTTGATTTATCACTTGATTATTTAATTTTCTTAACAGGCCTTTTCGGATTATTTTAAGATTTGAATCATAATATATTTTAATTTATATTAATATCTTTTGTACAAACGTGTGGATATGAATACACTGACAGACTCGGCATCAGCATTGAGAAGACGTTATGAGAACTTATTTATAAAGGAATTTGAGAAGCTCAACGAAGAACAAAAAAAAGCTGTCAGCACTATCGAGGGCCCGGTCCTGGTAAATGCAGGACCCGGAACAGGAAAGACCCAGATCCTGGCCGTCCGCATTGGGAAGATACTGCTTGAAACAGATGCAGCAGCGCACAACATTCTTTGTCTTACGTATACAGAAGCCGCTACTGTCGCCATGCGTAACAGGCTGGTAGAGATCATAGGCCCTGCCGCTCACCAGGTACACATACATACCTTTCACGGCTTCTGCAATAAGGTCATCCAGGAAAACCTCAATATTTTTGGCGCCTACCGCCAACTGGAACCCATTACAGATCTGGAAACCGTAGATATTTTCAGGGCTCTTATTGATTCCCTTCCAAGTGACAACATTCTCAAACGCTTTAAAGATGACCGGTACTACGAGAAAGACCGCATGCAAAACCTCTTTGACCTGATGAAAAAAGAGAATATCTCAAGCGAGGAATTGATTGCACTGGTTGATCGGCATCTAAAAGAAAAAAGAGAATCTGATGAATACATAGCTAAAAGAGCCAGCACATCGAAAGGCAGACGGTGGAAAAAAGGCGAGTTCAGACAAGATAAATATGAGGACTATGCCATCAAGTTCGATACGCTCAAAGCAGCAGCAAAAGAATATCAAAATTACCAGGACCTGATGCAGGAGCATGAACGCTATGACTACAATGATATGATACTCTGGGTACTGGAAGAATTTAAGCAGAACGAACTGCTTTTATCCCAGTATCAGGAACGGTACCAATACTTCCTGGTCGATGAGTACCAGGATACCAACGGATCACAAAACGCCATCTTATCTCTCCTCATAGATTATTGGGATCAAGCTAACGTATTTGTTGTAGGTGATGATGATCAGGCCATTTATAAATTCCAGGGAGCCAGTATTGATAACCTCGTTAAGTTCAGAAATGATTACAATCCGGAGATCATAGTACTGAAAAAGAATTACAGGTCAAATCAAAAGATTCTTGACTCAGCCAGCAGTCTTATACAATTAAACACAAAACGGCTTGTGAATGAAGACGAAGGATTGAGCAAACAACTCCAGGCGTCAGGAGATGATAAAGACAACACAAGCCTTCCCAAAGTTATATGCTTTAATAAGCAATCCGATGAGTATGCTTTTATAGCAGACCAGCTGAAAAAAATGGCTCTTGAGAATCCGGAAGAACTGAAAGAAACCGCCGTTATTTACCGAAAGCACAAGCAGGTAGAATCATTACTGACAATACTCGAAAAAAACAAAATAGCCTATAATGTAAAACATCGAATCAATATCCTTGAATTGCCTTTTATCAAAAACCTTATAAATATCCTGAAATATATACAGGAGGAATATGATGTTTTCAACAGTTCAAGTGTGCGCTTGTTTGAAATATTACATTATGAATACTTTAAAATTCCAAGTCTTGATATTGCAAGATTGAATTACTACTGTTCAAGGCATAGAAAAAATGAAGAAAGAATCAGTCTGCGCGAATTCATTGCCGACAAAGAAAAAATCGATACACTCGGCTTAAGTCAGCCGGAAAAGATCCACCAGCTATCACAGCATCTTGAATCGTGGATTGGCAGCCAGGCATCAAAAACAATACAACTGCTTTTCGGTGATATTCTGAATGAAGGAGGTATTCTCTCCTACATTATGGAAAGACCCGATAAAGCCTGGTACCTCCAGCTTATAGCCACCCTTTTTGATTTTATCAAAGACGAATCCGTTAAAAGTGGAAATATAAGCCTCAAAGAAGTTCTCCAGATGTTTGACAAAATGAATGAAAACAGGATTCAGCTGCCGGTAAACAAAATTATCAGCTCCGAAAATGGCGTTCATTTTGTTACGGCACACTCAGCCAAAGGACTGGAATTCAAAAATGTATTTTTAATAGGATGTACCAAAAACATCTGGGATAAAACTGGCGGATCACATTTCGTTAATTATACTTACCCGGATGGGGTAAACAGTTCTAATCAAACAGGTACTGAAGATGAACGTAGACTCTTTTTTGTAGCCTTGACACGGGCTAAAACAGGATTGACTGTCAGTTACGCCAGACAAACCGAAGAAGGCAAGGATCTTGGGGCATCTCAATTCGTCGATGAAATGGTGGCAAATGGTGGCATCGAAATGAGCACTATTGAAATGCCGGAGGACAAGCTGATTAAGTTCTATTATGAAGTCTTCAAGAAAACAGAAGTACAAGTGCCCCTTATCGAAAAACCCCTGATTGACAACTGGCTCAAAGATTACCGACTCAGTGTTACACATCTGAATAAATACCTGTCCTGCCCAATAAGCTTTTACTTTGAGAATATACTTCGTGTGCCTTCTGCAAGAAACGCATATACTGGATACGGTAGTGCCATGCACAATGCCCTCTATGAGTTTATGATGCAATACAAAGCCAAAAAGCTGTCAGACAAAGGGCATCTTGTGCACTACTTCAGGGATAGTATGAATAAACACAGATCGCACTTCACCAAAGAGGAATTCGAAAGCTATCTGGTACTTGGTGAGATGAACCTGGAGAAACTGCATGCCGACAGAATAGATGAATGGACTTCACTTCCTGATTTTGCCCTAGAGGAAGAGCTATCCCATGCAGAAGCCGAAGGGGTAGCCATAAAAGGATTCATCGACAAAGTAGAAATAGACAAGCAAAAAGTTCATGTCGTAGACTATAAGACCGGAAAGGCGTCGAATGCTAAAAAGAAACTGAAAAAACCCAGCGACAAAGATCCCGTTGGCGGTGACTACTGGAGGCAACTTGTATTTTACAAAATCCTGCTTGAAAGTGATAAAAAACATAACTGGATCATGGAATCTGCTGAAATAGATTTCATAGAACCGGACCGAGTGAGTGGGGAATTTACCCGTAAAAAGATGTATGTCACAGACGAAGACACAGCCATTGTGAAAAGGCAAATCAAAGAATGTTACGAAAAAATCAAAAACTATGCATTTGACAAAGGCTGTGGTGAGGATGATTGCCGATGGTGTAGCTTTGTAAATGAAAATAAACTAAGCATAGCACAATGAAACTGATCAAAAAAACCCTTCACTTTCTTGTATTTATATGCTTTGCCTGCTTTGCATATGTGCAATACAACGATAGCGATGCTTCGCTTTGGATCATCATTTACGGTTTCGTAGCTATCATTGCATTAGGATCTATGCTGAATTTTAGGATGCGTAAGCCCGCATTGCTGATCCTTATAATCATGCTGATCCTCATTTTTTGCAACCTGAATCTTTTGACCAGCTGGACAAATGCGGGATATCCTTCATTCATAGATTATGAAAAGACAGATGTACAGGTGGTCGAAAATATCAGGGAGTTTCTGGGCTTGACACTATCAGCCCTGGTGCTTTCTGTTTATGCCAGTATCAGATAAAACAACAAAGGCCTTCTTACAAAAGGCCTCTGTCATAATACTCAATCATAAAAACCATTGGGACTTTTTAAATATTTAGTCCATTTATCAAATACCTAAAACCGGCATTTTGTTGCATGATCATCTAGTTTTGAATGATTATTTTTTGAACTGTAGAGCCTTCAGGAGATACAAACCAAAGGTAATATAAGCCATCTTCCAAGGCACCTAAGTCCAAATTCCCAGTAGCTTCGACATTATATATTTCTCTACCAGATGGGTCAACTACAATTATTGAGCTGACAAGTTCCCAACCCTCCAGATGAAACAAACCATTGCCAGGATTAGGGAATATATTTAGGTTTTCAGATATCAGGCCTTGTGAATGACTCAGCGCATCCAGATCATACTTATACATACCCCGGCCATAGCTGGCCGCAACAAGGAATCTTTGCTTCTCACTGTAATCAATATCTAGCACCGGTACATTAGGCATGCCAAGACCAAGGATGTGCCATGTATCACCATAGTCCGGACTGAAAAACACACCCATATCTGTAGCCAGATAAAGAAAACCTTCATCTGTAAGATCTGCTATGATCTCATTAACAGGGACATCAGGAAGCTCCTGACCAATAGAAGTCCAGCTGAAGCCATAGTCACTGGAATAATATACATGACTGTTGGACTCCCCGAAGCGAAAACCTGAAACCGTTAAGTAAACGCCCGACTCAAAAAATGGATCGGCATGAATGGATGTAATCCATCGTTTAGGAATACCTAATGAGATATTGTCAAAACTGGAGCCGTAATCGCGACTGATCCACACATTGCCATCGTCAGTACCTACATAAATGATATCACTGTTCAATGGCGAAACCTCTATGGCCGTCAGAGTTCCAAATTGGATATTGCCCTGCGGTCTGTCTTCACTTACCAACTCTTCTGTCAACTCTTCCCAACTATCTCCCCTGTTCTCTGATCTGTACAAGCGCTGGGTACCAGTATATATAACCCGGCTGGCGTTAGGATCCATTTCAATAGGGGTGTTCCAGTTAAAGACGCCCGAAATACCAACAGGTAGATATTGAATATCCGTAACCGCGGTGTCTGCCCTGAACATATTCCCATTCTGCGTTTCAAAATACATAAGGCTGTTGTCTTCAGGATCTATTATAATCCGGAAACCATCACCACCGAATAATTTATCCCAGTTGAGAGATGAATTTTTACTGACAACTATTCCGTTATCCTGGGCACCGCCATAAATATTGTCCGGCTCCACTGGGTCTATAGCACATGTATAAAATTGAAAGTTGGCCATACCCGGCCTGTAGAAATAAGCATCCGAACCTGGAATCTCTTCTATCATCATATCAACACCGCCATCATTACCATTGAAGATAAGCCCCTCTGTTTGCCTGGAAATCGCAAGTGCGTGATGGTCGACATGAGCACTTGGAAAAATATTATACCATGAATCAGCACCATCATCGCTGGCAAACATATGCAGACTTGTAACATAGACCTTGTCAGGATTGAACGGGTCTACATAAATACGGCCGAACCACCACATAAAGGAAACATTATCAATGCCATCAGTGGATTTTTCAATCCAGCTCTCTCCTCCATTGTCCGACCTGTACAAACCCTGGATAAATCCTCTTTGATCTGCATACCAGGCATACAAGATATCCGGATGGGATTCAGAAATGGCAATGCCAATACGCCCCTTTTGAGAAGGAAGAAATGGTAATCCATTTGTTAATTCGACCCAGTTGTCTCCACCATCCAGGCTTTTATAAATACCGGAAGAAGCCCCTCCGTATTGCCTGTTATGCGGCCGGCGTATTCTCTCCCACATGGCAGCATATACAATATTACCATCATCTGGATGAATAGCTAAATCAATGCCGCCCGTGGAGTCCGAAAGAAAAAGCACCTGTTCCCAGGACAATCCACCGTTTACACTACGGTAGATACCCCTGTCAGGGTTATTTTCGAACAAATGCCCCATACAGGCAACAAACAATCGATTATCATCATTGGGATCAATGGCTATACGCCCAATGCTTCCTGCATTGTCAAGCCCAAGGTGTCTCCAGTTATCTCCCGCATCATCCGACCTATAAACGCCATGACCATCGTATGCGATCGAACCGCCACCTGCATTGGATTCACCTGTACCTGCATAAATAAGCTCTGAATTATTCAGAGATATGGCCAGATCACCGATGGCCAGACATTCCTGCTTGTCAAACAAGGGCTCCCAGTTCATGCCACGATCAGCAGATCGGAAAACACCACCGCTGGCCGATGCAGCATAAATGACCTGGTCATCATCAGGATCGAATTCAATATCTGTAATGCGCCCATCCATATTATTGGGACCAAGGCTTTCCCAGGAGTCGACCTTGCTCTTATAGTTCGTGGAAAGCTGATCGTGTCTCCATGCCAGAGCCTCTCTGTAAACGTCCTTGGAAGGAAGGCCATGAGGGAATGAGCGTTGGGCAATCAGATAATCCAAAGGATATAAGCTGTCGTCATTGCTGCCGCATGATAAAAATAGGATGGCAATAAAAAGGCCAGCAAAAGCTTTATTCATTGAATTCGATTTCTTCTTTCTAGATCAGACAAAGAATTTATTTATCACTAAGCAGCAAAATACACATTATGCACGTTAGCTCTATAGCTACTATTAAAATGGTTTTTCAAAGTATTTAGAGCCATCAAAATTCCCAAATATGGTTTTATAAACCAATGAGGGCCCCTTCCCATCCCGAAGGGGCTCTTTTTTATTTTTGAGACTCCTCAATTTTCCTAAAGTATTCATCCAGTCCGGGCTGATTGAGTTTGAAGCCCTCTTCCTCTTTTGCTGCATCAACCATCTTGCGTACATCTTCCAAGAGCTGTCGCGAGTCATAAATGACCCCGTCCTTGATTGTGTATTTTACAGAGCCTACTCGAACGATATTATTATCGGCGTCAAGCTTGATGGTCCCTGTCCCGTAAAGTACTTTAAAGTTAGCAAGCGGATTTTCTTCAATCAATACTATATCTGCCAATTTGCCCTCTTCCACACTACCAATTTGTTCATCCATGCCAAGAGTCTCAGCACCATAAAGTGTGGCAGACCTTATGACTTCCAAGGGATGAAAACCCGCTTCGCGCAGCAATTCCAATTCACGGATGTATCCAAAGCCATATAATTTGAAAATAAAACCAGAGTCAGACCCGGTGGTAACGCGCCCTCCCCTGTTCTTGTATTCATTGACAAAAGTCATCCACAATTGATAATTATGTCTCCAGTCTACCTCCTGTTCCGTTCCCCAATAATGCCAGTAAGAGCCGTGAGATATTCTTGAAGGCAAAAAGAAGCGCCACAAACTAGGCAGCGTATATATCTCATGCCATTCTTCACGCCTCGCCCTGTGCAGGTCTCTGCTGGCCTCATAGATATTAAATGTAGGATCAATGGTAAAATCAAGGTCAAGCAATTCCTGCATGACCTTGTTCCAATGCTCAGAGAAAGGCTCAGCCGCCTGCTTCCAGAGGCGTCCTGCTTCTTCAAATCTGTGTTGTTCGTTTTGATAATTATAATCAGCCGGGTAATCCTGTATGCGACGGTCTGTAAATAATGCTTCCGGTAAACCATACCAGTGTTCCATACTCGTAAGCCCTGCCCGTGCAGAATGAAGAACATTCCAGCGCGCCACGTCAAGTTGGGCATGGTGGCATGCTGACCTGAGACCAAGCTTTTTATTTTCTGCCAGTGCCGCAGCAAATAATTGGGGTGCCAAACCAAAAAACTTGATGCCGTCAGCACCATTATCAGCATTTTGCCTTACCCAGGCCCTGGCCTGCTCAGGCGTCGTGATGGCTTCTTCAGCGCCCTGGCCAAAGACAGTATAAGCCTGAATTCTTGGTGCTGTTATCTTGTTTTGAAGACTTAGTTCTTTATGCCTGAGGACCCATTCAAGACCATTACCGCAAGACGGGTCGCGAATGGTAGTAATGCCATGAGCCAGCCATAACTTAAAAACATATTCCGCATCAGCGCCCTGACTCGTACCGCCGATATGGCCGTGCATGTCAACAAAGCCAGGCAAGGCATACATGCCTTCGGCATCCAGCTCGTATCCTCCTTCTTTGAGTTGCGGCCTGCGTTTTGGATTAATTTCCACTCCAGGATAGCCCACAACTCGGATATCCTTGATGACATTGTTCTCAATAACTATGTCTACAGGCCCCTTCATGGGAGCACCCGTACCATCTATGAGATTTACTCCACGTATAATAAGTTGAGAGAATGGTCCTTCACCTTCCTGAACCACAGGTGCATCAGCAAGCTGCCCATAGGCTGCGGCCAATCCGATGAAGAAACATGCTGTCAATCTTATTAAACTATGTATGCACATTATAAAATTTTTAGTCAGGATATGAGAATACTGCATCAGCGGTATTCAATCTACAATGGTATCAAATATTAAAAGAATTTGAACTCTATTACTCTGTAATGATTGCGCTTTCAAATCATTTTCCTTCCATTATTACAAGAGCCTGGATGCCAGTCAAATTTAATGCTTTAAAATGACAGCTCCGGCAATAAAGACATATTCAAAGTTTGATTTATATTTGCATGCAGTTTCAACCAACCACTTATATTTATGCCTCGTGACACCTCGATTAAATCCGTCCTGATCATAGGAAGCGGACCAATAATCATAGGCCAGGCCTGTGAGTTTGATTATTCAGGAACGCAAGCCTCAAGATCTTTGATGGAAGAAGGAATTGAAGTAAGCCTAATCAATTCCAATCCGGCCACCATTATGACGGATCCTATTACGGCCGATAATATATATCTCCTGCCTCTTACTGTCGATAGTTTACGGCAAATACTTGAAGAAAGGCAAATAGACGCCGTATTGGCTACCATGGGTGGACAGACTGCCCTCAACCTGGCTATTGAAGCCGGTAAGCAGGGGCTTTGGGAAGACTATAATGTAAAGCTCATTGGTGTTGACCTGGAAGCCATTGAGAAAGCTGAAAACAGGGAGGCATTCAAAGACCACATTGAGACTATAGGTCTAAGCAAAGCTCCTTCCTATATAGCCAACTCTTTCCTTGAAGGAAAAGATGCCTCTCAGAAAATAGGATTTCCACTTGTAATCAGACCATCCTACACTCTTGGTGGTACCGGTGGTGGATTTGTTATGGAAGAAAAAGACTTTGACGAGGCTCTAAGAAGAGGATTGGATGCTTCGCCTACCCACGAAGTATTGGTAGAAAAAGCTGTCCTCGGTTGGAAGGAATATGAATTAGAGCTCTTGCGTGATTCCAATGACAATGTAGTGATCATTTGTACTGTCGAAAACCTTGACCCGATGGGTATACATACGGGAGACAGTATTACCGTTGCACCTGCCATGACACTGTCAGACAGAGCTTACCAGGAAATGCGTAACCAGGCCATTAAGCTGATGCGCTCAATGGGTAATTTCGCCGGAGGTTGTAACATACAGTTTTCCGTCAATCCGGATACCGAAGAGCTGATCTGTATCGAAATCAACCCGCGTGTATCAAGGTCTTCGGCATTGGCCAGTAAGGCTACAGGTTATCCTATTGCAAAAATAGCCGCCAAACTGGCTATCGGATATACCCTCGATGAGCTGAGCAACCAGATTACAAAAACTACCTCAGCCTATTTTGAACCGACACTGGATTATGTTATTGTCAAAATGCCAAGATGGAATTTTGAAAAATTCTATGGCTCGGATCACACCCTCGGCCTTCAGATGAAATCGGTCGGCGAGGTGATGTCTATCGGAAGGACTTTTCTGGAAGCCCTTCAGAAAGCATGCCAGAGCCAGGAAAACAACAGGGCTGGACTGGGTGCTGACAAGAAAGAATGGATCAAGACAGAAGACATACTTGAAAGACTTGAAAAAGCCAGTGATGACAGGATATACAGGGTTAAGGATGCTATCCGACTGGGTGTGCCGATAAAAAGTGTTCAAAAACTGACCAATATTGATCCTTGGTACCTTAAACAAATCAAGCAACTGGTTAATCTTGAGAACCAGCTGATGACTTACAACATTCCGGAAGATATTCCATATGAGTTTATGAAACAGCTCAAGTTGGTAGGTTATTCAGATGCACAGATAGCCTGGTTGATGCGCGTTGAGGAAAACACTGTCACAAAGCACAGGAAATCGATGGGCATTCGCCGAACTTATAAGATGGTGGATACCTGTGCGGCAGAATTTGAAGCCCAAACACCTTATTACTACTCAAGCTTTGACCAGGAAAACGAAAGTATCGTCAGCGATAAGAAAAAAATAGTTGTTCTGGGGTCTGGGCCAAACAGGATTGGTCAGGGTATAGAATTCGACTACTGTTGTGTACATGGTGTGATGGCTATTAAAGAAGCAGGATACGAATCGATCATGATCAACTGTAATCCTGAAACCGTATCTACTGACTTTGACATATCGGACAAACTCTACTTCGAACCCATATACTGGGAGCACCTGGAAGAAATTCTGGAGCATGAAAAACCAGAAGGTGTCATCGTACAGCTGGGAGGCCAGACCGCTTTGAAGCTTGCTGAAACGATAGAAAAGAAAGGATATAAAATTATCGGTACAGATTTCAATAGCATGGACCTTGCAGAGGACAGGGGAAGGTTTTCAGACCTTCTCAAAGAGCTTGGCATCCCATACCCTCGATATGGAGTAGCCCATGACGTGGAAGAAGCTATCGAAGTAGCCAATGAAGTTTCTTATCCCGTGTTGGTCAGACCTTCTTATGTGCTGGGAGGTCAGAGAATGCGTATAGTCATAAATGACGAAGAGTTGGAGAGACATGTTTTGAGCATATTCAAACATTTGCCTGACAACCGCGTACTGATTGACCAGTTTTTGAAACGGGCCATTGAAGCTGAGGTGGATGCCATCTTTGATGGTGACGACTTGCTTATTATGGGTATAATGGAACACATTGAACCTGCAGGCATTCATTCCGGTGACAGTTCGGCCGTCTTGCCTACCTACTCATTGAGTGAAAAGGCTGTTGAGACCATGAAAGAGTATACCCGCAAGATTGCCGAAGCCCTCAACATCAGAGGTCTGATCAATATACAGTTTGCAATAAAAAATGATAATGTATTTGTTATTGAAGCCAATCCAAGGGCTTCAAGAACAACGCCATTCATCGCAAAAGCGTACAGAGAGCCATTCCTTAAAATTGCCACTCATGTGATGATTGGAAGTAAGAAAATCAAGGATTTTAATATCAAAAAACAGATGGAAGGATATGCCATCAAAGTTCCGGTTTTCTCTTTCAACAAATTCCCGAATGTAGACAAACAATTAGGACCAGAAATGAAATCAACAGGAGAGGCAATCCGATTTATTAAAGACCTCAAAGATCCGTTTTTCAGAAAACTGGATAAAGAAAGAAGTATGTATTTGAGTAGATAGTATTTATCTATCCAATTAAAAAAAGGAAGGCTAATAGTCTTCCTTTTTTTAATCATACCTAAAGCTTTCCAGCTAAGTCTTAATTTACAATATTATATTCTTGACACTTTTGGCATTGCCCCAAAAGTGTCAAGAATAGTTATACAAAAAAATGCTACTTAACCCACATTGAATTATCGAAAGTTATTGAATAGAAAAAGGGGAAAGCTATAGACCGAATCCCCTTTTTTTTAATTCTTTAAGATTTGCAGGTATTAAATACCAAGCTTAGCTTTTACCATGGCACCTACGTTTGTTGCGTCATCTGCATACAATACAAAACCAGTACTGTAATCAAATATGTAATCAAAACCATTTTCATTGGCCACATCATCAATAGCCTTTTGAATCCTGTCACGAATCGGAGCCAGCAGACTTTCTGATTTATCGAGAATCTTTTGCTGAGACTCTTGTTCAAAAACAAGAATACTGTTTTCTTCCTCTTTAAGCTTGGCTACTTCTGTTTCCAGCTGCTTGGGTGAAATTTCTCCTTGTGCCTCACGTCTTTCCAGGTCCTGGTATTTAGCTTGCAATGCTTGAAGCATTTCCTGACCTTTCTTCTGCAGTTGCGTTTTAAAGGTCTCAATGTTTGAGTTGGCCTCCTTCACCTCAGGAATAAGCTGAATGATTTCCTGTGTATCAACGTAAGCAAAATTCTGAGCAAAACTCTGTGTAGCTGCTCCAAAAGCTATCAATAGTGTAAATAATAGATATTTTTTCATGTGTACTTATCTTAATTTGATCTGATTCCTAATTCTCTTCTAATCTCTGTTGTCTTATCGTATTCCTGGCTTGCATATAATAGCCCGGCTGCTCCAGCCTTGTCAAAGATCAGGTCAAAGCCTTTTAATTGAGCATAACCCTGGATTGCTGTAAATACTTCATCCTGGATAGGACTGATCAGCTCCTGCCGGCGCTGAAAAAGATCTCCCTCAGGACCGAATCGCCTCTTTTGCAGGTCGCGAACTTGTTTTTCTTTTTCCATGATTTCATCTTCTCTCTCGCGCTTTACTTCATCGCTCAACAAGACCTGCTCAGCTTGGTACTTATTGTACATACTCTTGATCTTATCATACTCCTGGGCAATATCCTGACGCCATTTAGCGGCAATCTGATCAATCTCCTGTTGTGCCTGCTGATATGCTGGCAGGTCTTCCAATATCCCTGATACATCCACTACGGCCACTCTCTGAGCAGAAATCTGGCTGGCAAATACCATCAGACAAAAGGCAAAAAACATTTTTTTACACATAGCTATATTTTTTCGTTCAAACTATTCAATACAAATGAAGGAAATAATTATTCCTTACCGCATGGGTTTAACGTATGTTTAACCTCGCGGACCGTATTGCCATTCCTCTTTGAACCACGCAAAAATAAAGAGATTATCATAATAAAAAAGGAAGTCACGTTTCCATGACTTCCTATACAAATATTTAGAGCTAACGAATTACTATTCAATAACCATCATCTTGTATTCTGTCTGAGAATACGAAGTGATGATTCGTACATATATCAAACCTGAACTTTGCAGATCTGACTTTCTCACTGTATAACTGCGATCACCCGCATCAAAATGCTCCTGAGCTGTATGCAATAATCTTCCAGCTACATCATAAAATTCAAAACTTACACGATCAGCAAGAGGCAACTCAAAGTCAATCTCTGCATAGTCTATCCATGGATTCGGCTTCACGCTCTTGATGGCCAAATCACCCAATTCCACATCGCCTGTTCTGAATGGTATTACTGTTTGGAGGCCCCTGTATGCTTCGGCTCTTGTCAGCTGTGATCCCATCGTAAAGGATGTGCTGCCATTGATACTGTTTCTAGCACGGATGTCTATGGTAAATAACACATCGGTTTTATCAAGTACTTTTTCAGCTTCGTCTGCATAACTGATGCTGATCTTTCCTTCCTGGACCATGAGCCAGTTAACATCTCTATCGGCATCGATATCAAGGGCTGCTGCTCTTATGTCAATAATCTCAAAGTCCTCCGTATTGAAATTCAGAGTGCCCTGCCAGCCTGTGATGCCGTCATAATTTTCAGCAGTCACATCAATGCTTAGTACATCATCTTTTTCAGCTACGAATCCTGGGAATACCAATTCAAGTGGCATCTGGCTTTCATCCACTTCCGAACCAAAATTGCTTCTTGGAACAGCTGTGTTGTTAACATCACCAATCTTGACTCCTACAAAATCAATATCCATATCCTGGTCCAGATTCCATATTTCATAGCTTTCAGGAATGCTGAAGGCCCATGGATCTTGAGGATCAACAAAGTCAACGGCTGCATCTACGAAACGCCAGCTTTCGTTTGACGGATATGAGTCATAGATACCAAGAACCAATTTCCTCAACTCAATAAGGTCAAACGCAGAAATCTTGTCATTGTGATCAATATCAGCTGCCAGGAGCTTGTAAGGACTCTGCAGTTTTTGAATTCCAAGAATATGTCTTTGAATCAGTATAAGATCCAGAGTACTTACACCATTCAGGTCATCTCCGTCCTTATGCGGTATAACTGTGTAGCTGCCACCCATAGGCATATCATTAAAGGCATAACTGCCACTGTTATCTGTCATCATACCCAGCTCTCCCCCGTCTAGGTCTACCTGGACACCTTCTATGTTTTCCAGCATTTCAGTATAAACCTCTCCTTGAACATCCACGATATTGGCACCACCACAAGCAGTATCCTGATCCGTGACCAGAATCGTGGAAGTACAATAGTCCTGAACGCCCGTGACTGTATCTCTTACCCATAATTGTATGGTGACCAATTCATTGGCATCATCACAATCAAATTGAATATTCTGTACGATTGAGTCCGGACTGAAACTCAAGGTGATCGGGTTACCACATGGATGATATGAGCTTCCATCAAAATCCTCAGCCCATAGCTCAACCGGGTCGGTACCGGCCAATTCCACTGACATGCCACTTTGACAGACAGGAATTGGAGATTTGGTATTGATGATTATCAAATCTTGAGAATCGAAATCAACATGACCACAGGCATCGGTAACGGCCCATTCAATAACATACTCGCCATTTACCAAGGTATCAACATAGACATTGGTATCCGCTTCCATGACAATTTCATCCAGACTATTGTAGACAGTATAGCTGTAATTCAATTCCCCACATCCACCTGTGGCAAATCTCTCAACCAATATTTCACCACTCTCACAATCGATGTTGAATGATTCAATGACAATGGTATCATTCGCCATATCGTTAAATGCAAGATCGTCTTCAACATAAATCCTAATTATCTGTGGATCGTCTTCATTTGTCCATGTATTGAACAAGCCATTTTCACCTTGACCACACCAGTCTATAACCGTCCATGTTCTCTCAATGATCACACACTCACCCAGACCATCCGCTGTTACTATTATATTATCCTCATAATCCCAGCCTATCAGAGCACAACCTGTATCACCAGTAATAACAGGATATGCTACTGTATCAGCCTGACTCATATTTTGAGGCTTGATTGAATCTTGATAAATACATGCATCCAAAATATCCACATCGTATGGCCAGATGATATCATCATTGAACTCATTGAATGGATCCTGGTCTTCTATGGTAATAATCTGAGTACATTTTCTCAGAGCAGCGCTGCCTCCGGGATTTGTGATTTCAAATCTTCTGACTATCTGCCCAAGACCGCATGAATTCAAATCCGTCTCTACAATTTCTGTAACTACCTGCTGCTCAGCACAATTGTCAGTTACTATTTCTTCACCAAATACAAGGCCCAGGTTATCGAGGTCATAGGGTTGTCTACAATCTATTGTGACATCGGCTGGACAATCCAACAATGGAATATCCTTGTCCTGGACTTCTACACTCACCCAACATTCATTATAGTTGCCTCCTGTATCATATGCTCTGAAACCTACCATGACCGTGGTTCCAATATCAGCACAACAGAAGCTTACGCTTTCATCGTAAAGAGTATCAAGGGCGTTACACGTAGTATCCATTCTTGCGACGGCGAAACCACTCAAACCACATTCATCCCATGAGCCATCATCAAAGGCTTCGGCATATACGATACGGGATCCTGTATTACTTATAGATACAACTGTATATTTTTCACATACTGTTACCGGTTCTGTAGCATCACGTACAGTAACTATCATATCACAGCTGCTGGTATTTTTACACTTGTCGCTGACAGAATAGCTGACTACATTGGTGCCCACCTCGAATTGAGCAACACCTCCATTGGTGAAGATGACACCATTTGGAAAATCAATCTTGTAATTAAGCTCGTTGCCACAGTCATCAGTAGCTAATACAGATGGAAGATCAACTGATGCTGCGCAGTCATCATTCGTAGATACCGTAATATCTGAAGGACAACTGAATTCCGGGGCTACATCATCTATTACTTCTATAACCTGCATGCCTGGCTCTACCATCTCATCATTACACCACCATTCCATCACATTCCATTCTCTGATGACCTGCTTGAAACAGCCATCACTAAACATGATTATATCAGTATAGGTAATCATAGTATTACATATCTGATTAGCCTCTCCAGGTATGATATAAGGTGTACCGTCGGCAAAGTTTATACCTGTTGCCCCACCTATAGGAATAAGGGGAGCTCCTGATCCAGAACCTGTTAAAGGACAGTAAACGCCATTGGTAATGTTATCATCACATATAAATGGAACACCTGAAGTTCCTGACCCAACAAAGCCAGAACCTGATCCCGTAATGGAAGAATATAACCAAGGCAGTGGAAATCCATCTTCATTGAAAATATATGCGCTGTCTGAGCATGATATAGGATTACCATTTGATTTTGTTCTATGCTCGGGGAACATAAGATTATCAAGGTTCACCCTTTCAAGCATAATGGTTTGAGTACATCGTTTTTCATTACCCATTTCATCAGCGGCAAGATACGTTCTGGTGATCCGATGTGTAAATTCATCATCATCACAACCTAAAGCTTCCCGCAGCTCACTTTCAAGCACTACGGTAAAATCAAGCCCTCCACAGGCAGCGGTCGCTGGCGGCAATCCCAATACATCAAGCCCTCCACATGAAATAGTAATATTCTCCGGACAATCAATGATCGGAGGCAACTTATATTCAACCGTCATATATGACCAACAATAATTGTTTGGACAGTCTATAAGGTAAACCTGGACTTCATAGGTCTCACCCACATCCTCGAAACCAAAGTGAGTATCAACTTCTTCTCCATGGGCATTAAACGCTCTAAGGGCATATGCGCTGGCATCCAGTTCCATTTCCGAGAGGAACATTTCCGGTCTGATAACAGACTCACAATTCTGATCCAGACTGAGGTTTATAGATCCGTTACATTTTAAACCATCAAGGGACTCACAAGGGATGGATTGTCCCAGCATAGTGCCATTTAAAAATAGAAAGGCAACTATAACCGAAAATGCAGTAACCAAACTCGGAAGCCTCAGTGCATTAATCATAACAGGATCAAACCGTGATTTTACATCCTGTTCGTTAGCATAATTAGATGTACTAATTCTCATATTTGTAATGTTTGAAATCAAATACTTTACAGGGTATACGCACATCACTTTCGCAAAAGGAGACGATACCCTAGCTAGGCTCTCATTCAAAATTTCAGGATGCTTCTACCGTGCAACACATATGTGTATACACAATCAAAGACTGGTTAGGTCTGACAGAGCAGACCCGTATTTACTGTTAGAGGGGATTATGAAGCGGTGGGAATTACCGAATCATTAAGCAAATATAATAATAACATATTAAATAAAATAATAATATGTAATTTTTTTAAAAATATTTATAAGCCACTGATTATACATCTATTAGGCACATAGTATTATAATTTTATAAGCCGGATTGAATAAAAAAAAGGTGTCAGAAACAAATCTGACACCTTTCGATAAATATGATTTTATTGCTATTCCAAAATAAGCATCCGCTTTTTATAGATTTGACTGCCGGTCTGCATTAGAAGCATAACCATTCCGCGGCCATCTATATCCCTCTGATCAAGTACCAAATCATAGCTGCCTGGCGCATCGATATCGATATTATAACTTAAAAGCTTGCGTCCAGTCAGGTCATACACAGACCAATAAACTGGACCTGCCTCAGCTACCTGGTAACTTACACGTGTGTTTCCAGACCAAGGATTCGGAGCAACGGTCATAATGCCTGACGCTTCGACCCAGGCTTCCATCTTTTTATTTAAACTGAGACCAATTGTTCTCAAATCAGAGAGATAGGCCTCAGAAAGCATGGCTTCCTTTCCAGCCTGACTAAATGGTAACATCTGATTGGCATAGCTATGATAATTAATACTGAATAATAGATCATCTGGTGCTATTGTTTCCGGTTTTGACGAAGAATAACTTATTCGACAAATACCTGCATCATTATCTATGTGGGCGTTCTGACCCATACCCATAGCAAGAGCCGCTGAGGAAATATCATCAATGCGCATCTCAAAAGCGTCAAAGTTAAACGCCAATTGCCATCCTTGAATCGAGGAATAATTGTTAGCATAGAAGTCTATTCGACCAAGCTCTTCATTTACAATGTATTCAATCTCAAGATCCTCTCTATTTCTTTTCTCTACAATTCCTTGACCCATCAAACTGGCCATAGCAGAAGCATTTAGATCTCCAATCTTGAGCCCAATAAACTCCACACTCATATCCTCATCAAAGAATTCGATGAAGTATGATTCTGGAATAGGCCCAGCCCATGGATTCATTGGATCGATAAAGTTATGCAGTGCATCAATAAATCGCCAGTTTTGGTTGTTTGGAAACTCATCATAGATTCCTAATATCAGCTTCCGCAATTCAAGTAAATCAATAGATGACAGCTTACCATCATTATTGATATCAGCTGCCAATAATTTATATGGGCTGTCTATCAATTCAAGCCCAAGGATATGCCTTTGGATCATAATCAAATCCAAAGTAGACACTCCTTCCAGTGGATTGCCTTCCTTCGAAGGGGTAATTTTATATTGACTTCCATGAACCAGGTCGCTAAAACTATATTGCCCTTCTTCATCTGTCATAACACTTGGCATATCCTCACCCAAGCCGATTTTTACTTCTGGAATCTGTATGAGTTCTTCAGTATATACATTACCCTGTATTACATTCATACCTGATGTATCTGCATCGTTGTCCTGCAGAACTATGAATGTGCTGCAATAATCTTGGTACATTGTATTTCGATCTGTTACCCACATTTGCACTTCAATAGTATCAATCATGGAACAGGTAAATTGCATAGATCTGAAACTTGTATCAGGTGAAAAACTGAAGATCAAGTCATTACTGCATGAGAATGAAGATCCGTTGTCAAAATCACTGGCCCATATTTCAATGGTATCCGGACTTTGAGGATCTCCGCATCGAATACCGGCAGTCAATCCGCTCACGCAGACAGGTGTAGGCGCCTTGATATTGATCATTTCCACTGTTTGAATATCAGCATCGAAATTACCACAACCATCTCTTACGATCCATTCAAAGCTGTAAGTTCCTGGGTCTAGGTAGAGCTCTACTGAATTCGATAATCCTTCCGCAATAACTTCTTCATCTTCATTAATTACCTTATAGGACCAGGCCAAAAATGTACAGTCATCCGTAGCGCTACGCGTAACTCTAACGGTATCTCCACCACAATCCACATCAAGACTCTCAAAGCTTAAGTCTGCTTGCTCTTCAATTGTTGGATCTATCGTATTGATTATTTCAATAAACTGTGGAATCGGACTTTCATATACCGTGTACGATCCATTATTAAAAGAACACCAGTCAATGACACGCCAGGTTCTTTTGATGTGCGCACATCCATTTAAAGACTGGAATATTTTATCATCATACTGGTAACCAATAAGACTGCATTCGTCCTGCCCTGTCACAACAGGCTTATCGAAACCTGCAGGGAGTTCTTCGGGATACAAGGTATCAAAGTCGCACACACCCACGGTATCATAATTCATAGGCCATATAATGTTCAAACTCGAACCTAGAGTATTATTCTCGATGGTTATATGCTGTTTGCATGTAGCTTGAACCACACTGTCCGGAGCTATAACATCGAAGCGTCGGACAATCTCACCCATACCGCATGAATTGACATCTTCCGTCACACTCTCTACAATTATATTCGTACCCAGACAATTATCATTAATTGTTGCCGTACCAAATGAAAGCTCCAGGTTGTCCAAATCATATGGATCGTGACATTCAATGGTGATATCACGAGGACATTCCATCCTTGGAGAAATTTTATCCTGTACTTCAACAGTTACCATACAATCGTTGAAGTTCTGATTCCAGTCATAAGCCCTGAACACAACCATCACCTCTCGTCCCACATCAGAACAACAGAAATTGATACTCTCGCCAAAAAGTGTATCATGAGCTACACACAGACTATCCATTCTGCGGACCTCAAACCTGTCAAGACCACATTCATCATATGAACCATTGTCAAAGGGTTCAGCAAACACAAGCACTGTTTCGCTTGAATTGATCGAAACGACTTTGTATGTTTCACAAATGGCAACTGGAGGTCTTGTGTCTTCAACAAGTATTCTTTGTTGACAGGTAGAACTGTTGCCACAACCATCAGAAACAGTATAGTACAGTGTATTTGATCCAGTATTCAAGTCAACAATCCCACCACCCGTAATATAAGTTGTCTTGGTATTATAATCGACCTTGACAATTGGTGTACCACCACATTCATCATAAGCATCAATGGCTTCAAGATAAACATCGCCTCCACATTCATAATCTGTTGAAACCGTTCTATCCGAAGGACATGTAAATACAGGAGCAATATCATCGACAATGGATATCAATTGATTCACCGGTTCAGGAGGAATGGAACTACACCACCAATCCATGATGGCCCATTCCCTGATTATTTTCCTTTTACAGATAAAATTAGGTATCTCCACATCCGTATATGTAAGAACTGCATTACAAATTAAGCCTGAAGCATTTCCAGAAAGCTCTTCGATGAGGTATTGAGGTCCATTAGGATCAGGATTGTCTACAAATGCGACCGCTCCTCCATAAGGAATAAGAGGCACAGCTGTATCATCCATTGTAATTGGACAATATAAGCCATCAGTTACAGTATCATCGCATAATATGGGTAATCCATCTGCAAATGGAGCAGCATAGTCAGACACAGTAAACCATGGAATTGGAAAGCCATCCTCATCATACTGGATAAGTGTATCCGAGCAAGCTATTGTCGCCGGACCTGGATAAATTATATTGTCAAAATCCAGTTTCCTGACATAAATATCATGACTGCATGTAGAGGCATTACCAAAATCATCATACGCCCTGTAGGTACGCGTAATAATTGAGGAATACTCAGTATTACTGCAATCAAGCTGCTCGACATTTTCATATACCATATCAATGTAAAAGCCTGTACAGCCCCCGGTAGCAGGTGGTATATCCAATAAGGCCTCTGCTCCGCAATTAACGGTTAGGTCACCAGGACATAAAATGGTAGGTGGATACTTATACTCTACATATAAATTCCCCCAACATGAATTATTACATGCCGTCTCGGTTACCTTAAATGTCAGATTTTTCCCGACTTGATCCATGCCGACCACGGGATTCGGTAATTCGTGTCCATACGGATCGTAGAGCGTTACAGAATAATAAGGGTCGCAATAATATTCGACGCCAGCAGCACCCATGGAGGGTGTGATTTCTGTTTCACAATCTTGATCTAGGGAAACGTTAATTTGTCCGATGCATTGAATGGAACATCCTGTGTGACACGGGTTCTGTGCATCAAGTGTTGTGTAAGATAACGCGCTCAACAGCACTAAGCCTGTGAGCAGCTTCGTAGTAAACTTCATTTTAATCCTTAATTCGTTAGCAATAAAAAATCTTCATTGCTTTCACCGACTTCAATAAGTAAAAGCAATTCCGTTCGTTTCTAAAATATTTGTACAGGAATCCTCACCAATCCATATAAATAGAATTCACGCACATTAGCTCTAATTTCGATTTCTGGAATAGAAATCACGGGTGAATTCTTGTTTAAATGCGGTTAGTTTGGAGATAATTCCAATAGGTTCTACTGGAACAGGTAGGTATAATCTAGAACAAATATAAAAACATATTATAAAAAACAAAAATATGTTATCATTTTTTTTTCAGGGTGTTCGAGGATTCTAGGATTCAAACAACTGGCCAAGGGTGGCCTGCTTGTAATAAAGGCCATCCTGGATAGCCATCAATTCTTCATGATTGCCTTCTTCAGCAATAGTTCCCTCGCTGAGTACATAGATCCTGTCTGCATCAATAATAGTACTGAGTCGGTGCGCGATAATAATGGAGCTGCGGCCCTTCATAAGACGGTTCAATGCTTCCTGGACATACTTCTCGGATTCACTATCCAGGGCAGATGTTGCTTCGTCCAAAAGCAGAATAGTAGGATTCTTGAGAATAGCCCTTGCAATAGCAATGCGTTGCCTTTGACCTCCACTCAACTTGACACCTCGTTCGCCTACAACAGTGTCCAGCCGTTCAGGAAAGTTCTGAATAAATTCCCAGGAGTTTGATTGACGGGCCGCTTCGATGACCTGCTCTTCACTGGCATTCTCATCACCGTAAAGGATATTATCACGAATAGTGCCTCCAAACAAGATCACCTCTTGAGGGACAAGAGCGATATGACTACGGTAAGCGCGCAATTCATAATCATAGATTGACCTTCCATCAACCCTGATATCACCACCATGAATTTCATAAAATCTTAACAGCAACTGAATAATTGTGGATTTTCCAACACCACTGGGACCAACAATAGCGACTTTTTCACCAGGCTTGACTTCAATAGAAACCCGGTCAAGTATTTTGAGTTCAGGTCGTGAAGGATAACTGAATTCAACCGAATCCAGCTCAATATGGCCATTATCTAGTACACCACCCGTGTTCTTGCTCTCATCAAGGTCGAGTTCAGCATCCAGGAAAAGTATATTCCTGACACGTTCAGTAGCTCCTATAGCTCCCAACAGTTCTGTCACCAGATTTCCAAGGCCGGCTATGGCCCCTCCAATTATAAATGTGTAGGTAACAAATGAAATAAGCTCTCCTGAAGTCATCTGTCCCTCAGATACCATCTGGGCACCCATATATATTATAAAGAATATAGCCCCCATAAAAACAACCGTCAGGAATAAAATAAAGAACCCCTTTGCTGCTCCGTAGCGCAATGCCACTCTGACCAACTTATCCTGCATGCTGTCATACCTGCGCTTTTCAAATATCTCCGTTGCAAATGCCTTGACAACTTTTATGGACTGGACCACTTCTCCAAGCAAACTGTTGGACTCTGCCAGTACAGCTTGTCTTCCTTTAGATAACCGCCTGATCATCCTGCCAAATATCAGTGTCAAAATAACCACGACAGGTATTGTAGCCAGCATGATCAAGGAAAGTCGCGGTGTAAATATGAGCAGGAATGCTATGCCTGAAGTCAGCACCAATATCTGCCTGATCAGTTCTGCAAACTGTATGGAGAAAACAGAATAAAGCTTTGATATATCCGAACTCACTCTACTGATAAGATCACCAGAGCTGTTTTCTTCATAGAAGCTTACCGGAAGGGTCAGTAGCTTTTGAAAAACATCGCGACGAATATCAGAAATAGACTTCTCAGCGAAGTGTGTCGTCAGATAGATACGTCCAAAAGATGCCAGACCCTGGATAATAAGCAAGGCAAACATGATCAAGCCCAGGCTTTCAAGCGTCAGTTCGAAATTGTACTCTTCCTGTTTGGCTGCATCGAAAAGCAATCCAATCAATGAGGGGATTACCATAAAGCTTAAAGTCGAAATAAGCAGAAAAACCAGTGAAAAAACAAAATACCATCTATATGTCTTTACATATCCAAATATCTTAAGGCTATCTATAAATTGCTCCTTGGATACCTTTGGCCTTTCCTTTGATTCATCCTTTTGCCGACGTGAAAACATATCACAAATATATCTAAAGCGATCAGTAATTAAGCAGTCTTGGCTTGGTCATTATTGACTTGTATATATGTCTAAAGACAATTAAATAAGCACCACAATCTTAAAACATACAGATTATAGTTATTTTAAACTAAAATATGTCAATATGAAAATACTTTCATTGGTCTTAATCATCCTTTCATCCATCATTATCATGGCCAACAGGAGCGGCAGAAGCGCTGTCAGTGGAAACGGTGCAACCACAGCTCCCGGTGAATCAGGAACCCATTGTGGAAGTTTTGGTTGTCACTTCAGTGGCTCTTTTGACCCTGTGGCGAGCATAAGGCTTCTTAGCACTGACAGTATGCCTGTCAACGCTTATATACCCGGCGAAGAATATATTATTGAAGTGAATGCAGACTACACTGGCAATCCTGCAGGTTTTGGATTTCAGATGGTTGCGCTTAAGTCTTCGGATAACTCTGGCGTTAGCGGTTATGAAAATCTTCCTAACAGGGTAAGGTCGGTAAACATTGGTAATCGCCAATATATAGAGCAAAGCAATATCCTTGAACCGAAGCCCATACATCTTAATTGGGAAGCACCTGAAGAAGGCACTGGCGCCATTGATTTATACGCTGCAGTGAATGTTGTCAACGGTAATGGCAGCACAAGTGGAGATGGCGCAGATACCACAAGGCTGCAAATTATTGAAGAACAGCTTTCTAATACATTTGAACTTGCATCGAGAGATACCCGTATTTACCCTAATCCAGCTTCCTCGATAGTCAATGTGCAGAGCAACCAGGATATTCGTGAAATTATAGTGATGGACATTTCAGGCCGTAAACTCCTGTCTCAAAGCAATGCCCAGAAGACTATCGATGTTAGAGGATTGGACAAGGGTATATATATACTGATTCTTAATTATTCTGATGGAACTAGGGAAAGCTCAAGATTAAGCGTGCAATTCTAGTTGGATTCAATCCGTGATTGCAAGGATTTGAGTGCGTCAGATGCTTTTTCAAAGGATGCATTCAGGCGCAAGGTGGTTTTGTAATCTTCCAATGCTTCTTCGAAATTGCCGAGATATTCCTGTGTCAATCCCCGGTAATAGTAGCCCATAAAAGCCTGGGGTTTTACACTCACAAGAATATTGAATTGGTCTTTGGCTTGCTCCAGAGAGTCCATACTTAAATATAGTATACCAGCATTAAGGTAGGCATCCGTATAATTCTGATCGATCCTGTTGATCTCCCTGTATATTTCCAATGCTTCTGACAAACGGTCAGTATTCTGCAGATAATATGCTTTGGAGTGCCAGGTCACCGGATTGGACCGATCTACATTGATAGCTGCTTCATAGTAATCCAGAGCCTTAGGGTCTCCTTCATCTTCAAACATCTGTCCCAGGATAATCCATGCATCCGTCAGCTCCGGATCAAATTCAGTTGATTTCCGAAAGGCGTTCTTGGCACGAGCTATGTCCCCCACAGATCTGAGATTCATGCCCATCATAAAATAAGCTTCTGCATTCGAAGAATTCAGTTCAAGGATATTGGAACAAGTCTGCAGCGACTCATCATATTGCTTAAGTATCAACTGGGTTTCTGATAATTTAAGCAAACTGGTAATCATGTCTGGAAATAGCTTTACACACTCTTCCATTGTCCTCAAAGCATCTTTCGATTTAAAATAATCCATGTAGGAGTCGGACAGCAGATGATAATAGCCCGGCTGTAAACTATCCAATTCAATAGCCCGTTCAAGATCCTCGATAGCTCCGTCAAGGTAGTTGTTGTCATAATACAGTTTGGCACGTTCATACAATAGCGTATGATCTGCACTGTCCTTCGCTATCATGACATTCAACTTATCCAGGGCAGCATTTCCTGTCTCTTTTGAAGAATCGCTATTGTCCTGCTTGCATGAATGCGATAACAGGCCGCAAACAAGAAAACAAATTGTAAGTAATGCTAGTCTCATAAGAGTTCTCCTTTCATTACTGTAACGGCCTTCCCGTGTATAAGTACACGATCAGCCTTTAATGCACAAATCAGCTCTCCCCTTCGTTCACTAATCTGTGCAGCAGACATTCTTGCCTTTCCCAGCTGAGCTGCCCAATATGTAGTCATAAGGGTATGTGATGATCCCGTTACAGGATCTTCATCAATACCACATGCCGGCGCAAACACCCTGGAAACAAAATCGCGATCTCCACCCCTGGAGCTAACTATGACACTCCTGTGTTCAAGTCCTGCCATAAGCTTTAGGTCTGCCACACAGTTTTTTACGGCATCCTCATTTTCGAGGATAAGCATTAAATCATCTGTTCCTTTATAGGATTCCAGTATGTTTTGATCTGTCAGTTGATCAATATACGAAGCCTGATAGGCAACTGGCTGATCGGCCGGAAAATCCATAACATAGGACTCCACTTCTTTTCTTACAGTCAATCGTCCAGCATTCAAAGTCTGAAAAACTATCACATCCTTTTGCCAGTTTAGCTCAGTGAAAATAATGTGGGCTGTGGCCAGCGTCGCATGGCCGCAAAGCCTGACTTCAGTAAGCGGTGTGAACCACCTCAATATAAAATCGGCTGAGCTGTCTGGAATAAAAAAAGCCGTCTCGGACAAATTCATCTCAGCCGCTATCTCTTGCAACAGTGAGTCTTCAGGATAAGTCTCCAAAGGGCACACAGCAGCAGGATTGCCTTTATAGCGTATATCAGTAAACGCATCTGCCTGGTAAATAGGGATTGCCATTTTCTTAGTATTTCTGATCTTCGTAGGTGGAAAGACCACATTCCATGTAGGCATTGTATTCATCAATACCTTCATTCTGACGATAACCTCTCGGTTTGGCAACTACCTCTTCCTCAGGTGTAACCATCACATAAAGTGGTTGCGAATTCTGTTGGAAATTAACAATCTGAAAATCAGCCCATTTATTGCCAACATTACGAATTGGCTTATTATCTCTTACAACAGAATATTTCTTCCGGGGTAATTCCTTATCATCATCGACGTATAAGGAGACCAGAACGAATGCATCGGTCAATTTTTCCCTTATCTGGTCGTCCACCCATATATGTTCCTCGACCTTTCGGCAATTCACACAACCAAAGCCGGTAAAATCAAGAAACATCAATTTCTCTTGTTCCCTGGCGTATGCCAAGCCTTCATAATAATCCTTGAAGCAAGGAATATTGTTAGCACACATGGTGTAACTGGGATATTTGCTTTTGATGTCCTTGTCAACAGCTTTTACAGGCTTGAAAAAATTGTAATGTGCTGGAGGAGCCAGACCACTTAATGCACCCAGTGAGTTGTAGTTGCCTGTTTTTTCATTGCTCATAAATCCAGTAACAAGATATATAGTAAATGCTGCAGAAGCCAGGGCAATGCTCATACGCGTAAAACTCAGCTTCTTGACAGGACTGTCATGTGGGAATTTGATGATACCAAAAAGGTATAAACTCATCAGGAAGAAAATAACCACCCATATCCCCATAAACAATTCATACCTAAGGAAATTCCAGTGATTGGTCATATCGGCAACAGACAAAAACTTAAATGCCAAGGCCAATTCAAGGAAACCAAGAACCACTTTAACGGAATTCATCCAACCTCCTGACTGGGGTAATGTATTAAGCCATGCCGGAAAGGCTGCAAAGAGTCCAAATGGAAGAGCAAGCGCACTAGCAAAACCAAGCATAACTATAGCCGGTCCTACAGCATTCGATGCGGCTGTTACAATAGCTGACCCGATTATCGGACCCGTACAAGAGAATGAAACCAGTGCCAATGTAAATGCCATAAAGAATATGCCCAGAAAACCCCCCTTGTCCGCCATGCTGTCACTCTTGGTAGACCATGACGATGGTAGAGTGATTTCGTAGTACCCGAAAAATGAAAAGGCAAAAGCGACAAAAATGATGAAGAACAAACTGTTAGCTATCCAGTTTGTGGATAACCTGTTCAGTGCTTCGGGTCCAAAAACTGCGGTCAGCAAAAGTCCAAGGGCAACATAGATTACGACAATCGACGCCGCATAAATCAAACCATTAACCCATCCTTTTCTCTTCGTATCCTTAGTGAAAAAACTGACAGTGAGAGGTATCATAGGAAATACACATGGTGTCAACAATGCCAACAAACCTCCAAGGAAACCAAAAAGAAATGACATGAGTAGACCCCTGTCTTCTGTGGATTCACCACCTATACAATTTCCTATTGGCTTCAGATAGGTATCTATAATACTCTGAATGCGCTGATCAATTTTATCTTCCTCGGCAATCTCTACAGCAGGAGCTGCACTTTCAAACTCCCCGGCAACGCCTGCGATCAGCTTTTCTGGATTGAAAATGAATTCCACCGCCGGTGGCATCAGACATTTTTCATCATCACAGGTCATATAACTCAGGTAACCCCTGATTTCGCTGCCAGCCAATGATTTAATCTTTTGACTTATGACCATATCTTCATCACCCAAAAACTTGATGACATTTATATTGTCAAATAGTGGATCCGGGCCCTCCTTCCGATGACCTTGCTCTTCGGCTTCACCGATAAGCTCTAGTACATCGGGTGTATCATAGGTAATTGTTGTTGGAATAGGCCCTCCATCATCCGTATACTGGGAATACACATTCCATGTATCATCAATTTCGGCTGTATACTTCAGGAGATACTCTCCATTGCCAAGGTCCTCAATGTCAAATTTCCAGGTAACCGGTTCAAACATTCCGCCTTGTTCCTTGGAATCGCTCTCCCCGTCTTCTTGCTTAGAATCCGCCAGATCATTGACATTGAAACTGAACTCGATATCTGTAGGCGGCAGACACATTTCATCATTGCAGGTCATAAATGTCAGATATCCCGTAATAAGCTCGTGACCTTCTTCCAGCGCCAGTTTCTGATTGATTATAAATGGCTCATCGGCAAGATATTTCCTGACATCAATCTCAAATATTTTGTCGAAGCCTTCCTTCAAATGACCAATCTCTTCGGAATCTCCTACTTTGCTGACGCCTTGAGACTCGAAATTGATAGAAGTAGGCACCGGACCATCTCCGTCAATGATTTGAGAATAAACTGTCCACCCTGTTTCAATGTCAGCTTTGAATTGAAGCATGTATTCTCGGTTGCCTAAATCATTTAGCTGATAGGACCAGATAACCGGGTCTTGCATATCCTGGCTTATGAGAAGCTGGGAGAATAGTAACAAGCATAACATTGACAAAAACCTCATGATTGATCGCATTTTTTATTTAGGGGTTTAATGGCCTCCACCCAGCGGGTTGAGCACTTTTATTGTAAAACTGAACTCAGTGTCTTTGGGAGGCAGACACATAGTGTCGTTGCACAGCATATATGTAACATATCCGGTAACGGGTTTGCTTATATCGCTTACCGTCACCTTTTGCTTCATCCAGAAAGGCTCCTTCGAACTGTATTTAATGACTTCCATGCCAAACATCTCATCCATCCCTTCTTTCTTGTCGCCTGACTCTGATGCAATAGCCTCGGGTTTGACATTATCCGAGGTGAAATTGATGCTTGTCGCAATAGGGCCATCCTCCGCAATTTCCTGAGAATAGATATTCCAGCCTTCTTCCAATTTGGCCTGGAAGAATAATTCATATGTGTCAGGACCTACCTGGTTAATATCGAACAACCATTCTATTGGATCCATCTCCTGTGCCGACAATAATGACAGAGTGAAAAAGAGGCATACAGCGGAAAGAATACGCATAGTAAATCAATAATTTGGATTATGCAGGCAAATTTAATCTATTATACAGGACAATTGAACTCTGGACGGGTTCAATTCATGCTAAAGCATATAGTCCATACCAGGACAATTACTCCAATATCACTATTCAAATTGTGCAAATTGCCATCCAAATGCTGCAGACATCACATCTTTATCAGTTTTTTAACAAAATCGAAGACTATACAGCAAGCTGGTAGTCCCGCAATGCATCATTGAGAGAGGTCTTCAAATTTGTACTTTCCTTGCGCTGTCCTATAATCAGGGCACAAGACACATTGAATTCGCCTGCTGGAAACTGCTTTGGATAGGACCCCGGAATGACTACCGATCTTTCGGGCACTTCTCCTTTATATCTTACAGGCTCAGGACCTGTGACATCAATGATATGTGTTGATTTAGTCAGTACAACGTTGGCCCCAAGCACGGCTTCCTTCCTCACCCACACCCCTTCGACTACAATACTTCGAGAGCCAATAAAGCATCCATCTTCAATGATGGTCGGGCTGGCCTGGGGTGGTTCAAGAACACCACCGATTCCGACACCCCCGGAAAGGTGAACATTTCGGCCTATCTGAGCTCCTGATCCAACCGTTGCCCAGGTATCCACCATGGTTCCTGAGCCAACATAGCTCGCCAGGTTAACATAACTTGGCATCATGATAACCCCTTTCTCCAGGAAACTGCCATATCGAGCAATGGCGTGCGGCACAACCCGCACACCCGCCTTTTCAAAATTCTTCTTGAGAGGAATTTTATCGTAAAATTCAAATGGGCCGAGCTCAATGGTTTGCATCTGTTGAATCGGGAAATATAATGACACTGCCTTTTTGACCCAGATATTTACTTTCCAGTTATCTCCATCGGGTTCCGCAACCCGAATTTGACCTTTGTCAAGCATTTCCATGACTGCCAGAACAGCCTCTTTAACTTCTGCTTTTTCTATTAGGCTTGTATCTTCATAAGCCTCTGTAATTATTTTTTCAAGTTCCTGATTCATGATACCCACGATATTTTAGACACACCAAGTGAAGGCTAAAAATAATCATAAAGCGCTATTACTGCATGGAATTCGAAAGGATAGAATATCAGTTTAAAAAGAACATGAAGGCAGCAAGCTGAGAAATAAGACCCACAATAAAGCCACCAAACACATCTTCAGGGCGGTGAGCCTTCAAATATAGTCTTGAACTGAGCACGGCGCCAATTACAATGGTAAGTATGGCTAGCATAAGCAGGTTGTGCACCGACAGAATCATGTTATCACTGAGCAAAAGACTTGTGTAGGGTCTGCCATAAGAATAAACGAGGTGTAAAAAGGCAAAGAAAAAACCGCCCAAAGCCACTGCATGCAAGCTGATCTTTGAAAAATTATTGATAAAGAAAGCTACAAATAATGCTATGATGGCGCCCAGGACAAAGGCGCTAAATACTGCAGGCATAGCATTGTGTGTACGGATATTCAAAAAGAGCCACAGATAGGCAATGGATGTACACATCAATGGTCCGATCCTGTCTGTGCGTTCCTTCATCTCAAGTGATTTGACCAAGCCTGTGCTATACATTAATAAAATTGCAACCATAGGGATTGCTACCGATGTAAAAAAAACGATCAGCAATATGGCTCCAAACTCCTTACCAGATCTATACGGGAAAAGATAGGGGTTGACAAGCAGGTACATAAACAGCATGTACATGATGATCAACAGGGGATGAAACAATGCGGACAATGTCCACGCACTTATAGTAGTCAACTTTTGCATCGCCACAAAATTAAGACTTTCAGGATTATGTCTTAGCTTGTGTAATTATGCCAGCACTTTGTAACAAAGAATATAAAATGGCGTTTTAGAAGTAGATATGGGTTCAAATATAAAATACCGGCTTCTGCTGTTTCTTATGAATGTGCTTTTTATAAGCAGCTTTTCCTTATCGGCACTGCGGGCCCAGAAGAACTCGCCGGTCCTTTTGCCACCCTCCACGATGAAGAAGGATAAAAGCTTTAAGGACATCATTAATTATGCCAATGACCCAAGCATTATAGAAACCTCGATTGATGGAAAAGTCTTGAATGCCCTCATTACAGAATCGGGTGATACGCTCATTTTACATACCCTTGAAGATATCAGCATCACTTCCTTACGTAAATTCAAAAGTGCTGAAGACTATGCCAAGTACATGAAATTCAAGCGATATGCCGCCTTGGTGTATCCATTTGCCAAAGAAGCTATCCGGATTTTCCGTGAGACCGAGTACTTTACTCAAAATATGAGTAAGAGAAAAAGAAAGAAACACATCAAAAAACTCCAGGAAGAGCTGAAAACAGAATTTGAAGAACCCCTTAAGAGCTTAACCAAGTTGCAGGGTAAGATTCTGGTTAAAATGATAGAGAAAGAACTTGACAAGAGTATGTTTGATCTTATAAAAGGGCTGCGTGGAAAGCTGACAGCTTTTTACTGGAGCAATGCCTCCAAGCTCTACAGTTACGATCTTAAAGCCGGTTATGTAGAAGGACGCTATGAAATCCTGGATGCTGTATTACAGGACTTTGACATTTCTTACCGCATTCAGCAAGATGAATTAAAAGAGAAAAATAAAGGCCGTAAATAAATACATTCCTATTTTCGCCAGATGCAAGATTCTTCAACAGTTCGATGGAAATCACCTTCCAATATTGCTCTTGTCAAGTATTGGGGCAAGCATGGCAGACAATTGCCGGCCAACCCCTCTGTCAGCCTCACACTCAGCCAGGCATATACTGATACGCAGGTCAAGTATGACTACCACAGCAACGCCATTAAGGAGCCTAAAATAAATTTCCTTTTTGAAGGCAAGCCAATGCCTGCCTTTGAGCAAAAAGTGAGAGATTTCTTGCTTTCCATAAAAGACGTGTATCCCCTGATTATGTCTTTGGACCTGGAGATAGAAAGCAGCAATTCATTTCCACATTCCTCAGGAATAGCTTCTTCTGCATCAGCCATGTCCGCCCTGGCCATGTGCCTCCTGGATATCGAAAAGACGATTTTAGGTGAAGACACCATCGACTTGCAGAAGGCCTCTCTTATAGCGCGTCTCGGAAGTGGAAGTGCCAGCCGGTCCGTCTATCCAAAGATTGCCGCATGGGGAAAATCAGAGTTTCTCCCAGATTCTTCTGATGAATATGCAGTCCCTTGCAGTGTAGGTATAGATAAGGTTTTTCACAGCTTCCACGATGACATACTTATTGTATCAAGAGAAGAGAAAAAGGTATCCTCTCGTGCCGGACATGCTCTCATGTATGACAATCCCTACAGTGCTGCACGATTTAGTCAGGCCAAGCAACATATGGGTGCAATCCTGGATAGTATGGAAAAGGGGGACCTGGAAAGTTTCGGTGCTATTGTCGAAAAAGAAGCCTTGACACTCCATGCGCTTATGATGTCTTCAACACCACCATACATGCTCATGGAAGCCAACAGTATTCACATTATTAAAGCTATCCAGTCTTTCAGGCAGGATACCGGCACCAAGGTATACTTCACGCTTGATGCAGGCCCCAATATACATATGCTGTATCCCGCCGGGGAAAAAGAAAAAGTAGCCGAACTCAGGGATTCGCTACTGCCCTTCTGTTATAATGAAACCATCATAGAAGATCACGTTGGTGATGGCCCGGTCAAATTACTATAGCAGCTGGACCTGGGGTGTTCCTTTGACATGCATCTTGATTTTATTAAGTATGACATCCTGTAGGGATAATAAGAGGCAGCATGGCCTGGAACCACTCACAGATGAATCTTTCACCTTGGGTCTTGATGCTGTTCTTGATTTCAATACCGCCATCATAGATGTGAACCATCTGAAGGATCACTATAATAATTTTACGATACTGGATGCCCGTGACATTTATGAATATCAAATATCTCACCTGCCCGATGCTCTGCACCTGGGTTTTGAACAGCCGGATTGGACATTGCTGGATCGCATTCCAAAGGAAGATACGCTGCTGATCTACTGCTCCGTTGGTTACAGAAGCGAAAAGCTCATCAATGATGCAAGCCTTAAAGGAATCAAAGCATACAATCTATATGGCGGCATATTTGAATGGGCCAATAGAGCTAATACACTCATTGACAGCGCAGGCCAGCCTACAAAAAATATTCATGCCTACTCCCAATTCTGGAAGAGATTTATAGATGAAGACAAGCTGAGCGTAGTCTACTGATCAGCTATTGAACTTATTCATCGTATGCGATAATCCAATGCTGCAAAAACTTAAAACGGCTTCTCCTGATTTTGTGAGGATCTCACCCAGTCTGTCAAGCTCACCGTCAGTCCACTTGCCAAGGACATATTCGACCTGTCTCCCCTTGGAAAAATTATCGCCGATACCTATACGCAGCCTGGCATATTTGTTTGTCCCAAGCATTTGCTGAATGTCCTTAAGACCGTTATGTCCTCCATCAGCACCCTTGCCACGCATACGGAGGGTTCCAAAATCGAGATTTATATCATCCACTACAACCAACACATTTGCTATTGGAATTTTGAGCTTTTGCATCCAAAACCGTACAGACTTGCCACTTCTGTTCATATATGTTGAAGGCTTCAGGAGATGTATATGCCTTCCGCGATGCTTGATCAGAGCCACATCCCCCAGAGTATCATTTTTAAATGTGCCTCGGTTTTCCTGGGCCAACAGGTCGACCAGCTCAAAACCTACATTATGCCTTGTGCCGTCATAATCCGGATGCATATTTCCCAATCCTGCAATAAGAAATTTCATATCTGGGTCTATTTCTTCTTGAACTTCCCTCTTAAATAATTGGGGGATCCAATTCGTGATCACTTTGAATCTTTATTATCTGAATAAACAAACACAAGGCAGTATTGGTTTTGCCCTGCAAGACCTTATATTGAGCGTCAAAGAAATAGTAAAATGGCTGAAACACCAAAACAAATGATTTTCCCGGAATTTCAAAGCAAATACATAAACCTGGTAGAAGGTGATGTAAATCAATTGCTGGCCCAACAAAAAGAGAGTTTTGCTGAACTGATTGAAGGACTCAGCGAAGAAAAACTAAACTACCGATACGCTGAGAACAAATGGAGCCTCAGAGAAGTCATTCTACATGTGATTGACACAGAACAGATCTTCAATTACCGTTTTCTCTGCGGCTTACGTGGAGAGCAAAAGGAACTGCCTGGCTTTAACCAGGACGAATTCATAGACAAAAATACATCCCTCGATCACGATTCTGAGTATTTGCTCAATTATTTTACCATTACACGTTACAACAGCCTGGTACTTTTCAAAGCCCTAAATCCTCAACATGCTAAGGATACAGTAAAAATCAGTGGCTATGAGATGAGCCTGGCGGCATTTCCCTACATGGTGGCTGGACATTTGTTGTATCATGTAAATATCATTAAGGAACGTTATCTCTGATTTGGAGATTCAGATTGTTTGAAATGAGCTCGTAATTTGACGCAGAGTTGATTGAAAATCAGCTAATAAATGCTTATATTTGAACTTGGAGTAAACTACAATAAGGAGAGTTTCCACTTGATTTAATTTATTTTTCGTCACCATTCGAAGCAGAGTTCGATTTGGAACGGTTTGTGAGCTTAGTTAGTAAAATAGTTTATGCTGCAAAAAACTATCATTCAGGGTAAAATTGAATTTGGCACGGAGAAGGCCTTTAACATGGCTAAAAAAATGTATTCCCAGCGTGCTGAAAACTATTACAAAGACGATGTGCTCTTTGAACTGGATGAGATATTTGAAGAAGAAGGACTTTCCTTGAATATTCCCAGATACGTCAAGCAAGTTTATGCCAAATCCCTGAAAAACACATCCATCATCCTTGAATATGTTACGCAGTTCGGTGTCTCCGGCGAATTGAATATTTGGGCCCTAGATGAAGGCAAGATTGTAATGTATAAGCATCTGGAGCCGGATAGCGATAAAGCGGTCGTCAGGCAATACCTCAAGGGTAAGGTTCTGATGAGCAAGAAAGGGAAGGAAAATGAAGCCATTGAAGCTCTGACTAAAGCTATTGAAAAGTACGATCGTCATGCCCAGGCTTATGAACGACGAGCCAAGATCAATTTTGTATTGCAAAAAGATCATGACGCGCTGCGAGATTATAACAAAAGTATTGGTCTGGATCCCAACAACCCCTATGCATACCTTGGGAAAGCCGAGGTATACATAAAGAAAAATGAGTTGGACAATGCTATCGAAAGCCTTGATCTGGCTATCAAAAAATCAGTAGCCCTCCAAGCCATTCACTGGACATCCAGAAGGCTCAAAGGAAAAATGCATCTCAGAAAAGCAGAATTCAAAAAGGCAGAATTCGAGTACAAACTCTTCACGAAAAGGAAGTTTCCAAAAGGCAACGCCAACATCATGTGGCGAAGAGAGGCGTTTTTCGACTATGGCCGTGTACTTCTGGGACTTGAAGATTATGCAGAAGCTGTCAATGCTTTCGAAAGCTCACTGGACCTGGAAGAGGGGAACGATAAAATCCCGGATGCCGAGAAATTGAGATTCCGAGGCATCGCCAAACAGAAAGCCGGACAAAACGGATTTAAGAAGGATATCAAGGAAGCTGCCAATATGGGAGACAAAGAAGCAGAAGAACTGCTCAAAAGTTTTGCCTGATCTCCGGACCACAATAATTTTCCATCAAGTACAATTATAGATTGAGAATGAATCTGAAAATCTTATTTTCAATCACACTGCTGGCATTGACATTCTGTCTTAATGCACAGGATTTGCTCATCCCTTCACAACTTGATAAAAAGTCCTCAAGGAAATACGAAAAAGCGCTCGATCTCATAAGGCAGAAGAATCATGCGGAGGCTGTGGACCTTCTTTCCGCCCTCGCTGAAGATTATCCCGGATTCTACGAGTGTCGGTATAAATTAGCCTGGCAGTACCTCCGTCTTGAACAGCCTGATAAGGCCCGTCAGGAATTCGAAGATATACTCTACCTGCTCCCTGAACCGGATTACAAACTGGTATTGAAACTGGCTGAACTGTATGAGGATGAGAATAAATATCGGCAAGCCCACGAATTGATGTCCTATTTCTTGGGCACTTTAGATAGCCATTCCCGAATACTGGATTTTGTGCAAAGAAGAATAAAAGAACTGGCATTCAGAGAACACGCCTATGCCAACCCTGTAAACATCGATCCTGTAAAACTGGGTCACAGTGTCAATAGTTCCTATTCTGAATACCTGCCGGCCTTCAATGCCGACAAGACCAAAATGATCTTCACACGTAGAGTTCCTGCAATGCGCGGATACCAGGAAGACCTGTATATTACATCACCTGATGGACAAGGAGGTTTTTCTGAAGCGGTTCCCCTTCATGAATTGAACACCTCAGACAATGAAGGAGCACACTGTTTTTCACAAGATGGGACGATCCTGGTATTTACAGCCTGTGACAGGGATAACAACCGAAATGGATGTGACCTTTACATCAGCTTCCTAAATGGAGATAGCTGGTCCGATCCCGTCAATATGGGTCCCGGGATTAACACTCGCCACTGGGAATCGCAGCCGGCTCTGAGCGCTGATAACAAAACCCTGTTTTTTAGCAGTACGCGAGGAGGCGGTCAGGGTAAAAAGGATATATGGTATGTCACCTTTGAAAATGGGTCCTGGTCTGAGGCTAAAAACATGGGGTCGTCTATTAACAGTTCTGAAAATGAAGGCAGCCCTTTCCTGCATCCAGATGGCAAGACCTTTTATTTCAGATCGGATGGTCATATCGGGCTTGGTGATTTTGATCTATTCGTGAGTAGAAAAAAACCAGATCAGAGCTGGAGTGAACCGGCGAATATGGGTTATCCTATAAATTCAAAATACAGCGAAGGGGCCCTATTTGTAGATCTTCAAGGATTGAAAGCATATTATACCTCTGATCAGTTTACAGAATCCGATAACCTCGATATTCTTGCTTTTGATCTACCGACACACCTGCAACCCCAAAAGATGACCTATCTGCTGACACGCATCTATGATGCGGATACAGGAGAAAAATTACAAGGCAGACTGGACATCATTTCTACATCAGAAAACCCGGTCGGCAGATCAGTAAACAGTCCAGACCATGGTGAAATACTTATGCCGATAAGCCTGGGAGAGCACATAATCAATATTAGCAAAGAAGGCTATATTTTTTATTCAGAAAATTTGCTGATTGATGAGCAGTCAGATATAAGCAAACCATTAAGCTACGATGTCTACCTTCAGAAAGTGCCTTCGGAAAAAGGAGTCGCTTCAGAGCCTGTAATCCTGGAAAATATCTTTTTTGAATCCGGATCATCAAAATTGCTTGACAAATCGATGCCTGAAATCCACCGATTGGCCAATCTGATTAAAAACAATGACCTGCAATTACAGATCGTTGGACATACTGATAATATTGGCAGCAAGGAAGATAACCTGGATCTCTCCAGGCTGAGAGCCGAAGCTGTATTCAAAGCATTGCTTGAGCTGGGCATAGAGACTCATAAAATTAGCTATGAAGGAAGAGGTGAAGAAGAACCCATTGCAGACAATGACTCGGAAATTGGCAGAGCCATGAACAGGCGAACTGAATTCTACATCATTAAACCCTGAACAAAGCATTGAAGCTTGATCAATTCATATATTTGCAATCGAATATTTAAGGAGCATGGCCAGAAAGAAAAAAGTGAAGGAAGACATCCTGATCACAGGAATAGCAGATAAAGGCATGGGTGTAGGCCGTGATGAAGAAGGCATGGTTTACTTTGTGGAAGGACCTGTCCCTGGCGATGTGGTTGATGTGCTTGTCCTCCGAAAAAAATCCTCATATCGCAAAGGCATTGTGCAGCAATATAAGGAATTGTCACCTGAACGTGTTGAAGCAAAATGCAAACATTTTGGTGCTTGTGGTGGATGTAAATGGCAAAATTTAGACTACAGCTCCCAACTCAAATACAAAGAACAGTCTGTTAAGGATGCGTTCAAGCGAATAGCGCATATCGAAGCAGAAGATTTTCAGGATATTGTTGGATGCGATGAGATATATGCCTACCGCAATAAAATGGAGTACAGCTTTTCATACAGGCGATGGGCAACCCGTGAGGAACTGGATAGTGGAAAAGACATAGATTTTGGTCAGGCCGTGGGGTTTCACAGAGCCGGTTCATTTGACAAGGTCGTTCAGATTGACCAATGTCAATTACAAGATGACTTATCAAACAGGCTCAGGAATTTTGTCCATGCCTTTGCTCTTGAAAGGAACTGGACATATTACAATTCAAGAGAGCATCATGGCTTCCTCAGAAATATGCGGGTGCGTAACACCAGTCTCGGGGAATGGATGATTGTCATGATCTTTGGAGAAAACAAGCCTGATGAGATAAAGGAAATCCTTGAAGCACTCAAGGATGAGTTTCCTCAACTCAATTCTATCCAGTACATCATAAATACTAAAATGAATGATTCTGTTCATGACCTGGATGCCATTCATTATTGGGGTGAAAAACACATTACTGAAGCACTGGGACATCTCAAATACAATATAGGACCCAAATCATTCTTCCAGACCAACAGCAAGCAGGCCCTAAAGCTTTATGAGCTGGTAAGAGAATTGGCTGATCTGAAAGGTCACGAAACCGTGTATGATCTCTATACGGGATTGGGAAGTATAGCCCTGTTTATAGCTGAGCATTGCAAGAAAGTGGTGGGCATAGAAGAGATCAAGGAAGCCATAGATGATGCAGAAGCCAATAAGCAATTGAACGAGATTGACAATGCCTATTTCGAAGTTGGTGACGTACGGAAAGAATTTAATGACAGTTTTCGTAATAAATATGGATATGCTGATCTGATTATCGTAGATCCCCCCCGTGCCGGATTACAGAGCGAAGTATGCGACACCATAAACCAATCCGGTGCCGATCGCGTCATATATGTAAGTTGTAATCCATCGACCCAGGCAAGAGATATTGTACTGATGGATAACTACGCTGTAAAATTGCTAAAGCCGGTGGATATGTTTCCACATACACACCATATTGAAAATGTAGCACTATTAGAAAGGATATGATGGAAGACGAAATCAAAGATGTAGAAAAGCTGATGATCATTGAAAATGATCTTCAAAAATACCACACTCTGCTTTCCAAGGCTTCTGATGAAATACTGGACAAAGAAGTGAGCAAGTATCCAATCTTTGTGATCCATAAGCAGGACATAGCCCTGGGTGTTCCACTTGTCGTTCGGGAAAAACACGAAACCAACTGGTCAATCCATGTATCCACTCTGGAAGAATTCTCTGTAAAGAAATTGATTTTGAAAAATAAGCTTGACAGCTTCAGGGAAACCTACAAGAATCCGAAAACACATTTATGCATCTTCGTGCTAAGTGATATTGGAGCACAGTTTCTCTTTATACCTCGGATAGTTTCCTGACGTCCTGCTCAAAGTAAATCATTTCATTGAAACCCATCACAGTTTCATATCCTTTTGAACGGAAATAAGATTTGATGTTATCGGGAGATTCGTCACTACAGGCCATAACAAAATCACCACCCCAGGCGCCAAGGGATTTCACAACCCCCTTGAAGTCCTGAAAAAGCTCCTGCCTTACTGATTTCATTTTTAAATTTTCAGCAAGCAACTCTTCATGCGTTTTTACAGATTCACAAAAGCTCTTAAATGAACGTGTGCCCAACATCTGCTCTGTAATTTCCGTCAATTTCGCAGCCAGAGATTTTCGGCCCTTTACATTTTTAAAATAATATTCAACAGCTGCCGGAGAGGAAGCTTTGCGATTGAGATGCACGAAGTAGAGCTTATCGATAAAAGGCGGTTCGAAGTCAATTTCTGAATAATTGATTGTATCGTCCTGAAGACTGTATTGAATGGGACTGTCTGCTCCGGCACATGCCACATCATATCCCGATCCTTCAGAAACTTCAAAATGCAGGAGAAGAGGGTTGACGTCAGCCCATTGTGCAAGCAGGTAAGTCAGCGTAGAACTTGACCCAAGGCCCCAGTCTCTGGGAAACTCAAGATAGGTCTTAACGTCAAAGCCATTCCACTTGGACAAAAACTCCGAATTAAGCCTTACAGCACCCTTCAGGAGCTTCTGAAGATAAGCTGCCTTGAATTCATCCGTGGTTTTAATTGCAGAAAAGTCCATCAATGATATCTGGGCACGAAACCATTCCTCGCCCTTATGATCATAACTGTACCAATACAAGTCTGATTTGCTCGTTTTCTTGACTTTCATCTTCTGACCATATCGTGTCGGGATAGCGAGCGCCAGTGCCCCGTCCAATACAGCATATTCAGATGTAAGTAAAAGTTTTCCGTGTCCGTAATATTCGCTGATAGTCCAGAAATTTAGGTCCGAGCTAATGCTATTAATATTCTTGGCCGAGGCCAGAATTCAAAATAACATATAAAATTAACTTTTATATAAAAATTACCTATCTATTGTGCTGAATTTTATGAGCGGTCAGCGATCCGAAGCTTATCAAGGAATTCACGCACCGCACTGAAAGAGACTATCTGTTTGGCAAAGTGATTGACGGCTGCCTGTTCCTCCTCCTGGGTGGCTTTGAGTTGATTGAGAATATTCATCAAATGCATCCGCATATGCCCTTTCTGTATGCCCGTAGTAACAAGAGATCGTACCGCTGCGAAATTCTGAGCCAGGCCTGTTGCAGCAATTATACGCATCAACTCCCGGGCACCCGGGTTTTCAAGGAGTTCAAGAGATCGCTTGGCTATGGGATGAAGTGAGGTCAGCCCTCCTACAGTACCTACTGCTAGAGGTAGATCAATCCAGAATCTAAACGTTCCATCCTTAATTTTGCAGTGACTCAGGCTGGCATACTGACCCTCCTTGCTTGCATAAGTATGACCACAAGCTTCAACTGCCCTGAAATCGTTACCCGTAGCTATGATCACCGCATCAACACCATTATAAATGCCTTTGTTGTGGGTTGTCGCCCGGTATGGGTCGATCTCTGCAATACGAACCGCCGTATAAAATCGCCTTGCAAATTCTTCCGCTGTCATGCCGCCGGGAAATTCTCCCAGTTCATCAATAGCGCATTCGACTGTTGCCCTCACGAGGCACTCAGGAGTATAGTTGGACAATATGCTCATGATTACCTCCGCATGAGATTCCTTTGCCTGGAAATGATCAGAGTCCTCAAAGAACGCTGTCAGGGATCGGGCAAACTGTTCAAGACAGGTATTGATAAAATTGGCTCCCATAGACTCACAGGTTTCAAAAGAAGCCAAAAGCTGGAAAAGTCCGCCTTCCTTGTCCGTCAAGTCAATAAGCTCGATATCAAGAATACCGCCACCACGGTTCTCCATGCTTTTGGTTATGCCTGCACAATCGTCTATCAGCTTTTTCTTGATATCAGGAAAATGATATATCAATTTGTAGGCATCTCCATGCCAGATGAAATGGACCTGGCCCAACTTCTTGGTTGATATGATCTCGGTTTTAAACCCTCCTCTGGACATCCAATACTTCGCCGCCGAAGACGCCGCTGCCACCACAGAGCTTTCTTCAATCACCATCGGCACACAATAGGTGTGATCGTCGATCAGAAAGTTAGGTGCCACACTGAAAGGCATTGGAAAGTTACTGATGGTATTCTCACTGAAATTATCCAGTATTTTTTGCTGCTCTTCGTTGGAATGCCAGTAGCTTTCCAGTTCTTGCATAACCTTATCGGGTTCAGTAAAGAAGGTCTGAACGATCCATTTAATCTTTCCTGTTTTGGAAAGTTTGGAAAATCCTGATATGGTCTTCTTGGCAGACATTTAATCTCGGATTCTTAAAAAAGACTGGGCCATCTTGAGGCCTTCCGTCTGTAAAGTTAAAAATCGCTTTAGTTGTTCATAATCTTCAGCGTATTTAAGAAAGGCTGATGCCTGCGCATATATTGCAGGAAGCGGCGATTTTTTGATAAAATAATACCCGTCAAGGAAACTCCTTACTCCCCCGGAAAAGACCAATTTGCGGCAGTTTATATCATTTGCATGTTCTTCAAAATAATCCATAATCATCTCAAGCATATCCTGGCAATCATGCCCTATTCTAAACACATCCTTGAAGCTCTCAAATCTCACAGAATCCGAACGCAGCAATTCCAGCTTGGAAAAATTGGTTCCGCCATAGCCTGCCAGGTCAAGTGCTTCCAAAGGCAGTTTTAACAAAGCTTCTATACTGCTCCTTCCAAAACCCTGTCCCACCTCTTTGACTATAACCGGGTAAGTGGCATCTTTCAAAAATGCGCTTATTATTTCCAGTCCGCTCCGCTTCAGCCTGTCTCCTTCCGGCTGCATCCACTCCTGCAGAGGATTGACATGGATAATAAGGCCGTCTGCATCCAGCCGCTTTCTTAAGTCCTCAACGCGATCCGTTTCACCGCAATCCAGCAACTCCTCAATTTGCGCAATACCCAGGTTGATCAATAAGGGCTGATCCCCCATATGCGGCCGCACATCAAATTCGTGCATACGCCTATCTTCATACAAAAGCTGCCTGCATGACCCAAGTCCCATAGCCAATCTGAATTCGCCGACAGCACGAGCCAGGTTATGATTTATCACTTTAGCCCTTTCTGTACCACCTGTCATGCTGGATACCATAATGGGGAAATCCATAGCTTTATCGGCAAGCATCCTAGGCATTTTGCCGTGCTGATCAGCATGCGGCTCCATGACCGGTTCGTAATAGAATCGTTTGTCAGATGCAAGATCTGAAGTAGAGGATTTGAAAGCAAGATCAATGTGATCTTCCTTGCGGGTTGCGGCGGTTTTATCTTCTTCTTTCCTGATTTCCGGTCTTTTATTGTCGCTCAATGCGAAGAATTTAGAGCACTAAAATAATAAATAGCCAATTTTCATGCGTTAAAACACCATGCAGGCAGGAATGTTGCCTTCTCCATTGATCTAAAGTAAAGCGCTATTTGTTAAAAAAGATATTCCTTATTCATGAAGTATTTAAGTCTGATTTGCTTTTTATTACCTATTTGTCTGAGAGCCCAGACTCCCGAAGCGGTAAAACTATACAATGATGCCGTCGCGGCCGTCAAAGCCAAGGATCATCCTTCTGCCATAAGGCTTTATACCGAATCCTTAAGTATTGACCCCCTTTATCCGCAATCGTATTATGGGCGGGCCAATTCAAAGCTGGCTCTTAAGCACTATGAAGAAGCCATCAAAGATTTTAAAAAATGCCTCAAGCTGGATGCCACCAATGCCAAAGCATGGTATTACATGGCATATTGTAATATGAAATCCAAAGACAATGATGCTGCCTATGAGAATTTTCAGAATGCATTAAAACATGACAATTCCCTGGCCAAGGCTTACTATTACCGGGCTTTTATCCACCTGAATAAAGAGAATTTTAACCTGGCCATAAAAGACTTTACCGCGTACCTGACTTTGGAGCCGGATAATGAAAAAGCGCATTTCAATCTGGGCGTAAGTTATTATAAAGAGGGGCTCAATGCACTGGCTATACAGTCATACTCCAGAGCCCTGGACATAGACCCCAGTTACGAAGATGCCCGTTTTGAAAGGCTGAAACTCTTGTACAAGGAAGGTGATTTGGCAGCTTGCATTCAGGACTGCAGCTACTTTGTAAATAAAAGACAAAAGCTTGAATCCGTGCTTAATTACAGGGCCAATGCTTATTTAAAGGATGAGCAATTGGATCTGGCAGCTTCAGATTTTAAAAATCTGCTCAATCACAAACCAGGAGATCAATTAGCGATTCAGAATCTTGCTGCGATATCCATAAAACAAAAAGATTATTCAAAATCCATAGTGTATTACAGCCAGCTCCTTGAATTGGAGCCAGGAAAAGCAGCATACCTTAAAAATAGATCCATCGCTTATATGCAGATAGAATCCTGGAATGAAGCCCTGAAAGATCTTAATGTCCTGATTGAAAAAGCACCAAGCAATGGGGATGCTTTTTACAACAGATCCAAGGTCCACCTGCAATTAAATAATTCAGGACAAGCCTGCCAGGATATGAGGCAATCGGCCAGACTGGGATTCGAACAGGCTTTTGCTTATGTGGCAGGATTATGTGATAATTGATCAGCGGTAGCATTTAATTATTGTAGCAGGCAGAAATCACTTATTTTGTCAGGAATGAAAAAGTGGAAAAAGAATATAGGTCTGCCACCAGGGACTGTTCAGTACACAGGTCAGATGACGGAACTGGATATTAGGATAAATTATGTTGAGTTCAATGAAAGCCATTACAAGGAAGAACTGAATCAGCAGCACGATAAAGTCCGTCTCCATCCATTGGATCTGAAACTCAACCAATGGTATGACATTCGAGGTCTTCATGATGAAGAACTGATCCGCAAAATTGGGGATACTTTCTCGATGCACCCCATTGCCATTGAAGATGCTGTTGATGTGAATCAAAGACCCATGTTCAATGATTACTATTCAGGAGCATTTATTTCTTTTAAATCCATATTCTACGATGAAGAAGAACTGCACATTCACACCCAGAATGTTGCACTCTATTTCGGAAATGGATTTGTTATCAGTTTCCAGGAAAATGAAGATGACCTGTTCGAAGCTATTCGGGATAGGTTGCATAATGCCAATGCACGCATACGGCTAAAGAGAACAGATTACCTGGCCTATGCATTGGTTGACTTTATTGTAGACCGATATTTTATAGCGCTGGAGGGTATAGGTCGCAGCATTGAAGTCATGGAAGAGGAAATCAGTTACAACCCGGAGGAATTTGAGAAATCACGCATACTTTTTCTTCGCAAAGAAATTCAAAAGGCTCGAAAGAATATATCAGCGCTTCGTGAAGCCCTTCTGCAGTTCAATCGTTCAGAACTGGATTTCATAGAAGCCAAAACACTATTGTTTGTACGGGATGTTTCGGATCACGTCATACAGATCCTAGACAGCATAGACAACAAGAGGGAAATCCTGGCTGGCCTGCAGGATCTATATATCTCGGAGATAAGCCTCAAGATGAACCAGGTCATGCAGTTTTTAACCATCATCACAGCATTATTTGTACCCCTCTCTTTTCTGGCCGGCCTTTACGGGATGAACTTTAAATACATGCCTGAGCTTGGATTCAAATACGGATATTTTATTCTGCTTGGGGTCATGCTTATTATAGTTATCGCACTTATATGGAACTTCAAGCGTAAAAAATGGCTTTAATGTGAAAGTGAAAATAATCGAACAATGACCCGTGAAATGCTGACATACGGAGGTTCTGTACTCATAATAGTCATGACAATAGCCCTTGGCTATCTCTTTAATAAGATCTTCTCAAAGATTATTAACAATTCAACTTTAGAGATGCATAATGATCCAACCAATTATCGGTTCTTGAAGCATCTGATCATTGCTCTGATTTATGTCGTGGGATTTAGCCTCGCAATATACATTGTGCCTTCATTGAAAGCACTTGCCGGATCTCTGCTTGCCGGTGCTGGTATACTTGCTGTATCGGTTGGTTTTGCTTCACAGCATGCCCTTAGCAATATCATAAGTGGTGTGTTTATAGTCATCTTCAAGCCCTTTAAAATAAACGATCGACTGACTGTAAGAACTTTCAGCGGCACCGTAGAAGATATCACCCTACGCCATACCGTTATACGTGATTTCGAAAACAAGCGCGTTGTCATTCCCAATGCGGTCATTTCTGACGAAGTCATTGTAAATTCAGACTTTGCTGAAGAGAAAATCATAAAATGGATTGATATCGGCATCAGTTATGACAGCGATATCGATCTGGCTAAATCCATCATCGAACAGGAAGTGCTTAATCATCCATCACACCTGGATGCACGGACGCCCGAACAAATCGAAGCCGGAGAACCCGAAGTGCCAGTAAGAGTTCTGGCATTGGCAGACTCCGCTGTCATGATACGGGCATGGGCATGGGCTCAAGATCAATCTTCTGCATTCCGTATGGCCTGTGACCTGTACGAGAGCATCAAAAAACGCTTTGACAGGGAAGGCGTTGAAATTCCATTCCCGCACCGTACTGTGGTGATGAAAGAGAAGAAATGAATCGATGATTCAATGATACAATGATACAATAGAGGTTTACAATTACATGTTTTTGTCATTATCTATTAGTGACCACAGAAAAATCTCAATTTATCAATAAACTGAAGACTGAAACTAAAGATCTTACTCTCAGTTATATCAGAATTTGTAAACAGCTACCTAAGAGTCAGGACAACTATATAATATCAAATCAGTTGATACGCTCTGTTACTTCAGTGGCTTCAAACTACAGATCATCTTGCATGTCACGATCTGAAAAGGAGTTTTTCAGCAAACTTTCAATAGTTATAGAAGAAATCGATGAAACAGCTTTTTGGTTAGAATTACTTTTAGAATTACATAATGAAGATGTAGAGCTTGAACTTGAAAAGTATACGGATAAATCTATTGAATTAAGAATGATCTTCTCTAAAGCTAGAAGCTCCTTGTATTACAAGAGGTATCCAAAAAAATAGCCAAGCTCTACATTCAAGCATTCAAGCATTGAAACATTGAAACATTGATTCATTTACTCCTTCACAAGATTATACCTGAAGCCGATATAAGCATTCCGTCCAAATAATGGTGCCCATACAATAGAGGCATCAAAATATGGACCGAAAGCATCGTCAGATGCTATAATCGCATTTTCCTGTTTGAAGTCAAAGAGGTTTTCAACACCCAGGTAGACATCCCACTTTTTACCCCATCGCTTCATGACCTGGGCATTCATAATAAGATAATTATCTGAATAAGCTGCTCTTTTATAGGGAACGGGGTTTGTGGAAGTATCCGGTAATCTCTTCTGTCCATTCCAATTCAAGGTAGCGTCAAAATGCCAGTCTCTAGCCGTCTTATATGCCATATTAATAAAGGCCCTGTGCCTGGCAACCATCGGCCTTTCCAAAAGACCATCACGATAATCCGTTTTCACATTAAACAAACGATAGGCTGTCCGAATATTAAAATCCTCAAGAAGTTCATACTCAAACTTGATTTGAAAACTGTTGGAATAGGATACTCCTTCAAGGTTATAAAAAGAAACGCGACCTGCAGTTTCCCAATCCACGACCACCTGGTTTTCAAAATCCGTCCTGTAGAAATCAGCGCTGACCAAAAGCTCTTTGGATCCAATAGAAATACCTTGAGTCAGGTTGATTCCATAATTCCAGGAAACCTCTGCATCCAATCCATACGGATTGCCATTATCACTTGCATCAATAACAACTTCCCTGGAACTGGAAAACAAACCGATGTTTTCTGCAAAAATACTGGCTGTTTTTAGTCCACGGCCAGCAGTAAGTCTGACGATCGACTTATCAGAAAAATTATACTTGGCATGCATTCGGGGCGTCACAAACCAACCGTAATTGCTGTGGTGGTCGATACGGATACCAGGAATAACAGAAAACTTATTTGAACGCTGGTGCGTATACTCGAGAAAAGCTCCCGGAACCGATTCAGACCTGTCAAAAAAACCAGCCCTGCCTATACGTTCAGATATATCATCCATCTGGTATGAAAGCCCGGATCTGATCGTAGATCCATTATCTGAAATATACTGGTATATCAAATTGGCGTAATAGTAATTCTGATCTACATTATACAATTCATTGCCAAAGCTCGATTCCTGGTCATGTCTCACAGCACTCAGCTGCAAGCCAAGGCTTTCTTTAGGTTTGTTGGGATTTACATAACCAATTTTTGCCCAGGCCTCATAGCGATCAGTAGAATTATTCATTCGCCAATGTTCATCATGGTTGTCGCTGGCCCCACTAAAATGCTCATGGCTGCCTGCCTCATGATTCAGGGAGCTGATCTTGATGCCTACCTGACCCATAACGTTGCCTTTCTGCTTGAACTTCCACCTGTTGGCCACAACAAAATCCTCTTCCATGGGCATATCAGTGAAACCATCTCCATTATTGTCATGCGCTTCCTGGAGCCTTTTGCCATGTATCAGCAGTCCTGTAGATACAAAGGGTGAAACATCGTACCTGAGATTGCTGTTTATCTCCATACGACCGCCCTGGTTCAAATAGCCATTCAAATGAAACAGTTCTTCTTCATCGGGCTTTTTGAGTTCTACATTGATCTGGCCAATCATGGCCTCATAGCCATTTACTACAGACCCGGCCCCCTTGATTAATTGAATACTTTGTATCCATGGACCTGGAGTCATAGACAAACCATAGATGCTGGACATAGCCCTTACGTCTGGGATAAGTTCCCTGGTAATCTGGACGTAGGGACCCGCCAATCCCAGCATCTGAATTTGCTTTGTACCTGTAACAGCATCTGAAAAAGCTACATCCACGGATGGATTAGTCTCAAAACTTTCCGACAGGTTACAGCAAGCCGCCTTGCACAGTTCTTCACGGGTAACCGTCTCAACATTTAGTGGCTTTATGAAAGACACTTCAGTCGTTCTCTTCTTATAACTGATTTCTACGACATCCAACTGCTCGCCTTGCCTGAGAATAATTTCTACAATACCATCTTCTGAAAGCTCAATGCGTTTATCTCCAAAACCCACATAACTGACATCAATAGAAGAAGCTTTTACGGATTTATTATCCAATTCAAACTGGCCTTCAAAATTCGTTGTGGTCCCAGCAGATGAATCCCCGAGCTTTACAGTAGCGCCAATCAAAGGAGATTTCTTTCCTTCGTCATCAAGCATGTAGATGACGCCTCTGACCATTATGGGCACAGTAATATTCTGCTTGTCTTTATCCCCAACAGAAGGAAATGCTGGAACATCATGATCTTCAATGATATCCATATCACGGTACTTGCAGCAGCCATGCAAGTTATCATAGACTTCCTGGGGAGCTATAAACCTCCCATTATCATGTCCGATATCTGCAATAGCCTGTCTGACTTTCTCGATCGATGTCTTATTCTCGTCAATAAGGAGTTTCATATTATGATTCGCCAGATTCCAGGCTGCAAATTGAACACCGTCCTGCTGCAGTGCTGTGGATTCAATTCTGTCCTGGCACATGCCGCAGGCACCTTCAACCCTGAAATTATATTCCGAAAGATTGGCTTCTCCTACTTCAGAATCGTCTTCTTGATGCTCTACAGACAAATCCTCATCCCTATACTTGCAGCAGCCATGCAAGTTATCATAGACTTCCTGGGGAGCTTTAAAATCTCCGTTATCATGACCTGCGTTGGCAATAGCCAGCCGAACTTCACTGACGGAATTCTTATTCTCATCAATAACAAGTCTCATAATGTGGCTTGCTAAATCCCATTGAGCGACTTTCACTCCTTCCAGTTTGCTTGCTGTAGTTTCAATTCTGTCCTGGCACATGCCGCAGGCACCTTCAACCCTGAAATTATATTCCACAAGCACTTCATCCTGCGAAAACCCCAGAACCGGCAAAGTAATACTCAGTATTACCCATATAACAAATTTGTTCATACTAATTAAATGTTTGAATTATCAATAGAATTACACATAAGATCTATTGATTTACCCGTGGGGGATGCCAAAACATTTTGTGAAGTAAAAATTTATACGATTGGGAACCTGGAAGAGGTTTATTTCCATGAGGATTGCTTATTTCGACCTGCCAGTCTGAATCACCTGATTCAAAAATAAATTGAGCACAACACACACAATCGCAATCCTGATCACAGCAGCCTTTTGTTCCTTCTTTGGTTTCATTCGATTCGTCCTGAGATCCGGCTTCCATTTCAATTTTGTCATTCGAGCAGCATGTGCCAGAAAGCATTAATGACAGGTCCATTGCAATGGAACTCTTGAGAATAAGAAAAAGAAACAATATGAATGCTGATATTCGCATTTTGCAAAGTTAAGTATTTTCGTTTAACAAGTAAATAAGCTTAAAATGCTTAGGTCACAAGAGACGAAGGGAGGGCCTTCTAGCGTTTAAAGAAAGTCATGATTGAAACATTAAAAGATACTTTAGGAAACATTATTTTTCGGCATTGGACCACGCATTGCTTCGTTCTTCTTTTTTTGATTGCCACTCCAGTAATATCTCAATCAAGCCAGGAAATAAAAGCTTTGAACAACTATGTGGATTTTCTGAATGAAAGTATTCATGGATTGTTTACTGCTCACGCCCTCATGGTCATAAGTAATAAAGAAGTCAATAAATACATAGACCTGGACAGTTACAGCCTGAATAAACTCAGCAATAACGAGCTGCAATCCAATCTGTTTGACAAATCAGACAAGCAAAACTACACGACATTCCAATCCTACTCGCCTTTACAGCTCATGGATATATGTCAAAAGGAAAGTTCTGTGCTCGAGCAAAGTCTAGCCAATAGATTGAACGCCCGTGTGGTCAAGATTGGCATCATTCTGAACAGGGTCAACAGCCTGAGATTCGAAATCTTTGACTTCATAGACAATAAGGATCTTAACGCCAGAGAGCCAATCTATAAAGTCTATGAAATGCTGGAAGAGTGCGCCAGCCTCTTTGAGAGTTTTGCTGTTCAGCAGAAAGCTATGATGGCTGAAATCAGGCGTGAAGCATCGAGAAACAAAAACACACTTTACCACAGAGCAACAGAAGTTCATAAAGTAAACAAATCAATTCTTAATGACTTTCGAAATGAAAACTCACGAGGCGTCATTGAAAGCACGAATATCTACAATGCGGTATATGAGGATTTTCACGAGGAACTGCAATCCTATTCCAACTATAATAAAGCCGAATATAAGTCCTATATCAAAAACAGAAGCGACAGCATATATCAGCACCTGGTCCGGTTTCAATCATCGGAATTCGTTCCACGGGCTTATAAAATCTACGGTAAATACTATTATTACCATAACCAGATTTCAAAACGCTTCTTAAACTGGTCTGGCCCTGGATATGTCAGATATCTGAACAAAATGCTTAAAGCCACAGCTTTGGATTTTGTCAAGTTTTCCGAGCATACCCTCATCTTTAAAGTAGTATACCCGATGAAACTTGATGAGCTGAATGGTTTGAAAAAGACAGAGAGCTTTGTTTCGCGCGCCAAGATGCTAATCGAAAATAAGCTGACAACGAATGTTCTGGTCGAAAGACCCCAGGAGGATAAGTACCTCACCATAGAATTATCCGACTATAATTTGATTGACAAGGATACCATTTCAGTCCTCCTGAATGGAGAATACATCCTTGAAAATTATTGCCTCGGAAGTGAAGCCAAGGAATTGAAGATCCTGCTCTCGGACTATGATCGTATAATGTTTGAAGTGGTTGCTGAAAATGAAGGCGTCATATCCCCCAATACCCCTCTCATCGCCTACAGGATTGACGGGCAAAGAAAAAAACAAAGGCTGCATAAGGTTTTAGCAGCAAAATCATCGTTCAGGTTTTCTATTGACCTGCCCTAAAGCTAAAAATCAGCACTGGCTTCAATCTGCAATTTGATCTTCACCTCATCACCGATGAAATTATCTTTCAATCCTCCAAAAATGGACTTTGACAGGTAGTGGATACCCCACTCCGTTCTGTTTATCGAAAATTCTTCGGAGTTAAGAACCATCTTGTCATCCTTGATCTCAACAAAAGCTTTAAAGGCTATTTCCTTAATCACATCCTTTATTGTGAGATAACCATAGATAAGATAATTATAATCACTATCATTGGCCAGCTTAACAACTTTTGTCGTCCTGAACTCTGATGTTGGATATTGTCTGATATCAAAGAAATCAGCTTCCTTTCCTTCCACTGTTCCCTTCAGGTGAGACTCAAGGCTGGACTTTTTGTCACCGGTCAGGTCGAGAACACTTATTGTATTCATATCCATTTCTACATTGGCAGATAAAATTTCCGATCCAGAATAAATAATACTTCCTGATTTGGGGGTTACCGTTCCATTGTGTCGTGTGCCTGGCTTGGAAGCGGACCAGTGTATTTTTGATTTCATAAGATCCAAAGCCATCGAACGCTTTGAGGAGATCTGATTTTTTAACTCAGAACTCGTGACTTGAACAGGCTCTTGTGAATCTGGCGTGTTGTCAGATTTGCACGAAAAAATCAGAATTAGAGAAATGGAGAATACCAGGAGTTGCGGAAAATTCATTGAATCAGGATATTTGATACTCCAAAAGAAATACCTCTGGAGCTAATTTCCAAAATTCTTTCAGACTGCATGAGCCTTCCTGGCCCGGGCAATGAAATCTATGGCGGATTGCAGGTCCTTGAGGACAGTTATATTTTCAGGCCGCTCAATCATTTGAGTCACCACCTGGTAACCTGTTATTAAAAAATGGGTTTTACCAAGATTCGAGCTTATCTGATCAATATAGTTCTGGAAACTCTGTCGAGGAATCTCCCTGTTCATGATGGTAAATAAATAATCAGGCTTCGCCGTATTACAGGACTGGATGGTATCCCTTAAGGAAACTTCAGTCCCCAGGTTGATAACCTTGCAATGCCTCTTCTTTAGGATATAGTGGAGATAGAGCAGACTCAATTCTTCTTTCTCATTCTCGGCCAGGTAAATGACATACTTGGGTTTATCGTCGTTTTCATCAGGCAAGTCTTCGATACATTTCTGAACCTTTCCTTTTATAATCTGACTGACGAAAGACTCATGAACACTCTGGAAGGATCCTGCCAGCCACGCTAGGCTGATTTTATCAAGCAGTGGATATATAAGACCTTTCATGGTTTCTTCCAGACCCTGTTGATCAATATGCTGATCTAAAACCTTATTGAAATTGTAACTGTCCAGTTCATAGATAAAAAGCATCAGGGCATCAAGGTGATCATCGCCACTCATCAAACCGATGCTTGAATGGGAATTTATTTCCTGCCTTATTTCATCCTCCGACATTTCGGCTATTTTAGAAATCTTATAGCCCTTTTTATAGAGAATACAGACATTCAGCATGTGTCTGAGGTCTTCATCAGTATAATATCGGATATTAGATTCGGTCCTTTTGGGATTGATGATGCCATATCTCTTTTCCCAAATACGGATGGTATGGGCCTTTACTCCCGATATATTTTCCATATCCTTTATTGAGTATACTACCATCTATAATCCAGTGAATCAATAAATGGCAATTATATGCAAAATGTTTAATCTTTTATGCGTAAAATTCAACAAGATCGCCTGTAAATATTTTGGTTTTAGAACATAATGGAGATGGATGGGTTATTCTTAGACGATGCTAATGATATGAACATAGGTATAGTTTGTTATCCCACCTACGGCGGGAGCGGTGTTATGGCAACCGAATTGGGTATCGCTTTATCAAAAAAAGGACACCAGGTACATTTCATCTCCTACAAGCGTCCCGCACGATTGGGACACTATCACAGGAATATCTTTTTTCATGAGGTAGGCGCTCTGGAATACCCATTGTTTGAATTGCCGCCATATGAGAGTTCATTGACAAGTAAAATTGTTGATGTAGCAGAACATGAACGACTAGATATACTGCATGTACACTACGCTATTCCCCATGCTTCTGCAGCATACCTTGCCAGGGAAATTCTGCAGACCAAAGGCATTTACCTTCCGGTTATTACCACCCTTCATGGCACGGATATTACTCTGGTCGGATTGGATCAGTCCATGTCGTCTGTTGTTGAATTCAGTATCAACAAATCCGATGTTGTCAGCAGTGTATCTGATTCATTGCGACAACAGACCTATGATTATTTCAACATTACACGGTCAATAGATGTCATCCACAACTTTATAGATACAGACAGGTTTAAGCGGACACCGAATGAAGACTTCAGGAATGCCTTCGCTTCTGATGGTGAACATATCATTGTACATACCAGTAATTTCAGGAAAGTAAAGCGGATCGATGATGTCATTTATACATTCGCCAAGCTCAGAGGCAAAGTAAACACCAAATTGCTATTGATTGGAGATGGCCCTGAAAGGCGCAAGGCCGAGGAATTGTGCCGTCATCTGGGTGCTTGTAATGAAATCCACTTTCTTGGAAAACAGGACGCGATAGAAGAATTACTATCCGTAGCCGATCTCTTCCTTCTTCCGTCAGAAAATGAAAGTTTCGGATTGAGCGCACTGGAAGCTATGGCATGTGGCGTACCTGTAATATCGACAAATATTGGCGGGCTGCCTGAAGTGAACATCAATGGCTCTTCAGGTTTCACCTGTGATGTAGGAGACACCGATGATATGGCCGAAAAAGCCCTTCAGATTCTGTCAGATCCGGACATGCTGGAATCCATGAGAATTAATGCCCGCAAGAAGGCTTTAGAATTTGACAAAAGCCTGATAACTCCACAATACGAAAAGCTTTACCTCAAGGCATTAGAAAAAGCGCGAACCGGTGCTTTCAGCTAATAAGAAGGATTCAAGCTTGAAGTCCTGCTGTAATCGAGAATGGCTTTCAGAGTTTTATCTGACGGGCTGAATGATATCCTCGGAAGGAGCTCAAATGCATCCTTCAGATACAGGTATTCTTGTCGAGTTTTGCTGTCTTCAGTAATCCGATTTTCGATTTCGAGCTTTCTTAAGATTCTGTGCTCGCCGTAAAGATATTTGATAAGAAAATTAAAAGTGTAACTGTGCTTCATTCAGTATACTTTAGGTGATAAATTCCATACTAACACCTATAGAACAGCAATTACAGCTATATTATTGTGCTAATTGACTCTATACCAATATTGTGTCCTCCCAAAAAGTGGACTTCCAATATAGCCCCTGACTTTCAAGGTGTCAGAGTCTGATAAACTGATCTGGCACCTGTACTCCTTTCCCTTGGCAGGATCAAGGATTTGACCTCCTTCCCATTTTTTGTCAGATTCTTTGAGATCACGGAGGATAATCATATCGATAAGGGACTTCCCCTTGGCTTCGCCGCTGCATTTATTACAGTGAGTAATTGTTGCTGCCGGCAACAGTTCGATCACCTTACCGAAAAGTTTTCCACCCTCCTCATATATCCGAATATGCGATTTGGCGCGGCCATCATTATCATCCACAGATTTCCAAACTCCAATTGGACTCTGTGCAGACAGGTTTAAAGAAAAAAATAACACAGCTATAGCCGATAATCCAGTCAGTTTCATTTTCATACTTTAGAATAGCTCACAATGATAAACATTCAATGACTAATCTTAACGCAATGAGAGCTGATTTTTGTGTGAAAATGCGCGTTTAATTTTTGAAGGATTTGACCGCCCCCCGTACCTGGAATCGATCGGCCATCTATTTGCATGATCGGTGTCAATTCACCCATTGTGCCCGTGCAAAATACTTCATCAGCAGCATACAACTCTGTCAATGATATGTTTTTCTCAACGAAAGGAATATTAAGTTCACGGCACATTTCAAGAACCAGTCCTCGTGTAATTCCGGGTAAGCAGGCATCTGCATGGGGCGTGTATACCACAGATTTTTTGATCATAAAAATATTGGTGCCATTAAGCTCAGAAGCAAAGCCATGCACATCCAGCATAAGGGCTGCATCAGCACCGGCTGCATTAGCCTGGATCTTGGCAAGGATATTATTAATCAGGTTGTTGTGATGAATTTTTGAATCCAGATGGTTGGGGGAATTACGCCTTACAGTAGAGGTAAAAACACTTATGCCGTTCGTATTATCATATACCGGTGGCTTGAATTCGGGAACGATAATCAATCCGCATCCCTTAGTGTTAAGCCTGGGGTCCATCCCAGAGGTGATTTTTTCACCGCGCGTCAGTGTCAAACGAATATGTACATCCTGCTTCATAGCATTGGCCTGAAGGGTCCTGGCAAGGGCTTTTTTAATGTCCTCTCTATCAGGTATATTATTGAAGTGCATGGCCTTGGCTGAATCCTGAAGCCGGTCCAGGTGCCGGTCCAGGAGAAAGATACCTTCGTTATATAAACGAAGCCCTTCCCAGACAGCATCACCACCTTGAACAACACTATCAAATACGGATATCCTTGCTTCATCACGATGATAAAGCTCGCCATTGACATATATTTTCAAATCCTTATTCCTTGAATCAAACTTCTGTAACATTTATTCTGGTTTTAATTTGTATTCACTTAATGCTTCATAATAACGCCATGCCTCATCAAGCAAGGGGTTTAATGATTTAGGGATGACACATTCCTTGTCCACCGGTTTCACGAAGGAACGGCTCTTATGTACATTTTCATACCAGTATTTAGCCCAAATACCATCTTCTTGACGTGGTCCTGGCTGCCAGCTCAGCATGTTAACAGAAAAGGGAATGTCAATGCTATGACACAACTTCTTGAGATAAGCCTCTGGATTTTTTAACAAATCACCAGAATCAATGACAATAAATGGAGAATTTGACTGCTTGAGGTGTTCCAGAATTCTGTATTCCAATTCCAATCCGATATCGAGCATAGTCGGATTTGCAATTTTCTTAATAAATGAAGCTAACAATTCATCGGGACGCCGGATGAGCAGGATATTTGTAAGCCGGCTCAGAAAGCGCCAATCCGCACCATCAAAATGATGGGCCATATTTTTAAAAAATACAATGGGATCCGGATAATCCCCAAAAATCACCTCATCAAGAACGTATTGATAATCGGTGCGCATGGAATCCAAGACTTCATCACGTCCTGGATGTATTATGTGTGGATGTCTATCAAGATAGTAACCATAAAAGGCCTCGTCCACAACACTACAATCCTCACGATTCCCAAAAGAGTACATCAGTGCAGTAGATACATTTCGGGGTCCGGATATCAGTTGTATACGTTTCATGATCAAGATCTACTAGTCTACAGTTATTTGTTCAAAATCTTCCTGCTTCAAGTCCCAACCCGGATGCCAGAAGAGCCTATCAAATTCAACGACCCTATTATCTTCAATGCGAACACCTTCATTTTCCAGAAGTTGCTGCATCAGAAAAGGAGCGGGAAACATATTTCGCCCTGACAACTCACCCTTTCTATTGACCACTCTATGTGCCGGAATTTCAAGATGTTTGCTTTTATTCAATGCCCAACCCACCATGCGGGCTGATCCAAGCGCTAGAAAGTCTGCTACAGCTCCATAATTGGTAACCCTGCCAAATGGGATACATCGAGTCACGGCATAGACTTTTTCAAAATAGCTCTTAGACATTGTCTGGTTTTCCCTCTAAAATTAAGCCAATGCACATACAATGCTGAATTCTGAATGACTAATTTTGCCATACAACAGTAATCCATGCTTGATAGAAAAATCATAGCTCAGAATATTACCAACCTCACCGATGCGCGCTATTTCGCGGCATGGGGGATTGAATATGTCAGCTTTAATATGATTGCGGGTTCTCCCTACGCAATGACCAAAGAAGACATAGAGGAAATAAAAGAATGGCTGGAAGGGCCAAGAGTACTTATTGAAACAAAAGCACTTGAATTCGATGAATTAGGTGAAGGATTGATCCTGGATAATATTTACAGCAGTATGCCCCTGAGCCAGGAAGTTTTTTTCAGAACGTCGGCTAGTGAGCTTTTCAAAGGGCTTCCCGGTGGAAAATATATTATCAAAGCAACAGATCGCAGTGAGTTCGATAAAATATTAGCCCTAAATCCTTCTGAATTGCAAGGCTTGGATGTATACCTGGACATCACCGATTTACAAATCGATAAAAATGATGACCTGGGACCATATGGATTGGTCATTCAAGGTGGCGATGAAGAAAAACCCGGCGTTAAAAGTTTTGACGAACTGGATGATCTCTATGATTTGCTCCTGGACTGAGACAAATTGAAAGAAAGGGTAAGGTAATAATTACGATCATAAGAAGCCGCAGCTTTATTGCGTAAGCTTTTCACTGACGCATTCAGAACATCATCCATAAAGGGATTTGCATCATTGCCATCAGCATCCCTATTCCTGTACATGGCTATAAGATTATCAAGCTCAGAATTGTTATCTAGCAAGGCATCACTGAGTTCTTCTGCCATCCGGATTCTCGCCGTTTGGCCACTAAAATTTACTGTAGACAGGCTATTCCTTTCGAATGTATAGGTCTCAGGAATATCGGTAGGAAACTCATTTGAACCATCACAGGCATATAAGAATGGAAGAAGAAAAAACAGATATAATGATTTGATAGAGGGCATATTTAATATTTATTAAGATTTAATCTAAATATAAATAACATTGCAAACATAGACCTATTGGTTGCTTTTCAAAGCACTCTTGATAAATATTATGTCATGGAATTGTAAAAAGCTGGAAAGGTCTTTTTCAACTAGGATTTTCCAAATCCAAGCCCAGGAATAAATCGCGGAACCCGAGCGATATATTCTTTGTATTTCGGGTATTTAGATGCCGAAATGCGCTCACTGAAATCAGAACTTCCTTTGAATAATAAGACCAGCAGGATAAAGCCCCCCAGTGTCCAGTTGACCCATTCACCACTTGCTGCCACACCAAAGAGGTAGACACAAAACCAGATCATCTGTTCGGCGGCATAATTGGGATGTCGCACTATTGCCCAGAGGCCGCTATCAATAAAACCTTTAGCATATGGGTCTGGCAACTCACCGCCTTCGGCTTTGAGGCGGTATTTTTCCTTTTGAAACCGGAATTGCTGAATATCTGCAATCAATTCAACAAGAAGGAAGAAAATAAACAGACCGATTGCAATAATATCCAATGTGCCGAATGCAGCTGCATCAGGACCCAAAAACAATAACATCGGAAGGCTGAAATATAAAATCAGGCCCATCTGGTAAAAACTTATAAAAAAGACATTGAAAAGAAACCAATTGATCCTCTTTTGAAATGCGGGTTCCTTTCTGAGGTATTCCCAGCGATAATCTTCTTCTCCCTTCCAGGGCAGCCAGTGGTAACCTCCTTTCAAAGCGAAATTGGCACTCAGCCTGATCCCCCACATACTCACCAGGACAGCACATGCCAGGGCTCTTATTCCAAAACCATCTTGCCAGGCAATGATCCATGCATAGGCCAAAGGTACAATGCTCCATAAGCGGTCAACCTGGCTGTAATTACCTGTCAGCTCGGAGGACACGATACAATATATGATGACTCCCAGACACACATAGATAAGCAGCTTTAAAGTTTTAATCTCTTCTGTGGAAAGTACGATACCTGTATTGTAAATCAGGTATATGATTACAAAAAAGCTGACAAAGAGAATGAGGGCGGTGGCGAAGGTTTTCATTTTCACAAAGCTACTAGTTGGTTAAAAGATTACGTACGATACTGGAAATGGTCTTACCATCTGCCTTCCCTGCCAGTTTCTGGCTGGCCATACCCATGACCCTTCCCATATCTTTCATACCCTCGGCACCCAATTCTGAAATAAGCTTTTCTAAAAAGGCCCTTAAATCATCTTCCGATATTTCCTCGGGCAGATAACGCTTGAGCACTTCAATTTCTTCTCTTTCGATAACCGCAAGGTCTTCTCTGCCTTGATTCTTATAGATTTCCAGAGAATCCTGCCTTTGCTTAACCAGTTTTTGAATAAGCTTTATCTCTGCGGCTTCATCCAGTTCCTTTCCACTGCCATCCGTTTTGAATAGCAATATAGCTGCCTTGGCGGCCCTGATTGCTCTCAGGGAAGCCTGATCTTTTGTCTTCATGGCCTCCTTTAAATCAGCCATTAATCTTGTCTCTAAACTCATCGATTTACAATTTAAAGTCCATTCACTATGTTAACAAAATCTGCCACCCCCAGTTCTTCAGGCCTTTTCTGAAAGATCGGGTTTTCTGTATCAATATTAAAAGACTTAAGAGTATTTCTCATCTTTTTCCGGCGCTGCTGAAAGGCTTGCTTTACGACCCTTCTCAATAATTTATAGTCACACTCAGGACCGGATGCCTCTTTGCGCCTGAGACTGATCACGGCAGATTCCACTTTTGGAGGCGGATCAAAACTTTGAGGACCGATAGTAAAGAGTATTTCAGTTTCATAGTAGGCCTGGCTCAGAATACTGATGACGCCATTGGCTTTTGTTCCGGGCCCCGAGCATACTCTTTCAGCCAATTCCTTTTGGAACATGCCCACCATCTGAGGAATACGGTCAACATGTTCAATCATTTTAAAAATGATCTGAGATGAAATATTATAGGGGAAATTACCAACCAGATTGAAAGGGCGGCCCTCGAAAAGGCTGGGCAAATCAGCCTTCAGAAAGTCTTCAAACATTAAGGAGCCTTCAGGCAATAGCGGAGAGAGAACAGCCATCATATCTCTGTCAATTTCCAGGGCTACAAACTCAGGATAGTGCCTGGCCAGACTCACACTTAATGCCCCCTGGCCTGGACCAATCTCCAGCAAGGGCATATCCATGGAACAGCTCCGGCCAATTTCCAGCATAATCCTGTCAATGACACACTGGTCTCTGAGGAAGTGCTGTCCGAAATGTTTCTTGGCTTTCAATTCAATAGCAGTATTAAAGAGGAATTTAATATAAAGCTAATAAACTCTATCTTCGCAAGGCAAAGTTGAAATATGTCGAAAAAAATAAAACTGGGTATTACTATTGGCGATTACAACGGTATTGGCCCGGAAGTTATCATCAAAGCCCTGTCCCACCCTACGCTGCTTGAATATTTTACACCTATCATTTATGGATCATCAAAGGTAATGGCATACCATAAAAACATTGTCAAGAATGCTAATTTTTCTTTTGTATCAGTCAATGACACAAAACATGTGGCCTATAACCGAATCAACGTCTTTAATGTATGGGACGAACAGTGTAATATCGAATTGGGTAAAGCCACTGAAGAGAGTGGCAAATTTGCATTCCTTGCCATAAAAAAGGCTGTCGAGCATGCCAAAGAAGGCGAAATAGATGCCCTGGTCACGGCACCGATCAATAAAAATGCCATGAAGCTGGCTGGCTTTTCACATGTTGGTCACACGGAGTACCTGAGCGATGCATTTGGCACCAAGGCCTCCGTTATGACAATGGTTTGTGACAGTCTCAAAATGGCGCTTGCCTCCAACCATATCCCGGTAAGTGATGTAGCTAAACAACTCGATAAAGACCGCCTCATTAAAAAGATGAAGGTCCTGACGCGTTCACTCAAGCAGGACTTTGGTATAGAACGACCGACCATAGCTATTCTTGGATTGAATCCACATGCTGGCGATGAAGGACTTGTTGGTGCAGAAGAGCAGGAATTCATCAAACCGGCCATCAAAGAGGCAAAGAATAATGGTGTACTTGTATCTGGACCCTATCCGGCTGATGGTTTCTTCGGAGGTGGTGATTTCAGAAAATTTGATGCCATCATTGCGATGTATCATGACCAGGGACTTATCCCGTTCAAACTGCTTTCCTTTGGAAAAGGTGTCAACTTTACAGCAGGTTTACCCCTAGTAAGGACCTCACCAGATCATGGCACAGCCTACTCAATAGCTGGCAAGAATATGGCCAATCCTGAATCAATGCGGAAAGCTATACTTCTTGCCAAGGATATTTATACTAACAGGATTGAGTACGAGGAGTCTACGAAGGATCCGGTTAAAAAAATGCCAAAGTCTCAAGAAGAAATCCAAGAAAGTTGAGATAATTAGATTCTAATATAATCTTCTCAAGATTGGTTTATTGCTCGTCATTCCACTATCAACTCTGGCAATATCAAATATAAGTTCTTATCTCTGACTAATCAAGAGATTTAAGTCTGATAAAGGGATTCTCCGCCCTATCGAATTTATCAAGATTGTATTTTTCAATATACCTTATAAGCTTTTTAGCATAATTGGGATCTGTAGCATATCCAGACATTTGTAAACCCCTCGCCCAGGATTCATAGTCGGATCTGTCCAGTTTAAAAAGTCCCTGGTAATGCTTGGTATTCATCAGAAAATTCGAATGATCGATATACGAATCATACACATTTTCATAGGCTCTGAAACAGGATTTGATCAGGACACCGTTTTTATCATAGTCATCATCCCTATGGTGATATCTGGATCCCTCCCAATATGATTTGCACTTTATTCCAAAATGATTATTAGCGTTCACAGCAAGATCACTGCTGCCGTATTGTGACTCATGCAAGGCCTGCGCCAAGGTAATACTGGCAGGAATGCCGGATCTGTACATTTCAATGACCGCCAATTCCTTGTAGTCGTTAATGTATCGGTTGATCTTTATTTCCTTTTCCGGATTGTTGTTAAAACCAATTATTACTATAAATAGAACAGTGTTCAGAATTCCCACACTCAGATCGTTTTAGGTCTATAAATTTCCAAAAGCTATGCCAAAAGGTACTTATTTATTTCTAAGGCTTGACTTAAGCACGCCATTTTCAAAAATATAAAGTTTAAACCCTTGGTTACCAGCCTTCAAACCCTGAAAATAATTTTTTGCTTTTTCTACACTTTGGGTTTCCAGCAGTAAGGCTTGCTCACTCGATTTAAAATAGAAAACCAGCGCATCCCCCTTTTTCCCGTCAGCAAAAATATATTCTCCAGCTCCCAGGCCGCTGAATAATTCTTCCTCGCCGGCATTATGAATTATTGAACTCGCATTGTCACAGTCCTCTATGAATGCAAGGAATTCCGCATTTTGTTCCACTTCAAACCCCGGGTTCAAATCAATACTTGTGCCTGCATAGAATTCATGCTGCGAAGTTGTTGTTACAATGCCATCCGATTCAATGAACTGCTTTGCCCTGTAAATGGAATCTACAATTGGATTAATATACAGGCTTATCCCGTCACATGGTTCAAGGCAGTTTTCATCTATGATGCCGTCACAATTATTGTCAAACCCATCACACAATTCCATGGCCCCTGGATTCATAGATGGATTATCATCATTGCAATCACCCGGAAAGGGACTATACCCATCCAGTGGTTCACACTGGAAAACGGAAACGGAATCTACACCATAGCCATCGGCATCGTTATCAAGGTACCATTCTATGGAACCCAGGTCAGGATCCTCATCGTCAATGAGGCCATCACAGTCGTTATCGATATCATCACATATCTCTATGAAGCCAGGGTTGACCATATTATTATTGTCATCACAATCCGTACTGTCAGCCACATATCCTGCAGGGGCTGTGCATGCCAATATCGTATTCAGCACATCTCCATAATTGTCACCATCGCTATCCCGGTAAAATGTGTCAAGGATAATATTTGGGTCCTGTTCATCAATAAGGCCATTGCAGTCATTATCCACACTGTCACATATCTCCGTTGCATCAGGATTGATCAAGCTGTCTGAGTCATCACAATCCAATGTGTTCAGGACCCATCCTCCAGGCACCGAACAAGAAAAAGCACTGACATACGCATCACCATAACCATCGCCATCGCCATCCCGATAATACATAACTGGATTTGCACAACTCTGTTGCTTCAGGACATTCAAGCCATACTTAATATCGGAGATGAGTGTATGTCCGGAACTGAGAAAGGGATAGCTTCCCCAGGCGCCGTTATAGCCGTTATAATTATTCCCGTTATCCGGGTAGGTGTCATAATAAGCTATGACTTCAGGCGATACGGGGTTGCTGATATCATATACTTTCAGGCCGTCTTCGTAGTAGGATATAAAAAGGCTGTCATCTTTCACAAAAGGATTATGGGGAGTAACATTAGTGGCTGTTGTGGACAGTGGATCCTTAAACGTTGTGACCAGCTGAATATCCTGGTTGGGATTCCCCAGGTTTGTCAGATCAATGACGGCCATAGGCCTTCCCAAGGGTACCTCTTCAGCGTAATAGGCATAGTCAAAATCAGGATGATTCCAGCTGCTGTGATTGTATCCCGGAGAATCATAGGAACCTAGATAATTGACATTATTGAGATCAAGCATATCCCACACATAATATCCTGTATTACCATGTGAACAATAAGCCGTATCATTTTTAACATAAAGATCGTGTACATAGAAATAACCAGGATCTGTAAAAACATGGTTGCTCAAAAGCGCAGGAGAAGAAGGACTGGAAATATCCAGTACAACAAGACCCTCTTCAACAGTATTTGTTCCCGCCGCATATAATCGCATACTGCTTGTATCAATAAATATATTGTGTGCTCGCGTAAAGAAACTGGTATTGCTTCCTGCATGAGTCACAGCACCACCAGGCAATCCTGAAAGATCAAATATGTGAAGACCCTCTGAGCAGTTGTCGCATACGGCATACAGGTGATCATCATAGGTCTTGAAATCCCTCCAGATCGCTGTATTGCCTCCATGGAAAGCATAGACTTGCTCAGGAACAGCAGGATTGGCAAGGCTGATTATGTGGATAGAATCACGACTGCCAAGAATGGCATATTCCGTACCATCACTGGCCTCATATCCCCATATATCATTGTATA
>Ga0255768_10000092_pt1 | contig 87723 bp, 71 predicted proteins | sample 071ome_33_FD_179983 | JGI IMG/M metagenome (GOLD analysis project Ga0255768, IMG submission 179983) | Coastal salt marsh microbial communities from the Groves Creek Marsh, Skidaway Island, Georgia - 071412AT metaG (version 2) | ecosystem: Environmental > Aquatic > Marine > Intertidal zone >... | reverse complement strand
ATCCCAATCACCGTAGCCTACCTTCTTCTCGCGCTGATTGCTCACGTTACATCCATGATATATTCTAATATCGGGAATTCCGAGGAAGAATGAACCTCTGTTTCGTATTGGTATCAGAGGGTACCCTATGTGGCGTATACAACACAGAGGGACCCTTTGCAACATATCACAATATTTCCTGCAGTTGTGGTAAGAAAGTGATATATGCTCTCCCCCTTACGGGATATCATGTCCTTTTGTGTGTCCTGTGGTGAAGCGATGGATGATGACTGGATGGCATGTCCGAAATGTGGTGCTGCCAAGGGAGGACAAAATCAAGATGTTGTTGCGCCTCAATTTGTTCAGCAACCTATAGCAGTCCAGGCGCGTGAACCTAGATCAAAAGGAATTGCTTTCATTCTTAACTTCTTGATTCCCGGAGTAGGCCATATGTACATTGATAACATCGACAGAGGTTTGCCGGTAGCCATAATTTCGACCTTATGTGCACTGATACTAATTGGATTACCAGTTACGTTAGTTCTTTGGATATGGATGTTGGTCGATACCAGTAAACAATACGAAAAATATCTGATAGAAAATGGGTTCAGAACTGCCGTCAGTAACCAAATTACTCAATAAGACCTCCCCGTATATCACCCGTTAATCATAGGGTGCATGAGTGCAATCTTATGCAACGGAAAATGTTTCATTCGGTTCTACTGAGAGGCCCTATGACTCGGATATGACTCATTCATGCCGATTGACTGAGGGGCGACTCATTCGCTACACTTTGATTCACATACGAGCGGAGGGGTGTTCATCGTTCAGTACTAGAAACCGTACCTTGTGATTTTTCCTTCAGGTAGTGATTAATGTATGCTAACTGCATTATAAATTTTTTTTTTACATACTTCTTTATTAACCGGACTCGAGATATGAACCTCTAAGGGAGGTGTACTGGAATATGGATTGGAAAAAAACAGGTTTTGTAGCAAGTCTTGCTTCGATAGTTGGCAGCATTGCAATTTACTTTAATGGTGATGAAAATTTGGGAATTTTTGTCGGGCTTTGGGCCTCAGCATTAATTCTCTTGACTGAACGTCTTGCAGAAATGCAAGAATAGAAGCTTGAGAAGGATTTGGCACGACGATGCTTCGGAAAAATTTGAATGATTTTTTCATATTGTTGACGTAACATAGGGTTAATGTACAAAACCACTGATTCGCTTTGGCCCAATCAGATGGCCCCCCTTGTAACCGTATACATGTACAAACGTAGCCTCTGAAAGGGCGGACTGCAAAACCATTAATTCAGCAATTGGTAACTCATGGGCCTAAGCAGGAACCCTCTAATTGATTATACTATGCTCTGATTCTCTAATTGAACGCAAGCCTCTGAAAGGGGGAGGGACTGTAAACCCATTAATTCTGTAATTGCTTCTCTAACGGTTCTAACTGTATGCAATATTTTTTAAATAATAACCCTTTTGCTGTTTCAATGGAACTAGAGGGTCTCGCAACCCAGGGTGCTGCCGGTACCGCTCTTGGGATGGCAACAGCCGCTATCCTTATATTCCTGAAGAAGTTATTGAAAATTTTTGCTGCAATTCAAATCGCACTGTTAGCTGCCCTTGAATTATCTGGACTGATCACGGTAAATTGGGGTAAGATATCAGATACAAAATCTTCTGTGGGAGGTCTAATTGGAGATGCTGCCACCGATGCTTTCGATGTACTGACGCAGATGGGAAGTTTTGGATCTGGATTTGCAATTGGTTTTCTAGTAGTATGGGTCAAAAATGGGGGAAAATAAGCATTATCTCGATAATGCGTGTTAAGTTCAACCTCTGTCGATTATAAGTTTTCAGTCTGCCCTTTCAGAGGCTAGAGATTGACTCACCCCTTTGCTAACCCTATGATTCAACATGAAGCAAAGAGTAGCGAACAAACAGACCCACGCAGAGCCCTTCCAACGACTTCTTCCTGTTGGATGGGGTTTCGGATAGCCCCTTCCAACCCATCCGAATTGATTGGTTGATGGTTCAAACATGGTGGACTTGGAGACCGTTCAAACCAACCAATCTGTCTGATGGGTTCGGTGCTAAAACCCATGCAAAATCATGGAGATCAATTGGTTGGTTGATGCAACAATTGAGTTCATCAAAAAGTGAACTTATAGATAGGTCGTAGCAAAATGTTTCGATTATGAGGCTTAGAACATGCCGTCCATACCCATGCCGCCCATGCCACCGTCGTCGGTGCCCTTGGGTTCCGGCTTGTCGGCGACCAAGGTCTCCGTGGTCAACACGAGGCCGGCGATGGAGCCGGCGTTCTGGAGGGCATTGCGGGTCACCTTGACCGGATCGATGACGCCCATTTCGAAGAGGTCGCCGTATTCGCCGGTCTTGGCGTTGTAGCCGAAGCTTCCGTCACCGTCGCTGACCTTGGCCGCGATGATGGCGGGCTCAAGGCCGGCGTTGTCGACGATTTGACGCAGCGGTGCCACGAGGGCGGAGCGCACGATGCTCGCACCGAGGGCTTCGTCGCCGCTCAGGTCGAGGCCGTCGATCACGCCAGTCGAACGGAACAGTGCGAGGCCGCCACCGGCCACCACGCCTTCGGCCATGGCCGCCCGGGTGGCGTTGAGGGCGTCATCGACGCGGGCCTTTGTTTCCTTGGCTTCGGTTTCCGTCGCGGCACCGATCTTCAGGACCGCAACACCGGAGCCAAGCTTGCCGACGCGCTTCTCGATCTTCTCACGGTCCCACTTGGAGGTCGCAAGTTTGGCGCGGCCACGGAGCAGTTCCACGCGCTGGCCAACTGCGGCTTCGTCGCCGCCGCCGCCGATGAGCGTCGTCTTGTTCTTCGTGACGATGACCTTCTCGGCGGTGCCGAGAGAAGCGATACCTTGGGTTTGCAGGTCGCCGCCCTTGTCCTTCGTGATGACCGCACCACCGGTCAGGATAGCGATGTCGTCAAGCATCTCGCCCTGTTCGTCGCCGAAGCCGGGCGCCTTGACCACGCAGGCCTTCAGCACCTTGGAGGCGACGTTGATCACCAGGGTGGCGAGGGCTTGGCCCTCGACGTCCTTGGCGATGATGAGCAGCGGGCGCTTCTGTTGCATGGCGTACTCGAGCACGGGAATGAGTTCCTGCGTGCTGTTGATGCTCTGGTCGGTCATCAGGACGAGCGGCGCTTCGAGCACCGCTTCGCGGCGCTCTTGGTCGGTCACCATGTACGGGGAGACGTAGCCCTTGTCGAACTCCATGCCGTCGACGACTTCGAGTTCGGTTTCCATGGACTTCGAGTCCTCGACGGTGATGACGCCTTCGCGTCCGACCTTGTCGAAGGCCTCGGCGATGAGCGCCCCGATCTCGGGGTCGTTGTTGGCCGCGATGGTCGCGACTTGACGGATCATGTCGCCGCTGTCCACTTCGATGGCGCTGCCCTTGAGGTGCTCGACCACGGCCGCGATGGCCGCATCGAAGCCGGACTTGAGGGCCACGGGGCTGGCTCCAGCGGTCACGTTGCGCATGCCTTGGTGCACCAGGGCCTGGGTCATCACGGAGGCCGTGGACGTGCCGTCACCGGCGTTGTCCTGGGTCTTCGAGGCCACTTCTTGGATGAGCTTGGCGCCCATGTTCGCGAAGGCGTCCTCAAGTTCGATGTCCTTGGCGATGGTCACGCCGTCGTTGATGATCGTCGGGCTGCCCCACGATTTCTCTAGCACCACGGTGCGGGCGGCTGGACCAAGGGTCACCTTGACCGCGTTCGCCACGGCATCGATGCCTTCGACCAATTTGCTGCGCGCTTCGTCTCCGTACACAATTTGCTTCGCCATGTTCTCACCTCAGTTGGTCACCTTTGCTTGGAGGTCTTCCTCCTTGATGAGGAGGTATTCGATGCCGAGCCATTCGATGGTGGTGCCCGAGTAGTTCCGATAGATGACGCGGTCGCCCTCAGCGACGTGCTCCGCGTCTGGGCCAGCGGCCAACACGCGACCGACGTTCATCGCATCGCGTGCCTCTTCAGGCAGCAACAAGCCACCTGCGGTCGTTTCGGGGGCCTTCTCGATCTCGAGAAGGATCATCGCTGCCAACGGTTCAATGCCTACGCTCATGGTGTTCAACTCCGGGTTCACTAGTAAACTCGAGGTTGCGTAATCGGTGTGGTATTTTAATCTCACGAATAGAGGTTATGGTCGTCCGTGCACGGGCGTCGGTCGGCAGGTTCTATCCAGTCGGTGGTCAGGGGGTACCCTTTGATTCCCTTTGACCCATTGGGTTATCAGAGGGGCTTATTGCACTCTAGCAAACAGTCACATTGAAGTTTTCAAGCCCTATCCAGATTCATGACACAATGGAAGATCGTATTTGTGTCTGGCATAATCTTGTTCAGTATGGGTTTACCGCTTCTTATTGTAGGGTACGTTTCAGCAGGCGAGAATGCTGTCGCAATGTTAGCTCCTGGCGCAATAATGTTTGGCGGTGGCACATTCGTGGCAATTGTTGCCGCCGCGATGGGAATGGGGTTTGGAAAAAGGGCAACTACTTCGCGGAGGAGGACATGGCCCAACAAAGAAGAGGCAGCAGTATCGAAAAATGGTGGGAGGTTGATGATGTATCATAATCCCAACTCATTTGAATTGCTATGTTTAATCATAATATCTTTCTACCTACATCACTGTGGTAGACTTACAAGTATGGTGGGATTCCAATGATTGAGATAGAAGATGTGGAGAAAGCACAAGAAAAATGGGGTGAAGGGATTGTTGCAATATCTGAAATTTATCTTTCAGATGGTGATTATGTAGGTCGTGCTAGATCACACATAGATTCTTTGTATGGTTATAATAATGGACCTGTTTTATTCAAACCTACATTTGCAATAAAAGAACAGTTTCGTCCAACATTTGAAGGAGCATTATCATATTTTGTAGGTGAAAATGGCGTTTGCACCGAAGACAAAGGATTTGCAATTAAAGGTTGGAAAAAAGTTAGATTTGAAAATGACAGCATAATTATTGATGGAAATACAGCTATGAGTATGGGGAATTATTATTTTACAGATATGAATGATACTGAAGTTAAGGTAGAGTTCTCTTTTGGATATATCTTGGATTCATCCCAAATGCTAAAGATTCACTTGCACCATTCTTCGATACCCGCAAAAATTCAATAAAAAGTATTTATCTCAATTTTTGAATACTGTTAACAATACTTTCAACAAACTTATCTAGACGACTGCTTAATTCTTCATCAATAAGATTGCCGTCCTCATCAAAGGCATTCTTTACTTTGGGAATTGCTATTTGCTCTGGAATTGAAAAACCATGAATCCATCGGACTACAGTTCTCATATGATTCAGAGTTGTGGTATTTGATTGGCCGCCCAAGGTACTAATAAAGCTGAAAATTTTTCCTGAAGTTTGATTGAAAGAAAGCCAATCTAGTGAGTTTTTCATTACTCCGCTCATAGTACCATGATACTCAGGACTTGATAGGACAAATGCATCTACTGAATCGGCTATATCCTTGTATTTTTTGACATTGGGATGATCCCAACATCCATCTTCTCCTACAAAAGGCAGAGGAGACTCCTCATTATTCCAAACAACCCAATCAATTCCATGACTCTCTAATTTCTCTCCTACAATCTCCAACATTCTACCGTTAGCTGATTTTAATGTGTAAGTACCACAAATTCCCATCACCTTATATTTGCGCGCCATGTATCCCGCACGATGTGTATGACTTCAATACTGGCCTAAAAATAGTCAATTACAGCCAATACTTAACTCAAAGAAGTACATGCGCGGGATATGTCTGATTTCAACATAGCAACAATGTTGCGTGAAGCAGACAATTATGCTAATGAAAATAATTTTATTGAAGCGGTAATAATATATTCCAAAATAACTCAATTAAATAATAATTGCATATCTGCTTGGTATGGCCTAGGAATTTGTAAAGCAAAGCTTGGAGAAATTGGTGAATCAATTTCTTCACTAGAACAAGCACATAGAATAAATCCTGATGAAGGCGTAATAAACGCAAATTTAGCTTATTTACTAGAGAAAAGAGATCCTGAAAGGGCCGTTAATTTTGCTAAAATGGCTATCGAAAATCTAGGGGACAATGATGATTTATTGCGATTATCCAACTTATTCAATGATATTGAAATTAAATTATACGACTCATCTCACAAATTAATTGGGAAAGAAGAGGAAATTATTTCTCTACCCGCCAAATCAATTTCAGATGTTCAGATTGAAGAACAAATAACCGTTATAGATGATGATAATATTGATTTCGTAAATAGTAAAACTGCAAGATATTCTAGAGCACAAAAAATGTCCGAGAAAGGAGATCATGCTGCAGCAGTGAATGAATGGAAAGAATTACTAAAAAAAGATAGTAGCGACATAAATTCATGGAAAGGTTTAGCTGATTCATTATCAAAAGCAGGTTATATTGAGAGAGCGAATCAATGTCTACAAAGAGTCGAAGAATTAACTGAATTGCAAAATGAAACAAAAATAATAGACGAAAGTCAGGAAATGGAAAATCTAATTACTGCAGCAAAGGAAGTTAAAGAAAAAATAAAATCTACAGAAGAAGATGAATCGGTAAATGTGAATGAAGCCATAGAATGGTATAACAAAGGATTAATTTTGTTATCTGAAAGTAATCCCTTCGAAGCGCTAAATTGTTTCGAGAAAGCTATCAATGATGCTCCTGAAGCTGAAATCGAACTCCGAGTCAGGGCACATAATGGAAAAGGACATGCTTTATATCAACTCGAGAAATTTGCGGATAGTATCCAAGAATATCACTCTGCTATTGTATTAGATCCGGCATCTGTTTCTGGAAGGACTCTGTATAATATGGGCTCATCTTATGCCTCAATAGAATTGTATTCGGATGCAGTAAAATGTTTCGAACAAGCAAAAAATAGAGGTCTAGATAAAGAAGATGAAAAATTATGTCAAACACAAATTAGCAGATGTAAATTATTAATAAAAGAACAAAGAAAAGTTTAATCTATTCTTTTTGATGATTTTGTGATACCAATAGGGACTGATTTGCTAGTAGGAGTATTACTTTTTTCAGCAACACTATCTAGCGGGATTAAACAATTAGATTCAGGGAAATAAGTTGCGACATTACCTTCAGGTATGTCATATGGCACCACAAACCAATCAGGAGATAGGACTGTTCCAGAATCCATTTCAGAACTCAAATCTACAAGTTCACCCTTCGACAAATTGCATTTAGAAATATCATTTTTATTCATTAAAATTACACGACGACCCTTACTAATACCTCTATATCTGTCATCTAATCCGTAAATAGTAGTGTTATACTGATCATGAGATCTTATTGTCATCATCATGAATTTATTTGTTGATTTAGCAAAAGAAATATCATTAGAAACAAAATTAGCATATCCATTTTTAGTAGGGAAAATTCTGCTATCTCGTGGAGGATTGGGTAAATAAAAACCTGATTTAGATTTTATTCTAACATTATAGTCATCGAACCCAGGAATTGTATTTTCGATTAAATTTCTAATTAAGTTATAATCTTCAGATAAATTTTCCCAAGGAATTCCACTCCTCTCCAATCTTGATTCTATTGCACCACCAATCCCAGATACAATAGCTGGCTCTGATTTTAACAAATTACTTGCAGGCTTGAAAGTACCAGTCGATGAGTGTACAACTCCCATTGAATTCTCTACAGTCACAAACTGTCTACCATTAGAACTAGAGACATCCTCTTCTGTGCGACCTAGACACGGTAGAATAATACCTGTTTTACCAGTAATAAGATGTGAACGATTTGGTTTTGTAGAAATATGAACTGTCAAATTACAATTTGATAAGGCGGCGGATGTTCTATTTGTATCTGACATTGCTGAAAGGAAATTGCCCCCCATTGCTAAGAATACCTTGGCATCACCTTTCTCCATAGCCTTAACTGCTTCTACAGAGTCAAATCCATGTTTTTCCGGACTTCTAATTCCAGTAGATCTCTCTAAATTATTAATGAAATCATCAGATGGTTTATGATTAATACCCACAGTTCTGTCTCCTTGAACATTGGAATGACCTCTTACAGGACAAACTCCAGCACCTTTCCTCCCAATATTACCTCCAAGAAGTAAGAAATTTACAATCTCTTGTATGGTTGCTACAGAATTTCTATGTTGAGTAATGCCCATAGCCCAACACACAATTGTTGATTTAGATTTAGAAACTTTTTGACTAACCTCTAGAATTTCATGCAGAGGAATTCCTGTAATTTCTGAAATTTCTTCATATCTAGCCTCAATAGCGATTTTTCTGAAATTATCAAAGCCATTTGTATATTTATCAATAAAATCCTCATCAATATTATCAGACTCAATGATTGATTTAGAAAAGGCTCGGAAGAGTGCTTGGTCAGAATTTATTTTCACTCTGAGATGTTTGTCAGCAATTGATGAACCAAAGCCAAGCATTTCTACTGGATTTTGAGGATGTTTAAATTTCTTCATCCCTGTCTCTACAAGTGGATTCACACTAATTATTGATGCCCCCTTTTTCTTAGCATCCCTCAAAGCGGTTAACATTCTGGGATGGTTAGTACCTGGATTTTGACCAACGACAATAATCAAATCCGCAGAATTGAAGTCCTCTAATGTTACCGTACCCTTTCCAATACCTATTGATTCAGATAATGCTACTCCAGATGATTCATGGCACATGTTAGAACAATCTGGCAGATTATTTGTACCAATTCTTCGAGCTAATAATTGCCACAAAAAGGCGGCTTCATTACTCGTCCTCCCTGATGTGTAGAAAATTGCTTCATCAGGATTTTCTAATGAAACAATGTTGTCCGCAATTACATCAAATGCATCTTCCCAAGATATGGGTTGATAATAATTAGAATCCTGGTGAATAATCATAGGTTCAGTTAATCTTCCTTGAGAATTAAGCCAGAAATCAGATTTTTGTGAAAGTTCTGAAATTGACCATTTTGACCAAAAATTGGAGTCAACTCTACTCTTGGTTGCTTCATCAGAAACCGCTTTAGCACCATTTTCACAAAATTCTGCAAAAGAACGATGATCGTCTGGATCGGGCCAAGCACAGCCAGGGCAATCAAATCCGTGAAAATCATTGACTTTTGATAACTTACTAATTGAGCTGATGACACCCATGTTTGTTAGTCCATATTTCATTGTGGAAACTACTGCAGGTATTCCAGCAGCAGAATTTTTTGGCAGAGATAACTTAGGGGGCTTTTCTTCCAAAGGAGTTAATGGACTAATTTCATCTCTCATCATATCACCTAATGCTTACTCATCCTTGATACGGGTTGGCCCTGTATAAACTGTAAGATTGTTATTCTTCGCAAACCCAACAATTGTTAATCCATGCTCTAAAGCGATGTCTATTGCCAAACTACTAGGTGCCCCAATTGAAACTAAGGTACTAATTCCTGCCCTTCTGGCTTTGTGAACTAATTCAAATGATAATCTTCCTGAAAAAATAATGAAGCTTTCAATAAAAATTTCCTTTGATTCGGATAACACCATCCCAACCAATTTGTCCATTGCATTATGCCTACCAATATCCTCTCCGATGAACAATAAATTTCCTTTCCTATCAAAAAGCCCACATGCATGAGTTCCTCCAGTTTTCTGAAATAAAGTCTGCTCAGTACGTAACTTCTCTACACAATCTCGTATTAATGAAGATTCAATATTAAATGAATTTGTGACTTTGGGGCCATGAATGTGGAGTAAATTAGATATTGACTCTTTTCCACAAACACCACATGATGCAGTAGAAGAGATTCTTCTATTGAAATCAGAAATTTTAGTTTCATCTATTCCTGGTACAATTACCTTCAATTCATTACCATTAGTCACGAAATCATTGATTTGACTGTAGGAATTTATTAGACCTTCAGAGTATAAAAGTCCTGAAACTAACTGTTTATCCATTCCTGGAGTCCTCATGGTAATTCCCAAAGAAAAATTAATTTTATCTCCATCAGAAACTAGGATAGATAGTGCTTCTTCCACACAAATTGTGTCAATACCCTTCTCGATTCCTTGAGGAGAAATCCATTTTGCTGGAACACCAGTCAAGCCCTCCATGGCTTTCGGACGTAGACTTATCTTATGTTACCATAGGTTGTAGAGTATTATTACACGATTATTCATATAGCCCTACTCATTCAAACACACATGGGCATTCTAGGCGGGGAAGGTTTCTCTTTACCGGTGATTACACAAACCGAAGTTGTTGATGTCAAGATCACTGTTACAGAAAATGCAATTAAACAAATGAAAAAAACCATGCAAGGCGATGAAGAAACACATTGTCTCGTAATTAGTGCACAGTCTGGTGGATGTTCAGGCTACCTATATGATATGAAAATTATAGAAAAACCTGAAGATAAAAATTTCCAAGTACAAAATTTTGGAGGCGTTGATGTCTATATTCACAACAATGACAGCTCACTATTGAATGGTTTAGAATTAGATTTTAAAGACACATTAATGGGCGGTGGATTCAATATTACTAACCCAAATGCATCTAGAGAATGTGGTTGCGGTCAATCATTCGGTTGATAATATGGGAAAAAGTGACTATTATATTCACAACTGTAGTTTTACCTTATTAGAAGGTAAAAATTGTTTGGATCATATGAACCGATTGGTTACTTCAAATATTAATAATCTGAAGGATTTGGATAGCAAGAATACTCTGATGTGTAATGCGAATGGAAGAATAATTGATACCTTAGAAATAATTTCTATCGGAGAACAATTATTATTGATTGGAAATTCTGAAATGGCAAATGATACTAGAGATATTATCGTTTCAGGGATACATTGGAATGAAGAGGTGACAGTGATGAATGGTGATAATATATTAACTAAATTATCACTAATTGGTTCAAAATCTGAAATCGACGAATTTCTTTCAGCAGAAAAACTCCAATCGAAAGAAAAACAATGGTTAGTTTTTGATGATTTCTACTTAAAGAGAACAAATCATGGAAAAGATTCTAAGATTGATTTGATAATGAAAAACGACCAGATTGAAAAATTTATTGAGGAAAAAATTGGATTGAATAACAAAAAATTATCGAGAAATGAATGGGATGGAATCAGGATACTTTATCAGATTCTATCCTATAATGAATACAAACATGATTTACTACCTTCAGAAATAGGTTTAGACCACTTAGTCGATTTGAAGAAAGGCTGTTATCCTGGACAAGAGATACATGCTAGAATGGAAAGTAGAGGGAAATTGAAAAAGAAAATTATGAAATTTAATTCTGATAGTGATATATATTCAGGAAAATTTCTCACAGATAATAAAAAGAAAATTAATATCACTACGAGCATTGGTAAAAGTGGCTTTTTTTTGATTAACAATATTGGTGAAGAAAAACTAATCATTGATAATGTGATTTTAGAAATCAATGAGTTAAAGTCTATCAAAATCAGCTGACTCGAAGCTCTCATCTTTTCGTATCCATTCATCTAGTGACATCAAGGGAGATATTTTCAAATCACCAAGATGTTGGGTGAATAAATATAGCGTAGGAGAATGTTTTTCTATTACTTGAAGTTGAAATTTGGTTTTCACATCACTAGCCCTTTTTCTGAAAAATGTTACCTCAATCATCAAACCAATTATTGTAGCAGTATACAAAACTAATAGTATCGACAATGAAAATATTATTGGATCTATGAAGAGAGTATCTTGACGTATTGCTTTGTAAGAAAATGTTAGCTGCCTTACAAGAAAGAAGACCAATCCAACTCCTACCCATGGAGCCATCCAAGATTCTACTAGAGAATCCATTGGAATAATTTTTCTTTTGGGAAGATCAGCAAATGACAGAGCACTTGCAGTTGCCGCTCTTATTACAGAGATGAATGAAACTAGAATAATGTATAGTAATGAAGAAAGTAGAATCGTATTTTGTATACTAAAACCCGCAAGCCAATGTAAATTCATAATTAACAAATATGAAAAAAGTCCTAAGAAAACAGTAATAGGCATCCTATGAATTGATGAAAGGATCCTATCTGATGTTTTTATTCCAATATCAAAACGAGGAATACCAATTATTTCCCAGCGATTGACTTTCTTAACCAAGTTTGCAATCCTCAGAAGAATCCTCTTCTCTATCAAAATCCATTCAAATATTTTCAGTGGAAACCAAGCTAACAATCCAATAATCACAGAAAAAGGGAATAAAATCGGCCACGCAATTAACGCGGGGAAAAGAATGAAATGAGTCACACCGAGGGGATTTAATAAATCGGATTCTATTCTAGCTTGTCTATCAGGATCGAGATATACTTTCCTAGCCTCGGCATCTAATTCTGACCTGTATCTACTAAGAGGGATTCCTGAATCGAGAACAATTCTGACCTTTTCTCTGTAATGTTCATGTTCAGGTTCCATTCCAGTCCACCATTTCCAAGCAAAAGATAGAGGAGTAGCTAAAAATAGAGGAGAGAGAAGAACCAAAACTGCAACAAAAGTTGATTCAACAGTTGCAGCCATGACGTTCCCAGCGACAACCTTTCATTAAAGAAATGGTGGAAATATATTCAAACCCCTCGATTATACTACAAAATAAATCTCAGCAACTGATTTCAGTGGCTGGTTAAAAAACAAGCATTCATATTCTAACCCTAATAACTACACACATGGCAATGGAGTGCAATATCGATTCCAAGGGTAGGGTAGTACGTTTTATTACAGGTATTTTTGCAATTTTAGCTGGTTTTGTTTTAGCTATACTTGTAAATCAAGGAATAGTTACATCTGAGTCATATATGTTCGTAATAATTGGAAGTATACTAGGTGGAGTATTTGCAATGTGGGAAGCAAGAGCTGGATGGTGCGTTGTGAGAGCGATTGGAATCAGAACTCCACTTTGATAGTCATTTTACACGCTTACTTTTTACAGAATTAGTTAATTTACGAGATTTTCTATTGTTGCTAGCATAGGATAATACTAACCAACCTAGCGATAGAATCGCTGTTGAAACAAATGATACAATTGTCAGCCACATGTAAATCATTCCATCAGCGAGCGGCCATGCCCAATATGACACACTTACTAATACTAATAACAATAGAATCCTAGAGGCTTCGTTTGGCGTATTCCAACCTCTATGATCTACTCGGGGAGCTAATAGAAAATCTACCCATGCCATATGTAAACTTAGGATACTTTATTTTTTAACTAATGTTTTTTAAAAATCGAATTTTAGAGGCAATATTCGAAATATAATCATTGGATCCAACGATTTGATTTACTACCGGAATAAATTCATTAGGGAATTATTCTTTATCCTCAAGCCATCCTTTAGACTCAGAGTAGTCACTTAGTGATTCGAGTCTCTTAAGGAATGTATTACCGCTGCTAGATTCTGACTTAGTAGCCTTAACAAGCCAAATTCCACCGAACGTAAATTCCCAAAGTCCAAATTTCTGTTGATGGAATCTTTTTAAAAGAGAATCAGCAATGCTCATAGAGAAAAATATAACTCCAAATAATGTAAGTAAAATATTAGGCATGTCAGCTTCACTTAGAAGGACAGGTAACCAGTATAAGAATATCAGAATGCCTGTTAGATTCATAGGAATCCTAAGATTTTTCAATATATGGAATAAGAACATTGGAGTCTCCCCTCTAGTATCGACATACTGAGTCATTGTAATCCAGTTACCGATAGTCTTTTTTGTCCATAGAGGCATTAAAATAAGGTTGGAAATACATATTATTAGACAGCCAGTAATAAGATATGTGGGGTCAGGATCAGAAAATGCCATGATAAAAACAATACCCAAAAATAGCCCCCAATTTACAATGCTGTCTATTAGCCATAATCCAGTAGAACGTGCACGTCCTACTTCTTCGAACCCATCAGGCAATAGTTTCATTACACGCTCTTTTTTAGCTCTCGGAGTTTTAACTTTCTTTGGTTTTTTAGCTTTCTTAACTTTAGCAGCCTTCTTAGACTCTTTTGGAGAAGGTTCTACTTTCTTAGCAGCCTTTGCAACAGCCTGATTAAACTTTTCAGCCTCTTTCTCAGCCTTGACTACTTTCGTAACTTTTTTTTCTTCTGTCTGAACATTGCCAGCCTTTTCTAATAGTCCCATAATTTCATTCTCCGTACAATTCGCCCATCTTCACAAATATTGAGAAATCTGATGAGCCGATAAATGCTTCTACTGATTCATTATCATCAGGTAAATCACCTAGTACTTGATTTATTAATCTGAAGAAATCCCCCTTCTGTTCTTTAGAAACTGAATCTGGCGATGCCCCCACTTCCTCAAATAATGAAAATGAATCAGATGCAATAAAATTCTTAATCACATCTTCATCGGTAATATCTCCTAATAAATTATTGATTACTGAAAAGAATTCTGCAAAGTCTTCATCGCTACTAATTTCTTCTAGTTCTTCTTCCAATTCTTCTTCGTATTCTTCAGTAGGTGCTTGAATTAATTCAACAGTAGGCTTTATTTCACGCATTTCTTGTTGTTGTTTTTTACGTAAAACGATAATTTCTCTATCCAGTTCTGAACCAAAACGATTTGAAAACCTATCCAAAAGTGTTCCAACTTCTCCTGTAGCAATTCGGTCAATATGTCCGTACATACTTTCACGATTGCCTACTGAAAGGTTAGGATCTGAAGCTTTTCTTTTCTCCCAATGAGATTGGAAATCTGTTGATTGAGAATTTACAACCTCTTCCATTTGCGTTTCATCGATATTTTCTAATTTCTCTAAATCTTCATCCAAACTGATTTCTTCGACTGGTGGTGGAGGCGGAGGAAGTGGTAATGAAATGCCTGGAGGGAGAGGAGGGAGGGGCATATCTTGCACCTTATCCTTAGTCTTCTCGTCCTCGCCCATAGTGCTCACTAGTACTCTTCCAAACCTAATCACTCTTCAACATATTGTGATTCAGTGTTCAAATTATATTAATTAATTATTGAACCCCAGCCTTTCAAAACTATGAATGTGGCCAAAGATTCGGTAACAACAAATTTATCTCCTGAGTTGCCTTCTATCCTATTTCCGGCTAGTTCTGCTGTCACGTCATCTTTACTCAACAAAATTTCAAATTTCTTATCTGAGGAGAAAACAATTGATTCATCTAAGGGATTAAAATAATCTTTAGAAAATGGATTTAACCGTTCTAATGGTATCTCAGTTACTCTCAAACCACATTTTCCATGCAAGCTACCGATCCATCTAATCACTCGCTTAACATCAACTGTGACCGCCTCATCAGTTTCTCCTGCAGAACCCAAGACTACTGAATTATCACCCTTGACCATGTCCCAGAATAAAGAGGTGTTTTTATCACCAAAAACTCTCAATTTATTATCATTTAATAATCTCTCAAGGCGCTCATCATTAGCCAAATCTGCGATTTCGGTGATTTTAGCTTTTGATATCTTCTTATTAACACTTGAAATTTTATTAGTATTTTCTACTGCAGTCTGTAAATCTGTTATGAAGGTTTTAGAATTAGAACCATTTTCCTTGATTATTCTTAATTTGTGAGTCACAGATTTAATACCCTCATTTATTCTATTTTGCCATCCAGATTGAGGACCAGATAGAATAGTTTGTACATTAATTCCTTCTCCTCTAATATAATTAACAAGTTGTCGTCTTGCATTTGAATCAAGATGTAACAATGAAGGATCTCTTACGTGGATATGAAATCCTCTATGGCCTGAAAAAGAAGTTTGGATATATTTCTCCTCGAATCCAAATTCAGGATGTAAGAAATCTGACCAAAGAGTCCATGCTTGTTCTTGAATTTTCGAAATCATTGTTGGAAAATCATTATCAGAAACTCCTGGTAAATGGTCTCCATCTAAGTCAAAAATCAAATCAGCACCCAGCCAATCTTTATCAATCATTTTTCTTTCATTAGGATTTTTGTAATAAGCAGTACTGTGAAAGCAAGAATGCGGGGCTTTCAATCGTAAGTAATCAGATAGAGCTTTCTTATCCAAGAAACCTCTATGTCTATCTGGGGGACTGGCCCCCCATGGAATAAACATCCACTCTCTATTCTTCAGTCTGGGAGGAACCCATAAATCATTATGATTTAATGAATTATAATATTCACCAAATCGCAGAGCGAAGCGGCTCCAGCCCTCTACCATAGTGCATTAAGAGAGTGAGTAGCAAATTAAGTTGAGGTTTAATCAATCAAGATTAAGATTTGAAACTTGCTTACCTTCTGAAGCTGAATCTGCTCCAGTAACTTCAACATAAGCTTCCCAACAAACAAATTGATCATCTAATACAATTGCTTCTGCAAAAGTCATTGCTTTACCTGTGATTGCACACACAGGCCCTAATTGCCCCGTAGCTGTCGATAGTTTGGATGCGTCTGGCATATTAACGGGGAAAAACAACACTCTATTCATCCTTGCCATTCAACAAACTGAGATACACACAGTTTTGTATTAGTTTTCAACCGCCAATTCATGAGTACACCGCAGAAGGCATTCCGAGTAGGACATTCTCCAGATCCAGATGATGCATTCATGTTCCATGCAATGACTACCGGAGCGATTAAAACAGAAGGGAGAGAATATGAGCATGTTCTTTTAGATATTGAAACTTTGAACAAACAAGCTATGGATGGAACTTACGAAATTTCTGCTGTTAGTATACATTCATTTCCTGAAATTGCAGATAGATATCATTTAATGAACTGCGGAGCATCTATGGGAGAAGGCTATGGTCCAATGATTATTTCTAATAAAGAAATGAGTGAAGAGGAAGCAAAAAGTAAGGTGATTGCAATTCCAGGCTTAGGAACCAGCGCATATCTCTCACTGCGACTAGCTTGGGGTGATGTGAAAGTTGAAGTTGTACCTTTCGATGAAATATTACCTAAGGTTGCTAACGGAGAATACGATGCTGGTTTAATCATACATGAAGGGCAATTAACTTGGGAGTCCGAAGGAGTCTATCTTGTCCTCGATTTAGGAATTTGGTGGAATAAAAAAACCGGACTTCCTTTACCACTTGGAGGAAATGTTGTCAGAAAAGATCTAGGTATAGATCTTTGTGAATCATTGACAAAAGATGTCAAAAATAGTATCATTCATTCTCTTGAAAATCCAGATGAAGCGTTAGAATTTGCTAAAAAATGGGGTAGAGGTATTGATGATGAAACAAATAAAGAATTTGTAGGCATGTATGTGAATAAACGTACAATTGATTATGGCAAAGATGGGAGAGATGCAATTAGGATGTTTCTCAAAGAAGGTCAAAGAATAGGCATGGTAGATGAAAAATTAATTGTTGATGATATTAAATTCATTGGTTCGGGTGAGTAGATGGAAGATAGGAAAAAACCTGAAGTTAGTCAATTTGATTCAGTAGATCCAGCGCCTCCAAGTAAAGAGGTTAATATATCGAAGCTCGGAAACACACTTGGCGATGAAAATGAAAAAATGTTTCAAAGAATGAGAGCTCTATTTGCATTGAGAAATATTGGAGGACATGAATCTGTTGATGCATTAACCGCTGCTTTTTCATCAGATTCAGCTTTACTCAAACATGAAATTGCGTACGTTTTAGGACAAATGCAAGACCCACATGCAGTTCCATCTCTAATTGATAGACTTTCAGATTTATCAGAAGATGTGATGGTCAGACATGAGGCTGCAGAAGCACTTGGTGCTATCGGAGATATGGAAGCAATGGACACATTGAGGAAGTTTCAAGATGACTCTGAGATCGTTGTCGCAGAATCCTGTGAAGTTGCGATAGATTTACTGAATTATGTATCTAGCAAAGAATTAAACTACTCGTAATCAGAAAGCCAAGTAATTTCATCTTTCATTTGACAAACTTCTTTGAGGAAGAGCTCCAATCCTTCTTTGGAAAAATCATCGAGTTTATTTTGCACTTCAACAGAAAAATATTCTGAAATTCTAGACTCGGTGAATCCAAGTTTTTTTGACGTCCTTCCGATAACCTCAGATCTCCAATAAGTATCGCTTAGGAATTTGTCATATTGTTTTATCATATCATCGCTGGCCTTGATTAAAACGGGTTTGGGTGAGTCTTTACGTGCTGCAAAAACACCGAAAACCATAGGGAAACCAGTTTCATTGGTCCATTCAGCTCCAAGATCAAGCTTTACCAATTCAGGAAAATCTCGAGCGGCGATTAACGCTCTATCACCAATTAATAATGCGCCATCGGATTCATTTAACATTGCAGATAGATCCGGACCCATCTCACGAAATTTAGGATCAAGATTTTTTAGTTTCAAAATCCATTGTAATAACGCTCTAGAAGTGGATGAATCAGAAGGGAGGGCAACGTCTCGCATTTGTTCAATCGGTCTAGTGCCGAAAAGAATAACTGACCCAACATCGCCCTTACTAACAATACCTAGCTTCGGAATTAAGAGAAGTTCTTCAGAATGTTTAGCAAAGTCTGCAGCAGGTATTGGGGCTGTAATACAATCTCTTCTAAGTAAATGACCGGTTAGCCAGGAAGGTGGTGCAGGTAAAATCTTCCAATCGTTTTCTAATCCATCGAAAATAGGGTCACAGTTTGAAAAAGCAACTCTACCAAGTACATTTTCCCAAGACATTGAATCACGACGTTAATTGGGCTACTGGAAGTCGCCTGTTTTCATCATCTGGTTTCCTCCTGTAACGTGAAAAATTAGAATATACAGTGTTCCTTTTCACTGGTACTGAATTGACATCTTCAATAATCTTGGCTAACTCCTCACTGTCACTGTCCAGTCTAGCAGTACTACCTGCTTCATGCATAATTTCTTCATGATTAACTGTACCATCAATATCATCTGCACCAGAATTTAAAGCTATTGAGGCCACGTTACTACCTATGTTCATCCTATATGCCTTGATGTGAGGAATATTATCTAACATTATTCTCGAGATTGCAATAACTCTGATTATTTCACTTAACGAAGCTAATTGAGCCTCGGGAAGTCTAGATTTATCAGGAAGGAAAGGATAAGGGACGAAGCACTGAAATCCGTTACTAATTTCCTGTTGCTTCCTTAATTTATGAAGGTGAACTGCTCTTTCCCTAAGTGTTTCAACTGTACCAAATAACATCGTACAATTTGTTTTAATCCCTAATTCATGGGCTATTTGATGAATCTTCAGGTATTCATCTGATGACTCTTTACCTCTGCATATTCTATCTCTGACACTATCGACTAAAATTTCAGCACCCCCCCCAGGCAAAGAATCTAAACCTGCAGATTTTAATCTAGACAAGGTTTCATGAATCGAAATACCGCTTCTAGAGGAGATATGTTTTACTTCGACTGCAGTTAGTGATTTGATGTGAATATGTGGGAATTTTTGCTTTGCTGAACGGTATAACTCTTCGTAATATTCAACTGTCCAATCGGGATGTAAACCACCTACTGAATGTACTTCATCAATGATTTCACTGAACGGCTCTATTCGATGTAAATATTCTTCAATACTTAATGCGTATGCCTCACTGTGCCTAGGTCCTTTACGGAATGCACAAAATCTACATGCTAAAACACAAATATTGGTTGTATTTACATGTAAATTATCATTAAAATAAACATAATTATCAAAACGTGATTTCTTAACTAAATTTGCTAATGCAGATATGCCTAATAAATTCGAAGACTCAAATAATTTGGTACCAATTTCCACATCAATAAAACCTCCTTTTACTAATGTTTGATAACATTCAACTAGTAAAGAATCGTTCTTAACTGATATAGGTAGAGAAAAGTCACCCAAGACTTTTCTCCAGTCATCATTACCTGCAAACGGTGTCCCAACCATAATCCTACAACTATCCGAAATACTCACCAAATATCAACCAATGTATTCGGCAATAGGAGTCAGAGCACTGCAAACTATCAATAGCCAATTTCAATGACAGGACACTAGAAGGGGTGTAAATATTAGCACAAATGAAACGGATTTAATTGAAATTGCGAGAAAATGTCGCATAGATATTGTCGAAATGGTGCATAAAGCTGGATCAGGACACCCGGGTGGTTCTTTGTCTGCTATTGATTTGATTGTAGGACTATATGGTACTGAATTTAGATTTAGAAAAGATGACCCAAATTGGGAAGATCGAGACAGATTCATTATGAGTAAAGGACATGCAAGTCCAGCAGTATATTCGATGTTACATAATTTAGGAATTTTAACTAAAGAAGATATAGATGGATTTAGGACATTAGGTTCAACTTGCCAAGGGCATGTCGATATGAAATGGACTGATGGAGTTGATTTTTCAGCTGGAAGTTTAGGTATGGGATTATCATTTGGACTTGGCTGTGCAATCGCTGCAAAAATGGATAATAGTGATAGGAATATTTGGGTAATGATCGGAGATGGTGAAACTCAAGAGGGACAGATTTGGGAGGCAGCGATGGCCGCTGATTTTCATCAAACAGGTAATCTAAATGTAATTATAGATAGGAATAGAATTCAAAATGATGATTTCATGGAAGTTCAAATGGAAATAGGAGATATCGGTAAAAAATTTGAATCCTTTGGTTGGAAAATTATTGAAATTGACGGACATAATATGACTGAAGTAATTAATGCAATTAGAGTAGCTACTAATGAGAAAAATATTCCTTGCGCTATAGTTGCTCATACCGTGAAAGGAAAAGGTGTTTCATTCATGGAAAACAATCCTTCATTCCATGGCAAAGCTCCGAATGATGAAGAATTAAAGTTAGCATTGGAGGAATTATCATGAGTGCCCCATCAACTGGCGGTGCATCGAGAGATGGTTATGGCTCTGCACTTCTTAAATTAGCAAAAGATCCTAGAGTTGTAGTTTTAGAAGCTGATTTAGGAAAATCAACAAAGTCCTGTTTATTCAGAGCAGAATATCCTGAAAGAACCGTTTCGATGGGGATTGCTGAACAAAATATGATGCTTGTATCTGCTGGTATGGCTTCATCTGGGAAAATCCCTTTTGCAAGTACATTTGCTATCTTTACAGAAAGAGCATTTGAACAAGTTAGGAATGGGATTGCTAGGCCTGGATTAGTAGTACATATATGTGGCAGCCATGGTGGAATACACACAGGAACAGACGGAAGTAGTGCTCAATCAATAGAAGATTTAGCAATATACAGAACTATCCCTAACATGACAGTAATGCATCCCTGTGATGATCTGTCTGCTGAAGAGTTAACCATTCAATTACTTAATCATGACAAACCCTCGTACACAAGAACAGCTAGGAATAAAGTCCCTAGAATCTACAACGAAGAAACAGTAAAGCAAATCAAGATAGGGAAAGGGAATATCATCAGTCACGGAAATGATGTTGCAATTTTAGCTTGTGGAGTGATGGTAAATGAAGCAAAATTGGCTGCGAACGAATTATCTGAAAATGGAGTAAATGTTTGTGTTGTCGATATGCATACAATAAAGCCTTTAGATGGAAAACTAATCGAAGAGCTAGCGAAAAAATGTGGCTGCATTGTTACTGCTGAAGATCATTCTGTAATTGGAGGTTTAGGAGGAAGTGTCGCTGAATTCTTATCAAAAAATATTCCTATCCCTCTGGAAATGGTCGGAGTAGATGATAGATTTGGAGAGAGTGGAGGGACTTCCGAATTAATGTCTGAACTAGATATAAATTCAGATTCAATAGTGAATGCAGTGAATCGAGTAATAAAACGTAAATTACAGCCTTAACAGACACTTTCTTGGGTTTCATTCATGAAGGAGCGGTTTGCCACAGATATCATGAATGAGGGCGAAAGACTTAGGGAATTACTTGATGGGTCTATGGACCCCTCAGAATTAGAGTCTTACCAAGAATTCTACAAACTTGCTGAGAGAGTTTATGGTCGAGAAGCCCTAGATGAAATGGGCATAAGTACGCCGGATGAAATCGAAGAAGAAAAAATACAAAATGGAAGTAGTGAATTCTCACATGATGTTATTCTACCCAAGTTAGGTAATGAATCAATCACAGATGATTGTGAAGATTTGGTTAGGAAGCCAAAGAGGAGATTGTTCCTGACATTTATCGGATTGATCGGGTTGATGTTAGTAAGTTCGAATATTGTTGTAGGAATCGATGCAATTTCCCCCATTTCTTTGTGTGAAGATATGGAACCAGTTGGAGAAATAGAATTCACTAATAAAGAACAAGTAAATGGTAATTCTCTAACAATATTTTGGACTGTGAAAAATGTCACAATAGGAGAAAACTACACAATTACATGGGATATTTCACAAAATGGATCACAAGAGTTAGTAGATTCTGGAAGTTTTAGTTGGCAGGCAAATGGTAATACCTTCACTCATCTTAAAACTGTAACGGTACAAACAGAACCTTATGCATGGTCATCAAATTTGTTAGATGAAAATATGTCAATTATCTTGACGACTGAGGGAGATTATACTAGTTCTGATGTAAATTCAATGTCGATAATAGAAAGTGGAAAATTGTGTGAAGATAATCCTAAATTAAAATTAATTGAAGTTATGAATTATCAAGAATTAGATGCTTGGGGACCATCTGGTGAAGGAGACATGTTAGATGGAATGCTTATAGTAATTTTCTCATTAATTTCTTTATTTGGAATAAGGAAAAGGTAATTCTAGTACATTCTTGCTAGATGTTGCTTTCTTGTAGTCATTTTACCTGTAATCGCACATGGTTGTGGTTCCGAGTAAGGATCTATTGAGTCCCCCAGTAAAGCCAAACCAGTGGTTTTCTCTAACAGTTCAGCATCTGCGTCATTACCATCAAATGCTAATTCATATACAATTCCATCTTCAACGGGAGACATTAGACTCCAGACTCCGTCTTTAATCTCCATAGTTGGCAATTTCTTAATTAAATTCGACATATGTGACTTTGAACGATTAAGTAATTGATTGGATAATTCATTAAGATGGGAGTGAATAGTTTCTGAAATATCTTCAAGGCTAGCTTCAACTTTGCCACCTGTTCGCAGAGAAAGAACACATTTGTTTCCCGCTATATCTCTTGGCCCTAATTCTAGCCTGATGGGGACTCCTTTAATTTCCCAATCATAATGCTTACCACCTGGTCTTTTATCTCTATCATCTAAATGGACTCTCAATCCAGAAGTTCGAAGTTCTTCTGCAATTTGCGTTATCTTAGGGATAACATTTTCATCAACATGAGATGCAACGGGCATTAATACTACTTGATATGGAGAAACAGAAGGAGGTAGGATTAATCCCGCATCATCCCCATGCATACCAACAACCGCACCCAGTAATCTCTCAGACATTCCAAATGTTGTTTGATGACAATTCTGAGTTTCGCCATTCACATCTTCATATTTCAAATCAAAAGCTTGTGCCCATTGATCTCTGTAGTGGTGATAGGTTGCAATTTGTAATGTCCTTCCATTCGGCATTACGACATCAACAGCAGTTGTATACCATGCACCGGGGAATGTATCCCAAACAGGTCTTTTAGATACTAAAACTGGTAAACACAAAGATTTCATTAGTTTTTGAACAATTTGAGCATCTTCCTTAATCTGTCTAGTGGCGCCTTCTTCATCTTTGTGAACCGTATGAGCCTCGAAGAAATGAATCTCTCTCACCCTAATAAATGAACGTGTTTGCTTTGTCTCATATCGAAAAGTATTGACTATCTGGAAGGTTTTTAGAGGTAAGTCTGCATGACTACGGACCCATAATGAAAACATAGTATACATCGGAGTTTCTGAAGTTGGTCTGAGAAACATAGGGTTATCGAGCTCGTTCTCACCTCCTTTTGTGACCCAATAAACTTCTTTCTTAAATCCTGAATCTTCTTCTTCCATTCTTAGTTCCGATGGGTCTACACCAAGCTCTCTGGCTGCTTTAAGACGTGAAACAAGTTGATTTTCTTTCTCGAGGAGATCTTCAGGAACTAAAAGAGGGAAATTATATTCTTGATGGCCAGATTTTTCCATTTCTTTACGGGTTAGTCCATCTATAAGCCTCATTGTAGTCCAGCCATAGGGCTTCCAAACATCCATTCCTTTGATTGGATATCTTTTATCTACTAAATCAGAAATTTCGACAATGGCTGGATACCATGCATTAAAATCAGACTTTGGAGGAATACCTCTCTTAGCCTTACCATGCTTGACCATGATAATATCCCGTAGCAGATTATCCTTCAATGTGCCGCATGTAAAATCTATTTCGAAATGATTTTTTCTATCTCTAAACACATGTCATGTTCAGTAAATAAAACTTTGAAACTCCCATCTCCAGAAACCAATCTTGCTCTTGGTAAATTAGTTTCATTGATCTGTTCAAGAATGTTAGCTATGACGTAATCAACTCCGTACTCAGATATTTGATTCAAGGACTTTTCAATCAATTCTTCTTCGGAAACGGAGGTTTCTAATTTAAACCCGAATCTAATGGACTCTCCAATAAATTTTGATAATTCTGGAATATGTTTCAAAGTTGGTTGAAGTTCAATATTCCACTTTTCTCTACCACTTGGAACCTTACCATCGACTGGATTCATTGAATAATCTAAAACTGCTGCTGAATGAATCCAAACATTGGGGTTGATATCAGATTTAGCCAATGATATGGACTCATTCAGCATTTCTTCGGGACTACCTGCTCTTGTGATGTTCGGTAAATCAAAAGTAGGTTGTGCAGATGTTTTACCGGCAATACAGTATACATCATGTCCCATCATAAAAAGATGTTCTGCGATAGCCCAACCTGTTTTACCAGATGATGCATTTTGAATAGCCCTAACAGAATCAATAGGAGTTCTGGTTGCTCCAAGAGTAATTGCAACTTTCTTTCTATTTGGTAAAGTTGAGTTTACAAGATTAGAAACTTTTGATACAATTACATTAGGAGATGGTTGTTTCCTCCTTCCTTCTTTCTCACTATCGACAAAATAATGATTTCCTTCCAATATAATTTTTTCCAGTAGATCAGATGTTACAGGATCGTCAAACAAATCTTGATGCATAGAAGGAACGAAAACAATTGGAGTATTATTCCCTCTAGATGCTGAAAGAGCCATCATAATTGGTGAATCCATCACTCCGTGAATATGTTTCGAAATTGTGTTTCTCGTAGCAGGAGCTACAAGTACAATATCGAAACTATCTAATTGCTTCATTTCAGGTTCCCAATTTGTAAGAACTTCTTGTCCAGATGCCCAAGATAATGCCAATGGAGAAATGATCTTTTCTGCTTCCTTGGACATCATAATAGTTAACTCTGCGCTATATCTTCTAAATTCTCTACACAGACGTACAGACTCAACGGCTGCAATACCACCTGAAACTATGACTAAGACGTTTTTTCCCTCTAGACTTGTGCCAAGAATTTCAACACCAGTGTCTTTATTCACACACCTCGCAGAGGGGGAGCATTGATGAGTTCGTCGCAACACAATCATCGATAGAGGGAGGGGTGAGGATGAGTAATCTGGTGATGAAAAACCTGCACAAACACCTATACAGGTTTATGATAGTTGATTTATTATTATGCTTCTTTATAATTTCAACATACAGTATTTCGGCAACAATTTGTTTTATCGTGATATTTATTATTCCTTTTTTTGGTATAATTTCATTCAAAAATAAGAAATCAGGAGGTGATTTAATGGCACTAGTATTGTTATTGGTATTGTCATTTGTATTTCTCTTATCCGGATTAATTGAATTAGGAAAAGACGATTCAATGAATACAATACAGGGATTATTACTAATTTTATTATCTTTATCTACTCTGAGGAGGGTCAAAACTATTCGAGAACCTGCATACAAAAATTGGTATTATAATACAAATGAAGATTTGAGTGATATTAGGCAAAATATTTCAGAAGATGAAATTTTAGCAACTTGCCCCAGTTGCGCAACATTGCTTGCAATAGTACCAAAGAAACTCTCGATTGAAGATAAATGTCCTAATTGCAATGCAAATTTAGTTAATATAAATTAAATTTTTTCCAAGGCAATAGAAATACCCATTCCCCCGCCTATACACATTGAAGCAACTGCTCGTTTTGATTTAGTGTCATGGAGAAGACTAGCAGCTTTTCCAGTAATTCTGGCGCCCGAAGCGCCTAGAGGATGTCCAATGGCTAACGCGCCTCCATGTAGATTAACAATCTCAGGATTAATTCCTAAGTCATTAATTACAGCTAAACTTTGGCTAGAGAATGCTTCATTTAATTCGAATAAATCAACATCTTTCACAGCCCAATTAGATCTTCTCAAAACTTCCTTAGTAGACTCTATAGGACCAATTCCCATAATATGTGGCTCACAACCAGTAACTGCACCAGCAACTATTCTTGCAAGTGGATTAAGGCTATGTTTTTCGGCGAAATCCTCACTACAAACTATCATGAAAACCGCTCCATCAGTTAAGGGTGAAGAAGTTGCTGCAGTAACTAAGCCGTCCTCTCCAAATGCAGGATTAAGCTTAGCCATTGATTCCAAAGTCGTATTTCCACGAATACATCCATCATCAGCAATTAACTCATCAGCGCTTTGAATACTTGCAATTTCATTACGGAATAAACCTTCACTTTGGGCGTGAGCGGCTTTTTTGTGAGAAAGTAAAGCAAATTCCTCATGTTGTAAACGTGTTTGATTCCACTGCTTAGCCACATTTTCTGCAGTCATGCCCATGCCAATGTAAGCATCAGGAAACTTTTCTTCTAATTCAGAGGAAGGACTCCAATTAAACCCACGTCTCTGAATACGACTCATTGACTCGACACCTCCAACCAAGAAACAATCTCCCCAACCAACTTCGATATTAGCCGCTGCAGATAGAACTGCTTGCATAGATGAGCCACATAATCTGTTAATCGTAGTTCCGGGTACTGAAACTGGTAAATCACCTAAAAAAGTCAATAAACGACCCAAGTTATAGCCTTGCTCTCCTTCTGGATAAGCACAACCTAAAATCAGATCATCAATCATTGAACCATGAATATTGTTTCTTTGAAGTAATTGTCTAATAACTTGGCCTGACATTTCATCGGGACGAACATTGGCTAATTTACCCTTATGTGCTCTGTGGAAAGGTGACCTAAGCCAATCAACAATTACCGCTTTCATACACCTCGGAAGGCAACAAACAAAATAATTATTGGCAATTAAAAGATAGTTCTAGCAGAATATACAGACCGTGAGGTTCTTGAAAGAAATTAAACTCGAAGGTTTGATAATATGATTAGAGAATGCTCAAGACACGGATATTACTCCGATGATAAGTGGTGCCCTGCCTGCAATGAAGAGGGAAAATTTATACTCCGTTCAAGAGAAAGAGATAGTCTAGCAAGAAGGCTAGCATTGATTTTAAGACATGCTCCTGAAAAATTTGATCTTGAAATGGATATCAACGGATGGGTTGATGTTAAGGATATAATCAGTAGATTCAAGAAACAAGATGAAAGAAGATATCATTGGTTAAGGCCGCATCATTTCAGAGCAGTTTCTGAAACCGACGGTAAGGGTAGGTACGAAGTTAGAGGTAATATGATCAGGGCAACTTATGGTCATACCTTAGAAATCGAACTAGATCTTCCAACTGATAACATTCCTCCTTCACTCTTTTACCCATGTAATCCTGATGAAGCAGAAAATTTACTAGAAGTAGGAATTACTCCAAGCGGCAGATCACATGTACATCTTTCTTCTAGTATCCGTTCAGCTGCAGAGGCAGGTAGAGTTCACTACAAATTGCCAACCTTACTAGAGATTGATACTGCGAGAATGGTAGCTGATGGGGAAACCATTTGGCATGCAGGAGTCACAGTGTATCTTGTAGAATCAGTAGATCCTGAATATATTGCTCAAATATCTAATGATAATCCAGAATATGAAGTAGCTAGAGCGAGATGGGTTGACGAAGAAGAATGATTAGATAAATTCTCCACAGTTTATACAAAAATCAATATCTGAAGTGATTGGTTTATCACAAGACAAACAATATCCATCGGAAGAATTCTTGGATACTTTTTCGTCTGAAACAACTCTAACCGGAGATTCTCTTTCTACAAAAGGCGGTGCTATGTCCTGAACCAGTGACATCAAACTACGAAAATTAATTGTCTCTTGTATCGCACATTCCAATTGAATTTGACGTCTTTCTCTTTCTTCAATATCCTCTATTGCCTTAACATCATCTAATTGTGATTGAAGCCATCTTTGGAATTTCTCTATATCGGATTGTTCTGACACATACTTACGAAGAAACTCTATGAAATGAACCCATCGTTTAGATATGCAGAGAAATGTAAATGAATACAGCAATATGTATTACTCTGTTCGAAGACATGAGATTAACTATGCCTAACAACAAAATTGTGATTAAAATGGGAGGTGGTCTGATAACAGACAAATCACAATACAAAGCAGTACATCAAGAAAGAATAAATGCTGTTTGTAAGGTATTAGCTCAGATTAAGAAAAATAAGGATTCTATAATTCTGGTTCATGGCGCTGGTTCTTTTGGACATTTGCAAGCGAAAAAATGGAGTCTGCAAAATGGATTTGATGAAGATATTATAGAAAATCAACGAAATGCAGTTAAATCTGTGAGAGATGATATGATTGAATTGAATAGTTATATCCTAAAAAGTCTCAATTATTATGGTATTGAAGGAATACCAAATCCACCATCAACTTGGGCCAATGGCTTAGGTTCAGAATTTAATGGAGACATCAGTTTCTTTAATGATGAGAACGATAATTCTATACAAATTACTTTCGGAGATGTTGTTGACGTTCATAATGAAAGAGAATTTGGTATTCTATCAGGAGATGATTTGATGGTTAGAATTTGTAAAGAGATTCCAGATGTCACGCACTGTATATTCCTCCTGGGGGATACAGAAGGACTACTGTCCAAGCCTCCCAATGAGGAGGGATCGAAACTGATTAGAATCTGGTCAAAAGAACAAGAAATCTCTGGTAAACATGAAGAAAATCAGGACGTAACTGGAGGTATTTTCCTCAAAGCAGAAAGTGCTAGCGAGATTTCACAAAGAGTTGATCATGTATGGATGATTGATGGGAGAAAACCAGAAAGAATCCTTGAGATCTTACAAACAGGCAATACAATCGGAACTAAAGTAATTTAATCATTCATCTATTATATGTAATCATCCTCGGAGAGACGATAACATGGGAGAAGAGGCCCAAGAGAATAGTCTGAGCGAACTTGATTCATCACAACTGGAAATGATGAAAGAAATGTGTATGGCTGTAGATGAAAATGATAGAGTAATTGATTCTGTAAGTAAAATTGAGTGTCATCGAGGTAAGGGAATCAGACACCGAGCATTCAGTGTATTAATATTTGATTCAGAAGATAGATTACTAATGCAACAAAGATCTTCAGAGAAAATCACATTCCCAGGGATATGGGCTAACAGTTGCTGTAGTCACCCATTAGATATCGAGAATGAAAATGGTGACCCAGTCGAAGGAGTGATTCATGCTAGTAAGAGAAAAATGCTTCAAGAATTGGGTATACCATTAGAAGTTTCTTCGAATTGGGATTTTAATCATTTAGGTAGGTTCGAGTATAGCTGTAGATGGGATGACGATTGGATTGAACATGAAATAGACCATGTTCTAATTGTTAGAGCTAGCCCAAATCTATCAATTAATCGAAACGAGATAAAAGACACAAAATGGCTTAATCATCAAGAAATTATACAAATGTTAGAATGTGAGAATGAATGGAAAGATGCTATCGTTGCTCCGTGGTTCAGAATGATATGGAAACATTTCATTGAACCCCACTATCCGGATATGGATGCTTTGCTCGGTTCAAGTTCAGACAAGATAGTCAATTGTGGAAGACTCTCTATAAATAAAAAATCAGATTCTAACGCATTAAAATCCGCACTGAGTAAGCATAAAGAAATCGTTGAAAAAGAAATTATGAAATCAATGAACAAAATTAGGCAAGAAAGATTACACGGAGCCATGACTCATCTCTTTTCGGGTGGAGGGAAAAGATACAGAGCAATTCTTCCAAGATTGGTAGGAGAAGCAATTGGTAATGCTCATGATGGTCATTACACTCTAGGTTCGAGTATTGAAATAATCCATAATTTTACATTAGTTCATGACGACATTATGGATCAGGACCCGATTAGAAGAGGATTGAATGCTGTTCATGTTGAGTATGATGATGCTACAGCAATTAACGCTGGAGATGCAATGCTTGCAGTAGGATTTGAGATTCTAGCAGATTCTGAGGATATTAGCCCTGAAAATCTAAAATTCTTAGTCCAATCGATCGGTGAAATGGTCAGAAGAGTAGCAGAAGGTCAGCAAGAAGATTTTGACTTTGAAAAGAGAGATTATGTAAGTGAAGAAGAATATATTGCAATGATTGCAGGAAAAACTAGTGCGATGTTTGAAACCTGCGCTGAAACAGGTGCAAAACTTGCGGGTGCCGACTCAAAAACTGTTGAGGAAATGGCAGATTGGGGGCTAAAGCTAGGCTTGTGTTTCCAATTGATGGACGATTTAATTGACATTACGGGAGATACAGAAACTCTAGGTAAGCCTGCCGGCTCCGATGTAGTTCAGGGTAAAAAAACATTAATTGCTATTCATGCCTTAGACAGTGGTAACGATTTACCTACATTCTCAAAGGTTTACGGGCAAGGAGAATGCTCAGACGAAGACTTAGAAAGAGCAGTGGAAGAATTAAGAAATAATGGTTCTATTGATTATGCGATGGATAGAGCAATGAGATATCACTCCGAAGCTCATAAAATACTTGATGGATTATTACCTTCTCCTGCTCTTGAGGTTCTCAGGCAATTGACTGATATGCAATTGACTAGAATTAATTGATGCATAATGCATCTAATTCACTTATCAGGACTCCTTCACTGTTTTTCATAGTAGCAATTACTCTGTCTCCAATTTTCAACGACCCTACTCCTTTGGGCGTCCCTGTCCAAATATAGTCTCCTGGTGATAAGTCATACCATCTATTCAAGTGAAATAACAATGATTCAATATCATGTACCATTAAATTTGTCTTCGCAGATTGTCTAAGCTCACCATTAACTGATAAAGAAATTTCTTTGACTTTTTCATCCCATTTTGTCCAAGTTCCTAGAACAGCAGAACCCTTGAATGATTTTCCTTCAGCCCAAGGCCATCCATTTTCTTTTGCTTGACCCTGATGGGTACGATTAGTTGTATCACAACCAACACACATTGACTCAGGAAGTAAATCATTACCTAATCTAATTACTAATTCAACCTCATGGTCAATATGATCGGAATCATTCATCAATTTAATCATATTTTTGCCACTCAAATCGGAATGTATATGTGATGATTCAGGCATAATGAAAAATCTAGGATATTCTGTAGTTTCTCCGCCGATTTCTTCTGCATGTGCAACATAATTTCTAAAGCAAGCCCAACCAACTGGCATGAACTACCCTGAGTGATTTAGGTCTTGACTGCATCGATATGAGGTTATTGAATCAATAGGGTTGAAAAATATGAGGCCTTAGTGTTAATCGTGGATGATAACCCGTATAGTATTCTAGGAGTTACCAAAGATGCCACGGATGCTGAAATAAAGAGGGTTTACAGGAAATTAGCCAGGCAATACCATCCTGATAGAAATCCTGACGATGCTGCAGCTGAAGAGAAATTTAAATCCATTCAATCGGCATATGATAAAATAGGAACTAAGGAATCTAGGAAAGAGTATGATAATAGAGATAGAATGAGTGATATGTTTGGAAATGGTTCGCCATTTTCTGGTTTTGGTGGCGGTTTTTCTGGAGGAGTAGATATAGGAGATATTTTCTCACAATTTGTCGGTGGAAGAGGAAGAAACCACAATACTATGAATAGACAGAGAGAGAGAAATGAGAATATTACTGGAAATGAAACTTACAAAGGTAGTGATATAGAATCTGCACTAGATATATCCCTTTCAGATGCAATTTCAGGAACTGAAATTAAATTTAATCATAGAAGATTAAAAATTTGTAAAAAATGTAATGGTAGAACATTCGGAACTACAAAAACTTGTGTCGAGTGTAATGCTCTAGGAATAACGACAAGAGAATCAACTATCACGGTTAAAATACCTCCCGGAGCAGAACAAGGGCAGCAACTAAGACTCAAAAAAATGGGTAATGAACATCCCAATGGTGAACCAGGTGATCTGATCATCAATATCAGGCTAGATGCTGAAGAAGGAAGAAGATGGGAGAATGGAAGGTTAATTCAAGATGTACCAGTCAGTTACAGTACATTGATTTTAGGAGGTAAAATTCAGATTAGAACACCTGCTAACAAAAGAATACAAATCGAAGTTCCAGAGAATAGTAAAATTGGGGACCGAAGAAGATTGAATGGTCACGGTCATGATGGAGGGCCTCTAGATATCGAATTCTCTATAATGGAACCAGACAAATTAACTGAGGAACAGAGAAAAGCCTTGCAGGTTCTGAAAGAAACTGGACTATAAAGAAAATATACAACCAATCAAATATGTGATAGTTCTGGTTGGAGTCATGAGAGATTTCAGGAAAGTTGCTTCAATACTCATTCCTGAAAGGAAAAAAGTACATTTAGCTGTATTTTTAGTATCTCTGCTAATGATTCCAGGATTTACCGCTACATTAACTCCGATTGATATTGAATCGTACAATTTAGAATCACCTGAATTAGAAGCCGCTGAGGTGATGAGAGAAGAGTTCTCTGGAGCGGGAAATATTTGGGGTTTTGGATTGTTTATTAAAGACTCAGAATATTTTGGAGTTTCTCCCTCTGAAATAAAACATATTGATGAATTCTCAGGCATAAACACTGGACAAAACGAGCCAACTGGTGGCATACTTAATTTATCTGTATTAAGAGAAATTGATAGAAAAGCAGAATTTTTATCATTACATGAAATTTCAGAGTATTACTTATCCTTTGCATCAGAAATTTCTGGGAAACCAATTAACGGAGTTCTAGATTTAGCAACAGAATTTAGGGTTTTCATGTCAGATGATTCATTGCTAACCAAGCCACAGTTCAACCCTGAAACATTGAGGATGGAAGCAGCACCTACAAACTGGTCAGATTGTGGTGTTTTAGAATGTTTAACTTTCGATGATGAGAATGTTACTCAAGATCATATTGACTTAGCAGCGCATAGAATGGCTAACAATAGCAAAGGCGCTTTTTTGAGATTCTTATCCATTGATAGAGCTTTCATTGCAGATGACAATAGTACTCTAATCGGACCTATCGGAGGAACATTGAGTGAGAACGGAACTATCCAAGCAGAATCTTGGGGTTATGGAAGATGGTCAGCTTCTTCTGCATGGTTAATACTTAACTTGGATAGACAAAAAATGCAGAATGAAGGATGGACTTTTTCGTGGATGAATGCAAGTAATGAATGGGGCTATGATTTAGACGGAGTAGAATTATCTACTGACCCTATCAGATACAAAATCGAAGAATGTAAACAAAAAGAAGAGAATAATCAACCATTGTGCTCAGTAGAATGGTTATATCTTGCGATTGAAGAAGACTTGAGAGAACAAGATGATTTAGTTGCCACAATACTATTAGGAGAAGGGCCAAATGTTGAAGTTAATAGAGAATTACTCTCAAGTGCCTATCTAATTATACTGATGTCAATAGTTGTTATTGCATTACTTTGGCTCAGTTTGAGGAGACTTTCAGATGTAATAATTGTATGTACAGGACTTATTCTCTCGTTATTATGGATGCAAGGATTAATCGGTTGGAGTATTGTATTTGGTAACAAATATGGCTTTGAAATAATTTTTAGATCACAATTCTCTAATTTGTTACCCATCCTTATTCTAGCATTAGGGATTGATGATAGCCTACATGCGCTACATAGATACAAGGAAGAAAGAAAAAATGGTAAAACAAGTCATGAGGCTGCTGATGAATCAATTACCAGAGTAGGAAGGGCTATTCTCCTAACTTCAACAACTACCATTGTTGCGTTCTTAGCAAATTTAACTTCAAATATTGCAGCTTTGAGATCTTTTGGAATAGAAGCTGGTTTAGGAGTTGCATCTGCTTTCTTGTTAACCGGACTATGGGTTCCTCTAGTAAGATTAGATGTTGATTTATGGCTTGATAAGAAAGGGAAATTGATCGACGATAATGAAGATCAAATTCATATTATTCCAAAAAATTGGTTAGTTAAGTTAACATCTGAATCAGCGAATAAAGGTATAGCAGTAGCAACAATCGCGATATTAATCACTCTCATTGCAACTCCTATGATGTATTCATTGGAAGGTGACTTTCAGATTGATGATTTTCTAGATGAAAATTCAGATTTTGCACAAGGTGTTTTCCTCGTTAATCAGAGATTTATGGATGGTGAACCAGGTTATATATTAGTTGAAGGTGATATCGCCAACCCTAAGGTAATTCAAGCAATAGGTGAAACAAGAGAAAATATGAATTCGCATGACAGGGAATCCGATCCCGATCAGATTTCAAGAACTCCTTCAGGAGAAGTTGAGTTGATTGCTTTAGATGAAATACTAACCTTTGCACAAGCTGCAATGTATGAAAATATAACTCCATTTGAGGAAGCAGGATGGGACTCAGGAAAAGATGATGGAGGATTAAATTGTGATACAATGACTCTGCTTTATCCGGGTATCGGATTAAGAAAAATACCAGTTTTAGAAGATAGAGATTGCCTAGTCTTTCTTTATGGATTTATTTTAACTAGAGGTGTTCCAGCTAGTGGAGGTTATCCTGCATTACCGCCTTCTATTACTTCTGAGTACATACAATCAAGCACGACAATTGATTTTGAGAGACCTTGGCTAGATAATTCTGGAAACACACCAAAATACACTAGAATGACTATGAGATTTGGACTCTCTAATGCGGAACAATTTGCAAAGATTGGTCCAGCTCTTGATCAGTTAGTAGATGATATGCAGCCGTTTCAAAACCTTTCTTCTACTAACATTATGAATCGAGGAGATATTAATTCAGCATTTGTTTCTGAAGAATATCCTGTAACTTGGGCTATACCAACAGGTGACCCAGTGACTCGATTTGTAGCCGCAGATTCAATGCAGAATGAAATGCAATCCACTCTATTCATTGGATTAGTTTTCTGTACATTTACGCTATGGTGGGGATTTAGAGATGAAGAAACTCTGAAAGATAGATTGAGTATGATTTCAAATAAAAAAATGATTTACTCAATTCAAACAATTCTAGCTATGTTATTTACAGGTGGAATTATGGCCTACTTAGTTGGTCTCAAGGCAGGAATTATTTTTGCTAGTTTGACACTAATCCTGAGTATTCTTTGGGGCATTTCAGGATTCGGTATTGCTGTAATAACCACTACACCTATCTTTATCGTGATTATTTGGTTATATGGTTTGATTGAAATTGCGGGTTATGGACTGAATATGGTTACTGTTGCTATTGCCGCAATGTCTCTAGGTGTTGGGATTGACTATGTTATACATGTAGTGGAAAGATTTAGAGAAGAACAGGAAAATGGGCACGATACTATTACATCGATAGGAATTGTTGGAGGTGCTTCTGGGCTAGCACTTTTCGGATCCGCATTATCTGACATTGGTGGATTCCTAGTAATAACACAATCAAGTATGGGATTCTTCTCAACTTTTGGATTATTTTGTGCTATTATGATCGGATTATCATTAGTTGCAAGTATGATATTAACGCCATCATTAATTGGAATAATATTTAATGACAAGAAATCAAACATCAATCCTGATAGTTAGCTTCACCTGGGATTTCTTCTTTCAATCCCTTACGTTGTCTGATTTCGGCTGTAACCTTATGGAATAAAGCAGCAGGTAGTTGGACGAAACCAGCATTTTCAGTATTCCAAACCGCTCGGCCTTGACTTGCTGCTCTAATATCATTTGAGAAACCAAAAGATTCTGCAACAGGCATTTTTCCAATCACACTGGCAGTTCCACCATCAACTGGCATATCCTCAATAATTCCTCTACGAGTTGTTAATTCTCGAGTAACTCCGCCAATAACATCGTTAGGTGCGTCGATTCTGATTTTCTGCATTGGTTCATAAATTACTGCTCTTGCTCTAAGAACTGCACCCTTGACAGCATTACGCACAGCAGGAATTGTCTGAGCAGGCCCACGGTGGATAGCATCTTCGTGAAGCTTAGCATCTACTAATCGTACTAGAACGCCCATAAGAGGTTCTTCAGCAGTTGGTCCTTTTTTACAGACATCATTGAAACCTTCAATCATCAATTCTCTGGTTTCATGCAGGTTTTGGATACCCTTGGTGTCATTAACAAAGACATTCGTACCGTTAATTGCATAAATTTTCCTCATTAGATCTTTATCCATACCGAACTCTGCAAATTTATTCCCTACATCTTTTGCATCTTTAGTTCTGACTGGGCCATCGCCGAAGTGCCCCTCACGAAGAGCATTAATGACATCTAGAGGCAGTGGTTCACATTCGATGTAGAATCTGTTATGCCTGTTTGGAGACTTACCCTCAAATGGCCTACCCTTGTTATTACTCTCGATTGATTCTCGATATACTACGATAGGCTCACTAACCTTAACTTGGATGTTCTGTTCTTCTTGCATACGGAAAATTGTGATTTCAAGATGTAGTTCACCCATTCCTGCTAGAAGTGCTTCTCCAGTTTCCTGATTGGTAGTTACTTGTAATGATGCATCTGCTTTAGCCAATCCTCTCAAAGCATCGATAAACTTTGGTAAATCTTTCATTGATTTCGGCTCTACAGCAACAGTAACTACAGGTTCTGAGTAATGCCTGATTGCTTCGAAAGGTGTTGCCTCGGGATCTCTAGATATTGTGACACCCGCTGCAGCACTCTTTACTCCTGTTAATGCAGCAATGTTTCCTGCAGATACTTCTGGAACTTGAATCCTGTCTCCGCCAACCATCATACTAACCTGCTGAACCCTCTCAGATTTCGCAGCTCCAATTGCCCAAACTGTTTCGCCATGCTTAATTGAACCAGAATACACCCTACCTACAGCGACTTCTCCAGCATGTGGGTCCATCCATATCTTGGTAATCATTAGTTGAAGTGGACCCTCAGGATTTGTTTCAAGCATTGACTTACCAACTTCAGATTCAAGGTCACCTTGCCAAATATTTGGGATACGATATTCTTGTGAAACAAGAGGGGAAGGGAGCTGTTCTACAGCCATATCTAGAAGTACTTGATGAACAGGTGCTTTTTTGGCTAATTCTTTTTGTTCATCGTTATGGCAATGCTCGAAAATATCTTTGAAGTTGAGGCCAGACTTTGTCATATATGGAATTGACATTCCCCAATTATAGTATGCGGAACCAAAAGCAACAGTTCCTTTTTGTACGGAAACCTGCCATTCTTTAGATAATTCTGCAGGAGCGAAAGTTGAAATTAATTTATTGACTTTCGTAATAATCTTTTCAAATCTTTTCATCATCTCAGGACCATCTATTTGCAATTCGTTAATCAATCGGTCAACTTTGTTAATGAAAAGTACTGGGCGTACTTTTTCTTTCAACGCCTGCCTAACAACAGTCTCAGTTTGAGGCATTGTTCCCTCAACTGCACATGCTAAAATAATACAACCATCTACAGCGCGCATTGCTCTAGTAACGTCTCCACCAAAATCTACGTGACCTGGAGTATCGATTAAATTAATCAGATAATCCTCTCCTTCAATTTCGTGAACCATAGATGCACTGGCAGCGTTAATTGTGATTCCTCTGGCACTTTCTTGCTGATCGAAATCTAACACACGGGATTTACCTGCTAAATCTTCAGACATCATCCCTGCTCCCGCAATTAGATTATCTGATAAAGTAGTTTTACCGTGGTCAATATGTGCAGCAATTGCAAGATTTCTGATTTTCTCTCTAACGTGCATTACTTCAGTTGCTCGCTTTATGTTGTCTTCTTTACGACCCATACAATCACCTTATGATGAACGCCCGACTCAACTTTGGTTCATAAAGCCGATTGTATCACTTCGTGATACAGTTCGATACATGGACCATAATTAATGGGCGAAAATCATCTAGCGGACGCAGCGATTCTCTCGACTTCATCTCTCTTTCCAACTGCGTAAGAGCCAACATCTCCACTAGCTGCTTTAGACAATTCAGAGATGATACCCTCAGTCAAAGTTTTCTTGCTTTTTGCTGTTGCAGATGCACAACCAACTCCTAGATTTCTCAAAGCAATGTCCAGACGCCTACTAGGCGATGAATCAACAGCCTTAGGAGCGCTTACGGCACCCATCTTTATCCTAGTAGTTTCTTCACAAGGTGCAGATTCAATTATAGCGTCAATGAATGTTTGAAGTGGGTTTTCATCTGTTCTTTCATGAATTGTGTCTAATGCATTTTCAAAGGCTTTGGCACAGTGTTGTTTCTTTCCAGAAAATTTACCTGATCTCATGAGATTGTTAATGAATCTCTCAACTACTGAAAGCTTTGATTTTCCAAACCATGAATTAGCATGTCTCCCTCCACTGTGTGGAGTACCAATTGTTGTCAAATTAATGTAAGGGGCTAAACCTGGATCTGAACATGTTACATCTGCAGCATTCCACTTACCGAAAACCATAGTACCAATTCCTGCAATAGGTACCTCTTGCTTAGATTGATTCTCTTCTGACATCAAATTACACCTCATCTAACTGGTTTCTCTTTACGTCCACGTACCATTTCGTCTAGGGAAACTCCGTTAACTTTGATTACCTTGTATCGAACACCTGGCAGGTCACCCATAGATTGACCTCTCGGACCACCAATACCTTCTACCAATACTTCATCGTGCTCATCAATAAATGAAATAGCACCGTCTCCTGGTGCGAATGCTGTGAGTTTATTTCCAGTTCTAATAAGAGAAATTTTCACAGCTTTACGAATTCCGGAGTTAGGTTGCTTTGCTTCGAAACCTACTTTCTCAACCACTATTCCTTTAGCTTGTGATGAACCTTTCAATGGATCGTGCTTCAGAACACCGCCTTGACGACGCTTGATCTCACGGTCACGGAATCTCTTCTCTTTCCAGCGATATTTACGACGGTCACTTTTCATCTTCGATCCGGAGAAAAGTCCTCTACCCAAGCAATAACACCTCTAAGACGGGCCGCGGACCTACCTTTGGTATAAGAGCATGACGGGGCGGCAGTAGGTAGAAGTTCGACACTAAACGCTAATTTCTTTCGCTAACATTGAAATCGAAATGTCACTGGGTTGTTAACATGGCGTTCCGAGATTTACTTGTTGACGTTGAGAAAATTGAGGCCGAAACCAGTGTTATTCATGGAATTTTACACGGTTCAAGGGATTTTAACCACATCCCACTTGTGTTCTCAAACCTCAAAGAATCACCTAATCATTCCGCCGCCTTAAACGTTCTTACAAGAAAAAGAATTTGTGAGACTTTCAATGTGAGTCCAGGAGAGCTAATTGATATTCTAGCATGGGCCATGAATAATCCATGTGAACCAGAGATTATTCATAGAAAGGATGCTCCAGTTATGGAAAATACAATGGAGAATGTAAATCTTGAGAAAATACCGATTCCATGGCATTACCCTGAAGATAGAGGCAGATACCAATCCGCATCAGTGATTATTGCACAATATGATGGAATCAGGAATATGTCATTCCACAGGCAGTTCCTTAGAGATGGAAATCACACTGTTTCGAGATTCGTCCCTAGACACCTTAGAACAATGACTGATCTAGCGGCAAAGGAAGGAGAAAATGTGGATATTGCAGTAGTAAACGGAGCCGATGCAGTTGTCTTGTTAGCAGCAGCAATGTCATTTACAGAAAATCTTGATGAATTAACCGTTGCAGCAGCCTTACACAATAAATTACATGGGAAACCGCTAGAATTAGTAGAATTATCAAATGGAATTCAAGTTCCTGCGAATGCAGAATATGCCATGGAGGCAAAAATTACCCTAGAAAGAGATGATGAAGGGCCTTACGTAGATATCACTGGAACAGTAGATGACGTTAGGCAAGAGAATGTAATTCGTTATGATGCGATTCATCATAGAAATGATCCAGTATTCCATGCATTAATACCCGGTGAAGTGGAGCATAGGACACTTATGGGAATGCCGAGAGCTCCAACTATCAAAAATGCAGTATCTAAAGTCGTACCTTGTAGCGATGTTTATTTGACCGATGGAGGATGTGGATGGCTTTCTTCTGTAGTTCAGATAGTCCCTCAAAAAGAAGGAGATGGGGTTAAAGCTATTCATGCAGCTTTGGAAGGACATCCATCAATGAAACAGGTAATTGTAGTCGATGAAGATATCGACACATCAGATCCAGTTAGAGTGGAATGGGCTCTGATGACACGTTGGCAGCCAGACAAAGACACAATTATACTATCTAATCAGAAAGGTTCTAGTTTAGATCCAAGCAGAAATGAAGAAGGATTGACAAGTAAAATTGGCATGGATGCCAGCTTACCTCCAGGAATTGACAAATCACCCTATGAATCCGTGCTCTGAGGTCAAAAGATGACAGGTGTTGACATCAATCAAAAATTACAGCACCCAAGAAGAAGTCTGGGGAATAGACACAGAAGTCAAGCGGAAAAATTTCTCAAGATGGAAAAAAATCTGAAGAATCTTAACTGGGCCGAACAAAGTGCTAAACAATCTGTTCTTTATGATTTTACAAATCCAGACAACTGGACTATATTGACAAAAATAAAAATTCTCAAGAATGATACTGAAGGAATAAATTCGGTTCTTAAAGAATTATTCACAATTCTAGGGAGAGATCCTGAATTATTGAGTCAATTGGAAAATTTAGATTTAACAAAAAATGGTATGGATATACTAAATGCTGGCCTTAGAATTGACCCATTAGACCCTGATAAATGGGCAAAAAGTGTCATAGGTAATGATGAAGAAACCGATAAATTTGCAAAAAGAGTTGAAGTTTTGGATTTAAGAGATATTAGAGCAAATATTCTTTTTTCTAGAAGGATTGAAAGATTGAGAGATAATGGTAATGAAGAACTATTTATGTACTTATCAAGAATTATACTTGCACAGAGGCCTTCAAATCACGAAACTTGGTATGAATTAGGGAAATTACATGAAAGAAAAGGAGAATTTGATGAAGCATGGTATTGCTATGATCAAGCACAAACATATTTCCCTAGTGTAAAAGTTAGAGATAGATATATGCAAAGAATGGAGGCAAAAATGGATGGTGAAGTAACGATTCCATGGAAAGAGCCAAGAGTCAATAGTAGGATTGATTTCCTCAAGAAAATGCAAGTTATGTCAACTCCCAAAAACTTCATTGAAAATTTGGAAAAATCAAGTTCTGAAGATGGAGATGAAGTTGATGACTATCAGAAAATAGAAAATTTCAGGAAGCAGGGAAATCTCTCTGGTGCATTCTTTTTAGCTAGACAATTAGCAGCTGTTGGAGAAGAAAAAGGAAAAATATTAGTTAAAGAAATCATGGAGGAAATGAATAATGGATAATGAAGAGCCATGGGTAGTAGTTTGGGCTGTACCAAGAAACGAAATTGAAGTCCCATGCTGGTTGATGGTTAGACATATTGAGAGAGGTTGGGAATTACCCGGTGGGAAACAGCAGGAAGGCGAAGGAAATGATATCACCGCTCTTAGAGAACTATATGAAGAGACGGGGTTGTTAGGAATTGCTATTTCAGAAGACGAAAATATCATCGATGGAGGCGTAGTAGTTTTAGTCGAGGTTGATGAAGAACCCGAGCCTTATGGCTGGGATTCAAATGATGAAAATATTATCGAAGTAGGATGGTGTGTTGAAATTCCGGATGAGCTATACTGGGGGACAAACGAGATTGAGAAATTGATTAGTCATGATTGGAGCGCTTCAAGAACTTTCAAGTCTTGAATTTCGTTTATTCGACAGATTAAAATTTCTTTCCATTTTTCGACCCCTAAAATATTTGATGAATCAATAATTAAACCGATATCATTCCGATTCTCACCCGAAATATCTTCAGTTAAAATGGGGATTAATTCCTCTACTATCTCTATCACATCCTTTGGATTCGAAGGCACCCAAGTAGAGCCTGCGGATTCTCTAGGAGCGGCATTTTTTATTCTGTCCTCCATATTAGGAGCTGTTTCTGAAACTTCTTCCAAGGCTAGATCTAACCATTCAAGAGAACAGACTAGACTTTCAGATATCATATTGTTATTTTTGAAATAATTACGTGCAGACCACAAATGCCTCATTGCAGGATCTAAATCATTCAATGTAACATAAATTCTTGCTGCCTCTAGTCGTGAAAGCCCAATGATATCTTCTGGGTGCCCGTATTGTTTGCTAATATCTGCATGTACAACCAATGCCATTATTGATTCACCTACATTTCTGTGCCAATTGGCTAAATTAAGCAATGCTAGACCATGAACTGGGGAGCCTGGGCATAGCGCATTCAATCTATCCACACACCATCTCAACTCAGTGCCTACAGAATTTTGATCAATCATACCTAATAGAGCACGCTCCATTCTTATTCGAGCTTCAATTAAATGATCTCTCTCAGTTGAAGATCTAGACCGGTCTAGAATTTCTTCCGAAAATACATCAATACTTTCTAAATCGCCTTGAGAGATTTTCTTTTGGAGTATTAACATATCGAGTTCCAAAGGCGTTGCTTCATTCAAAGACTCACTCAAAGAAAATCACCCTTCTATCACTCAATCGAACTAACTACTGAATCATATTGTACCCTTAGTTCATTCTCTCTATCAACCATTCTAGCCAAATGTGACTCAAATGTTTCTTTGGAGGTTGATAATTCTTTGATTAATTCATCTCTATCTTCAACTTCTAACAATAAATTACCTACAGCTCTGTAAACTGGCCTATCTTCATCTTGTTTGGAAAGTGATTCAAGTGTAAGAGTAATTTCATTAATTTGGGTAGAAACTGTTTGAATTTGATTCCTTGCCAATTGTAATTCTTGAACTAAAACTTGAATTTCTTGATTGTTAATATTATCCATTTAATCCTCTCCTGCGGCACTTAGGGCGTGCTCTGATGCTATCAACCCACGCATGAGGCTATTCCATCTAGCCCTCAAGTCAACGATACTTTTTGTCGACTCGGAAACAGTGATTGAATTTTCTTCACAGACAAAGTTACACTCAGTGACTAAGCTTGCTGCTAATGCTTGCGCATCAACATGTGAAAATGTTATCTCAAATTGGGAAGATTCATTCTTCTTCATTAGATGATTCCTCGGCAAGTTTACGCTCATAATCTAGAGCTGCTTGTTGAGCAATAACAGTCATATCGGTTGCAGTGGCACCTTCCATACCTCTTCGAATAACTCTGTTATTGGCATCTGAAGCCCTAGTGAATGGTTCCCAAACACCACCTGTAAACTTATGTCCACATTTTTTACATTCCCAAATTCCAGCAACTTGTCTGTTAACTTTAGCATATTGACATTTCGGGCAAGTATAGTTTCTTGATTTCTTGGCTAAAGCCGATCCAGCTCTCCGACGGACACTTACACCATACCGTGCTCCAAATCTCGCTGTTGCTCCAGATTTCTGCGTTCTTTTAGCCATTTTAATTGCCTCCTTCTAATGCATGAACCATATTTCTAAGTTCTTCACCCTTTTTGCGAGCCTCTTCCATCAGTTCAGCGAATTCAGCGGCCGTGAAGGCTCCCTTAAGACCCTTCTGTAATGAATGTACATGATTATTATCACCGAGGGTGATATGAATTCTTTCATCGCCACCGAGTTCTTCACGACCATTAGAATCATAGATAAATCTTCCACCAACTCTTTGATATGAACACATTATAGGGGTTTTTGATACGATTAGCGGTCTATCTTCACCTAAGTCGAAGTTTTCTTGAGGTATGACGGCATTTCTTAAAGCAGTAATTCCTGCTAAAGCGAATGCATCAAAGAGATTCCCATCATCAGATACAGCGAAAAGGTCCAGGATAACTTGCCACGCCTTTTCACCAGGAATTATACAAAGATCGGAAGTGTCAATACAACCAGATTCTCTTATTCCTCTGTCTACAACACGACTTAGTTCAATTGATTCAGCACTAGGAGGTCCTGCTTCATGCTGCCTACCAGAAACTGGTCTTACTTCAGCCATACACATCAATCCTCCTTCGTTTGGTCTGTCTGGATAAGGAGTCATAGTTTGGAATTTTACACCAGCCAGAACAATTGTGTCACCCATTCGTACTCTAGCAGAACCTTCAGCATTACCTAGAATACCGACTTCAATTTCTACATCTCTGCCTTCAAATTGTGCACGTCCATCCAATCTCTGATTATTATCTGCTAATTCTCTGAGATGACTTCTTAGCAATTGTGGAACTAATGGAATACTCATTGAGGATACCTCCCTGTTTTTAGTGCCTCGACACAATATTCATGAATCACCATTGCAGCATTCATATTGTAGTCCCATGCTTCTTGAAATTCTTCAGGAGATAGATCACCATCCATCTGAAGAAATACTAATTCACCAGAATTAGGAAGAATACCCATGGGTAAATCTGCCTCTCCATAGTTGTCTTCAGCCTTATTTAAGTCGCAGACTACTACATCATTTATTTTTCCAGAAGCTACTGATACAACTAAATCAGTCATCGGAATACCTGCATGAGCAAGTGCCACAGACGCTGCAGTTAATCCAACGCATCTCGTACCTGCCTCAGCACAAATAATTTCAATTTCGACTCTAATCTTGGAACGAGGATATAATTCCAGCATTACAACGCTTTCCAATGCTTCCGCAGTAACCTTGCTAATTTCTCTGCTTCTTCGATTAAAACCAGGTCTGATCCTATCAGATGTAGAAAAAGGTGCCATATTATATCTGACATCTAAAACTGCTCTATCTTGCCTTTGAATTTTCCTCGGATGCGCCTCCATAGGACCATAAATTGCTGCGATTACCTCATTTGTACCCCAGCGCATCCGGCAAGAACCATCAGCAACAGGAACTACACCTAACTCAATAGAAATCGGCCTTACGTCACCTGCTTTTCTTCCATCATTTCGGATACCATTGGCATCAATCATTTGTACGTCACCATATCCCATTATACTACACCTCCAGGTGCTATTGCTTTAGCTTCAGCAGATAGTGAACGGAGGCGATTTCGAACTTCTGAAGTCCCATTAAAATCTCCATCGATCCAGAGTCTTCCATTGTCACCAACGATTACTCTACATTCTGAATCCTCCTTGAGTTGTCTGAGTGCTTTGCCTTGTTTTCCAATTAATCGACCTAATAGATGAGGGTCAATATTTTCTATCGCACCCGAGCGAATTTTTCGTAACCCCATTCCTTTCATTGTAACGACACTAGAATGAGTTTCTTCTACCTCTTGGACTCTGCATAATATTGCTTCACCGATGTCAATAACACTTCTAGTGCCACCAAAATCTGCTTTCGATGGCCCGAGGCTCATAGGCAATATAGCATTAAATGGGGCGCCAATATCTACAAACCAAATATTGTTTGTGCAACCTTCAATATATCCAATTACCAGGTCTCCTGGCCTTGGAACATATGCAGTTCTTCTTGGTTCAATAGAAATTGTATTTCCATTCACATTCATTCGTCCGTTTTTCGTAGCACGAATTCGACCATCTATGGCTATAACGCCATGGCCTAATTCATGACCCTCGATACTTCCAAGATCTTCACCTGGAGCAACGAGTCGGGTAACTCGTTGATTGTCTTGCGGCCCGGCCGCATTCTTCTTTACAGTCATGTTATCGAGCCGCGCGACCAACACTCCCTTCATAACCTTGATGTGACACTCTATGGAGCATGCTCAGTCTAGTTCTTTAACAGAAACCTCAGAAGACCTCTGGGCAACCTGGCTAATAAGTTCATTTTTCATCCCTCCAGGAACTTCAACTACACAGACCCAAGAGCCATCACTTAGCCATTCTTCTTTCTTGATTGACTCTCTTACAATTCGATGTACTCCGCCATAATCAGAACCTGGAACTTTGAATGCTAATCGCATCGTGACGAAAGACAATGGTATCACTGGTTTGAGTAATTTTATTGCATCTTGAACCTGTCTATCTACAGATAAGAAAGGATCGATAGAGAATCGAATTTCTTCTAAGGCCAATTCTATCCTAGTTTTTGGATGAGGTAACTTAGTCCTTGGATCTGTAGCAGTAGTTGCAATTTGATGAATGATTTTTATCCTCTTATCTTCAATAATTTTCTTTCTTTGAGAAGTAGTTAACTGGATGGAACCCTCATCCAGTATTTTTTCAACACATTTAACAATTTCAGTTGTGCCAAAAACACTAATCAAAGATTCATTTGTCGGTCTATCTCCAGCTCTGGCATCATTCCAAATTTGATCAGTGGCTAATAATTCATCTAATGGAACTGAATCGTGATCTTTCTTCCATGAGTCCACTAATTCAGGATCAACAAGAATCTCATATCTTGAACCACCTTTCTCAAGTCGAGCCAGAACCGCATCATCTAAACTGACCATGAAGCCTGAGATGGGAGGTTGAACTTAGAATTGTAGGTTTAGAAATCACAATCTATCCAGTTGTTTCAATGTTGTTTCTCTATCCAATTTCTCGTAACCATTAGAGTCAACTACTGCTATCTCAACTGTTTCTCTGTTAAGATCGTCCTCAAGAGATTCTCTTAATGCCTCTAAACCTAACTTAATTGCTGCATTTTTAGTCATATTCAATTTCCAGTGATTCTCGAAATGATCTATTACAGTGGATCTTCCACGACCAATAGCTCCGGCTTGATATGATTGGTAAGCTCCTGAAGGATCTGTTTCAAAAAGATGGATTCCTTCATCATCTACACCAGCAATTAGTAAAGCTGTACCAAATGGTCTCGCACCTCCATATTGGGTGAAAGATTGCATAAAATCACACATTTTCTTTACCAAAGTGGTGACAGCAATCGAGTCACCATAAGTCATTTTATTGACTTGACACTGCACTCTTGCTTTGTCAACCAACTGCCTAGCATCAGCAACTAAGCCAGAAGTGGTTATTCCAATATGGTCATCAATCTGATACATTTTTTCTATTGAATCCGTCAGAATTAATTTGCTTGAAATTCGCTTATCAACTATCAATATCACACCATCTTTGAATTTGAGACCTACTGTTGTAGTCCCTCTTTTTACTGATTCTCGAGCATATTCTACCTGGTAAAGTCGACCATCTGGAGAAAATGTAGACACTCCATGATCATATCCGCGTCCGCTTGGCTGCATGTTTATCAGACTCCAACCAACGAAGGTGTCTTATGAATCTTGACAGTTAGAAGGCTGAATAATAGTGGCATTCATGCACAAGGACGTTTTCGGAGGTATGTGAAAGTCGCAGTCCTAGCATCCGGCGGTAAGGATTCAACTTATGCTTCATGGTGGGCATTAATGCAGGGATGGTCTATCGAAGCAATGATTACCGTCAAAATTGTTGGAGATGATTCGATGATGTTCCAGTTACAAAATACTGAAATTGCTCAATATCAGGCTAAATCTATCGGTGTGAAATGGATTAATGTAATTTCTCAGGGGGTTGAAGATAAAGAAATTGACGAACTTGAGGATACAATAAGGAAATTAAATGAAGATTTAGATGCTATTGTAGTTGGAGCACTAAGATCAGATTATCAAAAAACTAGAATTGAAAGAATGTGTGAAAGATTGGACCTTATTTCTTATTGTCCATTATGGCATCATGACTCACTTGAACACATGAATTCACTTATTGAACATGGATTCGATGTTCGAATAGTATCTGTCTCATGTGAAGGTTTAGATGAAAGTTGGCTCGGAGAAAAAATCTCTAAAGAAAGTCTTGGAAAACTAATTGATCTTTCTGAAAAATATAGATTTAATTTAGATGGCGAGGGAGGTGAATTTGAGACTATAACTCTTAATGCACCTCATTTCGAAAAAGCAATTATTTGTGAAGGGGGAAAAATTTGGAATGGGAATAGAGGAGTTTGGAATATCACAAAAATCCAACTAACACCTTAGGGTTATAATCAAACATGGAAAGCAACTCGGGATAATGGGGAGCAACATGATGGTATCGCCATTGGACTACAGGTATGGAAGAGATGAGGCTAAATCAATTTGGTCCAGAGAAGGCCGACATGAGAGACAACTTGAGGTAGAAAGAGCACTTATTTGGGCTCATTGTCAACTTGGCAGAGTTAGTCCAGAAGATTACGAAAAGATAGAAGAAATTGCCAAACCTGAAATTGTAACTGCTGATAGAGTCGACGAAATTGAAAGAGAAACTAGACACGACATTATGGCTCTGACAAAGGCTATGGCTGAAGCGGCAGGAGAAGCAGGGTGGTGTATTCACCTAGGTGCAACGAGTAACGACATTGTTGATTCAGCAGTAGCTTTACAGATTCGCGATAGTATTAATCTACAACAAGTAACACTCAAAAAACTACTTACTACAATGTGTGATTTAGCAGAAAGAGAAAGAAATACAGTGATGCTTGGTAGAACTCACGGCCAAGCAGCTGTACCAATTACTTTTGGACTGAAAGTGGCGGTTTGGGTTGATGAATTCAGAAGACACTTAGATAGACTTGACGAGTTGACACCAAGAGTAACTACTGGTAAGTTCCTAGGTGCCGTAGGCACTGGAGCCGCACAAGGAGAAAATGCATTTGAATTACAAAATCTTATAATGCAAAATTTAGGACTTCAAACACCAATTGCAACTACTCAGGTAGTTGGTCGTGATCGTTACATAGAATGGATATCTTGGATGGCAAATGTATCCACAAGTATCGAAAAAGCACTACAAGAAGTTAGAAACTTACAAAGAAGCGAAATTGCGGAAGTTGGAGAATATTTTGATGCAGAAAAACAAGTTGGTTCGTCAACTATGGCTCATAAAAAGAATCCGATTACTGCTGAAAATGCATGCGGATTGGCTAGAATTGTTAGGTCTATGATTATACCATCATATGAAAACGCATTACTTTGGCATGAAAGAGATCTGGCAAATTCATCTGCTGAGAGATTCACACTTTCTCATTCAATGATCTTATTAGATGATATAATTATTAAATGCGATAAGGTTCTATCAAAATTAGGTGTTGATTCAGAGAGAATGTTATACAATATCAAAGCGCAAAAAGGATTGGTTATGGCTGAAAAATTAATGATTGCGTTAGTTGATAATGGTATGCCTAGAGATGAAGCACATGAAGTTCTTAGAACTGCATCTATGAATGCTATTAATTCCGGGGATGAACTTGAAGATATCTGTGCTATGTCTGATTCCATATCTAAAATTTTCACTAGACAGGAATTATCAGACTTATTCAAACCAGAGAGTCACTTAGGATTCAGTGGAGAAATTGTAGATATGGCTGTAGAGATGGCTAGAAATAGAATTTAATTTTATAGAAAAATATGAGTATAACATAGTAATACTCATGCACCTTCGACATCAGGAGTAGACTATGATTGACTTGGGGTTGGAACCTACTCATATTTCTGTAGAACCTGGTTCAAAATCAGATTCAATTGTATTAACTATTATTTTAGAAGCCTTGAGAGACGGTGGCAAAGTCATCTGGATGACAAGAGAACTGCCCGACCAAAGAAGAATCATAGATATTTTAGGAGATCTAAATGATACTAAGTTAGCCAATCTAATTGTATTAGAATTTAAAGAAAATCTATCTGGGAAATTAGAGGAAATTAAATCGTTACTTGATTCAAAAAATAAGGAAGATTTACTGATAATAGAAAATTGGTGTGAAAAATACGGCAGAGCGAAATCAAAGGAAATAAATTTAATGAAAGAATTAGAACAATATTTCAATAAATTTAGAATTGCTATAACCTCTTATTCGTATGAAGATGCATCTGGAATGAATAAAGATAATCAAAAATTTATATCAAGAGGAGGGAAAATCATTCAAGATTTATTTAGAATAATTTGGATAACGAAAATAGACGGACTAAACCAAAAAATATTGATTAGAGATGGTGAAAATGAATTTATTGCGGAATCCTCCAAGACAGGATATAAATTTATCAATTAATCTTTTGAATTAATTTTTCTAGTTCTTTAATCGCGTCTTCACTAGGTTCAGATAATTTTTCAGGTTCTCTTGCAATTCCAGAATATTGTTGCTGTGATTTAGATAATTTCTTATTATTCCCTAATTTTATTACCATAATATAGTAAGATATCAATAATGCAATTAATATCAAAATAATACCTAAAATATGGTCTATACTCATTTCATCACCTCACAGAATAGATAACGTGGGCTCACCCAAGGAGAGTGGTCTAGATAGATGTCGGCGTTGAGATGGTGATGGTTCTACCCAACCATTGGTGAGTTCTAATTTGAATAAACTAATATCCTCAGACAACCAATATCTTTCAATAATTTTCAGACAAAAATCACATTTTAAGGGCTGATTTAATCCGGTACTTCTCATTGTCTTATTATTACAACAAGTAGGTCTACCAATTACCCTTGGAACTGAGGATTCTACCCTCAGTCTTTCTAAATGCATACTACCATCTGGAGATTCAAGTCCTATCCAGTTAATTCGATCTCCCGGAATTAATCTTCTTAGTAAGCGATTGACATCACCGCCTTCCTTGAATGCTACCAAGGTTTTACTCTCTCCGTTTAATATTACTTGTATTGTAGAATGGCCACCTTTTGTTTCAATTGGTCTAGTTAGAACTGTTGATGTGAAAAATCCATTTACATGATCATCACTCAACTGATTTGTACGATGAATTGCAAATCTTTGACACTTTTCAACTTCTGAATTTGATTGCAACCATTCATGTGCCGAAAGAACTGAGTCAGGACTAGCTCCTCTAATACCATATAGGACAGGGCAAGGAGTTCTAGGGGCAATCAGTCCTTTTTCTTTTGTCGGATCACGATTAACATATGTTTCAGGGTGCTCTGATTCCATTTCTCTAATAACGGAAGAAGTGATTTTTCTTTTCTTCCCAATGTTTTGAGGATATCTCCAAGAAATCAATTCCCATGTAGAATTAGAGTTGGGTTTCCAAGCCATAGCAGAAGATGCTCCAATGAGACCCCAATCTGAATTTAAGGTCATTTTATTGACACCAGATAGTTTGTTAATTCTATCAGAAATCTCAACTTTTTCACGTACTGCCTCCCAATACATTTCTTCATCCAGTTCTTCAAAAGAATAAATTAATGCAGGAGATGTGAGAGAATAAATTTCATCTTCAGAATTCAAAATATCCTCTAATTCACTGAAAAATGAGGATATGGCAATCTCGAATTCTGGTAATGAATCTGTTGAGCATTCGATAATACATGAAAGAGCTCCATTACCACGAGTACGTCTTTCGGCAAATGGCCATAATCTTACTAATCGTCTCTCTATAATCTGAAAATCATTAAGGTGAGAAATGGATTTTAGTAAATCATCAAATGTTGAAGTTGTACAACCAGAATCAGGAGTATCAGTATCATCTAACCCAATCCAAATTCGGGTTCGATCGAGAGTTTCCAAAATCAATCACCTAAAATCTCAGAAATTACTCCAGAAATACCAATTTCAGGATCACATCTTATTCCTTTCACTCCAAAATTATATGCAGCATGCATATCGACTTCTCTATCACCTACCATAATTGACGTTGACTCATCTGACTCAATATATTCATTATCAAACTTCAAATTGATTTCAAGATTATTTTCTGATGCAGAGATAATTTGTCTACCAGCTTCCAACATGCCTGGGTTTGGTTTTCTTGCCCAAGCACCTTCCCATGGAGCATAGGGGCTATACAAAATAAGATCTAAATGAGCATTAGAGTTCTGAGAAATTAGAGATTCTCTCAGTTTTTTATGGATTTCATGAAGATTTTCATGCGACCATAAGCCTCTTCCAATCGGTGATTGATTAGTTACAATACAAATCCGAAATCCGGATTCTCTAAGTGCAGCTACGCTGTTAGCTACATCTGGTAGCAATACTAGTTCATCTGGAGAATTGATGTAATTTTCTGAACCAATATTTAACACGCCATCTCTATCAAGATAAGCAATTCTTCCATTCCAAGGTGTTTTTGGTAATGGCGACAACTCTAGCGGAGAATCAAGTTCAAAACCGTCTCTATGAGGTAAAAGCATAAATTCACAAACCATGATGAGACTTAATTGCTTCTTTGACAATATGATTAATTATCAACTGAATATCTTCAATTCGTTCCATAGATTGAGTTGGGGCTATAACTGCGACATCTACTATATTAGCAATCATACCACCAGACTGACCATTGTAATCTCCAGTAATTGCTGCAGTTCTACAACCATTTTCTTTTGCATAATTGATTCCATTAATTACATTCGGGGAGTTTCCAGATCCGGTGTATGCAACTACTAAATCACCATCTCTAACAAAAGTAGATAGTTGACCTACGAAAACATTGGAATATTCAGTATCATTAGACCAAGCGGTAAATGAAGAAATATTGTCACTATGAGAAATAGTTCTCAATTTGAGTTCTTTAGACCAATCTCCTGCACTATGAGAGGGGGTTGCAGCGCTACCACCGTTTCCTATGAAATGAACACTACCACCTTCATTTCGAGTTTTTTCGACTATTTCCCAAAATGCCTCCAAAGAAGACATCGGGATATTGTCAAGAGCATGTTTTAAATCACTAATATAAGAGTCTGCAAAGTCAGAAAAATCGAATCCCAATGTAAAACCCCGAGTGTACGGATGAGGGCATCCTATTTACGAGTTGAGCGTAGTAGGGATAGCAATGGAAGAGCCAATCGGACTGCTTGTCTTTGGTTTTGGAGACGCTATTGGAGTCAATTCAATGGCCCTAGAATTGGCTATAATTATGATTGGAGCATTCTTTTTAGGCTTAGGATTTCATTGGAAGAACAGTTCAAAATCGCATTACTACGCGGCATTAGGTTGGGTTCTAATGGGATTATATTTTTATCTACAATCTGAGCATTATGTCGAAATATCCGATCCTGTTTTGGTGTTGATGACAGCTTGTGCTCTTCCTGGAAGTATTGCATTGGCAGTCTGGGAAATAAAAAATGAAAAAACACCTGATGCCTTACAATGGTTGAGAGGTTGTTTTACTTGGGCTGTGGTGCCATATTTTGTCATTTTTAGTGTCCCATATCTGAATATGGCTTTAATTCAATTAACCGCTGAAAGTACAGAATTGATGCTTGAATTTTGTGGACTAGGGAATTATCATATTGGAGAAATGATGGTTGCTAGAGATGGCGCTCCAGATATACCTGTATCTGAATGGGATGGAAATAAATGGATATTAACCGAACCACTTGGTGAAGAAGGTTTCTATGTACAATTTTTTGACTCTGACGGCATAGTAATTGTTCAGTTCATCATGGCTTGTTCAGGACTGCAATCTATGATAATATTTGTAGGCGCTATAGGCGCTTTAAGCTCGGTTTCATGGAAAAGAAGAGCTAGAGGACTTTTAATTGCTCTTCCTACGATTTACGTATTGAATATGTTCAGAAATGCTGGTATTGTTTGGTTAACAGAGAGCTATACTAATTGGTCATTATTGGGTATTGAGATGTTTGACTTTACCCATAGTTATGCTGCTAAAGCCATTTCATTATTTGCAATGTTCTTAATGGCTATCGCTCTGTTCGATTTGTTACCAGAACTCCACAAACATATAATGAAGATCTTGAATCCAATTTTTGATGCTCTAGATAAAATCACAGGAAGAAATAAATTATCTAGTTCGTAATTGTTCGTATAGTTTTCCAGTCAAAGGCATGTCATGTTCCCATGCAAACTCTTTCATTACTCGTAACGCCTCCTTCTCTAAATCTGAATCGCCGACAAAGTCTGTGACTTCAATGGAGCCATCCTTAGTGTTAGCTTTGAAGGCAGCAATAGGCTCTTCTTTATGGAATACCATATACGCAGACCCAAAACCAAATCTTTCTCTCAAAAGACTTCCAAAATAATGAATTAGAGGGTCGGATGGTGGGACCACTAAGTCTCTAGTTTTTCTTATACCATCCAATCCTTCCAAAATATCTTGTCTCCCCCAACAAATATCTTGTAAATCATCAACTAAGAATCCCTTAATTAACGTACCATCTGATTCAAAATCATGCATTACATCACTTATCTCTTCAGCAGAAAAGGCAGAACCTGCTAGTCTCTCAACCTGTTTCAAAGAAATTACTGGATATTCACTAACTAAATCTCTTAGATAATTTGATTTTATATCCCATAAATCACTATCAGACATTGGCTCAACTGTTTTGAAACCTCCTCTGTAATCTTGTATTAGGTGCCCACTTCTTACTAATGGAGAAATTAATTTCCTAAATTCTGCTCTTTTCATTGCATGTCTCTCCATGAAAATTACTGGATCATGATGTTCTCTAAAAAATTGTAGAATATCTTCGTCTTCTTCATTTGATTGAATATTACGTATTGTCAATAATCTTTCAAAATGTTTCTTCCTACCCCAAACTAAATGTCCTCGTAAATTAGTACCTTGAGATAATTGATGAGCAGCTGCCATTGCTTTCAAATTGACTCTGAACATCTCGCAGCGACCTCTTAATGCGAAATCATCTCTCAACTCTTCCATTGTCTCCAAAGCAAGTGTCTCATTTTCATGCCTTGAATTTTGGTGCATTCTATGATGATAGAATAGCATTCTATTAACTTCCTGTCTTGACCTTGGTTCTACGACTCCTCCACGAATATATCTCTCACCGTCTCCCATTGAGATAAATCCTAGTTCTGCAAGGATATTCTGAATATTCTCATCACAATCATGGACTGGGATTGAATTGAATGCATGCAATACTGATACGTCGACTAACCTATCTCGATAATTTTCTAGTAACTCATCAAATGTTTCTTTAAATTCATCTAAGTACGAATGTGGAATATTGATATCTTTAATTTCTAGATAGTCATTAACAACAAACATCAAAATTCTACCAATTGGGTCTACACCTTTGAATACTGGATGATACCACCCTTGCTTGAGGATTAATCTGACTTCTTGGATAAAACGGCTACAAAAAGGATCAGATTGAGAGAGAATCCTCATTTTACGGTCTTCAATGATTGGTTGAAGTAATAATTCGGCATCCTCTTGTGATGCATAATAGTCAGTTGGATCTGGTTGTAGAGCAACAATTCTCCTAATCTGCTTAGAATCATCCAATTCTCTCAATACTTCTGCCAATTCTTCAACAGGCCTACTAACATAAAATCTCAAAGTGTGAAGTCTCACAGGACCTATTGCCTCAATTAGTTGCTTTACCGAAGTTGCAAAATCTAATGGCTCCACAACATCATGAATTTTATGGTATACTGCTAACGAACGTTTTCTATTTGGTAATACCAAATATTGTTTAGCCACTAATAATTGACGTTCCAAATTATTCAATGCACTTTTCAGACTTCTCTGAATATGAGCATTCTCTTTCCCTTTTGGATAACCATCGAATAACTCAGCACGTGATAATCCACCCGGAGTTATCATATCCAATAGTTCCTGCTCTAGAGCACCTATCCATGGCTCACCTCTTAAACCTAAGAACATAGGAATTTGGTCTTTAGACGTATACCCAACTCTATTGTGCAATAATCGACCATTGTAAATATCTGAATCATGTTTGATATCTTTCCAATCTCTGAATCGATAATTCTTAACACGATGTAATAATTCATCTCTTCGTTGAACAAGTGTGAGACTTCTAATCGCATCAGATGGTTCTTCATATTCCTTGAAAGATTTAGCTAGAAGATGATTTTGGAGTGTTCGATAATCAACTACTTCAACACTACCACCCGTAATTCTATATTCATCTACACGGAGTATATATTCACCCTCATCAGTTTGTGTAAAGAACCCTATTGAAACAAGATTTTTCATCTCTAATTCTTGTAAAACAGCTTCAACCTGAGCTTTAGGGAATGGCAATCTAGAACTCAAGCTATCAGAAACTTGGGGGCCTTCAGAACCTAACATATCTAGTAATTTCATCCTCAAACAATCTTGAGGATCAGATAAACTCATTTTCTTCAACTCTGTTGGTTCGAAATCACTATCATAACCTACTCCAACCTCGTAAGTCAGTCCACCTGTATATAACTCTCTGATGTCATTAGTTTCTGATCCACCTGCAACTGCTAAACAGCCAAGAGTACCGTGCACATCAGCCATTCTCATTGAGAACCATTTGTCATCAATTTGCTCATGGCCTGTACCATGAACTCTAGTGATTAATCCTCTTTCTGCCAACTCTCTGACCCACTCTTCAACTACTTCAATATCTATATTTTTCAGTTTATGCTCATAAAGTGGATTAGATAATCCCCTATTTAATCCACCACCCATATCCATTAATCTTAGAAGACCATTCGCATTGGTAGGTTCAGAGATCTTTGACATATAGTATTCTGAAATTTTAGATTTATCTAGATCAGTAGCCAGTGAACGTGCTCCTAATAAACGTCTTAGAATCTCTGGATCTACATCTTTAATCAAATAAGCTCTTGTCCTCAATGACAGAAGATCTTCGAATGAAGACATAAATAGTGTCATTCCTAATGGGGATGGCATTTTCACCCTTCTATGTACTATTCTAACATCTTCACTATCCATTCTATTGATAAAAATTTCAAGTTGTTCCATATCCAAGTCAGCGTGAAGAATTTCATTCATTGTTTCACGAATTAATACTGAATCATCCATTTGTCTATGCTTTTGCATAATTTGTTCTGCTCTTTGTTGGAATTGTTTAGGGCTGACTTCTTCCGCACCAATTCTTCGAGGATTGAGCATGCTTCTACTTGAAACTTCTCTGAATCTCTTTGCGAATAGTTGAGATTCCATCATGTGTTTTTGTAATACATCTTTGCTGTTTCCTTGTTTGAATATTTCTGGAATTAATGAGATCTCAACCTCATGACTCAATTTTATCATAAATCCATTCTCATCGAAAGAAAGTTCATGGACGATGATATTGTCATTAGTTGCTATTCCAGCAAAAAGATGACCTAGTGCTAGATTGAATGCTCTGCCACGACAGGTTGTAACAATGTATGTCGGGAGAGGTGCTTCTACTTGTTCTACTAAAATTAAATCGTTACTTGGGACTTGGAAAGTTGTAGCAACATGTTCTTGGAAAAATCCGGAAACAGCGTGAGCAACAGGTCGATTTAAGCCCAAAATATCTGTAAAAATTTTCATTGGATCTTTTTCTAGACGTGCATATGTTGCAACTTCTTCGAGTAACTCCAAGACTTCTTGACTTAATTCATGAGTTCTACTATTCGCTTCTCCTGTCCAAGAAGGTATAGTTGGTCTGTAACCAGTTGCTGGGCTAACATTTACTCTAGTTCCTCTAATGCTACTAACTCTATATGTTGAGCCACCTAAAAGGAATACATCACCATTCCTAAGGCTAGAAACGAAACTAGATGATAATTGACCGACCATTGTCCCATCAGATGTGAACACCAGATAATTATTATTAGGTGCAATAGTACCAATATTGGTGTAATATATCATCTGAGCAAAACCACGCTTTCCAAATCTATTATCTTCCCAATCTATCCAAATTCTTCTTTCATCTTCTAGAAGATCGAGTACCTCGATATAATCGTCGTAAGGTAAATTCCTGTAAGGCCACGATGCTGATGCCAATTCATATGCATCATCAATATCCCACTCTTTGATTATGGATAAACCAATTATGAATTGAGCTAAAACATCAAGACAATTCTCAGGGAATTTCAGTATATCCATCGAACCTCTCAATATTCCAGTTTGTAATGCTACCAATTCCAATAAATCATGAGGAGAAATCGGTAAAAATCTCGCACGAGGTAGCCCTCCAACTTGGTGGCCTGCTCTACCAATTCTTTGTAATGCAGTAGCAATACTTCCAGGAGAACCTACTTGAATTACCAAATCAACAGAGCCAATGTCAATACCCATTTCTAAGCTACTTGAAGAAACTACGCACCTAAGGTAGCCATTCTTTAGACGTTGTTCAACATCAAGTCTGATTGCCTTATCCATAGAACCATGATGGCCTTCAACACCCAATAACCCTGCAATCTTCAATTTCTGAACTACTGTTTCAGTCATATTTCTAGTATTCACGAAAACTAAAGTTGTAGTATGTGCTTCAACCAACTCTTTGATTCGATCAACATTATGATCGAGAATTTCTTTTACCGGAGTCGTAGCAAATCTCGCAGTTGGCAATATTATATCTAGGTCTAAATCTCTTGAACCAGAAATTTTTGCAATCGAAACTTTTTGAGGATCTTTCTCACTGTTTCTACTATCAGAGGCTACAAGATACTCAGCAACTGCCTCTAAAGGTTCCATTGTTGCACTAATACCAATTCTTTGTACATCAGATTCAATCACTGAATCCATCAATGCCAAACTCAATGAAAGGTGTGTCCCTCTTTTTGTTGGTACTAATGAGTGCATTTCATCTATAATCATCCATTTCATATCATTTAGAATCGGACGAAACCTTTTACTTGCTAATGCTAAACCTAATGATTCTGGAGTAGTTATCAAAATATGAGGTGGTTTTTTTAACATTTTTTCTCTTTCTTTTTGTGGAGTATCTCCGGTTCTAAGTCCAACAGTAATATCTTTGGCTCTGGAAGGAAGATAACTTTCTTTGATTTCTGTCAATGGACCAATTAAATTTTTCTGGATATCATTTGCAAGTGCCTTAATTGGAGATATATACATACATTGTACAGAATTTTCCAGACTACCATCTAACGAACGACTTACTAAATCATTGATTACAGATAAAAATGCTGTCAATGTCTTACCAGAACCTGTAGGTGAACATAATAGTAAATGTTCACCTTCCATAATTTTTGGTATGGCTACCTTCTGAGGATGAGTAAAATCAGGAAATTTATCTTTAAACCAATTACGAACTGGTGGACATAACTTTTCAAGGAGTTCTTCCGACTCCATCATGTCCTGTATATAATCAATTTGTGGCATTTAATATACACCGCGACCCGAAGCGTATCGACTGAGTACTTATAATGTTGGATTAAATCATTAATATACTTCAAAGAAAAATAAAATTTTGAAAATCTCTAATAACATAAAATAAACTATTTTTATACCATTATAACAAGGATGGCTTGAAAGGTAAACACTCATTCAAAGGTTCGTAATATGTCAGATGAGAAGCGTATTGAGAGGCTCTCAGCAATGCTGAAGAGAAGAGGAATTATACTTCCTGCTTTCGAAATTTACGGAGGTGTTTCCGGATTAATCGATTACGGACCTGTTGGAGCATCTATCAGAAGAAGAGTAATTCAAAACTGGATAGAACACTGGACAATTAATGGAGATATTGTAGAGATTGATTCTCCAACAATTACACCCGAGAATGTGTTAATTGCAAGCGGCCATGTAGGTGAATTCAATGACTTGATGACACAATGTGAGAATTGTTCAAGCGCATTCCGTGCAGACCAATTAGCTGAGGATTATCATCCGAATCCAGATATGCTAAACTCAAAAGAAATCGATGCTATATTAGAATCAAATAATATCAATTGTCCTAATTGTAATGAATCAAAATGGACCTCTTCAAAGCCAATGAATTTAATGTTTGCTACAAAAATTGGGGCTATGAAATCAAGTAGGCAAGCATACATGAGGCCTGAAACGGCTCAAGGAATGTTCATGCTATATCCCTCATTGTACCGACATTTTAGACAGAAACTACCATTTGGAGCCATTCAAACTGGGAAAGGATATAGGAACGAAATAAGCCCTAGACAGGGAATGATTAGGTTAAGGGAATTTAATATGGCAGAATTAGAGTATTTTATCGACCCTGAGAATCCACCAAATGTTGATCTATCGAGTAATAATTCAGAAATTACACTAATTCCCGATCCAGACGGGGGCGAACATAAAGAAATAAAAATCACATTCCAAGAAGCTATTAACAGGAATATAATCAAAGACAGTACTGTAGGTTATTTCCTGTCAAGAACATGGGATTTCTTAGTTGGAGTAGGAATTAATTCTTCAAAAATAAGATTCAGACAGCATGAAGGGAATGAAATGGCTCATTATGCGGAAGACTGCTGGGATTGTGAAATTCTAGGTGAGCATGGATGGATTGAGTGTGTAGGAATCGCTAACAGAACATGCCATGATTTATTGTCTCATGAGAATTATTCGAAATCTAATTCACTTCGTGCCTGGAGAGAATTTGAAGAAGTCAGAGTAGAAAGAAAAGAAGTGTTATCTCCAAAAACCTCAATTCTGGGACCAATATTTAGAGACAGAGCAGGTTTCGTTTTATCCGCTTTGGAAAACTTAGATCAATTACCCAATGATTTGCCCTTTAATCTAGAGCTTAATGATGGCTCGACAGTGGAAATCACCAGTGAGATGGTTGAGCGTAAAATCATTGAAAATAGTGTTGCAGGAGAATGGTTCACACCTCATGTAATCGAGCCAGCATTTGGAATTGATAGGATAATTTGGCATATTCTAGATCATGCGTATGAAGAAACTGAAAAAGAAGGAGAAGAATATAATCTTCTCAGATTAAATGAATCAGTAGCACCCGCAGATGTGATAGTTTTGCCTTTGTTTGAAAAAGATGGAATGGGGGAAGTTGCCAGAGAATTAAACTCGAGAATCAATAGTATGAAAGGGGTAAAATCTCTATTAGATTCTAGTAAATCAATTGGTAGAAGATATGCCAGAGCAGATGAAATTGGAGTCCCCTGGGCTGTGACCATTGACCACCAAACCATTGAAGATAATACAGTAACTGTAAGGAGAAGAGATGATCAAAAACAAATTAGAACCAGCATTGATGGATTGCTACCATTGATTATTTCTAATAATGTTTCAACATTATTCTGAATAATCTTCAATAGGCGCCAACTTAAGCGAGACTCGTGACAGAGAAGTTGGTTGAAGATTGGACCGAGAGGTATCGACCAAATTCAATAGAACAAATGGAAGGAAATGAGTCTCAATTAAGAAAAATTAGACATTGGTTGGAACAGTGGGACTCTCCGAATCCACCCGAAAAGAAAGGAATTTTATTGTCAGGACCTCCGGGTGTTGGTAAAACAACTCTAGCTAAAGCAATCGGAAACGAGAAAGGATGGACCGTGATAGAATTAAACGCATCTGAAGAAAGAAATGCAGCAGCGATTAGAAAAGCTGCTACAAGGGGCTCTCAACATATCTCGTTAGATCAATTTTCAGCCAATAGTACTGCAAATGGAAAAACTCTAATTTTATTGGACGAAGTTGATCATCTTAGCGGAAGTTTTGCTAAATTGAATGATGAGTCAATAGACAAAAGAATAACTGGAGAGGAAGAAAAATTGAGAGGTGATTCTGGTGGAAAGGCAGAATTAATCAATCTTCTAAATAAGACTAAACAACCGATAATAATGACATGTAATGAACCAATGAAACTTTGGGGAAGCGGAAGAAATTGGAAGTTAAATCAAAATCGTGTATTAAAGCTAGCAGAACAAATTATTTTCAAAAGGGTAGAGAAAATGCATATGAGAAAAATATCAAGGAGAGTTTTGGATTCAGAAGGTTATTCTATTGATCCAGAAGCACTCGAGGCTCTAATTAGTGGTAACCCTGGCGATTTAAGAGCATTAGTTAGAGATTTACAAGCGGTTTCAGTTATCTCAGGCGAGCACATAGATATCGCAGCAGTCAAGGACTTATCCTCAGTAGCAATCAGAGATTCACAAATTGATGTCTTCAAGGCATTGCAAGCAGTTTACAAAAGTAAGTCTGGTAAAGAGGCCGGTAAGATCCTACTTAACTCCGACAAAGACCCTGATCAAATGATTTCATGGTTTACTTGGAATAATCAAAGTGTATTCGATAACAGAACTCTAGAAGAATTAAGCACAGCAATGGTTAGCGCAGATAGAGCATTGGCTACGAAATTCAAGAATAGAGCTTACAGATCATGGTATTGGGGCTCTGTACTATCTGCACAAGCAGCTGTTGCAATGAAGCCGATTGACTCCGCAAGAGATCCATTCATCACATATCCAAACTTTCTAAGAAGAGGAGGGTCAGGAGTTAGAGGTTCGATTATTGATAATCTAAGTAAGCAACTAGATACAAGTAAAGCATCGATTAGAGAAGAATTATGGCCTAAACTTTTAGCAGTCCATGACCCTGAAATTGGAGGAGAACCTTTAGATTTGACCTTATCAAAGAAACTTGGTTTGACAGTTGAAGACCATCTTTCTCTGTATGGAATAACCAAATCTAAACCTATCGCGAAAAAAATTATCGAAGCATTTGAAGAAAATATTGAAGAAAATGATTACCAAGTTAATGAGAAAATAATATTTCAACCCGAAGAAAAAGTCACAGAAGAGATTAACGAACCCACAGGTACTCAATTCACCCTAGACTCATTTTAATTAATGAGCATCAGACCAAGTTTTTGGATGTAATAGAACGAGTACCGTAAGTAGCTCTAAACGTCCGAACCACATTAGAATAGAGGTCCAGAATAGTGTCACTTCACCCATATTAGACCATGTTGCAGTGGGCCCATATGAACCCAAAGCAGGACCGGTGTTTCCTAGAGAAGATACTACAACTGAAAGAACGTCGTCCAAACTCCAACTTGGTTCTAAGAATGATATGAATAACATTGAAGACATCGCTAAAACTAACCATGCGCTAATCATACCCAACACAATAAACACTTGTTCTTCATCGATGACTTCTTCATTTACTCTCATTGCAATTACTTTCTTTGGCTGAATAATTCGTAGTACTTCTCTCTTTGCTAATTCAAACGCTACACGTATTCGGAGTACTTTCAGACCTCCTCCTGTAGAACCTGCCGAAGCCCCTATTATCATTAATAGAAGTAAAACGAATTGACTGAATACTGGCCAAGTCGAGAAATCAGTTGATGAATATCCTGTACTAGAAATAGAAATGGCCTGAAACGCTGTGTGTCTCAAGGTTTCTAATAAACCAAATCCACTGTTATCAGTGCGGAGAAGATTTAACGCCATCGCAATCCATGCAACGAAAATTATCAATAAATATACTCGCAATTCTTCATCTTTGAAAGCCTCTTTTGTTCTACCTGCAAGAATCAAATGATAAAGGCTATAATTAATACATGTTAATACCATAAATACCATTATGATAGATTCAATAAATGCAGAATCAAACGCTGTTATCCCAGCATCGGTGGTTCCAAAGCCCCCGGTTGCCAAAGTTGTCATCGAATAATTAACTGAATCGAAAAACGACATTTTGCCAACATAATACAACAATCCTAATTCTAGCAGTGTTAGAATACTGTATATCATCCACAATCTTCTAGCAGTGAATTGTAAATTCGGACCCAGTCTAGATAATGAAGGACCTGTTAATTCGGCTCTGGCTAAATTCATACCACCGCCTAAAATACTCGAAAATATCATCAATCCAAGCATGATAACTCCTATTCCTCCAAGCCATTGTGTCAACGATCTCCATAGAATAATACTTTTTGGTTGCTCAGCAATACAGTCTAAATCTTGATCCACTAAGTTTTCTAATGCATTTATACAAACAGGACTCACTGAAGAATCAATTACAGTTGCCCCAGTTGTAGTGAATCCAGACATTGACTCAAACCATGAATATAGGAGTCCTCGAAGAATTTCTATGAAACTAACATCTCCAAAATGATAAGGGCCGTAAAAAGTACCCCCTAACCAGAATGGCATAGAACCTAGAAGAATGACTGGAATCCACCCCAATGCAACAGATGCAAATGCCTCTCTATCTCTGACTCTTTGATGACTAGTATTTCTCTTTGAACGAATTATGAACCATTGGCTAGCCACAATTGCAATTATAATTGGTATCAAATATGTTTTAATGGCATATTCCTGACCTTCTGTGTAAAAACTGAATAAACCAACCAGAGAAAGTGGGAAACACACTACTCTAATCGTCCAACCAAGTACTAATCCGATTACATCCCAACGCATTATTAGTTCTCCAAAGACCTCTCAACTCGTTTAATATCTGATTTTTCTAAGAAAATATATATCTTATCAGACATTTCAAGGTCATCTACATGACTTGGTATCAGAACTTCGACTTTACCATCTTCATTTAACCTCTCAACCATTACAATTCTGCATCCAATTTTATTTTCAGCATAAGAGATACTTCTTCCAACTAAATTATTCTCAGAACTTAACGTTGCCGACATAGAAATTAACTCAGGAATAGTTGGAATTGACTGATAGGCACCTGGGACATTCATATGAATTGACTTTAATATAGATGTTACCGTAACTAAACGCCTACTAATCGGACGAGTTAAACCAATTCTTTGTACTGCCTCCACCAATGCTCTATCATTTATTAGTAGCCCTGTTCTTGGAACACCCTTGTCTTTGGCACGCATTGAAATAGCTATGTTTAGATTATCATCATCTAATGCAGCTATAGAAATATCTTGTTGATCGATACCTAATTCTCTAAGTAAATCTTCATCCTGAGGGTCCCCATGTATTACATCCAATCTTTTATTTATCCCAATCTGAGAACCTACTAATTCATTGGCAAGATCTAAATCTGGCTCAATCACTACTACCTCAGAACCTATCTCAAGATAATGCTGTGAAAGTTTATTTCCAAACTGTGTTGCTCCAAAAATTGCTACTTGAGGTTTCTCTGGAAGTTCTGGATCTACACGACCTATTGCCTTGGTAATTTGCCCAAATTGAGACGTTGAGCGTGATACAAATACTAGAGTATCATTTTCCTTAATTATTTCTTCACCCGTTGATAATTTACCACCTTCTTCACCCGAAGAAATAGCATAAATAGCCGGCAAATCGACAAAAACATTTCCAGCCTCACCTGTTTTAACACCAATTAAAGTTGAGTTGGAGGTTACTTCTACAGACGATATCCATGAATTATCCCCAAATGCAAGTATCTCATCAATTGAAGGAGCAAGTAAACCAGCAGCTAACTGATCAACTATTTCGTCAGAAGCGCAGACAATATGGTCTGCACGGGTCCATCTTTCCAATGGGCCTGCTCCTTTGTTAAGATTCATTAAATCCGGATTACTGATTACCGCGATTGCAGTCAATCCTGATGCATTTCTATCGCCTACTTGTTCACTGTAAACCCTCTTTGCAAAGGCACATGAAAGTAGGTTAATCTCATCATTATTTGTAGCCATTACAATGATTTCCGCATCATTAATACCCGCCCTAAGTAGAGAATCACGTGATAGAACGGAACCAGTAACCAACAAGCAATCTAATGACTGTGATTCATTTATCGCACTTGGGTCAGGATCAATTAGTGCGACGCTTCTTTTCTCTTCTCTCAGAGCCTCTGCAACACCTCTGCCGACCTCACCGGCACCAGCAATAATTACTCTCATTACCTATCTTGCCTCAGTAGAACAGATATAATCATACTTATTAGACCATACTAAAAATATTCATTAATCAATATTTTACAAATATTCGATTAAATTATTCTTCACTTTCAATATCTGAAAAATTCAATGTTTCATTGATTTTTTCACCACGAATTCTATGTTCTGCTGCGAGTCTGATTTTACCATCCTGTCTGATAGTTCTACGGAAGGCTTGGAAGGCTGCTGGAGTCATACCAGCGGGTAGCCATTTTGTTTGAGCAGTTGGCCAATAATAGAATATCAAGGTAGCAAAAAATATTATCAGTAATGGTTGCCATAATGTAGCTATCAAACCAAGTATTAAAATTCCTCTAGAAAAGGTACTAATATAGAAGGTCTTGAAACGCTTGGAGTTCAATACACCTACACCTTGGTAAGTTGATATCAAAGCATTTCCAAGGCATGCAATTACTGCAATTGAAAGCCCAATTATTATTGAAATAATGTCAAAACCGGAGAAATCTGAGCCCAATAGAGGGTCAAATAATCTAACAATTAGGACAGAAGTAAACATGGCGCCCATTCCGAGTCCCAATGTCCAACCATAGGGAGTAGATGCTCTTAATGTAACAACCTTGGGTCTACCGAGGAGGAACATTACCAAGGCTGATTCAGAGGCACCTATTAGTAAAGAGATAATAAACGCATGAATAATGTTTAATCTAGATTCAAGTACAGCAAACTGTAGAATCATTTCATCTGAAGCGACTGCAAAAACCATACCTGAAACAATTCCGAATAATAAGTACTTGAAAGCACCAGCCATATCATAGAAACCAGTCATTTTTGCTATTATCCCTCTCCAACCAATATAGACTCCAAGTAACCCTATTGCAAAGGCAATTTGCATCTGAAGGAGAGGTATCTGGGTAACTGCCACAATTGGCGATAGGGTTCTACCTTTCAGTCCACCGTCTCCAAAAACCTTCAAACCACACTATCATGACCCGAGGTTGTGGCACTCGAAGGGTTCAAGAATCGAATTCTTGGTTCAATAGGTTTATTGAAGGGAAAAAAGAAGGTTGATGAAGAATCTGTCAAGGATCTTAGTCGCTCACTTAGAAGGGCACTGCTTGAAGCAGATTTTAATGTAAGACAGACAAAAGAAATTACAGAAAGAATTGAAAGAAGACTACTGGAAGATGAAAAACCTCCCGGATTAAAGTTAGAAACTCATGCAATGAATCTAATCTATTCGGAATTAGTAAGAATACTAGGGCCACCTAGAGAAATAAAACCTCATAATGAAACCATTTTGATGGTTGGATTATATGGTCAAGGAAAAACAACTACTACAGCAAAAATAGCTGATTGGTGGAGAAGAAGACATGGAGTAAAAGTCGGTGTCATCGAGGCTGACGTACACCGTCCAGGAGCATACCAACAACTATGTCAATTATTGGAAGGGACGAATGTTCAAGTTTATGGAGAACCTGAAGAAAAAGATGCTTCAAAGATTGTTAAAAATGGTTTGAAGGAAGTTGGTAATTCAGATGTTGTAATTATTGATACAGCTGGAAGAGATAGTTTAGACGATGAATTACGTCAAGAATTGATAAATATAGCAGAAATTGCTAATGCAACGGAAAGATTCCTTGTTATCGACGCTCAAGTTGGACAAGCGGCTGGAAAAGTTGCTCAAACCTTCCATGACTTAGTGGGAGTTACAGGAACTATTGTAACTAAACTAGATGGTACTGCTAGAGGAGGTGGTGCTCTTTCTGCAGTTGCAACTACTGGAGCACCAATTGTATTTGTTGGAGAAGGTGAACAGGTAAAAGACCTAGAAAAATTTGAATCTGACAGATTTATTTCTAGACTACTAGGGATGGGAGACATCAAAGGATTGATTGATTTAGCACCGGGAGATTTAGATCAAGAAGAAGCAATGAGACTTGCGCAAAGATTGATGTCTGGAAGGTTCACTCTAACTGATATGTATACTCAAATGGAAATGATGAGTAAGATTGGAACAGTTGACAAATTAATGTCTCATCTTCCCGATACAATGTTTGGCGGCATGGGTGCCCTTGGAAGAGGACAGAAAAAACAAATGCAAAAAAATCTAGAAAAGTATAGAGTAATTATGGATTCCATGACTCAACTTGAAAAAGATGAACCATTGTTGTTAAAACATAGCAGAATAAAGAGAATTGCTAAGGGTTCAGGTTGTACCGAAAAAGATGTCAAGGACTTAATTGGACAATGGAATAAATCTAGAAAGATGATGAGAGGCATGAAGGGAGATAGGAAGATGCGTAGACAAATGCAATCTATGATGAATGTCGATGATGTAGATTTCGACCTTGGGTGATTCTTTGCAACGATTCTTTGCAATAATTGGCCATAGAGCGCCAAGTTCAGGAAAATTAAATCTTAACGACCTCTCTGGTTCTGGTAGGATGGACGTATTAGTAAGAGCTATCAATTCAGCGCTTTTTATATCTCATGGAATTAGAAAAGATACTCAAATCTTAGTTCATTTACAGGGTAGTGAAGGACCAGATAGAAGAATCTTGTTTGATGGAACTACACTGTCCGGAGTCAGGCCAGATGAAAGATCAATTGCGGGTCAAATTAAGTCTATTATGAAATTACCAATTCCACCAGTCGGTAATTTTCAAGAAGTAACGCAGGGGATATTTCACTCTGGAGGAGATATTTCAGATACAATTGATTATTGGAAAAAAGATGGTGTTGAAATAAATATTCTAGATCTTAATGGGAAAAATATTTCGGAAAAAGAAACAGTTGAGAAAATAGGTATTATTCTTTCAGACGATTTACCCTTCAGTGTGGAAGAAGAAAAATTATTTGAATCATTTGAAAAATTATCTTTGGGAAGTGAATGGTTACAAGGACATTCATGTATAGCTATTACTCAATATGAATTAGATAAAATCTAACTTAACCAAAATGGAATACCGTCCTTATTCGACCTAACTGCAGAATCTAGAACATCTCTTGTAACGCCTAGTGGGTGATTAACTGGCCATGAAGAAATTGGAGTAATAGCATATTCTCCTATACTAACCGAATAACAATCTGTTTCAGGTATATTTTCTTCAACAATTTCAGCGGCTCCTACCTCAAATGTCATAGTGCCATCTTCTGAGTAATGACTTCTAATAGCGTTTCTATACCAACGAGAACCTAAAGAAACTGTACTGAAATTTCCATTCCATTTTGCTGGGGCATTGAGATTGAGGAAGATATTACCGCGAGCAAAGTTTTCTTTGATTGATTTAGCATCGATATTCAAACTAAATATTGATTTTGAGCCATCTTTCCTAAGAAAATCTATTGGAATTATTGGCAAGAAACCGAGGCATTTTTCTAAAATTTTAATTGTACCATTAACCGAATCCTGGAAATTACTATGCTCATAAGTTGCTAGGCTGACAGCTATTGATGGTAAACCATAGAGTGCACTTTCCCTAGCCGCAGAAACAGTTCCTGAATGCATGATATCAATAGACATATTTGGTCCTTGATTGACACCTGAGATACACAATGTAGGCATTAAATTAGGTTCTAACATCTTTATTCCACCATCTAATGCTGCAATTACACAATCACATGGTGAACCGTCTAATGAATACATTTTCAAAGGAATTTCACTATTAGATTGTAATTTATCAGCGATATCTTGACGATTGACTACTCTCAATTTTTGTCGGACAGAAATTTTCATCCCAGTCGCAGATTGTTCTTTTGAAGGAGCTAAAACGAATAATGGATAACCATGAGAATTTAATTCTTTAATCAGGAATTGAATGCCCGGTGCTTCGATTCCATCATCATTAGTGACAAACAGCACCGGTTTACTCATATTACTCCGAAAGACCATTAGTTCATGAAGGCGATTCATCAATTGTTTGCTCATTTGCCTCTTCAAGTTTTACAATTATTGCACCGGTTAACATTAGTATACCTCCCAATATAGTCCAGAAACCCAGTGAAATTTCTCCATTCCAAATGTATCCAATAAAACCTCCAATTACTGGTTCAAATAATAATGCTATCGAAACAATTAATGGAGAGAACCAGCGTAAAACTGCGTTTATTCCCGTATGTCCTAGTAATCCTGGACCTAGTGATAAATAACCCACCCATAATATCCAACTAATATCAAACCAGCCGAACAAAGAGGTTTCTGGTACGACTTGGAATATTGTGGTTCCTTCGAGAATTATTGATGTAGGAGTCAACCAAACCGCTGATAGAAAAGTTACTGGAAACGCATAAATGAATAATGGCATTTTTCTTTCAGATCTCAGATATCGACCAGAAAAGAGGTATCCAACTACGGTCACTGCCCCGATAAATGCAAATAAATTTCCTATTAGAGTTACTTCACCGCCTGAATCAATATCTTTGAGAGTTAAAGCCGCACCAAAAAATCCTATTGATGCGCCTAAAACATGTCCTTTTCTCACCTTAGAGCCTATAATTGGCATGAGAATTACTACTACTAGAGGGTGACTAGTAACGAAAAGAAGACTATGTACTAGGCTTGTGTGATCTAGTGACCACACCCATGAACCAAAGTGAGCAGCAAGAAAAATACTAGAAACGAATATTATGATAATATCCTTCAATTCGAAAATTTTACTATCATTATGATATATCTGATAAATAAATCCAGGTAAAAGGATTAACGCAGTACCTTGCATCCTCCAAGATGCTCGTAAAATCGGAGGAACTTCAGTCATTGATTGTAGAACGGCTCCAGCACTTGACACAGCAAATAATGCAACTATAAGAAGTGCCCAAGCGCTTCTAGGAGCCGAATAGTTTGTACTGCCCAATACAAGACCTCTGTATCTTGCAAAGAGCACAGATGCTTAACTTCACCGACCAATCAATAATCGATACACTATACTAAAATTCTAATGGTCTCTTGTAATTCTATAACGACCCATAGCTTCCATCCACTGAATTTCTCCACCAGCTTCTAGATTCATTTCCAGATCAAGAGGTAAAATCAATGTAGAGTAGGTTTTACTATCCATAGCATGAACTTCGGTACCTTGTATATGAGTGATTATTGCGGAGCCTTTTTCGATTACAGGGACGTAAATATTATCTGTAACTGTACCTACATGACTTCTCTTTTGACCTGTAAATATATCTTCCAATTCTATTCTTGCTTTTGCAGAACCGTGTTTCCCAGGTTTCGACTTAGACATACTAAGAATTTTATACGCACTTTCTTCCAAAGCAACATATCGTCCAACTTTTAGTGTTCTAATCTCAACTCTGTTTGTGCCTGGCATGTATATCAAACCAAGTGGTTGGACTACACCTTATCAGCATTACCCGTACTATCGCTCAGATAATCAAGAATTAGAAATTGGACCTAAGCCGGGAGCAAAGCTCCCGACTCAGGTTCTACGTCCGACTAAATTAGATTCAGTCGTCTCTACGGCGGCCGATTAGAGCTGCACCAATTAGAGCAATGGCTGCGAATAGAGCTGGGAATCCTGGTACTGATTGACCGAATCCTGGCTCGTCTCCACCGTCAGTGTTAGCATCTGGTCCGTCATTGTCATCTAAGTCAAGAACGTCACAGATTCCATCTCCATCGAAGTCAGATGGTACAGAACTTGCATCCTTACTATCTGATCCACAGGAATCTTCCTCAGAGTCGCTTACATCGTCACCATCGTCATCAGTGTCTTCATTGTCACCAATTCCGTCACCATCTGTGTCATCCCACTCAGTTGCATCAACTGGGAATGCGTCATCATCATCTGATGTACCGTCTCCGTCGTCATCACTGTCAGCATTGTCTCCAAGGCCGTCACCATCTAAGTCGTTGGTTTCTGATGGATTCATTGGGAATGCATCATCTACATCATTCACGCCGTCGCCATCATCATCAGCATCTGAATTATCACCAGTTCCATCACCGTCTGTGTCAACCCACTCTGTTGCATCTGTTGGGAACGCATCAATACCGTCATTAACTCCGTCACCATCATCATCAGCATCTGAATTATCACCTTGACCGTCACCATCTAAGTCCTCTGATTCTAATGGATCTAATGGGAACATATCGTCTACGTCATCGACTCCGTCTCCGTCGTCATCTGTATCTGTATTGTCACCAATACCGTCACCATCATTATCTGAACTCTCAGAAGCATCCAATGGGAATGGATCGCTTACGTCAGCTACTCCATCACCGTCATCATCTGGGTCAACGTTATCTCCAAGCATGTCGCCATCTGTGTCAACACATTCTGAAGCATCCATTGGGAATGCATCATCTGCATCTAGGCATCCATCATTGTCGTCGTCAGTATCTGCATTATCACCAGTACCGTCTCCGTCATTATCATTAGATTCACTTGGATCTAATGGGAACGCATCCAGACCGTCTGTTACAGTATCGTCGTCGTCATCAGAGTCAGCATTGTTACCAATACCGTCACCATCTGTGTCAATTGCTTCACTGCTATTCATTGGGAATGCATCGACATCATCATTGAATCCGTCGTTGTCATCGTCCAAGTCAGTGACGTCACAAATCATGTCCATATCATGGTCAGCAGGCATGTCGTCAACATCTAAGCTGTCAGATCCACAAATTGCTTCATCCGAATCAGTCCATCCGTCGTTGTCATCGTCATCATCGATTGTGTACATTGATGCGTCACAAGCAGAACCGTTCAACATAGTGGTTCCTAGACTGTCAGACATTCCATCACCATCAGTATCTAAACCAACACATGGATCTAGTGAATCTAAGTCCATGTCATCGTTAACTCCGTCGTTATCGTCGTCAAGATCAGCGTTAGTGATTCCTTGAGGAACTGACATTGTAATGTCATCAATCCAAACAGTATCTGAACCACCGTCAACTATGGAATCTTTCCAGTAGTTCCATGTGAAGGTGTGAGTACCAGCAGATACGGTACCTGAGTATGTACCCGCTACTGTTCCTGACCAGCGCATTGTGAAACCAGATGTTCTCTGACAGTTTGCATCGTTATCGATACAGAATGACAAGTAATCCCATCCTGATTCTGTAGATACAGAGTAAGCGAAGGAGTAAGATGCAGCATCAGCTATACCGTCTCCATCGGTATCTGTATCATTAACCATGTTTGTCAGTTGTACCATCATTCCAGAAACTGTGCTTCCTTGGTTTTGGTTCGTGGTCATTGCAGAGTATGCACCTGAAATTGGGTTCGCGTTATCTGCAATCCAAACGTGTGTAGCTAATGACGAGGTTGTCATTGAACCTAGACCACCAGACTCGAAGTCCCCAGAGAATGGTGGAGGGCCTGTGTAATCAGGTATACCGTCACCATCAGTGTCGACCCACGCTGTTCCATCTTCTGGGAATGGATCGACATCATCCAGTACATTGTCACCGTCATCGTCTAGATCAGCATTGTCACCAGTACCGTCTCCATCCAAGTCAGAAGACTCTTCAGGATCGGTCGGGAATGCGTCCTGAGCGTCAAGAACACCATCGTTATCGTCGTCAGTATCAGCATTGTCTCCGATTCCATCACCATCATTATCTGATTGTTCAGTAGGATCTAGTGGATATGCGTCATTCAAGTCGTATGTACCATCGTTATCGTCATCTGTATCTTGGTTATCACAGAATCCGTCTCCGTCAGTATCGATTTGCTCATTAGCATCGTATGGACAATCATCAGTTAGATCGTCTACACCATCGTTATCGTCGTCTGTGTCCTCAGTTAGAGTTGTAGTACATCCTGGCACGATTGTGTCAGGTAGACCATCTCCATCGAAGTCATCAGCTGCACACAGATCTAATGGCCATACATCGTTAACATCCAGTGTTCCGTCACCATCGTCATCAGTATCTGCATTGTTACCAATACCATCAGAATCTGTATCATCCCACTCTGTATCATCTAATGGGAATGGATCGTCAACGTCATCATCTTGGTCGTTGTCATCGTTTGCATCCTCAGTCAGAGATGTTGTACAACCAGTTACTATTGTGTCAGGTAAACCATCGCCATCAGTATCTGTATCTGCACACTCGTCCATTGGGAATGCATCTGAAACGTCTAGTGTTCCATCGTCATCATCGTCTGTATCAGCATTATCTCCAGTTCCATCAGCGTCATAATCTGTCCACTCACTTACATCGTCAGGGAATACATCTACGTCGTTTGCATAACTGTCACCATCACGGTCAGAGTCTAATGCGTCACAAGTCAAGTCATTGTCCATATCTGCAGGAGTGCTTGTGGCATCCAGAGGTAGAGATGAAGATGCATATGCACCGCCATCATCACAGTTAACTGTCTCATCTAAGTCAGAGTAACCATCGTTATCGTCATCTAAATCAACTGATGTCCCAAATGTAGTGATGGAAGGCACTACTTGTCCAGCTAGATATGTGTAACTCGCTTGTACGAAACAGTCTCCTGAGTATGTAGATGGATTACATCCATCACCAAATGAATCAGTATATTCAACTGTGTAAGTTCCTGCTGCTGTCCATCCAGGTGCGGATGTTGTGGAACCAGATGTAATGTATGTTCCCTGTGCATCCTTTGTTCCATCAGAGTTCAGCGTGTAGAACTGGAAGTTATTGAAGCCACTGAATGTTGTAGAAGTACCACTTGGATCTGTGATTACTACACCACTCTCATCAGCCCATGATTTAGTCTGAATAACCAAATCTAGAGTTTCTCCTGCTGGTAATGTAAACGTACAAGTCGCACTTGAACCAGTAGGTAGTGTTAGGTAGCTTCCAGTAGCATGTGGTTGACTTCCTGAACCAGCTGTACCTGTACCAGTGTTTGTTCCACACAGTTGTACTGTTTGGTAATCATTCACAGTAGAGTTAGGGTCGATGAAGTCAGTTAGACCGTCGCCATCTGTATCATCCCATGCTTCATAATCGAATGGGAACATATCATCAGACCAAGATGTGGTCAACAATTGTCCACCATCTCCCCATGAATCTCCAAGAGTGAAGGTGTATGTACCAGCATCAGTGTATGACCATGAACTTGTAGTAAATGATGTGAATGAACCCATATCCACAGATGTTCCATCTGGCATTACCATTGTTAGGCTAGCCTCTGAACCGTAGCTGTATGTGTTCATAACAACATCCAGAGTTTCACCAGCAGGTAGTGTAATGCTTGATGTTAGAGATGAGAACGATACGAATTGTCCACCAATTGATACTGATTCACCATCTAGGTGACCATCGTTATCGTCATCTGGATCAATTGCATCACAAAGGTTCACTGCAGTAGTTTGGACACCAGTATATGTTAATTTCACAGTATCTGCATCATTGTCAGAAGGATAACTTGAAGCGGATGTTTTATCTGTTCCACATTCATCTTCGTAAACGTCATCCCAACCATCGTTATCATAATCCATTGGATATGTGTCATCGCCGTCAGGTGTTCCGTCTGCGTCATCGTCAGAGTCTGCATTGTTTCCAATTAAATCTCCGTCAGTGTCCCACCATTCAGTAGAATCTAGAGGAGCCCAATCATCTGCATCAGCATAACCATCATCGTCATCGTCAGTATCAGCATTGTTGCCAATACCATCGTTATCTGTGTCAACAGTTTCGGAAGAGTCCAATGGGAATGTATCGTAATCGTCATTTACACCGTCTCCATCATCATCAACATCCTCAGTTAGAGTTGTAGTGCAATCTGTGGTTACTGTATCTGGCGAACCATCTCCATCTGTATCAGTGTCTGCACACTCATCTGTTGGGAATGCATCGGCATTATCTCCAGTTCCGTCAGAATCAGTATCTACAGTTTCTGTAGCATCCAGTGGGAATGCATCAGTTGCATCATCAGCACCATCTCCATCAGTATCTGTATTTAATGGATCAGTACCAGCGACTAATTCATCAGAATCTAAGATAGTATCACCATCGTCATCGTTGTCAAGCGTTGTTCCAGCAGGACTTGACGCAGGTGTGGTTGTTACAGAAAGTTCTGTCAAAGTTGTAACTGTACCATCAGAAGACCATGTGTATGAACTTGTAACACCAGACGGTGTTGTAATTGTCATGCTTCCTTCAGAAGGCCAGCTGTCAGTGTCAACATAAACATCAGCAGTTCCACTTGACAATTCGAATGTGCAGCTAGCCTCATCTGAATATGAGGATGATGAAATTGAACATAATTCAGTGCCAGAACTGCTAGTTACTGTTACACCGTGTCCGCCGTCACCAAATGAATCTGCAACTGTCAAAGAATATGTCGTAGTCTCTGATAGGTTAGGGAAATCATCTGCTAATCCATCACCATCAGTGTCAGTCCATGCATCAATATCGAATGGGAAGGCATCTTCTGTGTCAAGAACACCATCTGCATCGTCATCGGTATCTGCATTATCGCCAATACCGTCACCATCATAGTCGACGGTTTCTGTAGAGTCTTGTGGGAATGCATCATTCTCATCTAGTACTCCATCACCGTCATCATCATCATCTAATTCATCACAGATTAAATTGCCATCTGTGTCAACTGGAGTGCTAGTGCCGTCAAGTGGATCACTTGCGACACCACAATTTTGTGTCTCATCAGCATCTGAATAACCGTCGCCATCATCGTCATCATCAACAATGTCGCATATTAAATCACCATCTGTATCTGTAGGTATATCATTGTAGTTATTCATGTTAGTTCCGCAAATGCCCTCGTCAACATCTGTCCATCCATCACCATCATCATCATCGTCTACAAGATCTTCGATACCATCGCCGTCGTCATCGGTATCTGCATTATGACCCCAACCATCACCATCAGCGTCCCAAGCTTCTGAACCGTCTAGTGGGAAATCGTCTTCATCATCAAGAACTCCATCGTCGTCGTCATCAGTATCTTCATTATTTCCAACTGTGTCTCCGTCGGTATCTAACCATTCACTAGAATCATATTGGAAATCATCTGCATCATTAATCCATCCATCACCATCGATGTCAGTATCTACGTCGTTTGTGATTGTATCACCATCTAGGTCTCCACTTGGATCAATTACTATTGCAGAAGATACATCACTTGTTAGTGACTCTGTTGTGCCTCTTGCATCTGTGTAAGTTACTGTAACAGAGTATGTATCTCCAATAACCTCCCAGCTTCCTACTGTGTAGTCTGCTGATGTAGCGCCGGTGATATCTCCGTCCTGGTTAGCCCATTGATATGAGAATGTACCCAGTCCATCAACGTCTGCAATGGTATCTGTTACCGCACTGAGTGTTGCATCAGTGTACAAATCACCACTGATAGTCACAGAACCAGTAGGTAAATCATTGGTGTTAGCAACTACGATTGTTATTGTCTCAGTACCAGTAGCTAATGCTACGTCTGTTACTGTTACAATTACTGTGTATGTTCCAACATCATCGTTATCTGGAGTTCCAGCGAGAGTAGCGGTTCCATCTCCAGCATCAGTCATAGTTAGCCAATCTGCACCACTGTGAGTGATTGTCAATATATCGCCAGTATCATCATCTGATGTAGCAATCGAATACGAGTACAATGAGTCTTCATCTACAGAAGTAGATCCTGTGCTTGTAATAGATGGTGCATCATTAGTATTGTCAACTGTTAATACATATTCATCAGATATACTTGCCAGGGAACCATCTGTAGCGGTTACCGTAATTGTGTGTTCACCAACATCCGCATTCAACGGAATACCGGATATAACGCCAGTATTTGGGTCGATATTCAGTGTTGAAGGAGCGCCTGACATTGAGTAGGTCAGTGTGTCGCCTACGTCTATATCATTGAATCCAGCAGAAACATCTAGGCTGTATGTTGCATCTTCGTCAACATTCGCGTCATCGATTGCTGTTGCTACTGTAGGAGCATCGTTGGTATTTGACACTACGATTGTGAATGTTTCAGTTCCAGACGCTAATGCAGCATCAGTAACTGTCACAGTTATGGTGTAAGTTCCAACATCATCGTTATCAGGAGTACCAGCGAGAGTAGCTGTTCCATCTCCAGCATCAGTCATAGTTAGCCAATCTGCACCACTGTGAGTGATTGACAATGTATCACCTGAATCTGTATCATCATCTGAAGAGATGATGGAATAGGAGTACAGTGAGTCTTCATCGACTGCAGTTGTTCCAGTGCTCGTTATTGAAGGTTCATCGTTTGTGTTTGTTACAGTGATTGTTAACTCCTCTGAACCAGATAATCCCTCATCATCTTCTACAACAATAGTAATTGTATGTGTACCTACATCTGCGTCACCCGGTGTACCAGAGAGGGTAGCTGTTCCATCTCCATTATCGGTTATAGTGAGCCAGCCCGTTCCTGTAAGATCTGCTGTTATCGTTAGTACCTCACCGACGCTATCTGAATCCGAATCAGAAGCAGTTATTGAGTACGAATACGACGAGTCTTCGTCTACGTCAGTTCCACCAGTAGATGTAATAGATGGGGCGTCATTGACGTTCGCTATGGCTCCGCTAGATCCGCTAACTGAGTGCGAGTTTCCTTCTAGGTCAGTGTAAGAAGCTGTTACTGTAATTACTGAACCAACATCCGCTTCAACGAGATCGTAGGAGGTACCTGTTTCTCCTGTCAAATCAACACCATCTCTTGCCCACTGATAAGTGAATCCTGCGGTTGTGATGTAATCTCCGTCAGAGACTGTATTCACAACCGAGATTGTTTCATCTTGCGACTCAGTTCCTGAGATAGTAATCGCTCCAGTAGGTGCTGAGTTACTTGACGCGACAGTTAATCCAGATAGGGTGTAGTTGTAATCTTCATAAGCGCCCAAAGTGTCAGTGTAAATTACTCTAATTCGGATGAACTTTCCTTCATCATCTGATGTTGGAGTGTATGTATTAGTATTTGCTCCTGATATGTCTGAATATGTATCACCATCAGTTGATGTTTGCCATTGATAAGTAATTGCTGTGCTGCTACCGCCGGTTAGACCGTCTTCGTCATATACAGATGCGTGGTACTCTACACCAACTTCAGCTAAGCCGATTATTTGAGAACTATTAGCGGTTAGGGAATCTTCACCCCAGTCCCAAACAGTCACATCAGAAGCATCGTTTAAGTTCGCTACTGATCCAGTGGCATCACTAGTTACTGATTCACTTGTACCGTGAGTATCTGTATACGATGCTATTACTGTAATCGTTGTGCCAACATCAGATTGTCCCAAGGTAATTGATTCGCCCGTTGCACCTGTACTCCATGTGTATGTAATGGAACCTAATCCATCATCGTCAGATATGTCGTTGCTGGCAGTTAATGTCTCATCTTCAGTGGCTGTTCCGGTAATGGTCACGCTACCAATTGGGTCATCGTTCACGTTAGCAATTGCAGCCGTCGAGGCAGAAACAGATTCTGAGTTTGCGAATCCGTCATCATACGAGACTACTATTGTTATGACCGCACCAACATCATCGTCTCCAAGGATGTATGAATCGGTTGTAGCACCCGCCACATCAACGCCATCTCTTTGCCATTGATAGGTGAATAGACCTAATCCATCTTCATCTGCAATATCTGATGTATCGACTGTTAGTGTTTGGTCTTCTGTTTCAGTACCGCCGATAATTAAAGACCCGGTAGGTGAATCATTGACGTTTGCTATTACTCCAGTAGCTGTTGAACAAACCATTTCTTCCTGGCCATAGTCGTCAGTGTAAGTAACACAGGCCACCATAGATTCTCCAACGTCGTCTTGAGTCAGAGTGTAGGTAGATGAGGTAGCTCCTGTAATTTCTGTGTTACCCATGACTCCGTAATGATACCATTGGTATTCGAAGGTTGAACTTGTCATTCCGTCATCATCGGTGATAGACGATGCATCAGCAGTCAGAGCTTGGTGTTGCTCTTCTGTACCTGATACTAGCAGACTACCCTGTGGGGCATCATTTCCATTACCAATTGCTGTAGTGGCAACACTGGTTACGGTTTCAGTAGTACCTTGATCATCAACGTAGGTAGCAGTTGCTGTGATTTCAGCGTCCACTTCAGATTGTGTAAGTGTGTATGTATCACTGTTTGCTCCATTAATGGCAACTCCATCAGCATACCATGCATACGAAATTGTTGAAGTGGTCATTCCATCTTCATCCGTAATATCATTAGTAGCGGTGAGTTCTTCTCCTTGCTGTAGTGTACCAGTAATTGTTACATCACCGACCGGATTGTCATTCACATTCGCTATAGCTGTAGATGCTGCGGCGGTAACAAAGTTAGATCCGACGATGGAGTTGTAAGTTCCACCATAATCATCGATGTAATGATAGACTAAGATTAGAGTCTGACCTACATCTGATTGTCCAAGAGTAATAGAAGATGAACAATCTAAACCAGCATCTCTGGCCCCGGAATCATCACCGTCATATGGTGTAGTAACTGAGTAATACACATCGCAATGTCCAGAAGTTATGCCATCCTCGTCGGAGATTCCAGATATATCGAAGGTAAGCACTTGGTCTTCTTCCAGTGTACCAACTAGAACAGGCAATCCTACCGGTGCGTCATCGACGTTAGCGATGTCATCGGTGGCGGAACTAGTGACTGAGTTAGAGCCTCCTAGGTCGTCCACATAGCTAACTGTTACAGAAAGTGCCGAATCGACATCATCTTGCCCTGGTGTGTAAGTGGAAGACGTCGCACCTGAAATATCCGTTCCATCTCTGTGCCATTGGTAACTAAATGTCGATGTAGTCATTCCGTCTTGATCTGTTATTGCCGATGTGTCGGCGGTGAGAACTGCGTCTTCTTCTTCATCTCCCGTGATATCCACGTCTCCAACTGGATCATCGTTATTGTTCGTGATTGGTCCATTAAAGACGATGGTTAGGCTTTCAGTAGAGCCGTAACAATCTACGTATGTGACATAGAGCTTTAGAGTCATGCCAACCTGTTCTTGGTCAGGTGTGAATGTAGATGATGTGGCCCCAGTTATGGAGGTCCAGGTTATGCCGTTAGCCGATTCAGACCACTGCCATGTAGGGCTACCATATGACCCACAAGAAGTATCGGAACCGATTACTGAATCGTCTTCATCGTAGATTACTCCTGTATAGGTTGTATCTTCCAAATATTGTCCATTAGCGTCAGGACCAGGGTTTGTAGTCAATTGACCTTGATCTTGTACATTCCCTACAGTATTGGACGGCGCACTGGAAACTGTTTCTTCTTGGCCGTATCCGTCGGTGTAGGTGTAAACAACATAGACTGTTCCATCAACATCCTCTTGTGTTAGTGTGTATGTGCTTGATGTAGCGCCTACTATCTCATCACCAGATCCAACAGCGCCTCGGTACCATTGGTAGCTGAATGTACCCATTCCATCGGCATCTGTGATATCATCAGAACTTGTGACAGTACAATCCTCCTTGTAAATGATGGATGATGTATCTTCATCATATCCACAATCGGTACCGGTAGCATTCAATATCACACTACCAACTGGTAATTGATTGACATTATTTACAACTAGATTGTACGATTGAGTAGTTGATGCCCCTGCATCATCGGTTACTGTCAGAACGATCGCATGCGTTCCAACTGAGGTTGAAGGAGCAGTTCCAGATAGAGTGGCGCTGCCATCTTGACCAGCACTGAATGTAAGCCAGGATGGGTATGTAGTTCCGGCTACTGCCCAATTATCTCCAGAATCCGAGTCGTCATCGGAAGTAGTGATTGTGTATGTGTAGAGGCTCTCCTCATCCATCTCATCAATTGGAGTGCTTTCGAACACAGGCGCATCGTTTGTATTCAAGACCACGAGTGTGTAAGTATCACTTGCTGAAGTCAAAGCTACATCGGTTGCTGTAACTACGATAGTGTATACACCTACATCCGCATCTAGTGGAGTACCCGAAATTTCTCCTGTTGAACTGTCAATACTGAGAGTGCTTGGGTGTCCAGACATGGTGTAAGTCAGCACATCAGATGCATCTACATCAGTAAACGCTGCTGATGCATCTAGAGAATAAGCGTCATCTTCATTGACGGAGCCATCATCGATGGCAGAGGTCACGGTAGGCGCATCGTTAGTGTTGGATACTGTGATGGTAAATGTCTCTGAATCGGTAGCTTCGCCATCATCGACGGTAATTGTAATGGTGTATGATCCAACATTGTTGTTATCTGGTGTTCCAGTTAGGCTGGCAAGACCGCCTCCGTTGTCTGTGAATGTTAGCCAACTCGGTGTACCGCTTTCTGTGATCGTCATGACGTCACCAGAGTCAGTGTCATCATCGGTAGCAACGAACGAGTAACTGTACTCCGAATCTTCGTCTACGGTAGTAGAAGCAGTGGATGTGATTACTGGAGCATCATTGGTGTTCACTACTTCCAAAGTGAAAGATTCCGTATCTGTCAGGGTATCGCCGTCTGTTACCGTGATTACAATATCGTATGAACCGACGAATCCATCTGTCGGTGTACCGACTAGAGTTCCTGTACCATCGCCGTTATCGGTCAGAGTAAGGAAGGTTGCACCGTCGAGGTCTACAGTGATTGACATAGTGCCACTGTTGGGATCACCGTCGTCAGCATCTGTAGCGCTAATGCTGTACGAATATTGACTGTCTTCGTCTACAGAAGTGCTTGCTGATGATCCTATGACTGGAGCATCGGCTTGATCTGATTCAACAGTTAAGTCACTTGCAGCGGTGTTAGTGTTGCCGACGGAATCCTGAGCGACCCCTGCTGCGACGCTGATTGTAACGTCACCATCTGAGTCAGGTGTGATTGTTAGAGTGTAAGTGGTCCCACTACCCGTTAAGGTTCCTGTGCCTCCAGTTACGGAGATATCAGTGAGTTCTAGACCAGTTACTGACTCGCTAAATTCAATTGTTATATCGAAAGTGGAGGTCGTCAGTACCGCTCCGTTGGAGGAACTGATTGTTACGCTAGGGCGTGTGGCATCAATAATCACAGCTCCAAGATCTCCATCGTCGATAGTGGTATCAAACGAATTATCCACGACATCGTAAACTGTACCTCCATTCGCTGAGATTGAGGATACTTGTAGATCCGAAATGGTTTCTCCTGAATCATCCCCGACGGTGTAAGTAAACACTAGAGTGTCAGATGCGGTGCCGCTGGAATAGTCTACGACGGCTCCGTTGTTAAGAGTAATTTGAGGAGTTCCTGTTACGTATACAGTCTCATCAAAGGTAACGGAGATATCAATTGCATCGCCGATTCCATAACTTGAATCGGAGGCGCTTACAGAACTAATGTCAGGGGTATCGGTGTCGATTTCAACTCCGGTCAGTGCGCCGCTAGCGGATTCAGCATCTCCTCCAGCAGAATCAGTGATAGTGCCTGAGTGAGAGCTAACTGAAAGCGGATTGGCTACTGTATCGGCTGCGTCCACCGAGTATGTGAATACAAGGACAGAATCTCCAGACCCACTTGTGTAACTTGCTGTTGCTCCGTTTGACAAGGTTAGAGTAGGTGTGCCGGTTACTACTACTGCTTCGTCCCAGGTAACTGAAATCTCAACAGTGTCTCCAGGTCCGTATACACCAGCAGTAGCTGATACGGAATCTAGGTCAGGTGCGTCACAATCAATGACAACATCGCCAGTTCCCAAATCTCCTGAAGCGGTCTCCGCTGGCCCTCCGTTGTAGTCTGTTATTGTACCAGCATAACCGCTAACCGTTAGATCGGTGGTTGAGCACGCTCCTTCAGGAACGGTGTAAGTGAATACGAGAGTTGTAGAACCTACACCGCTGGAATACGTCGCTGAATCTCCGTTTGAAAGTGTCAATGTAGCAGAGGATTGCTCAACGTCTTCATCCCAGGTAGCGGAAATTGTGACAGTTTCACCAACTCCATAACTACCGCTTGTGGCTGTTATCGAGACGAAGTCTGGTGCATCACCATCCACATCTACAGCACCTAAATCTGTCTCAGCCAGTTGGCCTACTGCGTTACCAGCTTCGTCAGTGATAGTACCTGAATAAGACACTGCAGCGATATCGGAGTTGCTTGTATCTCCTTCAACTACCGTGTAGGTGAATGTTAGGGTTGCTCCATCTCCTGAACCAGAAGCATAAGATGCTGTAGCACCGTTATTTAGTAGAATTGTTGGAGTGCCATCTACGATTACAGTATCTGACCAAGTCACGGTTACTGATACTGATTCACCCACACCATAGTATCCATCGACAGCATCAGCTGTGGAGAATGTTGGGTGTGTGTTATCGATTGTCACGGAAGTTCCTGCACCAGACCCATCCGTAGGACCTACGTTTCCAGCGGCATCAGTGAAGGTTATCGAGAAGGTGATAGCACCATCAGCGTCATCGTTAGCTATGGTTGCTGAACATGTGTATTCTAGCCCTGTATTGGTTACTGATACTGAGTTAGCCAATGTGTCGCCGTCTCCATCAGTTAGGGCACAGGTTGGATCGTTGAGTAGTGTCTCAGTCACAGTGAAAGTAATAGACACCACGTCAGCATCAGAAGCATCTCCGGTCCCTGTTGTAGCGGATGAGATAGTGCCAGAAACTTGTGGATGAGTGTTGTCAATATCCACAGAGTTAGTATTAGTGGTGGTGGAAACCGCGTCTCCGGCATTTCCAGCTAAATCTGTGTATCCGATAGAGAATGTTAGGTCTCCGTTGGCATCATCGTCAGCCACAGTAATTGTGCATTCGTATGCAGGAGCATTGGTGTTATCTACTGAGACAGGGTTGCCCATAATATCTCCATTCCCGTCATATATTGTGCATGTAGGGTCTTGTAGCAATGCTTCGCTAGCAGTAAATGCGAGTGTTATAACATCGGCGTTCGACGCATCTCCATCTCCTGTTGTGCTGATTGTAACAGGTGTAAGAGTTGGATGCGTATTGTCGATGTCTACAGAAGTAGCGTCAGTAGTAGTAACCGGAGTACCTGCATTTCCTGCTGCATCAGTAAACGCAATAGAGAAAGTAATTGTTCCATCTGAGTCGTCGTTTGCGACTATAACCGAACAGGTGTAATCAGGAGCATTGGAGTTATCTACTGAGACAGGGTTGCCCATAATATCTCCATTCCCGTCATATATTGTGCATGTAGGATTTTGTAGCAATGTTTCACTGGCTGTGAATGTTAGTGATACTACATCATTTTCGCTTGCATCACCGTCATTGTCGACGGCTATAGCTACAGAAGAAAGTCCTGGGTGAATATTATCGATATCAACAGAGGTTGTATCACCTGTTTCAGTTGTTGGAGTAGCCGCGTTACCTGCATCATCTGTCATGGCGATAGAGAATCCAACAGTACCGTCTTCATCCGAGTCTGCCACAGTTACAGTACAGGTGTAACCAAAACCGTTACCTGTTGCAGATGCAGTAGAGGTCGCGGTAGCCATTGATCCTGAGCCGTCAGTCCAACTGCATGTTGGGTCGTTGGCCAATGCCTCTCCAGCGGTAAACGAAAGCGTGATGATATCTCCGTCACTTGCATCGCCATCGCCAGAGACGGAGATGCTGACATCTGTTGGGTCGGCTACTACCGTATCTACTGTGAAATCATTGATGGTAGCGGTACCCGAGTTACCTGCATCGTCCGTAACGGTCACAACACAATCCGAATATGTAGCATCTGACAAGTCTGCTCCAGCACCATTTGAATCTAAAGTGATAGTGTTGGATCCGGAACTTGCGGACGAAGTAACAGAATTAATTGAACATCCAGAGAACGTTATTGTACCAGCCTCATCGGTAGTGAAAGTAATTTCTGGGGTAGCGATTTTAGTTGCGGAAGTACCTGTGTTGGCTACGTGTGCGGTGATAGCCAATGTTGGGTGGACGTTATCTATGTCTACCGAGGAAGTATCGGTGGGAGAGGTGACTGTTACGCTGTTACCTGCTACGTCTGTGAAACCAATGCTGAACGAAACTGTACCAGATGCATCAGTATCGGCTACAGTTACGGTACATGTGTAATCTAGACCGTTGGAAGATAATGAGGCAGAAGCCATAGTACCCGAGTCAGCGTCTGTAAATACGCATGTTGGATCAGCAGACAAAGTCTCAGAGACGGTGAATGTCAGAGAGATTACGTCGCCATCATTTGAATCGTATACATCTTCGTTGGCAATTGATACAGGAGATGCTACGGGATCTGTAACATCAATAGTCACCGAACCTGTTACACCTACAGATGATTCATCGAAGGCTGTGACTCCTGAGTTGCCGGCCAAATCTGTGTATCCTGCTGCACAATCCCATGTTAAATCTCCATCGGTTGAGTCGGAATCAACAGTGTGTGTAGCAGTCCACGAATTAGAGCCAGACCCGGTCATTGAGGCGGAGACTTGATCTAGTCCATCGAAGAATGTACACGTTAAGCCGTATGCATCTTCAGACATTGTAATTGTTAGAGTTATGATTTCACCCTCGATAGCATATCCGTCTCCGGCACTACCTGCTTGAACCACAGCTGTAATTTCCGGAACTGTGGTATCTAGAGTATAGGATTGAGATGTGGTAGAACCTGTGTTACCCGCGGTGTCAGAGACTCTAAGGACAATGGAACTGGTTCCAGATAGTGTCACATCGGTCGATACTGAAGTACCAGTTACATCTCCTCCAGGAACATTGGAATATGTTGAACCACCGTCTACAGAAATCTGTAGAGTCTCGTCATTTCCAAGTGTGGTGGACAATGTCGCGGCTACAGTCGAGCTAGCGTCTTTGGTTATGAAATCGGTAGACAATTCACCAGTATCATCGGTTATGGAATCAATCGTTGAGATTGTGATTGTTGGGGCTGTCAAATCAAGTTGGAAGTTGACAGTAGCCGTAGTCGCGGCATTACCAACGGCATCAGAAATATCAGCACTGATTGCCACCAATCCCTCAGTTAGTGTGCTACAATCCTCATCGTCGCACATTGTTAGAGTCCAATCTCCGTTTGCATCTGTGGATGCGGTTTCAGAAATACCTCCGATAGACACAGTCACTATTGTGCTAGTAGCCGCTCCTGTGGAAGTTCCTGTAACGCTGAATCCTGAGCCACCTACTTCGGCCGCGTTAACGTATTGATCGGTAGAAACGGATTGAATTCCAATGGTTGGAGCCGTTCCATCATAAGTCCAAACAAAATCGCTCGAGGCATCATTGTCGTTCGAGGCAGCATCTGAGGCTACGCTTGCGTCTACGCTGAATGTGAAAGTATCATCGCCACTAGGAGTAAATGTAACTGTGTATGAATCATCTGCTCCAGCAAAGTTGCTTAGGTCCCCAGATACATCGGCACCGTCGGAATCTTCCGCTGTGATATCATTTTCATTTAGTGCGAATCCTGTAACAGATTCTGACCAAGTGAAGGTAATTGTAATTGAGGCATCGTTAGAAGATTCACCGGAAGAAATTGAACTATCCCCATCGGCTGAAATACTTACAGTGGGAGCCTCTGAATCTGGACTAATACTGACTTGAGTAGCGGCAGTGTTGCCATTTCCTGCTACGTCGGTAACGGCATCGGCGTCGATGCCAAGGGTGTATGTTAACGGAGAAGCTCCGTTAGCATTGGGAGTCCAAGAAATTTCGAATACTGTGTTCCCGGTAACTGTAGTAAATCCGGCACCTAGAGTGTAGGCCGCCGGAGAAATATCGATATCTGTAGTTTCTAGTGTACTTACGTCTATGTCCTCGCTGAAAGTAAGCAATAGATAGGCTGTAACTCCTGCTTGCATGGCGGTGATTTCGGTCCCAGTGTTTGCTTGGGTATCATCGAAGATTTGTATTGTCACTGTTGGTGCTGTTGTATCGATTACGAATTCAGTTAATGTCACATCATCCGTTACACCCGCGGCATCTGTTGCTGTGATTATACAATCGTTGATTGTTTGATCGGTAAAGTCTCCTCCGCCTACTTCCGTTAGGGTTATTGCAGTATTTCCTGCAGAAAGCGAAGTGGTTGAGGATTCACAACCACTGAAGGACAGCGATACTGATTCTGTAGATGTTAAAGTAACATCCGGAGTAGTATCAGAGGTTGG